>Ga0209488_10000462_pt1 | contig 34073 bp, 34 predicted proteins | sample Rivendell_Oct201_8_FD_188349 | JGI IMG/M metagenome (GOLD analysis project Ga0209488, IMG submission 188349) | Vadose zone soil microbial communities from the Eel River Critical Zone Observatory, Northern California, USA -... | ecosystem: Environmental > Terrestrial > Soil > Vadose zone >...
TGATCACAGCCAGACGACGGACCAAGGCGACGATCGCCTTTTTCATCCCGCGGCGCCTGGCGATCTGCATCGCCCAGGCCTTGAGCCAGGACCATTTCTTCGAACGCAGCATGCTCTGAGCTGCTTCATAGAGCATGATCCGCATCATCTCATCCCCGCAGCGCGATATTCTGCCGCTCCGATCGATCTCGCCCGACTGATATTTGGAGCACGTCAGCCCAAACACGGCCCCGACTGCACAAAGATGCGGCTAAAGAAATAAGCGGGCCTTAAAGACAAATATCTGGGTGCGTTGCCGACCTCCGACCACCCCGTTACCGCCGCCGCTACTCGCACGTCAGCTTGCTGTCAGGATTAACTACGAGGATAGGAGTATTTTGGTTGGAGGCGCCAGCACGGGCCAAGGATTGTTGTGCAACATGCGTATTCTTTTGATGGAAGACCACGACCGTCTAGCCCAAACAATCGTGAAAGGGCTGGACGAATTTGGCTTTCGAGTCGATGCCTTTGCGACCGCAGAAGACGGCATCAACGCCACACGAAGCGCGGAATATGAGGCACTCATTCTTGATCTTGGATTGCCTGACCGCGACGGTCTCGAGGTCATCAGCGAGCTCAGGCAGCGCAATATCGAGTTGCCTATCCTTATTCTGACCGCACGCGACGGCATCGACGATCGGGTAGCCGGTCTCGACCGAGGCGCCGATGATTATCTCATGAAACCCTTTGCAATGAAGGAATTGGCCGCGCGCTTGCGCGCGCTGCTGCGTCGCCCAGGACGAGTGCTTGGAGCGACGCTGGAATCGGGAAATCTGCGTTTCAATACAGTGCTGCGCCAAGTGGTAGTCAACGGATGCATTGTGCCGGTCTCACATCGCGAAACCGGTGCACTCGAGCTGCTGATGCGTCGCGCCGGCCAAGTCGTGTCAAAGCGAGCACTGGAAGATGCGCTTTACGGCCTGAGCGGCGACGTGAACCCCAATACCGTCGAGGTGCTGGTCTCGCGCCTGCGCAAACGGCTCGACGAGATCGGCGCTGATTGCTCGATCCACACGCTGCGCGGCATCGGTTATCTGCTCAGGGAGTAGACCTCAATGCACTCCATTTCCTGGCGGATTTTCGTGCGGCTCGCAATCACCACGGTGCTGACCAGCACGTTTGCCTATGGATGGATCTATTGGCAGGCGCAATCGACCGAAATCGCGGTACGGCAGCGCGTGCTTCTCAACCAGGCAAAACACATCGCGAGTTACCTTGTCATGAACGAACGCGGAGAACCAGCCCTCAATCTGCCAGAACCAATTGCCGACAGCTACAAATCGACGACTGGCTCGCAACGTTATGCCATTCGCGATCAGGCCGGCACCATTTTGTTCGGGTCAGGCCCTGAGACGGGTCCACTTTCCTTGTTCCGCCAGCTCACGCAGGCGGCGTACGACTACGACCCGGACGGCCCCGGTCCGCTCCACATGTATGGAGCGGCCGTGAAGAGTACCCTCGGCGGACGGATCCTTTTCACCCAGGTCGAGGAAGACGTTCTTGATGCTCAATATCTGAGAGCGGCGGTGAACGAGGAGTTTCTCACTGATGGCGGCTGGCTGCAGGTTCCGTTTCTATTCGCGTGGCTCGCTGTCAGCATGCTTGCCGTGCGGCGTGCGTTGGCGCCACTGAAACAGGTGTCGCGAGTGGCGGAAGAGATCGACCCGGCGACAGCCGATACTCGACTGCCAACCCGCAACGTGCCGACCGAGCTTGTCCCGCTAGTCAATGCGATCAATCTGGCGCTAGATCGGCTCCAACACGGCCTGATGCGTCAGCGGGAATTCAACGCCAATGCGGCCCACCAATTGCGCACGCCACTCGCGGTGTTGTCGGCCAATATCGAAGCCATGCAGGACAAGAGCACGGCGGCAAAACTCACCTACGATATTGAGCTCATGAGCCGGATCGTCAACCAGCTGCTGCTAGTTGCCAGACTGGAGACATTGTCACATCTCCACAACGAGACGGTCGATCTCATGGCCATTACGACCGACGTGGCCACCAATCTTGCTCCGCTCGCGGTGGCCTCAGGCAAGCATCTTGAAATACTCAACGGCACCGCTCCAATCTTCGTTCAGGCCAATCCAGAAGCCCTGCGTGCCGCGTTGAGCAACCTTGTTGAAAATGCGCTGTCCCATGCCCCGCCAGAAACAACCGTCAGTATCCGTCTCACGCAGGAGCCGTCGGTCGAAGTCGTCGATTGCGGGCCCGGAGTGCCACCCGACAAGCGCAATCAGATTTTTGAGCGGTTTTGGAAAGGCGATCGCAATGGCAAGGGCGCCGGCTTGGGACTGGCGATCGTCAAACATATTATGACGGCTCTGCAAGGCTCCGTCTCGATATCGGAAAATCCCGGCGGCGGCGCCGCCTTCACGTTGCGATTTCCACCGACGCCGCAGCGCAACTGAACCACCAGGTGATGGAATTCATCGCAGGACGGTCATCAGCTTGATAACAACAGGCAGCATCACCACCAGCAGCACGACTGGAAAGATAAAAAGCCCGAGCGGAAGGATCATCTTCACTGACAGCTTGTTGGCAGCCTCTTCGGCACGCAAGAGGCGTCGGTCCCGCATATCCTCGCTGAATATACGCAGCGCTTCGCCGATGTCACTACCGAGCTCGAGCGATTGCCTCAGCATGGTGTTGAAAGAGGCGGCTTCATCAAGACCAAGACGGTCGGCGAAGGAGTCAAGCGCCTCGATTGTACTGCGGCCGGCACGCATCTCGGCGCCCATCATTTCCAGGTTGTTACCGAGTTCGCGACTCTGCTTGAACACCTCGCCGCGGACGCGATCGAAAGCAGCTTCCAAGCTAAGTCCAGCAGCGATGCAGATCACCAACAGGTCCAGTAAATCCGGAAAGATCTGCCGATAGTGAACCGCCAGCTGCCTTTGCCGGCGCGCCAGATACGCGTCCGGCCCCAGGATTGCGATCAGCGCCACGACCGACACGAGCACGACCTTAAGCATGCCCGGGGCGTCCGGCCGAGCCAGCTCCACCGAGACATAGGTGACGATCGGCAACAGCACGACAGCTCCCAACCGCGCCAGCACGTAGTAATTCACTGCATAAGATCGAAAGTATCCTGCCTTGATCAGGTCGCGACGCAACTTGTCCCGGATGGCACCGTCTATGCCCAAACGCTTGGCGTCGAAATGACGAACCACAAAGCCATGCAGCGTCTGAAAGCTACTCTCCTTCGACATGTCGATGGGCATTCGCGTCGTCGGCAATCGTCGCCGCATCCGGCCCTGCAGCGCGACATAGTTTCCGGCTACAATCGCCACAGCCGCAACGGCCGCAAAGGAAAGAGCCGGAATAAGAATGGGAGCCAGATCAATCATGGATGGTGTCGCTTCCTCCCCCCGAACTGTACTGCCGTCCACTAGAATTTGAAGTTGACCATGCGGTACATCACGATATTTCCGAGCACCAGAGAGATCGTGGCGTAGATCAGCGCCGGCACGATCAGCGGATGGTCACGAACCTCCCCGAAATAGGAGGGCGAAATCAGCGCGATCAGACCGAACAGGATGAATGGAATGAGCGACAGAACGACGGCTGACATGCGACCATCGGCACTGAGCGCTCTCACCTTCATTTTGACCTTGGCGCGATTGCGGAGCAGGCGCGACAAGCTGGATAGAATCTCGGCCAGGTTTCCCCCGGTTTGACTTTGGACGTTGACCGCCATGATCAGGAACAACAGATCGTCTTGGCCGACGCGGCGATACAAGTTGTCGACGGCGGCGCGGATATCCTGGCCGAAGGAGATTTCGTCGGAAGTCAATCGAAATTCGGTACCCACCGGGTCCGGCATCTCCTTCGCGACCAAATCAAGCGCGGCCGGCAACGGATAGCCGGCGCGAAGGCCACGGACGATCACATCGATACTGTCGGGCAGCAGCTCGGCAAAGCGCCCGATCCGTCGCTGTCGCACGACCTTGAAGAAAAGGACAATGCAGAGAACCGCGAAGACCATGGCGGTCATGAATGACCACGCATGGTATCCGAAGATAAGCCCGAGAACGACGAATAGCAGTGCATTCAGTGTGAACGTGCTGAGGAGGAGGAGATTTCGATCAAGTCGAAGGCCGGTCTGCGCCAGGAAGTCGTTGTAGCGGCGCAGTCGCAGGCTTTCGAATTCCACAAGGCCGCGCTCATCGCGCAAAGCATTGGGCGCTCCGTGCGCGGTGCCGCCTTCCTTGCTCAACTCCAACCGGCGCTTGATCGAGCTCTGCGCGCGACGAGACCTCCATGCGATCCAATAGAGCCCTTGGGTCGCGAGCGCGGCCGCAATGAAAGAAAGAACCGAGATGAGCGACATGTCGTTCAAGGTCTTAGCCTTCCTTCGCCGCGCTTTGCGTCCCAGCATCCGCCTGGCTTGCCGTCTTTCGTATCCATGGAGCCTTACACATGGGTCATAGTCCCGTCGCTCCTACAGTGGTCGGCTGGAGTCGAAGTGGCTCATCGGCAAATCAATCCCGTAGGCTTTCAGCTCTCTCAGGAAATTCGGCCGGACGCCTGTGGCGCGAAAGCTGCCGTGGACGTTGCCGCCTTCATCGGTATGTTCCTTGACGAAACGATAGATATCCTGCGTCTGAATCTCTTCGCCCTCCGTGCCCGTAATTTCACTGACGCTCACGACCCTCCGTTTTCCATCGGGCAAGCGCTGCAATTGCATGACGATTGTTATGGCTGAAGCGATCTGGCCGCGGATGCTGCCGACGGTCGACGTCATTCCGGCCATCATGACCATCTGTTCAAGCCGCCTGAGCGCATCGCGCGGCGAATTCGCGTGAACCGTCGTCATGGAGCCCTCGTGGCCAGTGTTCATGGCCTGCAGCATGTCGAAGGCCTCCTCGCCGCGACATTCGCCGATGATGATGCGATCTGGCCGCATGCGCAGAGCGTTCTTGACCAATTCGCGCTGGCGAATCTCTCCTCTACCTTCAGCGTTGGGCGGACGGGTCTCAAGTCTCCCCACGTGGATTTGCTGCAGCTGCAATTCTGCCGCATCCTCTATGGTGATCAGCCGCTCGTCCGCCGGGATATAGGACGACAGCGCGTTCAGCATGGTGGTCTTGCCGCTGCCGGTGCCGCCGCTAATGATCAGCGATATCCGTCCGCGCACGGCGGCCTTCAGCACGTCAACAATCGGGGGGCGAATGGTCCCGACCTCCACCAGTCGCTCCATGCTGAGCGCGCGCTCTGCGAACTTGCGGATGGATACCAGTGGACCATCGATGGCAATCGGCTTTATGGCCACATTGACGCGCGAGCCGTCGGGCAGGCGAGCGTCCACCATGGGCGAGGACTCGTCGATCCGCCGGCCAACACCGGCAACGATCTTGCCAATGATACGCAACAGATGAGCTTCGTCCTTGAAATGCACCTTGGTCTCCTGCAGCTTGCCGAAGCGCTCGACAAAGCAGAGCCTGTGCGTGTTGATCAGAATGTCGGTGACGGTCGGGTCCTTCAACAGTGGCTCGATCGGACCATAACCGGTCATCTCGGCGACGATTTCTTCCGAGAAGATGTCGAGCTCGCGTTGATTGAGAGAAATCTTCTCGGCGCGAACGTAGGCTGCCACATAGGCGGTAACCTGCTTGACCAGTTCCTCCCGTGGCAGCTTCTCCAGCACCGTGAGATTGAACTCGTCGATAATCCGAGCGTGCAGCTTGAGCTTCTCGTCGAGCAGCGCAGGGCGCCGTTCGATCAAATCCTTATAGACGACTTCTGACTCCGTGTTGTTGGTGTTGTTGTCGGCGACGGCTGTCCGTCGCGGTTCGCTCGCGGCGCGCTGCGCTGTCCCAAACAGGAAGCTCATGGTTCCTCCCCTTGTTGCGCCCCTTGCCCCTCGTCTATTCGAGGCTCATTGCCCACGACGGGTTATGTCAGCACGACGCGCGACGACTTCAATGCTCGGCAAAAGGCCGCAAGCGCCGCAATGTCCTTGACGAAGGCACCACTGGACTTGTTGAGGCCAATAGGCGTGCCGGTATTGATGCTTTCTAGCGCCATGGGCTCCTCGTTGACGTAAAGGACCTGCTCATCACCGAGGACTGTCTCGACGTGGCGTCGGTGCAGGATGCCTCCGATGAAGCGCCGCCGGCAGCGGTTCATCGCAACAGCAATCTGGAGATCGGCGCCTGAAGCGGACGCGCGGGGCAAAGCCGAGTTGCGAGACCGGCGCACTGCCTTCAGTGCTTCGACCGTTTGGCGCAGACCCGGAACAGTATTGACGCCCGTCACGATCACGCCATCCGAGGCGGAAACGACCTGATCAGTCCATCCGAACCAGGTGACCGGCAGGTCGATCAGAATCAGCTCATACCGCAGTGACGCCAGATTGAACAAGGCATCAAGCGCCGCCACATTCAGCTCGCAAACGTCCCATGAGGCGCGTGGAGCGGCGAAAACATGCAGCCCACTCGCATGACGGCTGATGAAGATATCGAAGAGCTGTTCATCGAGCCGGTCCGGATTGTCCATGATCTCCTGGATCTTCAGCCGCGGCTCAATATCGAGGTAGTCGCAGACGTGACTTCTCTGAAAATCGAGATCAATGATGCAGATTCGACGCTCACGCGTAGCCTTGTCGGTCTTGAGCTTCACGGCCGTCTCGAGCGCAAGCGTCGTGTTGCCAACGCCGCCGGCGCTCGGGACGAACGAAACAGCGATTGGCTTGGCGCCACCTGCATCGCTGGCGTGCTCTGCATTCCGGCGTCGGCGCTGCCGCGCAAAGATATCAAGGATTTCTTTCGGATCGGCGTCAACAGAGACCCAATCAGCATCGCCGCGCCGCAGAAGTGCCTTGTAGTCGCTCGCCGAAAGCTCGTCACTGATGAGAACAAAAAAGATGCGGCCGCCATGGCTCGAGGCCATATCCACGACTTTGGTGAAATGGGTCAGGTCCCTGGAAGGCGCTATAATGAGCACAAAAGCGGGGTCTTTGATGGAGCTGCGTGCAACGACGTCCGAAATGTCCTTGATATCGGCGATAGCGGAAAGCTCGGGAATGGCACGCCGAATCCTCTGCTCGACGAGTCTGGCTCTCGTCATCTCGGCACCGGCGCTTAGAAGATAGATTGCCATATCGACAGTGGTCCTGATCAGAACGTGGGAGCGATCGATGAGAGGTCTTCGGCCGTCATTGACGTGGTCGAGGGCGGAATTTCAAGATCATCAAGCCCCGCAAGACCGCGCAGGAAGAAGAATTGCAGTCGCAAGTCTTTCACCGAGACCGTGATGGTCGGCACCGGCCCACCGGGGCGGCCTGCAAAACCGAGCCCACTCTGTGCATAGGTAATGATCACATTGGCCGGAGTTATCCTGCCGAAGATGTCACACATCCCTGCGTCATAGAATGACTTCGCATCGCCGCAAGACGAGCTGCCGCGCCCGAACACGATCATGCTCATCGCCGCGGCATTGTAGCCGAGGTCAGCGGGACAACTCCCACTTCCGCACGTGCAGCGGGACGTGCCCCCGTCGCAGATGACAACGAAATCAGGCATGGCGCTGCCTTGGGGGATGCGAGGACCCAAGACCGCAACGCTCAATCCGTTCAAGCCACGGGCAACGGGGTCGGACACGGCAGCGAGTCTCGCGCCAATCTGGACTGCCTTTGCCGCCGCGTTGCGCTGATAGAACACAAAAAGAAACTCAATCGAGCCCAGGAGAAAGACGAGCATGATCGTCATGACGACGCTCACTTCGACCAGCACCGCGCCACGCTCGTCAAGCGCAATGTCCCTCGCCAACATCGGTACCCTCTGGTCCATGACGCTCATCCAGATCCGATGGCGCGCTCAGAGTGGGATACCGAAATCACCGGAGGCGTCAGGTGCAGAAAGCCGAAGAATCCCAAGGACGACTCCACGAAGCTGGTGGAGGCCGTAATCACGTAGACCACCTCGCCGCTACGATATGCGCGCAACCCCGTCGGCCCCGCTGGATTGCTGATCGCCGTGCAGCGCAGCACCACCATTGGCGTCGTCCAGCCTTTGATGCGCGCGGCGCTTCCCCTGATCGATCCAGTGGTCGCGAGAGTCCTTGCGTTGGCCTGCTCGATGGGCCACGCCGCCGAACGATCGTCGCACGGGTTGCTGACGCGAGCGAGATAGCGCGCTGCATCGCGCACGCCGATTGCGGCGAGGTGCTGCTGATAGAAGAACCACGAGAATTCATAGACGCCGAACAGAAACACGAACAGCAGGGGGATCAGCACGGCGCTCTCGACCAGCGCTGATCCATCATTGTCTCGTAAGAGTGATCTCGGCATTCTTGTCAATGTGAGAACTCGCGCACAGGGTTGATCACCGATAGAGCTGGACCATCTCAAAGTTGCCGTCGTCACCGGGTTTCACCAGCCCGGTGAGCTCCACGTAGAGATCGGTCTGCGATCTTTGCAAAGGCAACGTGAGAAAGAGCTTTCCAAACGCAGCGACGGGCACGTTCGTTTGGGTACTGCCAACAAGGCCAAGGCTCTGGCAGTTGACGATTGCGGAGTAGAGCACGCGGCGATCCGGGACATCGGACAGGATGCCTCCGCCATAGCAGGCGGGGGCGCCGGACTCTCCTCCCGGCGATCGGTCCCCGACATATCCCTGGTCGATCTCGTAGCGGTACAAGTCATACCGGCTTGGCGGATTGGAATTGCTGGCAGTGCTGCCGTCGATAACCGGGGGAGCGCGGCCATCGGCGCCGTGATTGACTTGCCAATAGGTCGCGAAATTCCAACTGCCATTGCCCATGCGCCCACCCTGAAATGGCCATTCGCGATCAAGCGGCAGTCCAGTGACCTGGCCAGGCGGCGCTCCGATGGGCCAGTCGGTGCCCGGGCGGGCTGTGCACGCAGCGCTGCTGCCTCCGCCGACATATCCTTTGCGCACGTTCAGCGATGGACGGTAAGCGGGATCATTCTGGCGTCCACTCATCGAGCCTTCGTAAATATCAAATCTGACATTGAACGCCTCGCGCACCGCAGGCAGCGCACCAAGCCGAAAGTTGACGCGATTTTGTATGAAGCATACGTCCGGACGCTCGACCGCAACGGCATCCATGATCTCGTCAGTATCGGAACCCATTTGGGCCGGCTGCAAAAAACCGTAATCTCCTGCGGCGTACGGCTCATTGCGATCACCATATTGGCGCAGCCGCAGCAGCCGCCGCCGCGACACTGGATCTGCGGCCGCCTCTTGCAGCGCGGCGCTCGCCTGCTCATAGCTCATGCCCGGGACTTCAGAAGGGTTACAGACGTAAAGCGGCGTGAGCTGACAAACCACCTGGTCGAAGCCCGCTACCGCGGCGGCGCCTGCCGAGACGGCATTGGCCCCGCCGAAGAAAGACGCGGGCAGCAGCGTGGTGAGCGTAGTCGGTCGCACCGTGACCGCAACAAAACGCGCGTTCGTCCCGTCCGTTGCGAGCGTGCCTTCCGACATCGGCCGGCTGTCATCAGCGGGCAAGCGGCTGTAGAACTCGACGCGCAAAACCTGCACGCGCCGCTCCTGGCCGAAAAGTGTCCCGTTGGCCACCAGGTTCTCAATCGCTCGGACAGCGCGCGTCCGCGCGTCTGGAAGGCGGTCAAGCTCCGCCGCGCCTGCAAGCGCCAATGCGTCAGCGCCGTTCTGAAGCTGAGTTTGCAGGCTCATATAGCGCGCACCATCGAGCGCCAATACCGACACGCCGATGATGACGATCAGCATCATCGTCACGTACGGCAGGATGAGGCCTTGCGTGTCAGCGCAGAAACACCTGGCGAGATTCGCCAAGGTGTTTTGCTTCGATGGCGATGCAGCGAACGCCTTGTTGCGTGACCTCGTTCGCATTCGAACCTGAGCTCATCAATTGAATGGCGCCCCGGTCGAGGCAGCCGCTCCGGGACCGCCGCCAGGCGCCGAGCCGCCGACACCCTCGCCCGGCGTGGCGCCAGGACGCCCCTGACCTTGCCCCGGCGTCCGCCCGACCTGCGGCCGCTGATAGCGTTGGACCGCACCCACCATGCGCTCGCCGTTGCCGCTGATCCGGCGATCCTTCACATTGCGTGGCCAGGGATCGATCACGTGCGTGGCGGCATTGACGTCCTTGGCATTGCCGGCACTGAGGGTCACCGTGTCGCTTCGGGCGACATACTGAGCCGCGGGATTTTCGTAAATGCCGCTCCAGCAGCCGCCCACAGCTGCTGCCAGAAGCAAGGAGCCGAGGAGCCGAGCGATATGCATCGTGCCCTCCTCACCGTTTCGCCGGGTTCGGCGGCTCGACGCGGATCATGTGGCCATAGGGACCTTGCACCTCGCCGCCACTCGTGACGTAATCTGAATAGGATTTGCGCACCTCCGACTGCCCCATCAAGAAGAAGTCGGCGTCGTTGCTGGGCAGCCGCTGATCGAGCGGCGTCGCCAGACGCTGGCCCGGAGCCGCAGGCTGGACCAGGTGCGGCGTGACGATGATGACCAGGTCGGTCTCATGCTTCTGATAGTCCATGCTGCTGAACAAAGCCCCCAGCACTGGAACTGATCCCAGCCACGGAATCTGCGACCGAAGACGTAGGTCGTTGGCTTGCAGCAGGCCGGCGATTGCAAAGCTTTGGCCATCCCGCAACTCGATTGTTGTAAGGGCATCGCGCTTGATCAGTGATGGAACGGTGGTCCCGGAGATCGTCACCGCATTGGCGAAGTCGAGCTCACTCACCTCAGGCGCAATGCGCAGGTTGATCAGGCCTTTCTGCAGCACTGTCGGCGTGAACGACAGCCTTACGCCGAAAGGCTTGTACTCGATTGTCGGCGTGACCAGCCCACTTGCCGACGTCGCCGCGATCGGCACGGGAAATTCGCCGCCCGCCAGAAACTGCGCGGTGTCCCCTGAAAGAGCCATCAGATTCGGCTCGGCCAGACGGCGAATAAGTCCCTTGGTCTCAAGCGCAGTCACAAGGATATCGATGTTGGTGCCACCGTTGACCAGATTGGCGAGCACCACGCCAAAAGGCGAGGTGCTTCCCACCAGAGTGCCGGCCGTCTGGAGCAACGGAACGCCACTTGGCGTGGTGTTGGGGTTCGTGTTGCTGGCGGGAGGGACAAGCCCGCCCTGCCCGGTGTTGACCACTCGCGTTCCGGACCGGTTGGCCGCAAACCAGTTCACACCAAGCGCCCGACCCGCATCACGCGATGCCTCGAGGAATCTCACCTTGAGCAGCACCTGCTGCGACGGCGCAATGCTCATGGCGTTGACGACCCCATTCGGGGCGAGCGCACGCGCAATGGTCACGGCGCGCTCGGCTTGCACCGCATTGCTGGCCTCTCCCATCAGCACGATTTGCCCGTCGCTGGATGACACCCGGATGCTGCGACTCCCGGTGCTCTGCCGGATCTTGTCTTGCAGACTCCCGGTATCCAGAGTGACCTCGACATCGAGAACACCCATCAATCGCATCATGGAGTCAAAGACCGATACGTTGGTGGTTCCGACTTTCTTGCCCTGGACGTAGAGCGTGCGATCGCTCATCGGCAACGCATCGACGATATCAGGCGAGCCGACAACTGCCGTCGAGAACGGCTGATCCAGTTGGAACGTCTTGGATTTGTAGACCGTCACGACGACATGACGGACTCGATCGCCTTCATTTTTCCAGCTGTGCGCATTTTGCGCTTGCACCGTGGTCGGCAGTGACGAGCCCAAAACCGCCAGGATCGTCACCGGCATGATGAGGACTAGGCTTATACGGCGCTTTGACCGTGGCATCGTCCCATGTCGCGTCCCCGTCCCCATCGCGGGCGCCTTCTCCGCAAACCCCCTCATCTCACGCAACATCACACTGCCCCTTGTTGTTGCCTATGCCCCGAATTGCGCCAGCTCACGTCGTTGTGCGCTGTGGTCTCCCAATGTCTCGTCAGACGCGTGAGGATGCTTCCGTCCTCCATCATTCGTCAGTGCGTCTGACGTTGTATTCCTCGCGCTTGTTCCCGCGCACGATCGACACCGTCACCGTGCTTGAAGCCCGCGGCGGCGGGGCCGCCGCCACCGGCGGTGGAGGTGGCGGCGCGGGTGGTGGTGGCGCGGCCGCACGCCGGGGCCGGTCGCGGCCCAGATCACGCTCAGTGACCCGCCGAACGGAGTCGGCATTCACGTCCCCTGGCTGCCGCAAGATGAGGGATAGTTTGCCGACATTGCTCGCGAGCAGTATCTTCTGTGCCTGCTCGGGCGTGACTTCGACCGTGACCGCCTTGGCAACTGTCGGCTGCTCCTGCCGCTCGCTGGCCACCTGGTCGATCGCCAGCACCTTCACGTGGTGCAGAAGGATTTCTGAATAATTCTCGCGCTGCAATGCGGGATCCTCGCCGATCAGCACCACGTCGATGAAATCGCCGGGCAAGACGAACCCGGCAACGCCGCGAACATCGTCAACGCGCACGGTGACCGCGCGCTTGCCGTCCTCCAGCAGCGAGGAAAGCGTGCCGCGCTGGCCCGGCCCGGTGATCTTCGAGCTCAGGACTGGCTCGTTGCGGTTGAACGGAGAAAGCACCACCCGACGCCCGCCGTTGAGGATGTCTTCCTTGCTTGCGAACGCACCATCCGGCAGCGCACCGGCCGCCCATGGGATTTCAGTGATGTTCTCTGCGTTCACGGTCGCTCCGAATTGCAATGGCTGCGTCGCCACCACGATCGTGCCGACGTTCTGACTGGCTGCCGCCGACATGACCGCGTGACTCTGGAGCCATTGGCGCGCCATGAATGCTGCAATGCCGCCCATCACAACGGCAAGAACGAGCACGACAACGTTGTTCGTGCGCATACTCGGGATCTCCTTCCTCCCCCCGCACCACGGACAAACAAAACATTGAGCGGCCCTCGCTCAAGTCCTGCAGTGTTGACTGTGACTTAATCGCAAAAACCGATCGCGCGCTATGTTTTCTTTGTGTGCGATCGTGTTTCGATTTGCTTTATCGACTGGCAATTCAAAGAAGAAAAAACAAAAAATAACCCTCCGGCCAACACCGGATTCAACAACTCAACTTCAACGCCGTCATTCGACGATCGTTGCATTCGCTGCTATGCCGCGCGGCGTTCCCACCGCTGCGACAGAAGACAGCTGGCGATCAGTTGCCCTGCAGAGCGGTCCAAAGCGCAGTCCATTTGGTGCCTACCCAGCCGCCGACCAGCGTGATCGTCGAGATGACGGCGACCAACATGACGCCGAGCAGAACCGTATATTCGACGAGCGCAGCGCCTTTCTCGTCACGCTTGAGCCTTTTGATCAGCTGCGACACTTGACGCATGTCTCCCTCCAATTTGTTTTGATGCCCAACGCGCTGTTCGCGCGCAGCAGTGCGCGAACAGAAGCCGTCGTTTTGTTTCTGGTGTTGCAGCGAGCCCACAAGGGGCTCGCTGCAGGCGCCCTTAGCGGCGGGCCTCGCGATGATCGTGATCATCGTCGTCATGATCGCGGCAGCGTGTTCTCATGAAGACAGGATCGTCGCCGTCGTCGTGATCGAGGACGGGCATGCCTTGTGCCAGGCACTCATCGTCACGTGGCGCCGCGAGCACGGCGATGCACCCGGCCGCAGCGCCTGGGCTGCCCGCTGCACCGCAGAGCGTTGCGCAGCCCGGCGCGGTGCAGGTGCCCGCGACCGTGTTCGAGCGGACCGGAACATAGATTTGGTTCCGCAGCATGTCGGCGGCAACCACGTGCGATCCTATGGTTGTCGTAACGTCAGTGTCCGCCTGTGGAGCCCTGGACTCGTTGCCCCCGGCATCTTCGACGCCGAGCTTGCCGGCGGTCGAGCGGGCGATGAAGTACGAGTTGTTGCCCGGGTTGTACCAGACCTCGTCAGCGCCGCCTTCTCCTGCCTCCGTCGCGATGACGGTGGCTGCGCCCCTGGATCGATCATCGATGATGATCGAATTGGTTCCGCCGCAACCCAGTTGGATCTCATGGCGTGGGCCGATGGCCAGGCCTTGCGGTCCGGTGCAGCCGGTCGAGGTCGGAATTGTGATGGTCTCTACGACGCGGAATGGCGCGTGTCTCGAGATCTTGAGGACGACACCCGGCCCGTCGGTCGCGGTACCGCTCGTCGGTATGATCGAGGTTGCCGGGATCGCCAGGTAGTAAAAGCCGGTCCGCGGATTGAACTTGCACTGCTCGATGCCGTTCGCAGCGACTTTGGCACCGGGAGGCACCGTGACGCCGGGGCCGGAGAGGGTGATTCTTCCGTTCGGGTCCGACCCGTCGAGCTTGACGGTCGCCAAAATGGAATAGGTCTCGGTACTGATGAAGTTGAGAAAGTTGTCCAGCGGACTGTCGTTTGCGGACAAGACTAATTCATGCTTCACGTCCTCGCAGAGCTCGTCGGCTCTCCTCTGTCCGCCGTTATAGATGACATGCGTCGTGGCACCGGTCGCCAAATCAATCACCTTGATCGAGCTTGGGGTGACAACGGTGCAGGGCAGCGGAGTACCTGTGCAAGTGAGAACGGGGGCATCCGTTGCCCAGATTTCCCGCTGATCAACGATGATCGCGCCGTTCGGACCGGACGCGTCTGCAAGTCCGCTCGGGTTAAAAACGCCGCGGAACGGAGGCGTCGCCGTATACTGGTGCGTCAACGTATTGGTGGCGGTGTTGACGACATCGATCGACTTGTTGGTGCGATCGGCCAGAACGAAGGTGTTGATGTTCGCATCGACGAAGGCAATGTCGAACGAGGTAAGCCCGCCCGGCACCGGTATGATTGTTTTGACCGTGTAGGTCTCGTCGGCGGAACGAGCCGCCACCGCCAGCAGGCACGAAACACTCGCGCCTACGAGGCAAGCCAGTAGCTTTGCCTTGGACATCCTGTCCTCCCTGGTGGATGAGCTAACAAACAAGCGCGTCGCTATGTCGCGACTTAGCGTACGAGCCCTACCACCTGCCCAACTGTATTTGTAAGTAAAAAGTGCACGCGATTTCTTACGTTGTCAGATACATGTCAGATTACGACTTATGATAGAGCGGTTATGCACAGTCCTAGACATATATCGTCAGTATTGATGCCTCATTTTACAAATATATCTATAAAGGAATACCTATGAGCCTATTCTTGCTCATCGCTCCGGGAAAGCTGGATCATTCTGGCAGCCGCAAACACCCCGATAAAATAGTGACGATCAGCGCAGCAGCGATCGAAGGCGCGAACGGAATGCGCTGGCGATGGTCGTCATCGATCTGCTGCGATCCCACCCATCCGAACTTGGCCACGATGGTGTGGAGAGAGACGAAAAGCAGCAGCAGAATAACGAATGGCAGCGCGCATTCGATTCCGGTCCAGAGAAACGCGACCGTCAACATCTTCACGTCACCGCCACCCATCCAGTGACGCGCATAGGGATAGATGAGGAATAGCAATATGCCGGCCGCAAGCCCAAAGTGCCACGCCGCTGCGGTCCAGCGATCCGATACCAGGGAATAGAGAAAAAAGAGTGCGATCAGCAGCAGGATCAGCTCATTGCTGATCCTGTAATGCTTCAGATCGATGAATGCTGCGTAGCTCAGGGCAGCGACGGTGGCGAGTAGAACTGGGGTGGCCCACAAAAAGCTGGGAACCATACGGGCTTCGTTACCGTGGCGCGCTGATTTCCTGATTCATTCGGGCGCGGTGCCACGCGGATCGGGCACGCGCTGAATAAATCGGGAGCTCGAATTCAGAAGTTTAAGATTGTTCGCGATGGTCGGATTGTTGGGTTCGCGCTCATACGCCTTGAGAAATTTCTTGCGCGCATTCACCAGATCGCCCCGCAGCATGTAGGAATAACCTTGGTTGTTGAGCATCTGCGTGGTTTCGCCGGCCAGGCCGATGGCTATTCCATACGCCCGGTCGGCAAGGTCGAACCGCGCGATCCGATCATAGGTCGCGGCCAGCGCAACCCAGGCGGTCGCGTCCCGGGGCGCTTTCTCGACCGCGTCGCGAAGATAGCGTTCCGCAACACCGTAATGGCCACGATCGAAGTGCTCCAAGCCGAGCTTCAAAGGCTCATCCGAGGGAAAATATTTGATGTCGCCGGGCTCTTGCACGGTTGCGGTCGGCGCCGTGAATTCCGGTCCAGACAGCCAAGTCGCGAACGAGGACCGTCCATCAGGCTCGCAACCGGCGACGCTGATGGCAAGCAAGCCAGCCCCCAGAAGTGCGCAACCCCGCGCGACGCACATTGAAACGCGCTCCCTGGCCAACCGCCCCAAATCACGATTGGGATCGCGTTGTTATCTTCGAGACGGCCCGAGAATGTCCCCTTGAGAGCGAACATAGCAGTCTGATGCTGTGCCGGGAAGCGATTATGGAGCGATGTCAGGTTGTTGTCAGTCTCAAACATCGCGATTGCTACGAGGAGTTGTGCCCTGCATCTGGCTGACAGAACAGTCTCCGCCAGCAAATCCTTGCACCCCGGCCGTGTGCGTCTGCGAGCCCCATGGTGCGAAGGCCGAGTCACTGCTAGTTCAGCAGGGTATCGGAACTCGCAGTCTCAGCTCCCAGGTAACCATAGTACCTAAACCGTAGTACTCATGCGAAGGTGGCTCGTCCTTCTGGTCATGATTGCGGCATTGGTGGGTGGCGTCGTTGGCGCGGCTCGCCAGTTTGGCTGGTATGCGACGCAGGCTTCGGCGCCGAGGTCTGCGCCTCCTGCTGTTCCGGTGCGCGCCGCCACGGTCAAGCGCCAGGACGTGCCGATCGTTCTGCCGGGACTCGGCACGGTGCAGGCGTTCAACAGTGTGCTGGTCAAGTCGCGGGTTGACGGTCAAATCATCAAGATCAATTTCACCGAAGGCCAGAACGTGCGCGCCGGCGATGTCCTCGTGGAAATCGATGCGGCGCCGTTCCAGGCCGCGCTTGCCCAGGCGCAAGCGACAAAACTCAAGGATGAGGCGCAGCTTGAGAATGCGCGTCTCGATCTCGAACGGTTCAGCCGCCTGGCCACAACCAACGCCGTCAGCAAACAGCAGATCGACACGGCCCGCGCGCTGGTCGCGCAGCTCGATGCTACGGTCAAAGCCGACCAGGCCATGATCGACATGGCGCAGACGCAGCTGAACTATACCCGCATCCGCTCTCCCATCGATGGACGCACCGGAAGCCGAGTGATCGACGCCGGCAATTTTGTGCGGGGCGCGAATGATACGGCCGGTATCGTCACCATCAATCAGCTGAACCCGATCAATGTCACCTTCGCGCTGCCGGCAGACACGTTGCCGCGGATCAAGACCAGCGCACAAAATGGCGACGTCTCCGTAGTGGCGCAGGACAGCAGCGGCAATGATTTGCTGTCGGGCAAGCTCACCGTGATCGACAATCTCATCAATCCGGCGACCGCAACCATCAACTATAAGGCCACCTTCAACAACTCCGCCGAAGTGTTGTGGCCGGGTCAATTCGTCAACGTTCGGGTCGAGCTCGAAACGCGGCGCGACGTGGTCGCCGTTCCCCTGACAGCGGTGCAGCAGGGGCCGGACGGGCCATACGCATTTGTTGTCGGCGAGAACCGCCGGGTGCAAAAGCGGGCCCTCAAGGTTGGCGTGCTGAGCAAAACGCTGGCGATCATCGACGACGGGCTTCAACCAGGCGACATCGTGGTCACCGAAGGCCAGTACCGAATTCAGGCAGGAACGATCGTGGATGTCCTTCCCGACTCCACGAAACCGCTAGGCTAAGACAGCATCAGCGATGAACTTCTCCGCTCCATTTGTTGTCAGGCCGATTGCGACGACGCTGCTGATGATCGGCGTGACCTTGCTGGGGCTGGTCGCCTACGCCTTGTTGCCGATTGCGGGTGTGCCGCAGGTCGACATTCCGACCATCCGGGTCAGCGCTACTCTGCCCGGGGCGAACGCCGAGACCATGGCAACGTCGGTGGCGACGCCGCTCGAGCGGCAGCTCGCGCTGATCTCCAGCGTCACCTCGATCAGCTCGACCAGCTCGCTCGGCAAGACCTCCATCCAGGTCGAGTTCGATCTGAACCGCAACATCGACGGCGCCGCCCAGGACGTTCAGAGCGCAATCAATGCGGCAGGCGGGCAACTGCCTAAAAACCTGCCCAATCCGCCGACGTATGAAAAGGTCAACCCGGCCGACGCTCTGCTGATGTCGATTGCCATCACGTCCGACGACCTGCCGATCTCGAAGGTTGACGAATATGTCGAGAGCTACATTGCGCCGCGGATTTCCCGCATCACCGGCGTCGGATTGGTCGACTACCATGGCCAGCAGAAGCCGGCCATCCGTGTCCAGATCAACCCGGCCGTCGCGTCGGCGATGGGCGTTAGCCTCGAAGATGTCCGGGGCGCCATCGGGACCGCTACCGTCAATGCCCCAAAGGGCACGCTCGATGGCGCCAAGCAATCAATGACGCTCGACACTACCGACCAGGTGTTCGACGCCGAGACGTTCAATTCCGTTATCGTTGCCTACCGCAATGGCGCGCCGGTGCGCATTCGCGACCTCGGCAAGGCCGTCGAGGGGGTGGAGGCAATCCGGGAAGCAGCCTGGCTCCGCGGGCAACGCGTGGTCATCATCGATGTCCACAAACAGCCCGGTTACAACATCAATCAAACTGTCGAGCTCGTCAAAGCCGCCTTTCCTGACATCACCACGGTGCTTCCTCCCTCCATCAAGCTGCGGGTGATGGGCGACCGCACTCAGACCATCCGCGCCTCGGTCGACGATGTTCAGTTCACGATGGCCGTCAGCATCGGCCTCGTCATCCTGGTGATGTTCCTGTTTCTGCGCAATGTGCGCGCGACCCTTATTCCAAGCGTCACGATTCCGGTGTCACTGCTCTCCACCTGCGTCGTGATGTACCTCGTGGGCTACACCATCGATAACGTGTCGCTGATGGCGCTCACGATCGCGGTCGGCTTCATCATCGACGACGCCGTGGTGATGGTCGAGAACATCAACCGGCATATCGAGAATGGCACGCCTCCACTGGATGCGGCGCTCACCGGGTCACGCGAGATCGGCTTCACGATCGTCTCCATGACTCTGTCGCTGGTTGCCGTGTTCATTCCGTTGCTGCTGATGGGTGGGCTGATCGGACGCCTGTTTCGAGAATTTGCGGTGACCGTCAGCGTCGCGATCCTGATGTCGGGCCTGGTCTCGCTGACGCTCACGCCCATGATGTGCGGCCAGCTGCTGTCGCAGTCCGGCTCCGGGAAGCGGGAGGGCCGGTTCGCGTCCACGCTCGAAACGATCTACCAGCGCTCGCTCGATCTTTATGCCGCGTGTTTGCGCTGGTCGCTCAGGCATCGCCTTGTCATCATGGCCATCATGGCAGGAACGCTCGCCGGCACCGTCTATCTGTACATTCTGATTCCCAAGGGCTTTTTTCCGCAGCAGGACAACGGCCTGATCCAGGGCACGACGGAAGCCGGCCAGGATATTTCCTACGCCGCCATGGTCGATCGCGTGCACGAGCTGGCAAACGTCGTCATGGCCGATCCTGACGTGGACACGGTTTACTACTGGGTCGGGGCCAATCCAACCGTCAACACCGGACGGCTGATGATCGATCTCAAGCCGTTTCGCGAGCGGAAAGCCAGCTCAACCGAGGTCCTCAACCGGCTGCGACGCGCAACCGCGAAAGTGCCGGGCATCGCGCTGTTCGGCCAGGCGCGCCAGGACGTGCAGATCGGCGCCCGCGTCAGCAAGACTCAATATCAGTACACACTGCAAGACCCGAATGTGGCGGAGCTGTTCAAGTGGGCGCCGATCGTGCTGGCCAAGCTTGCTAGCCTGCCGGAGCTTCAGGACGTGACCGGCGATCTGCAGGCGACCGCGCCGCGCATGATGCTGAAGATCGATCGCGACGCCATCGGGCGCCTTGGCGTGACCCCGCAGGCCATCGACGACACCCTCTACAATGCGTTCGGGGAACGGCAGGTGGCGACGATCTTCAGCCAGCTCGACCAGAACCGGGTCATCCTCGAGGTCGAGCCGCGCTTCCAGCAGGATGCGTCGTCGCTCCAGCAGCTCTATGTGCGGTCGTCGACAACCGGACAGATGGTCCCGCTGTCGGTCCTTACCAGGCAGGACATCTCGGTATCGCCACTCACCATCAATCACCAGGATCAATTTCCCGCCGTCACGCTCTCGTTCAATCTGGCGCCGGGCTACTCCCTGGGCGATGCGATCACCGCGATCCAGAATGCGGAACGCACGCTTGAGAAGCCCGCCACATTGACGGGCCGGTTTCAGGGTTCGGCCAGGGTGTTCGAGACCTCGCTCGCCACCCAGCCCTACCTGATCGCGGCGGCGATCATTGCCGTCTATCTCGTGCTGGGCATCCTCTACGAGAGCTTCATCCATCCGATCACGATCCTCTCGACCCTGCCATCGGCCGGGGTAGGAGCGTTCCTCGCGCTGATGGCTCTGAACTACGACTTCTCGCTGATTGCTCTCATCGGGGTCATTCTGTTGGTGGGCATCGTCAAGAAGAATGCAATCATGATGATCGACTTTGCCCTGGTGGCCGAACGCAGCCGGCACTTGACGCCGGAGCAATCGATCTACGAAGCCTGCCTGTTGCGATATCGTCCGATCATGATGACCACCATGGCGGCTCTGCTCGGTGGTCTGCCACTGGCGCTCGGAACAGGGGCAGGATCGGAGTTACGGAGGCCACTTGGTATCGCCATCGTCGGCGGCCTGCTGCTGTCGCAATTTCTAACGCTATTCACGACGCCGGTGATCTACATTTATTTGAGCAAGCTTGGGCGTCTTGTGCGAAGGCGGCGCGGCCCGCCCGACAACGTCTTGCCGCCTCAGAGCCAAGAGCACGAGCCAGGCCTTCGTGCCGCCGAGTGATCTTAGTAACTACTGGTCATCGCGCTCGCTTACGCGCTACCTTCCGACGCCCGCCAGGCTTCGATCGCCGGTACCTCGATTGCGATAACGCGGCTGACGATGACGAGTGGTGTGCCGGCCGCCGAAAGCACCGCTGTGGGTGCGGCGCCGGGATCGACGCTGCAGCCCGCCGGCCTTTTCGGCTGCCGCCAGAGCCCGCGCAATGAACGGCTTGGCGCGACGCGCTGCGCCTACCCCTGTCCCGTAGGCGCCCAAGCCGGACGTGGAGATCGTCGTCGCGGATCGGTGAAGCTCTCGCTGTCGTCCTCGACCAGATTGGCGTAGATCGGGACGGTGAAGCTTGGATCGTCGAGCTTGACCGAGAGATAGTCGCGGCCCTCGTTCGAGCGCTTGGACCAGCCTGCCCCGATTTCCGCTCGTCCGACGTAGATCCAGTGGCGGGGCGAACCGTCGATCGCCCGCCGCGAAGCGAGGGCGTTTGGCGATGTCGCCTTGTGGGCGCCGAGGCCAAAGTCGCGGCCATACGAGAGGTGGTCCGGGCGTGGGTTGCCATCACCGGACGATGCTCGTCAGGCCCCGCTCACCGACCCGCACCATCGGTGAGGGGCTGCCGTTGGCAACCGCCGCCAGCTGAGGTAGGAACCTCAGCGAACCACAAAGGGCAATGAGAATGCGGCGGCTTTGCCCGTGACGGCATCTCGCATGGTGGTGTCGACCAGGTACTCCCCTTTGGGGATGTCGCGGAAAGTGTAAGTCAATGTTGTCATGAACTCTCTGTTGCGCACCCAGCTGGCGAATGCCAGCTTTTGAGCATCCGGCTGGCGATAGAGTTCAGCGCCATCCTTCTTTCTGAGGACCAGGTCGACTCTCAGTTCGATGTGCCAGAGATCACCCGACTTGCGCCAGCCAAAGCCCATCGGCTCGGCATAGATCTGCATCGGCGCGCCGGCGTCAAAGATATTGTTTGATCGGGGGGTGTAGACACCGAACCCGGTCGGGCTGTCAGCCACCCATAGGGCGCGCTGGATGGTTAGTGGCATTCGATCCCAAATCGCGACTTCGGCCTCATTGAGGGCTCCGAACGCCTCAACGAACTTTCCCTGCTCGGCGAGCGCGGCGGCCTCTTTCGTCCTTGTGGAGATGTCCGGCGCGGCAGCGATGGTTGCGCCAGCCGCAGCACAGATCGCACACGCGATGATACCTAACTTGACCATAGCCAATCCTCCTCATGAGATTTCTGCAAACCCTCATCGCACGCAGCACGACGTGCGCACCGATCACCGGGGTTGTGGAGACAACCTCTCCATCAATCGTCGAGACGCCGCCACCGCATGTCCTGATCCTTCAGGATCAGGACATGCTCCATACTTGCCGGCGACCCTCTTTGGTTTCGCCGGTATGCCCTAGCTCAGCGGCGAGAGCTGTGCCGGTACCGAGGAGCATGGGACGGGTGTTTGTATGGGTGGTATCCATAGTCGTAGTAGCCGTATCGGCCGTAGACTCTGTGAAGTGGGTCGTGAACAGCGTGGCGCCCACCGCCGATGTCCAGCGGCCTTGCTTTGGCGTTCTCGACGGCCCCGATGGCGAGGAATGCCAGCGCCGCGGTCATGGCGATCGGCAGTTTCCGCATCTTGTGGTCCTTGTTCATCGTGTGCTCCTTTTATTTGGGACTCTCCGCATTCCGTCGCGGATCGGCCGAATGCGTCACCCACGCACGCCCATGAGAGACACCCGGGGCTACACAACGATTTCCGAAAGGCGGATTCGGGTTACATCTGAAACGCAAGATGGCCCAAACAAATGCAAAGGGTCGAATGGGTCCGGCCGCTGGAACTTGATGTGGGATCCGGAAGGAGCACTGTGGGGCCTGCGCTCGCGGTTCATGTGCGCCGGCGCGGGAGCCATCGCGGCCGCAGTAGCGCTGGGCAGGTCGTGAAACGCGTGGCTTGAGTCGCTACGCGCCATCGCTTTGTACGCGCCTGGTTGCTTAATAGGGCTGGTCAACCACGGTAACGGGCAGTCCATTGACGTCGGTTTGGCGCTGAATCTCTTCGGGCGAGATTCCAGCGGCCTGGCCCGGCGCTGTTGTCGGCGCGACAGGTGTGAGCGATTTAATCGTCCCAGCAACTGTCAGCGCGACCAGGGCCGCCACCGCGGTCAGAACGATGAGCGTTCTCATAACACCTCCTGTTTGCTGGTTGATTTGCAATAACGAGACGTCTGGGGAACGAGTCGCTGCGAACGGTCGAGTTTCTGGGAATAGCCGACTTCTCCTTAGCTATCCGGATTTCCGACTTGGCTGCGCCAGTAGCAATGCTTCGGAAGAGCGGAGCGAAGACGCTCGCGATCGGCCGCGCCGGAAGTCGACTTCCAAGTCGACATACCGACGGCTGGTGCCAGTTCCGTCGCTCCAATAGCAGAAGCCGTGTCGTCGTCGGCTTCAAACATTGCCGGGTGTCCATCGCGGGCGGGATAGTAGGGCTGCATCGGGCTTCTCCTTCCGACCATTGATTGCGTAACCACGGGCTAAAGTGGTGGCGCTGCTCTACGGAAGGATTTCAGATTTGAGGAATTGCGTTACGCTTGTAACGCGCTCGATGGATGCAGGCAGCGCCGCGGCAAGCATCGCATGGCCTGTTTCGATCGACCCCGAAAGCACCATCGGGCCGTCGAACCATCGCCGAATCTCCTTGGTGGCGATCAGTTTGCCCCATTCCGGTTTGCGGCTCGCGAGTTGTCGTCAAAGCGTAGCGTGCCGTCCATCGGCTTCCCGTGCAAACAGTCGCCGTTCTCACGCCGCGTCCCGACGGCCATAGCCGGCCATCGAGGCGTAGCCGCGCACGATCGCTTCGCGTTCGGCAAAACTCGCGACGGCATCGAGATCGTCGAATCCGTGCGGGGCACGGGCCTCGACCAGATCGATCACGCCTTCCGGTCCGCCACGACGGTTGGTGCGAACGATATCCGCGGTGGAGGGTCGCCGCTCGGCGTCATAGGCGGCGAACGCCTCTTCCACCGTCTCCGTCGAGGCCAGGCGATGCGCCAGGGCGGCCGCATCGAGGATCGCCTGGCTGGCGCCGTTGCTGCCGACCGGATACATCGGATGCGCCGCATCCCCAAGTAGCGTCATTCATGGCGAGCGGCCGCTTGCAAGTTCGCCGCACCACGAGCTCGTTCAGCCGGATCATTGCATGGTGGCGCTGCTGCGCGACTTCCTGCAACGTCGCATTTGAGCGCAAATTTCAGCCGTAACACCAATTCGCCCTTCTGAAATCACCGCGCAACGGCCATCGCCGAGCGTGTAGGTGCCTTCGGCGTGGCCGATCGCATGGCCACCGCCGCTCGGCAGCAATCAACAGGAGAAGCAAACGATGACGGTGATAAGTCTCGACATCAGCCGGTGGCTCGAAACGACGCGAGCCGCAATCAGCGAAATCCAACCCGCCCGCACTGACCGTGCGCGCCCGCGATTGTTCGCGCTGCTCGTCGGCGGCGCGGTGGCCTGCGCGTCCCTAGTAGCGACGGCGTCCGTCAAAAGCGCCGACGCACGACCCGGATACGGTGGCGGCCATGGCCATGGCGGCCACGGCTACGGGGGCGGCCATGGGTACGGCGGACACGGCTACGGGGGCGGCAACTGGTACGGCGGTCACCGCTACGGCGGCCACGCCTACGGTCATGGCTACAAGCCCTACTGGGGCTACGGCTACGGCCGCTACTACTGGGGCGGGCGCTATGCGGCGTACGGGTATGCGCGCCCCAGATGCAGGGACCTTCCGCCCGAGCAGCTGGGGAACGTCGTCTGCATTGGCTCCATGCCATGAAGCCACTCCCCGCGCAGTAGTGAGCGTTCCCGTACGACAAACGAAAGGAGAACCCAAATGAAGAATCTCGTTGCTACCGTATCGCTGGCTGCGGGTCTCGCCACAGTCATCGCATCGCCAGCGCTTGCTCAGAACGGAAGGCATCACCACGTGGCGCGCGCGCCCTACGCTGCAAGCAGTCCGTTCGGCGCCTACGCTGCTGCTCCGTATGGCAGCTATCGGCCTGTGCGTCCCTCGGCCCGCGGGTCTTACAGCGTGTACGACACTCGCGGCAACCGCGTCGGCTCCGATCCGGACCCGACCGTTCGCGACCAGCTGGCGCGTGATCCGACCCAAGGCGACTGACAACCAACCGCTGATTTCACGGCGCGGCGCCGATGTCTGCCCACACGCTCGGCGCCGCGCACGGTTGCCATATCGGTGGACATGCGGAGCGATCACCCTTGTGAGAGCTCGCATCTGCGTCGACCGTGGCGCGCTCACGCCTCTGCACGGCACTGGGTAGCACGAACCCGCAACGCGGGTTGAGCAAGATTTCATCGGTAACTCTGATCCCGCCTCCTGAAATCTCCGCGCAACGGCAGCGCGCAAGCTTGCGGCGTGCCCTTCCGCATCGAAGGCGACCGTCCGCATAGCTCTTGCCGAAAGGAGACATAACCAAGATGAGAATCGGCATTGTCACCCGGCGCCGCTCGCGCCTCATCGCCACTGCGCGTCGCAGGCAAATCCGATACGCTATCGTGGCGGGCGCCATGCTCGCGCTTACCCTATCCAGGGACATCGGCGCATTAGCGCAAACCAACAACGCTTCTACGAACGCGACCAGAGTTTACGGTCCAAAGCAGGTCGGGCCGTGGGCCGTTAGCGGATGGACTCGCGACAGCGGACCCTATTGCACAGCCGAGCGTCCGCTGCCCGGCGCCGCCGGCCGCGGCGCAACGCTGCAATACATTATCGCGCAGTCAAGCGCCGGGTATTGGCTCGGCCTCGGCTCCCTGGATTGGGAGCTGAAGTCCAACGCCAGGTTTCCGGTCGAACTCAGCGCCGAGCCTGTGTTGCGCAGCGAGGCGAATGCAGTCACGCTCGGCGCGAACCTCGCGGGAATCCAACTTGGATCCGATCGCGAGCTCATGCAGAGGCTGGCGACGGTATCGGCAATCGAAGTCAAGGCGGCACGGAAGACGTTCAAGTTGCCGGTCGACGCATTCGATCGGGCGGTGGTGGAACTCGACGCCTGCTTCGGCGCGATCAAGCAGTCGGCAAATCCTTTCGCTACCGCCGAGCCTCCCGCCACGTCGCCCAGTTCTCCTGGGTCCAGCACTCCGTCGGCAAACAGCCGGCCCGAGAGTTCCCCGTCGACTACATCGTCGACCGGATCGGGCCGCGACACTGAACTGACCGAGGAACGCACATTCCTGACGGTCCGTGACAGCAAGGGCTCCTATCGGCTGGAGGCGCTGGTGGTGCGGCCCGCCAAAGCGGAGGGACGCCTTCCGATCGCGTTGATCACGCACGGCAAGAACGGCAAGGCCCAGGAGAACCAGCAACTAAGCACCGATCTGATGCAGCCGCAGGCGCGCGATCTAGCCATGCGCGGTTGGCTGGTGGTTGCCGTGATGCGGCGCGGCTACGGCCACTCGGATGGCCTTCCCGGAGTCTCGCGCGCGACTCCCTATATGTCGTGCGAGAACAGCGATCTCGTCCGCGGATTCGACATCGAGGCCGAGGATCTCGACGCCGCGCTCAAGGCAATCGCGGCGCGGCCGGATGCTGACGGCTCGCACGCGATCGCCATCGGCCAGTCGCTTGGCGGCGGCGCCGTGCTCGCGCTCGCGGCCCGCCAGCCCGCGGGATTGCTCGGCGTCATCAACGTGTCCGGCGGCGCATGGCGCAGCGAGGGCGACACCGTGTGCGACCATGATGCCCTGGTGAGCGCAATGGCGAGCTTGGGTCGGCGCACGCGCTTCGTCACGCTCTGGATGTACGCCCAGAACGATAGCTTCTTTCCCCCGGCCCTCGTCAACCGCATGCGGGATGCCTATGCCAAAGCGGGCGGCCGCGCCGACCTGCGGATGTTTCCGCCCGTCCTTCACGACGGCCACAATCTATTCGCCGACTTCAACGGACGTGCGAGATGGCTGCGCGCGCTTGACGGCTTTCTGCAGGCTCAGATTCTGCCGAACGCAAATGCCGCCCGCGCTGACAGGCTGATGCGCGCAGCCAAGGCGCCCGCCAACACGCGGCCGTACGTCGACAGTTACCTGTCGGCTCCGATGCCCAAGGTGCTGGTCCTCTCCGCGAACAAGAGCGCCTTTTGGGCCGCAAGGCCTGACGACATGGACGGCGCCCGTAAGCAGGCGCTCACGAGCTGCCGCGAAAAATCCGGCGCGGAGTGCATCGTGGCAATGGAGAACAATGACCTTGTGCTGCCCGCGGCAAACGACAATGCCAATACGGCGAGCGGAGGAACTCGCTGAACGCCCACGGATCACCGGCAAGAAAAATAACAGTGGTGGAGCAGCGCGAATCCCTAGTCGCTTGGTATGAGCGCCGCGGTTACCGCCAAACCGGCTCCCGTGAAGCATTTTCCTATGGCGACGACAGCGTCGGTACTCCGCTGCGCGACGATCTTCGGTTCGTCATTCTTCAAAAGATCCTGTAACCGGCGTCACCTGCTGTATCTCGCCATCGCCATGCCATGGGAAAAATTGTTCACCCCGGTTCGCGATAGGCCTGAGCGGCCTAGGGGCCCTCGCCGCCACGCTCAGTGATCTGAGCGACAGATCCGAGCGAGGGCACAAGACCGGCCTCCAGCATGTCTTCCGTCATGCTCTGACGCCAGGCCCCTTGCGTGTCCGCACCAGGGGGAAGTCGATATGATTACTTATAGGCGCGCGCAAGCAGGACACCCCGCCAGGTCCATCCAGCTTCGGTCACGGCATCCTGCAAGGGTGTTTTGATTTCTGCGGTCGAGAACTTGTAGCGGTAAACCTCGCCAAAACCGCCGTGCTCCGTGAAAGCGAAGGCCGTGCCAAACGAGAATCCCTTGGCGTGTCCGCGGAAAGCTTTGGCGGCCAGTGACAAGGTCGGAACCCCGGCGCGCCACTCGACAGACCACTCCTGATCGACCGCACGGACTTCTCTCGCCTGCTCATCGAGCTTGATCAGGACCTTGAAGACCCTCTTAAGGCCGGCCTTGGTGAAGATCTCGTACCATGTTGCATCGACGATGCGCCATTCGGCGACAAGATCGACGCTCTCGGGGCCGCCATCCCGCACGATGAACGGCGCCGTCGGGCGAGCGACGGCCAGCAAATCGGCCCGCACTTCGGCAGGCGTCTTTGCAGGCACGCCGGCAGCAGGTCGCTTTGTTCCTGTCAGCCAGTCGAAGAGTTTCATGGAAGATACCGAGGCAGGGAGACTGGCGCACAGCAGCATGAGCTGACCTCGACCCGGCTGGCAGCGGACCGAGGTCTCAACCATGCCCCGTCAAGGGCTGGAGCCGTTTTCGGCAAGACATTAACCCGCGTCAACGGCGACCGCGGTGATGGTGCATGTAACGCATCATACGCATGTCGCGAGCGTGGAGGTACCGGTAAAGAGGGCTCCGGTGCCAATGGTGCAGGGTCCGGCTGTACGCCCTTTCATCAGGATCATAAACCCGCAGCACGTCCGAAGGGGGGCTGCCGATTTGCAGCTTGCCGGCACCCATCGGGGCCGCCGACGCAGTAACGGCGCTCGCCGAAACGACCGCACAGAGCACGCCAAGCCTGAACATGGTACCCATATCGCTTCTCCCTTGCTGGTGATGTTTGCTCATCGATTCGCGTCGGCAGCTCATCGAGCCGCCGCCACGCATCAGGAGCGAGGTTGGTTGGCGCGTGTTTCAACTTGATGTGGCGCGCCCTGAGAATGGTTACGGATGAAACGTCGAGGCTGCGCGCTTATCCGGATCCCGACGACTCACTGGAGGTGGCGCGCGAGACACTGCGCGATCGTTGCCGAGAGCAGAGGCTTCCTGACAACCTCTCTGATGCCGCTGTCGTGGATGCGATCGATCGGCACGGGGCCGGCGTAACCGGTCATCAGGACAATGGGCAGATCGGGGCGCAGCTGATGCATCGCCCTGGCAAGCTCGGTGCCGGTCATCGTCGGCATGACTTCGTCGGTGAGCACGAGATCGAAACGATGAGGATCGGCGCGGAACGCCCCGAGTGCCGCGCCACAATTGTCGAAGCCAACCGGCTCGAATCCGAGCGATGCCAACATTTCTTCGCCGAGCAGAACGAGGTCGCGCTCGTCATCGACGAGCAGGATGGTTTGCCCTTCGCCGCGCGGTAGGATGGAGCCTGTTTCTTCCCGACCACCTTCGCGCGCTTCGGTTTGTGGAAAATAGACTTCGAACCTGGCGCCCGCGCCGGGTGCGCTTTTCACGTTGATCGCTCCGTGATGCTCGGCAACGATCCCGTGCACAGTCGCCAAGCCGAGACCGGTCCCGCTGCCAGCGGCCTTCGTCGTAAAGAAGGGCTCGAAGATGCGCCGCATGGTCGGAGCATCCATGCCGCGTCCGGTGTCCGACACCGAGACGCGGACATAACGCCCGGCCGGAAGGTTGCCGTGCGACAGCACGAGATCGGCCTCGGTCTCAATCGGGTCGAGTGCGATCTCGATCGTGCCGCGGCCATCCATCGCGTGGGCGGCGTTCGTGCTGAGATTCATGACCACCTGCTCCAACTGCGTTGCATCGCCGTGAATCCTTGCGCCAGCAGCCCGCAACGCCGTTCGCAGGCTGAGCGTGGCCGGGAGCGACGCGCGCAAGAGCTCGATCGCCTCCGAGGTGGCGGTCTGAGCGACTATCGGACGATGTCGTCGCTCGCTGCGGCGACTGAAGGTGAGAATCTGGTCGACGACGCGGCGCGCGCGCTGCCCCGCTTTCATGATCTGCTCAAGATGCTGCCGCACCGGGGGGCCGCCGGGGCGCGGTGCCAATGCGATCTCGGCGTGTCCCAGAATGGCGCCGAGAATATTGTTGAATTCGTGCGCGATGCCACCCGCGAGAGTGCCGATCGCTTCCAGTTTGTGGGCCTGATGCAGGCGCACTTCCTGGTCCCGGAGCGCTCGTGCGTTGGCCTGCAGCCGCACGAACAGATACGCGACATAGAGCGCGAGAAGCATCGCCGTGCCATAGAGCAAGACACGGACGACATTGGCCTGCGCCACGGCGCGTCCGTGAGCATCAAGGTAGACTTTCTGAACGGCCCTCGTCCGCTCTGACGTCGGTGCGGCCAGCAGGCGCGCGACGAGATCATTCACGGCAGGCAGCGTCGCGATGATCAGACGCCCGTGGGCAGTGAGGTTGCGGATATTCTCGCGTCCATTCTCTTGAATCGGCAGCGCTGCGAGGCGATCGAGCGACGCTGCGACCTCGGCGGCTGCTTCGCCGCGCGGATCGGCGGTGAGACGAAGCATGGCGTTCGTCAGCGTTGCCATCTCCCGCCCAAGAGCGTCCCCGTCGCCGCCGACGGGATGGAGCTGTCCGCTCACGTGCATGAAATAGATCAGCGAATTCTGCAGTACTGCGTTTCGGGACTTGAATTGCTCGACCAGCGCGTCCTGCTCGTCGACGGCCGCCGCGACAGCTGCGACTTGACGATCGATCTCGGCGCGCATGTCGCCCCGGGCAATCTGACCCACCATGCGCAAGTCGGCAGCGGCGTAACGTAGATTCTCGACCGACCCGACAAGGGGGTCGTAGTTGCGAAGCAACCCGGCGCGCGCCTGCAGGACATCGCGTTGTAGAGCCGCATCGTTGAGGGTCGCAGCGCGCAAGGTATCGAGAATGCGTTCATGGCGTGCTGCATCCGGCACGGCGCCCTCGATCAACAGATAGGTCAAGAGCAGAAGCAACGCTGCCGCGGCCAGCATGAGCGAGCGCAGCGGGGTCATTTCGCCGCACTATCGGAGCTGGCGAGAGGACGCCCCTCGTATTCGCCGGTCAGCGTATTGAGGAATTGTACGATCAGCTGGACGTCGTCTCTCGAAAGCTCGCGGCCAAGCTGGCTTCGCCCCATGATCTCGACGGCTTCGGCGAGCGACGAAGTGTAGCCATTGTGAAAGTAGGGCGCGGTGACGGCGACGTTTCGCAGACTCGGTACGCGATAAAGCTGCCCGCCCTCGGCTCCTGTTGCGGCAATTCGATCCGGTCCGGCGCCGGCCGCTCCGCGCGGGTTGAAAGGATCATCGAAGATGCCGAACGGCTGCGACAGGTTGCCGCCGAAGTTCGCTCCTTGATGGCACGCGACGCAGCCGTATGACTTGAAGAGCTGGTAGCCCTGCTCCTCCTCGGGCGAAATCGCTCCGCGCTCACCGCGCAAACGGCGATCGAAGCGGGAGTTGGGCGTCACAAGTGAACGTTCGAAGGTCGCAAGCGCGTCGAGCACATGGGCGCGTGCCGGACTGCGTCCGTAGATCACAGAGAAGTCCTTCAGGTAGTCCGAGTCATTGCGCAGCTTTGAAAGGAGCTCGTCCCAGTTCGCATTCATGATGCGGGTGTTGCGCAGAACCGATTCGTTCTGCTCCTCGAGCGTGCGAAAATTTCCCTTCCAGTTCAGGCGCGCATTGCCGGACACGTTGAAAACGGTGGGGGTGTTGAAATCGAGCGGCCGGCCATCGCTCCCGAGCGATCGAACGCGCCCATCCGCGCCCCCTGACTGGAGCTGGTGACACGTGGAACAAGCAACGGCATCGCCACGCGAAAGGCGCGGGTCGTGAAACAGCTTTCGGCCCAATGCTACCTTCGCGGCATCGAGGTGTTCGGAGAGCTGGATCGGCGTTACAGGCTCCCCTCCGCCGGGCTCGCCGAAAACGGCGGCGGCGATCAGACACATCAGGAGGATCATCCACGCCCGCGCCATGAATTACACGATTCGCGAGAAAGTGGATAACGGGGGAACCGTTGGTTGGTTCCGGCATTTTCTTGGATGCGTCTACGCGGCAAGAATGATGCGGGCTTCTGAACCCTACGCTAGTGCTCCTTGAGAGCGGTCCTTTTGACACGGAATTGGAACCGGCTCGCGGAGGTGACTGTGCAGCATGTACTCGTGGTCGACGACGATGCGGCCATACGCGATCTGATCGGCAGCTATCTGGAGAGGGAGGATTTTCAGGTCAGTGCCGTCGCCGATGGCAAAGCCATGGCGCGAGTTCTCGCCGAGAAGCCTATCAATCTCATCATCCTCGACTTGAAGCTCTCGGGGGAGGACGGCCTCGCCCTGATGCGCGCGCGCAGCGACGCGGATATTCCGGTCATTGTGGTCACCGGTCATCGCCGCGACGAAGCGGACCGCATCATCGGTCTCGAGCTCGGGGCCGACGACTATGTGACGAAGCCGTTCAGCATGCGTGAACTGCTCGCGCGTGTCCGCGCAGTGTTGAGACGCGTCGAAACGGGGCAACGCCGCTCGCGCGAAAGGGAAAAGCGTGCCCGATACTGCTTCGCCGGCTGGGAGCTTGAGACGCGGGCGCGCAGGCTCAAGTCGCCGAGCGGCGAAACCGTGCCGCTGACAGCGGGCGAGTTCAATCTGCTGACCACATTTCTCCAATCGCCGCATCATGTGCTGAGCCGTGAACAGTTGCTGGCCGCGAGCCGCGTGCACGATGAGGAAGTCTTCGATCGCAGCATCGATGTGCAGATTCTGCGCTTGCGCCGCAAGCTTGAGGCCAATCCGAGTGAACCGACGCTGATCAAGACGGAACGCGGCGCCGGCTACATACTGGACACGGTGGTCGAGGTGCGGTGAGGCGCCGCTGTTGCGCTACTGAGTACGGCAATCGACCGTCACCACTCCGTTTGCCGCTGCGAGTTTTCCGGTCCAGGCTTTTTGAACGACGTCATAACCGTCGGGATCGTGCCCTTTCAGCTGTTCCCGAGAGAACGGAACTTGCGTGTAGCTTCGACCACCCAGATACGCTTCGCTCAAGATAGCGAAGTACTCGAGCTCGTCTTTGGTCGCCTCAACGGTCTTGATAAGCGCCTTTGCCATAGCATCGTCATAGGCGCGTTTGATGTCGGGCTGATTGTATCCAAGCGCGCGGAAGTGATACGCGTGAGCGAACTCGTGAACCAGCGTCAACGGATACATCGTGTCCACCTCGCGAAACCGCCTGATGTTTGGAATAACAATACCGAACCACATCGATGGGTGGAGATGGTCAAACGGCACCGGTCCCGACGACTGACGCGTCATCGGATCGACGTGGAACATTGCAGAGTTGGCGTTATGTCTATCGAGCCCGGCCCAAAGCTCGGTCGCGCGCGCATAGGGATGGGTCCATGTGGGCAGCAGGTTGAGTGCTTCCCGCAACTTTCCCTCAAGGAAGCTGAGCGTGACGTCACGCTCACGGCCGTTGGCCGCGAGATTCGCGCTCAGCTTGATTTTGAAACCTCGGATCGTCTCTTCGACCCACCCCGCCGGTGCCGCCGGCGGATCGATGCGCACGTGGGTCATGCCTGCAGAAATCACGCCGCCGCATAGAGGCATTCCATTCCTTCGTAGTTCCCAGGACACGCCTGGGTCGGTTGGGTAGAACTCTGACCTGTCGGGAGCAATTGAATACACAACGGAGTCGGCTCCTCGCCTGCCCACAAGTTCGGCAGCTTGGTCGCCGTGGTTCGCAATCAGCATCAGATGTTCAACAGGTTGGGGTGCAATATTCTCTGCGGCATTCTCTGCGGCCGTGCAGGACGGGATGATCGCAAAGATCGCAGCGGCCAGGGCGAGGCACCATTGGCGGCCAACCAGGGCGGCGTTCTTCGACGTGCTGTCAACAAGCAGCGTGTGCATGACACATCTCCGCATTCGACGATCTCGATCATCGCGGAACCCGCTCGAAGTCGTGCTATGGTCCCGTCGGGGAGGTCAGGCGCTGATCGGACATCCTCAGACCCTCATCGTCGCAGGCATGACGCGGATGGATCTTTCATCGTCGAGGTGGCGATCCGGGCGGCCACGAGTCGAAACCCGGAACGCCGCCGGGTGCGTTCGGATCCCAGTCAAATTCGACATAGCCGAAGGCGAAGCTGCCGATGTCGCCCGCGTCGGAAGGAATGGAATTCGGAATGGATGCTGCGCCCGCTCCGGGGTGCGCGGGCGGGGCCGCTGGCGCAATTTGAGCAGGTGCCACCGACATGATCAAGGCTCCCCCCAGACCTGCGGCGAGCAGAAACGCGATCGCGATCCAGCGCCAACCGATTTGCTTGTGAGCGAGTGTGGTCTCCATCAATGCCTCCATGGTGTGGAGTGGCCGGAAGGTGCGTGCGCGACGAGAGATGTTCGACGATCTCGGGGGGAACCCCGCTCGACTACTTGACTCCCACGAC
>Ga0209488_10000463_pt1 | contig 34049 bp, 28 predicted proteins | sample Rivendell_Oct201_8_FD_188349 | JGI IMG/M metagenome (GOLD analysis project Ga0209488, IMG submission 188349) | Vadose zone soil microbial communities from the Eel River Critical Zone Observatory, Northern California, USA -... | ecosystem: Environmental > Terrestrial > Soil > Vadose zone >...
ACAGTGTTTACCTCAATCCCCGTTTAATGCCGTAAATCGCCATTCAACCCTTGTTTTTCCCCGTTGGACGCAACTTCCTAGCGTACGCCCGTGCCCTTCGGCAAACTACTCGTGCCGAAAGACTTAGGCCCGTAATGCAGGGCGTGTTACGGTAAAAGTGGCCTCTGGGGGCAGTTGAAAGAGGCCGAAAAGCATCAAATTTTAATGTCAGGGCACCAGGGTTATTGCGACCCCGTTGAGGGGCTTCGCATTATCGAAAGTGAGGGTTAGTTTCTTATGGCGAACTCCGTAGGCACGCAGATCGCACGTTCGATTGATTGGGTCCTCTGCAAGACTGCAGCGGTGACGTTTAACACCATTCAGCATTTCAACAAGCGCAATCCCAATCCATCCGTGACCCCACAGTGGTCCGACAAGCCCCTTCTGAAGTCATGGGAAAAGTCCAAGCCCACGCTGGGTTTTCCGCGCCAGACAGATTCGCTCTGTCCGGGGTGCGTGAAAGAAGCTCGCGAAGCCATCATCGCTGGCAAAAAAGATTGGCGCGATTTGATGAGCGAAAAAGTTGGCGAAATTAAGGCGCAGATTATTGAGCGCGACGGGCAAGTGTGGATGGTGAAAGATTGCCCGCTGCACGGCCACTACGAAGACATGATGGCCATCGATTCGAAATGGCTTAGCTGGATCGAAAAGCAATATCCGGGCCGGGACATTCCCGCGCACAATGACGAAGATTTGCACAAGCATGGCTCGTCAACTGTTCTGTATGGCCGCGGATCTGTTCTTACCGTGGATCTCACCAACCGGTGCAACATGATGTGCGATCCGTGTTTTATGGACGCCAACCAGGTTGGCTACGTCCACGAACTCGGCTGGGACGAAATTAAGGAAATTCTCGATAACGCGCTGAAGATCAAGCCTCGCCGCCAGATGTCGGTGCAGTTCTCCGGCGGCGAGCCGACGATGAGCCCAAACTTCCTGGACGCGGTGGCGTACGCACGGAAGATTGGCTACAACTCAGTGCAGGCGGCGACTAACGGAATTGAGTTCGCCAAGAGCAAGGAATTCTGCAAGAAGGCGTTCGAAGCGGGTATGCGTTACGCGTACCTGCAATTCGACGGCATCGGCAATGATGCTAACGGACACCGCCAGATCGGCAATTTGTTTGACGTAAAACTTCGCGCAATTGAAAACATGCACGAAGCTGGCATCGAAATCGTGCTGGTCGTTACTATCGTCAACAATGTGAACAACGATCAGGTCGGTACTGTCGTGAAGTTCGCGATGGAAAATCCCAAGAAAATTTCTTTCGTCAGCTTCCAGCCGGTTTCTTTCACCGGTCGGGACGAAGACATTACTCCGGAGCGCCGGCTGCGTCAGCGCTACACACTTTCGCATCTCGCGCAGGACGTCAGTGCGCAGGTCGGCAAAGTTGAACCGACGCGCGACTGGTTCCCGATTTCGTTCATTTCGACGTTCGCGGGATTTGCGGATATGGTCAAGGGCAACGAATCGCAGTGGGGTTCCCTCTCCTGCGGCTGCCACCCCAATTGCGGCGTGGGCACTGCGCTGATGATCAACAAGGAAACGAAAGAATGGGCGCCGGTTCCGCGCTTCCTTAATGCTACTCAGCTAACGGCTGACGTAACCGCCATTACCGATGCGGCTCGCGGCAAGACTTTCTCCAACTTCATGATGGCGATGGCGCTTCTGAAAAATTATCAGCCGTTCCAGGGACCCAAGGGCTTGAAGCTGTACGATCTTTTCAAGAAATTCGACAAGACCTGGGCGCTCACTAAGAAATCGACAACCAAGTACGGGCGCACTTCACCTGAACGCACGTACGAAGATGCCATGAAGCGCCGGCAGACGGACCCATGGAATTTTCTGTTCATTGCGGGTATGTGGTTTCAGGACCTTTTCAACTACGATTTCCGCCGCACCGAAATGTGCATCATTCCTTACGCCACGCAGCAGGGCGAAATCAGCTTCTGCGCGTACAACACTGGCGTGGGCTGGCGTCAGATCATCGAAAATATGCACAAGAACGCGACGGTCGCCGAGTGGTACAAAAATCACGGCAAACACGAAATCTATGCCAAGGGCAAAGCCGTCAATCTGCAGAGCTTCGAGCACTCTCTGGTGATTGACGCCAATGATGCCGCGCGGGTTCGTCACCTCGAGCACGACGTGCCTCTGACCGCAGCGGAAGAAGATCGCACGCGGCGCAAGAAGGCTTATGAAGAGCAAGCCAAAGTTCGCGCTATCTACGAAGAACTGGTTCTGAAGAAGCCGCAACCGACGGTGGTGCAGATCGGCTCGCTGACGGACATCAAGCAAGCGACGCCAGCCAACTTCGCCAATGCGAATAAGCCCGTTAACATCGCGCCAGTTCCGGCGCCTAGTGAACAGGCTGAAGCAGTAGCCGGCGACTAACCGCTTCAGACGATAGGGACTTCAAACGGCTCCGCTCCTCGGAGCCGTTTTTATTCGAACTTCTGTTCTATATTCCTCACGTCGGCAAATCTGTCATCATTTCGGAAAATATGCGTGGATTGTGGTTGTTCGACATCATGGGCATTCTCTGCATGCTTTCTGCACCGGTCCTGCTTTGTATTGCATGGGCACGCTTCTTTGAACTTGACGAAATCGACGCACAGCCGAAATGGCATCGCATCGTCGGATCGATAAGTCTAACTTCTGTTTCCACATTGTTGATCATTTGCGTGGTTAAATTTCTCGGTTACCGTTGCGATGCTGGCGCCGGTGATTGGTCCTGCGTGATCACGTGGAGATCATTTGCCGGAACCGTTGTTCATCTAACGCCGCTATTCATCGTGCTCGCGCTTTTGGGCGCGAAGCGCACACGCATCCTTACAATCGTCTCTGGCTTGGCCATCGCCTTTGATTGCGTCCTGATCGACATGATGGCCTGAGGACTTGCGATTCCTCACTTTAGAGCGTGGCGATGACTTCGATTTCCACTAATGCGTCTTTGGGTAGGCGGGCCACCTGGACGGTGGAGCGGGCGGGCGGGGCGGCGGGGAAATATTTTCCATAGGCTTCGTTCATTGCGGCGAAATCGTTCATGTCTTTGAGAAAGACCGTGGTCTTCACGACGTGATGAAGATTTGAGCCAGCCGCTTCGATGACGGCTTTGATGTTTTCCATGGCGCGTTCGGTTTGCTGGCGAATATCGCCGCCGATGAATTCGTTGGTGCGTGGATCGAGCGCGACCTGCCCGGAAGCAAACAGAAAGCCGTTGGCCTTCACGGCCTGAGAGTACGGGCCGATTGGTTTTGGGCCTTTGTCGGTCAGCACGATGTCTTTCATGGTGTAGCCTCCTGAGCGATAGTTTCCTGCGTTGCGGTTGACTGCGAATACGTTGCACGAAATTCATCGGGAACGCCGGGACGCTTGATCCACTGGCGAACGAACGGGCCGACGTCCTGGTGCGATTCTTCCTCGACAGCTGAAATGAGGTCGCTGAGGTCGAAGCCGCGCTGGCGGCGGGCGAAGAGCATGTGTTGCAGGGCCTTCTGAAATGGGTCAACGCCGACGCGCTCGCGCAAGGCGTAAAAGAGAAGAAGACTCTTGGCGCGCGCTACGGAAGGATCGTCATTGGATTGCGGCGAGGCGTGCACAGGAATTTGCCCAAGAGCGCGTCGAATAATCTGATCGCGAATTTGTGTGCCCGCCGAAACCTCCAGCGCGAGCGCCGCGGCAAAAGCGGGAAGCGCCGACATGGGAGCCTGTTGCTGATAGAAACCGGGATTTTGCCCGTAGCCGAGCCAGCCGGAGGCAAGAGCTGGGCCAGCTAAAGCTTCGGGCTTTGCGAACGCCACGCGGGGGTCAAACAAAATAGTATCGCGCGAAATCATTTCCGACGAATCATCGGAAGACCTTCCAAACAGCAGCGAAGAATAAGCCGTGGCTCGTTGCGAGAAACACCCTGCATCTTCCGGGCACTCAACAATCCAAAGCGGCGGCCTGGATTTGTCGCGAGTCGCGAAAAGCGAATCGTAGACGAGCAGCGTTTTCGAGAGCGATTCGGCGGCTTGCTGTAGCTGCGCGGAGGTGACATCGGTGCGGCTCCAGATGCGAAGTTTCTGATTACCGGGGAGATCTTGATGGGTTTCGCGGTAGCGACCCGCCACCACGAATGGGTTCAAGTCCGCGGCGGTCTGTTCAAAACGAAATTCCATGTCAGAGTTTTTCACGAAATGTTTTTCCTTGCCGCCGCTGGCGTGGACAAGAAATCCGTTCGGCACACGGACCACCAGTTGCCATTTATTCGGCGGCACGCCGCCGAAACCGAATGGTCCGCGAGCTTGGGGAAGCGCGGGCGTCCAGCCTTCGGCGGGAAGGTCGAAAGCGTCGGTGGAAAATCCCAAGGCGCCCTCCTGGGCCGTAGCCGAATGTAGATCGTACGCGAATTGGACGGTGCGGGCGTCGCCGATAGGCCAGGGCTTAGGGAACTGCAGGAGAGTGTCGCGCGCATTGGCGGTTGAGGACGCTAACGGAAGTTCGGCGCCATCCCATAAGATTGTGTAATCGCTGGGGCGAAAACGGCGTGACGGCAAATGAACCTCGAGGAAGGCAAGTTCGCGGATGCCGGTATTTTTTAGATGGTAGTCGGCGACGATATGAATGTGGGGTTGGGGTTGCGGCAAGAAGGAAACCTGGATTTCCTGTTTTTCGACGATGTATCCGGGTCCCAGCGCAGCAGTGCAACCAGCGAGGCCGCAGGCTACAGAGAAAAGGAAAGTAAAAGAGAAAAAAGGATGGGTAGAAGCGCGGAGCACGATGAAGATTGTAACGGGCAGCGGCAAACCTGCAAAGGCCGAGATTGGCGGTAAATCGAGAGCGAGCGCTGAGCCGATTTTTAGCGGCGATTGCTACGAGCACGCGTGTGGACAAAGCCGGTGCCGCTGTGAGCAAAAGCCTTTTCGCGCGCCGCTGCTTCGGCATCGGCCTGGGCGTCGGTCATGCCGTTTTCGATGCGAGCGATGATTTCGCGTTCGGAAAGCTCGGTGTTTTTCAGGCGGCCGATTTCGGCGCTGGACAACGTGGGAAGGCCTTTCATGCGGCGTTGCAATAACAGCTGTACGCTGGCATCAGACAGGCCGATCAGGCGGAGCATAACTGCATCTCCGCTGAGCGAATCTAGTTTGTCATTCTTGGCGATGGCGAGAATCTGGTCATCGGTGAATCCGGCGCTATTCAGGCTTTTCGCCGCGGCGGCGCTGTTAAACGGGTGCCGGTGGTCGTGCGCCGCGGAGACCAGTTGCACGCACACTTCATCGCTGACGCCAGAATTTTTCAGGGCTACCAGTTGATTCACTTCGGCATCGCTAACGTTAAGTTTCTTCAGGTCTTCGAGGCCGCTGGACCACATGCCAGCCTTGTCCAGTTGCCGGTAGTCGGTAAGCGGATGGGAATGGCAGCCGGATATAAGTGCCGGCAGCAATACGAGCATCACGAGTGGCGGAGTGTTCCGCATGTCTTTAGTGTAAAGGCTTGAAGCGTCTGACATGCGGAGTGTGCTTTCGCAGATACCCGGCTGAAAGGACAGGTGGCAGAGCCTAGTCGCCAGACGGCTGGTAAACGCGCTCGACACCGTGCACGCCGGAGATTTTGCGGATGTTGGCGAGTATGCTTTCGAGTTGACGGCGGTCGGCAATTTCGAGACTGGCTTCGATACGGGCGTTCAGACGGTCGGGGCGGCTTTCCAGATTGCGAATATTCGAACCAGCACTGCTGATGACCGCTGTAATATCAGCGAGCAGGCCGGCACGATCTTTGGCACGGATCGCGAGCTGTACCGGGAAGGTGGCGGCGCTGTCGCCACCCCACTCGACGGCAATGCGGCGTTCCGCTTGGTACATAAGATTCTGCACGTTGGGGCAGGCGCGTGTGTGCACAGCCACGCCACGACCACGCGTGATGTAGCCCACAATTTCATCGCCGGGAATCGGATTGCAGCACTTGGCGCGAAAAACCAGCAAATCGTCGTGCCCCTTGACGACCAGGGGCGCTTCGCCAAAACCCAGCATGCGCTTTACGGTTCGGACTAGAGTGGGCTTGGTGTCGTCAACGTCGGTCTGCGCGGGTTGAGCCGACTCACCCAGAACTTTCGTAAGAACTTGCCTGGCCGAATATTTTCCAAAGCCTACCGCAGCGTACAAATCTTCAATCTTGGAAAGGCCCCACTCCGAGGCGGCTCTTTGCCAATCACCTTCCGGTATTTTTTTCAGGCTGCGGCCGAAAGCGCGTGATTCTTTTTCCAGGAGCCGGCGGCCCATGTCGGTGGCCTCTTCGCGTTCGTGAAGGTTGATCCAGTGGCGGATTTTACTTTTGGCGTGCGAGGACTTTACGAAGCTGAGCCAATCGCGGCTGGGACTGTGGCCTTTTTGCGTGAGGATTTCGACCACGTCGCCGCTGGAGATTTCGTGGCGGAGCGGGACCATGCGGCCGTTCACTTTTGCGCCAACACACTGGTGACCCACCTCGGTGTGAACAGCGTAAGCAAAATCTACAGGTGTAGCGCCGGCAGGAAGTTCCAGAACGCGGCCTTTGGGCGTGAAGGCGTAAACTTCGTTGGGCGCGAGATCGACTTTAAGCGTGGTGAGGAATTCGCCGGGTTCCTGGAGTTCCTGGGACCACTCAATCAACTGGCGCATCCAGATAATGCGTTGATCATCGTCACTGGAGGGCTTGCCGTCCTTGTACTTCCAGTGAGCCGCAACTCCTTCCTCCGCGATGCGATGCATTTCCTGGGTGCGTATCTGAACTTCAAATGGCTGGCCAGCATGAATGACGGTGGTATGGAGCGATTGATAAAGATTGGGCCGGGGCATGGCGATGTAATCCTTGAAGCGGCCAGGCACCGGGCGCCAGATATGATGGACGACACCGAGGGCTGCGTAACAACTGCGTTCGGAGTCGGTGACGACGCGGACGGCGAGCAAATCGTAAACCTGTTCCAGACCGCGCTGCTGGCGTTCTAGTTTGCGATGCAGCGAACACAAGCCTTTGACACGGGCTTCCAGTTCCGCCGGTATGCCACTCTCCACCAGCTTGGTGCGAATTTCCGCCTGAACTTCTTCCAGAAATTTGTGGTGCGACGGTTGGTTGTCGCTGACTTCTTTTTGCAGAGCGAGAAAGGATTCAGGCTCGAGAACGCGGAAGGAAAGATCCTCGAGTTCATTGCGAATGAGTCCCATGCCGAGGCGGTGGGCGATAGGCGAATAAATTTCCAAAGTTTCGCGTGCGATACGCTGTTGCTTGTCAGGCTCAAGGTATTCGATAGTGCGCATGTTGTGGAGCCGGTCGGCGAGTTTGACGACCACGACGCGAACATCGTGGACCATGGCCAGAACCATCTTGCGAACGTTTTCGGCCTGGCGCGCTTCGGGGGCCAGCATATTGAGGCGGCCAATTTTGGTTACGCCTTCGACGAGCCGGGCAGTTTCTTCGCCAAAACGTTCCTGAATGCGAGAGACGGGAAATTCAGTGTCTTCGATAACGTCATGGAGAAGAGCGGCGGAAAGCGTGGTGGCGTCCATGCGCATGTCGGCGAGAATGTGCGCGACTTCCAGGAGATGTGTGAGATAGGGATCGCCCGAGCGGCGGAGTTGGTCGCGATGGCGCTCCGCGGCAATTTCGTAGGCGCGGCGAACCAGCCAGGGATCATCGGAAGGGCGATTTTTCTTGAGCTTCTCTAGAAGTTCATCCAGGCGGGTGTCCAGCAACCGCTCGGTGCGATCGCGATTGAAATGCAGCGGCAGATTGGCTGACCCAGACATCTCTTAATGTTACGCCTGAAGGAGCGGAAGGGCGAGCGTAGCGAAGTGTGTGGGCAATCGATTCAGTGGTGTCAGATCAATCCAGCCTCAGGTGGTAGGAGCGGGTTGTGAAGCGCGCCGCTGCTTCACTTCCTTCACCTTGTCCACCAGATCGTCGGCCTGCTTCTGCAGAGAAGCGCGCTCGTCCGCGCTCTCGACGGTGTCGGCTTTGCGGCGATAGAGGAGGTTGAGGTAAGCCATGGCGTCATCGTAATCGGGACGCAGCGAAATGGCCTTCTGCAGGTCGGTGATGCCTTCGTCTATGAGCGATCCGTATTTCGAGAGATAGTCGCCGCGAATGGCCGCGGGAAGCGGATCGGTGTCCTTAACCTGCTTGCGAATATTCTTTTCGTTGTAGTCCTTGCGCATCTCGCCGTTCGCGCGGAAAGCCAAAGTCCAGTCGATCACGCCGATCCAGTAATAGGGTTCCGGATCTTCCGGTTTGAGCTGAATGTGCTTTTGATGGTAGGTCTTGGATTCCTCGAAAAGCTTGGGATCGTACGGAGTGCCCGCCATCTGGAAGAGGATGGAGCCGGTGCCGTCAATGGCGCTGAGATTATCGGGGTTGGTCTGGAGAATTTCCTTAAATTCTGCGATGGCTTGTTTGCCGATATTCTTATTCTGCTCGGAGGGGGCGCCAGGAATGTACTGACTGGCATAGGCGGTGGCCAGATAGAGACGGGCGTTGAGGAGCGTGGGATCGAGATCCTTGGCTTGCTTGAAGTCCTCGACCGCGGCATCGTATTGGCCGTTTTTGAAAGCACCAACGCCTTTGTTAAGGAGATCGCGCGCCTTGAGTTTGTCGCAGCCGGAGAGAGCGACGGCGCAAACAAACAGCGCCAGGAGAGCCGCAGCCCGGCGAAACGAAAATGCGGACGGGCAAGCGTCCGTGCGTGCAAGCGATGCATGAGTCATCGAAGCGTCCATCCCTACGGTGCGCAGCCGGTAAAAGGGCTGCGCGAGAATTCAGATCCGCCCTGCGCGGGCTATTCCATCACAATCAGCGCTGTTGTTCCAGTCCCGGAGTCAACAAGCCGACAGAAATTCCCGAGCCGTGCAATAGGTCAATGGCCCGGGCAACAAGAGCGAACTCTACAGGAGCCTCGCCACGAATGAAAGCAACTTTTCGTGCGCGCTCTTTGTAAATGGCTTGCATCCGGTCCGCCAGATGATCCCAAGCCACGGGTTCCTGATTGATCCGGAGACCGCCGCTAGAAAGCACTTGCAAAACGATGACGCCGTCCAGCGGATCAGTGGGCCCCTCAACCGTTGGCTGGGGCACGGAAGCGTCGAGGCCCTTCTGCTGGTGAGGAGCGCTCATAAAAATCACGAGCAACACCAGAAGAATATCAATCAGCGGAACGACATTCATTTCGGTGTACGTTCCGCGGTTTGCACCGCCTAGTTGCATTCCCATCATCCACCTCGTAAATGATTTACCCGGCGAGGAGGACTGTCACAACCCTGCGAAAAAAATCTGACCGCGATATACCGCGGAAATTTATTGCCCCGCTTCGAGCTTGGCGGTGATCAAGCCGACTTTGTCGATTCCAGCGCCGCGCATGATGTCAATAGCGCGAGCCACTTCTTCAAACAGCACCGCGTTGTCGCCCTTGACGAAAGCGACCTTTTCCGCGCGGTCTTTAAAGATTTCCTCGATACGCGGACCCAAGCGCTCCCAGGTGGCATCTTCATTGTTGATCTTGACCTTGCCGTTTTTGTCGATCTGCACGACTACCGTCTTGTTCTCCAGATCCTGATTCTGCTGCTGGTTCGGATTGGGCTGCGGCACAAGAGTGTCCATGCCTTTGGGCGTCAGCGGCGTGATGACCATGAAAATAATCAGCAGCACCAGCAAGATGTCGATCAGCGGAACGACGTTCATTTCCGCCATCGCACCGCCCTTATTTTCTCCTACGCTCATCCCCATTGCGAGTCTCCTATCGGCTCATCCCTGCGAAGGACTTAAGCCTTTTCGCCGCGCCGGGTGGGAGCCAGCGCGGCAGCGGAACTTCTCGAAGCGACTTCTATCAACGAATGGTGCGGTACTACAATGCAAAAAACCTCAGTCACCGTTTGGATTTGCATTTGGCGGTGGCGGAGGCGGCGTACTACCTCTCTCATTGCGTTCGGTCAGCAGGCCTAATTGGTCGACGCCGGCGGAGCGAATCTCGTCCACGATGGCCACGACGTCACCGTACTTGGCGCGCGCATCGCTTTTGAGATAGACCGTCTTGTCCAGCTTGTTGGAAATGCGGTCTTTCACTTGTCCAGACAGGTCGGCCTTTTGTACCTGAGTGTTGCCCAGAAAGATGTTGCCGTCGCGCGTGACTGCCACCACGACTGCATCTTCCTTATCGGCGTCCTGCATATCGCGGGCGGTATTGGTGTGCGCCATATCGACAGGCTTGTTCTTCTGCAACATGGGCGTGACGACCATGAAGATGATCAGAAGCACGAGCATGATGTCCGCCATCGGAATGACGTTGGGCGAAGACATCTGGCTTCCCACCTGCGGCTTATAGCGGCCGCCGCTTGATTGAATTGATCCACCGGCCATGGCAGGCTCCTTTTTTACTTCTTACTAGCGCCGCGACGAAGGATGAAATAGTTGATCAGCTCCATCGAGGAGTTGTCCATCTCGACGTCGAAGGCTTCGACTTTATTGGTGAAGTAGTTGTAGGCCCACACGGCGGGCACGGCAACGATCAAACCGAACGCGGTGGTGACCAAGGCTTCCGCGATACCGCCAGCAACAGCCGACAGACCGGTCGCGTGACTGGTTTCGATGCCCTTAAACGCGTTCAAAATACCGACCACGGTGCCGAATAGTCCGACGAACGGAGCCGTCGAACCGATGGTGGCAAGCGCCGAAAGGCCGCGCTTCATTTCCGCGTGAACGATGGCGACCGAGCGCTCGAGACCGCGCTTGGCGGCTTCCACGACGTCAGCATCTGAAACTTGCTGGGAAGCGGATTGAAATTCGGAGAGGCCAGTCGCGACGACTTTGGCGATGTGGCTCTTCTTATTGCGTTCCGCGATGGCGATGGCTTCGTCCAACTTGCCATCTTTCAGTGCGCCGGCAACCTGTTGCACGAAAATGCGTGATTGCTTGCGCGCGGCGCTGTACATCAGCGCGCGATCAATCATCACGCCAAACGAATAAACGGAAAGCACGAAGAGAGTGATCACAACCAACCGGGGCAGCAGGCTCATCTGTCCCCACATGGTCCTCAGATCCCAGGTTGAACCGGTGGTCTGAAGGAACATGGCGGCGTAAACGTACAAAGTGGCTACCATTCGTTTTGCTCCTGTAGGCGGGCCGCTAGGCGGCATACCTTTATAAGTTCCGCGTGACCTGCGGCGCTGTTCGCGCCACTTGCCAACGAGTTACTGCTGAATCTTTGCTGCTCGAAGCGCCACGCATGTCCCACGACCCGCGCGACGCTCCGCTGCTACTGGTTCAAAGAGAAAATCACGTCGATGGTGGTGTCGACTTCAACCGGTTCCCCGTTCAGGGTGGTCGGCCGATACCGCCACTGCTTCACAGCATCAAGTGCGGCCTGTACCAACAGTGGATGCCCTGAAATTACTTCGAGTTGCTGGACGCCTCCGCTCTTGGAAATAATGGCGTGCAGACGCACCGTGCCGGCAATACGTGTCTGACGCGCCAACGGCGGATAGACCGGCTGTACTCGATTGATCAGAGATGCTGCGGTTACCGCGCCGCCCTGACGAATGCGGGTCTGTGTGGGCTTAGGCGGAGGCGGCGCGCCACCGACTCCACCGATTACGCCGCCGATTACGCCGCCCATCTGGCCGCCGGGAACGCCACCAGGAACACCACCTTGCATTCCCATAGGATCGGGTTCAGCGTCTTCCTTAATAATCTTGATGTCTTTGGGGATTACCTTGGGCGCAACAAGCTTGCCTGCATCCATCAAGTGCACTTGCGGCTTCACGTGCACGACGGGAGCAGCGGCCGGTGGCGGCGGGGGCGGCGGCGGAGGCGGCGGGGCGATGAGCAGCGTCGCCAGGCTGGCTCTGGGCAAGGCTTCGGTATAGATCAGCGGAATCAGAATTAGAATCGCAAGAAATGTCGCTTGCAGAACCATGGACAAAACCACCGTCCACGGCTTATTGGTCTTTTTTGATTTCGGACTGGAAACAACCATCTCTTCAAACATGGTGCTTACCTCCTCCCGGCTGGAGCGAGACGCCTTGCGGCGCCGTCACCATTCCGGGGTTTGTTTCCGGCTGCGGGTCCGGTTCCTGCCGCCGCTTGCTGGTCTTTCCAATGATGCCACCAGACTACAAGCGGAGCAGCAATGCCAAAACTGGAGTACGTTCCTACCACAATCCCCACCACCAGAGCAAAGGAGAAAGCGCGAAGCACCTGGCCGCCCATCAGAAAAAGCACGAGCACGGTGAGGAAAGTCAGACCGCTGGTAAGTATCGTCCGCGATAACGTTTGATTGATGGACTTGTTCACTACGATGGCAAAATCCTCTTTGCGCAGCAAACGATTGTTCTCGCGGATGCGGTCGAAAATGACGATAGTGTCGTTCATCGAATAACCAACCAACGTGAGCAGGGCTGCGATCACGGTGAGTGAAATTTCATAATGCAACAAAGAGAAAAATCCCAAAGTAATCAAAACGTCGTGGAATACTGCCAGGACCGCGGCTGCCCCAAAAACCCACTCGAATCTGAAGGCAATATATAACAGCATACCGCCCAAAGCATAGAGGGTAACGAAAACTGCCTGGCGACGAAGCTCGGCTCCGACTTTGGCGCCGACGATTTCCGCGCCGCGAATCGTGAAACCTCCGGGGCCATATACGGTGTTCAACGCGGCAACCACTTGTGCCTTGCTCGAATCACGCGCTTCGTCGCTGAGGTCTTTCTGCCCGACGAAGATTTGTACTTCGCTGGACTTGCCTGCGCCGATGTCGGCAATGCTTTGGATTTCGCTATCACCTAGTCCCTGGGCAGACAGCGCCTTGCGCAGATGCTCGATATCCGGCGGTTGCGCGAAGCGCACATCCACGTTGGTGCCGCCCTTGAAATCGATGCCGTAGTAAATGCCGCCCTTGAAGAGAATCGATGCCCAGCCGGCGAGCAGAAGCAGAGCGCTCAGGGCGTAGAAATATTTCGCTTTGCCCATCCAGTCAATATTGGGCTCTTTGAAGAACTCTATCATGCGGATTCTGCTTCCCTTCCTTAGACTCCAGCGAATGCCGGTTTGTTCCCGGTTCGCGGCAGGGAGCGAAGGCTGTAATCCGCCATCGTCTCCTGAAATCGACCGACGACCAATCCCGAATTCCACCTAAATTCAAGTAGGAATATGGGTTAGAAGTCCTAGTACAAGTTAAATGCTCAATTCGGACTGGCGGTCCATCTTTGCCAGGTGATACTGGAAAATTGTTTTCGAGACATAGACCGCGGTGAAGATGTTCGCGACCAGGCCGACCACCAGTGTAATCGCGAAACCGCGGATCGGGCCGGTTCCAAAAAATCCCAGAAACGCCGCGGAAACGACAGTCGTTACGTGCGTATCGATAATGGTCAGAAAAGCTTTGTCGAAACCCGCATCTACAGCCGAAGCGGCAGACTTGCCATTGCGCAATTCTTCGCGGATGCGTTCGAAGACCAGCACGTTGGAGTCAACGCCCATGCCGATGGTGAGGATGACGCCGGCAATCCCTGGCAGCGTCAAAACAGCGCCAGACAGCGCCATGAACGCCAGCAAAATCACCAGGTTCAGCAGCAGCGCCACGACGGCGTTGGCGCCGGAAAGCCGGTAGTAAAAAACCATGAACAGCATGACCACGATCAAGCTGAGTGCCGAAGCCTGCACACCATGGCGAATGGAATCCGCGCCGAGCGAAGGCCCGACAGTGCGCTCTTCCAGATACTTGATGGAAGCAGGCAGCGCACCAGCGCGCAGCACCAACGCCAGGTCATGCGCCGATTCCTGACCAAAGTTGCCTTCTATCATGCCGTTGTCGTCGATTCGCCCGTTGATCACCGGTGCCGAATAAACGCGATGCTCCAGTACGATCGCCAATTGACTGCCTTTGTTCTGCTCGGTGAAGGGTCCAAAGCGGTTCGCGGCTTCCGAGGTGAGAATAAAATTTACTTGCCACTGGCCAGGATTATTGGTGTTGCGCGATTCCGTAGCGTTCTTAAGGTCGCGGCCGGTTACAACCGGCGCCCGGCTTACCAGGTACCACACCTCAGCCGATTCGGGAGCACCACTGGCGGCGCGGGATTCGTTTCGACCGGGCATCAGTTCCGTGCCTGGGGGCAGAATTCCGTTGTGGGCGGCCAATCCCTCTGACTGTGAGGCGTAAGTTCGCGGATCTTCAACCAGTCGCAGTTCGAGTTGTCCACCAGCCTGAATGACGGCTTTGGCGCGAGCCGGATCACCTTCACCCGGCAACTGCACCAGGATTTCGTTTTCGTTACGGCCACGCAGTTGAATGGTGGGTTCAGTCAATCCCAGTTCGTTGACGCGACGCGAAATCGTTTCGACTGACTGACTCATCGTGGAAGTCTGGATGTTGGCAAGCGCAGTGGGACGCAGCGTCAGTGCGTAGCCGGAAGTTTCCCCGGCGGCCGGAGCTTCTTCCCATTGTGCGCCGTATTGTTGCTGCACGAAATCGCGAAATGCGGCGGTCTGATTCGAATCCACGTTACGCACCAGAATGTGGGTGTCGTCGACGCGGCGAATCTCGTCGTAATGAATATTTTTGTCGCGCAACTGCTTGGTCAGCCGGTCCACCATCTGATCGGTTTCCTGCGCGATGGCTTCCTGCACTTGTACTTGCAGCACCAAGTGCGTGCCGCCCCGCAAGTCCAGGCCGAGATGGATCTGCTTTGAGAAGTTGTCCTTGATCTGCGCGACGGACGTTGGGAATGTTGGCAGGCCGAGCAATCCATAAATACAGAGAAGGATCACCACCAGGATAAAGAGCGCTTTCCACTTCAAATTAGGATTCATGATTGGAATAGACGGCCGCAAGTCCGCCGCGAATGGAGTCGATCGCTCTGCGATCGCGAATCAAAACGACCGCTCTGCGATCGCGAATATAAACGCCTTGATTGCGGACGTTGGATAAAAATTTGCGCCAACACGGGCCAGGTGAGGTTAGCTGACATTTTCTTCCACCTCAACCTGTGCGATTGCCGAGCGCAAGATACGAATCTTTACCTGATCGGCGATCTTCAGAATCACGGTGTCGCCGTCAATACCGCTTACAGTTCCATAAATTCCGCTGCTGGTGACAACCTTGTCGCCGTTCTTAATTGCCGCCAGCATCGCTTGCGTTTTTTTCCGTTGCCGCTGCTGCGGCACGATGAGCATCACATAGAAAATGCCCATCACGATTACCATCATAACCAGCGGACTGCCGAGAATTCCGGCGCCCCCGCCCGTCTGCAATAGAAGTGCTGCCATCATCGGATCATTTAAACTCTTCCCGTTAAGATCAGCCGGTCCATCAACCATAGCGCCGGACCAGGCTGCCAGTTAAGAATACTTGCCACACGCTAAGGGCGAGTGTTGCTCCCCCGCGATCACTGCCAGATGGATTCTCTTTGCGATTCTCCGAAGTTTCGCGAATTTACGCCGGACCTGCCGCGTAACGCGCCCGCACCTCGGATGAGAATTTTACTAGATTCCCAAACTCGATAGCCTCGCGGATTTGCCTCAGTAAGTCAAGGTAAAAGTGGACATTGTGGTGGGTGGCGAGGATGGCGGCGGTGAGTTCTCCCGCGGCGAAGAGATGCCGAAGATACGCGCGTGTGTAGCGGCGGCAGACGCTGCAAGTACAATTCGGATCGAGTGGTTTTTCGTCCTGCGCGTAACGGGCATTCTTGATAAGCACGCGGCCTTCGCTGGTATAGACGCACGCGTGGCGCGCGGCGCGTGTGGGCAGCACACAATCCATCATGTCTATGCCGAGAGCGACGTAATCTGCAATTTGTTCCGGCCGGCCGACGCCCATCAGGTAGCGCGGCTTTTCTTTCGGCAACAGTGCAGTTACTTCTGCCGTCATTTCGCAAGTCATTTCGTGCGGCTCGCCGACGGCCAGCCCGCCGACGGCGTAACCGGGGAAATCAATCTCAAGTAACTGCCTTGCGCTCTCGCGGCGCAAGTCCGCAAACGTCGCGCCCTGCACAATGCCGAATTGCCATTGCGCAAGTTCGCCGTTTTGTTGAGCGCGTTCTTGAAAATAATTTCGCGCGCGCTTGCCCCACCCGGTTGTCCGCTTGAGCGCGGCCTCGGCTTTTTCGCGCGGCGCCGGGGTCTCGATACATTCGTCCAGCACCATGGCTATGTCTGAGCCGAGCGCGAGTTGAACCTCTACGGCCTTTTCTGGCGTAAGCAGGTGCTCCGAGCCATCAAGATGCGAACGGAAGCGCACCCCGTCATCGGTAATCTTGCGCAAGGCGGAAAGGCTAAAAACCTGATAGCCGCCGGAATCGGTGAGTATCGCAGCGTTCCAGGACATGAATTTATGAAGTCCGCCGAGTTTGCGGATCGATTCGGGGCCCGGGCGAAGATACAGATGATAGGTATTTCCGAGAATAATTTGCGCGCCGAGTTCTTCCAGCGCTTCGTTGCGCAGCGCCTTCACGGCTCCCTGCGTGCCCACCGGCATGAAGAAAGGAGTATCGACCGGGCCATGCGGAGTGGTCAGAATTCCACGGCGGGCTCCGCTTGAGTCGGTTTTTTTAATTTCAAACGAGAAGTTCACTACTCAACATTGTATCAGGAGAAAATCCACGCTCCGCCCATCTCGATCGCCACATAGATCGCCCAGACAGAGATGACAATGCTCAGCGATTTGCTCTTTAACTTTTTGGGATTTACTGCGGTGAAACCCATCGAAATCAGCAGCAGTGTCCAGGCCGTGAAAATGTCGATCGATTTGCCCAGGGACATCAGCGCCTTTGGCGTACTTTCCGGAAGAAAAGCGCCGACATTTGTAGCAATGGGATTGTCCAAGTCGACAGTGCCAGGCGCCTTCAAGTAAAGAATGAGAATGAACAGAAGCGAATATAGAATCCACGGGAAATAGGCGTGCGCGGTAATGCCGAGAGAGACGCCAAACCGGGCGCTCGCTCCACCAATCACATTGTAGGCGAGCAACAGAACGCCGCCCACGATCAAAGCTTGCAGAATCGGCCAGGCTATGCCAAATCCGTAAGCGATCCCTGGTGAAATCTTGGCGCTCATTGCAATTTGCTGTTCTTTCTGCTCAGCGCTCAGATTTGCCGCTCGCGAGCTTTCTTCAATACGTTTGCTGGCGACATCTCTCCAGTCCACTTTTTGGTTCATCACAAAAGCGACCCCTGCTCCCAGGACAGTCATGAGGACGACGGGCAGAATCCAACTTGGCCGCTTGGCAATATCTTCAAAAGTTGCTTTGGGCGAGAAAAACACGCCGATGATTCTTGCAAAATGATTGATCGGGCCGGGCGCTTGCGGTGCCTCCGGCGCTATCACAGGGGTCGTCGACATAAGCCATTCCTCCACCACAAAGTTTTGCTCCACATGGTATTGCCCGGTTATACGTGCGCGGTGGCAGCAAAATATCACCGATTGCGACGGAAGTGAATGCAAGGAATTTTGGCGGGGAAAAGGCTAGCGGACTGGAATCTCCGGCACCGCGGCGAGCAGGTCTTTTGTATATTGCTGCGTGGGCTGGTGCAGAATCCGTTCCGCGTCTCCGAGTTCGATGAGTTTACCGGCTCGCATCACGGCTATTCGCGTTGCGATTTGTGCTACCACCGGCAGACTGTGCGAAATAAACACGTAGGTAAGACCAAATTCGCCTTGCAGTTCTTGCAGCAGCAGCAACACCTGTGCGCCAACGGACACGTCCAGCGCGGAGACTGGCTCATCGGCAATCACCAGCTTTGGGCGCAGGATCAAGGCACGCGCAATACCGATGCGCTGCCGCTGGCCGCCGGAAAATTCGTGCGGGTAACGTTTCAGCGCATTGGATTCGAGTCCCACGCGCCGGAGCATCGCTTCCGCTGACTCCAAGCGCTCGTTCCTGCTGAGTTTCGGCTCGTGGATTGCCAGCGGCTCAGCCACGATTTCGCCAACGCGCATCCGCGGATTCAGCGAAGCGAAGGGGTCCTGAAAAATCATCTGCATCCCACGCCGCACCTGGCGCAATTCCTCACCGCTTAATTGCAAAAGATCCCGCCCGCCGAACTGAATCTCTCCCGCGTCTGGCTCGATCAAACGCAGCAGCATGCGCGCCAGGGTAGTCTTGCCGCAGCCGCTTTCGCCGACAATCGCCAGCGTCTCGCCGCTGTAAACATCCAAATCCACGCCATCCACCGCGACAAACCGCGCTCCTCCGGCAACGTCTTCTGCGCCGCTACGCGCGTAGCTCTTTGTCAGCCCGCGCGCCGTTAATCGTTTCTCTCCGTTCACCTATGCTCCTACAGTCTTCTCTGCGTGCGCTGCGTCTCTGCGTTACTTTTCTTTCTCTTTTGCTCCTCGCGCGTCAAATCAACACGCATCGAGCGGCCTGCTGCGCGGAAGCCTTGCGCAACTCCGGCACCGCAATGCCGCAATCACTTCGCCGCAGAGAGCATCGCGGTTCGAACGCGCATCCCGGCGGCAGCGCCGTTAACTGCGGCACGCTCCCCGGAATCGGCGTCAGTTTTCCACGCTCTAGCCGTGGCGAAGCAGCCAGCAGACCTTGCGTATACGGATGTTTAGGAGTCGCAAGCACCTGGGCGGCAGAACCTTCTTCCACGATGCGCCCCGCATACATCACCGCCACCCGGTCCGCTACCTGCGCCACCACTCCCAAATCATGCGTGATAAAAAGAAGACCCAGCCGCAATTCGCGCCGCAATTCTTGCAGCAGCTGCAGAATTTCTTTCTGCACCGTGACGTCGAGCGCTGTTGTCGGCTCGTCAGCAATCAGCAGCCGCGGTCCGGACGCCAGCGCCATGGCAATCATGGCGCGCTGGCGCAATCCTCCCGAAAGTTGATGCGGATATTGCTCCGCGCGGCGTTCTGGTTCGCTGAGCGCCGCTTGCCGCATCGCGGCGATCGCCCGCTCGCGCAGCATCGCTTTACTCATCTTCGGTTTGTGCGCGCGAATCGCTTCTTCAACCTGTTCGCCCACTCGCATCACCGGATTCAGCGAAGTCATCGGCTCCTGAAAGATCATGGCGATCTGCTGCCCGCGAACACCGCGCCACCCGGCTTCAGTCAGCGCGGTCAGATTTTTCCGCGTACTTGTAGCGGCCCCGACCCGACCGGGGCCATCTTGATTTTGCATTTCCTTGTCATCCGCAGTAGCTTCACCTTCCAGCCACGCATCCCCATTCACGCGAGCGCCCACCGGCAACAATCCCATCAGCGCCAGTGACAACATGGTCTTTCCGCTGCCCGATTCGCCCACCAATCCTAGACATTTGCCCGCGCCAATTTGCAGCGATACTTCGTTCACCGGGCGCACCCATCCCAGCGCCGTCGGCAATTCCACGGTTAATCCACGAATTTCCAGCAATTCATTCACTTGTCTATGTTAGGGGTACGCGTGGCGAGTTGGAACGGCTTTGCCGAAGCTGCAATCCAAACGAGCACGGGGCAAAAGAATACGGCGTTAGCGCTTTTCAAGAGGAAGAACAAATTTCAATGCGGTATGGGTGGACGAAAATCCGACCACTTTCACATCTTTCAGTCCGGCTTTTCTTCCCGCTGCAATCGCATCGTTTTCTGTCAGGTCTTTTTTCCCTTTTTCATACACCACCCACAGAGCTTCCGCGTCCTTTAATTTTTTTGCATGTTTTGTGATCGCAGCCAGCGAACTCTTGCCCTCTGCTGCAATAAAGTTGTGATCGGCATGCGCCGAACCGCCCGCTTCGAGGATCTCTGCGCTGGCAGCTTTCAACTCGTTCACAAAATCGCTTGGGAATTCTCCCAGGAGGCGCACCTTTGTACCTTCTTTCACGCCCAGCTTCTGCACGCGCGTTTTCGGATGCAGGATTTTCTCGCGCCACTTCTCGGCAGCGGTCCCAACCTCGAACGTCAGCACATCGTCCTTCGTTGCAATGCGTAGTTGTCCGTTTTTGGCTTGTACATCTCGCATTTCGCTAAAAATGATCTTCAAGCGGTAATCCGTCCCGCGAAAAATCAGTTCGTTCGTTTCCAGTAGAATTTTTCCTTGGTGACGTTGTCTCCCAACGCGCACCGCGCCCTGCAGTTCTTTTCCCATGATCGTCTCCGAGAGAAAAACCTCTGGAACCAGGTTACCAACTCACGACTGAAAACCGCTTGCTGGAAACAGTAAACTATAACGTCGCCATGTCCACTTCCACCGCAAACGCTCCCGCGCGCACCGACTGGTCTCTGATCTGGGCCGCGCCAGGCTTCCGTTATTTTTTCTTCGCGATGTTCATTTCCCTTTTTGGCAGCGGAATGAACTTCGCCGGTGTCAGTTGGCACATACTGGCGCTGACGCATTCCACGGTCAAGGTCAGCTTTCAAGTGATCGTGGCGACTGCACCGGGATTACTGATTCCTTTCATCGGCGGAGTGCTGATCGATCGTTACGACCGCCGCTATCTGGGCATCGTTCTCGATTTCGTCCGCGGAGTCGCCGTTCTGGCCACCGCATACGTCGCGTGGCGGGGTCATCTCGAATTGTGGCATCTCTATGCCATCACGTTCATCACCGGCGCCGGCTCGGCCATGTATTGGGCAAACGTCAACGCTTTGGTCCAGGAAGTAATGCCCGCGAGCCAGTTTACCGGCGCCAATGCCGCAGTGCTGATTGGCGTGCAGACTGGAATGCTGTTTGCCGGAGCTTTGGTCGGCTTCATCTATGACGGCGCGGGCATTGCCGGAATCCTCGGCATCGACGGGCTCACCTACTTCGTCTCCGCGTGGTGTCTTTACAAACTTCGCAAAGGCTACGCTTCTCCCCGCGACCACCTGACAAAATATCCGCGCGAATTTTCCTCGACCACCGAAGCAACCGCCGAAGCTCTGGAAACCGCCGAAACGCCGGACGTCGCGGAAGCCGGGCTTTCGCTGGCGGTTTATTCCGACTTGAAGGAAGGCTTCGCATATTTGCGCAAGCAGCCCACCGTTCGCGCGCTCGGCACCACACATTCCATTTTGATGGCGGGAGTGGTCAGCGCCAATGTGCTGATCGTGGCGCTGGCCGCGGACATACTTCATGCCGGCGCGCGCGGGCTAGGATTCCTCGAAGCCGGCTGGGGACTCGGCGCAGTGATCGGAGGCCTGCTGGCCTCGCAACTTCCTCAGCGCCTGCGCATGACGCTGTACGCGCTATCAATCGCGGGGCTGGCGCTCGGTCACCTGGCGATGCCATTCATCACATTTCTGGTGGCGGCGGCATTTTTTCAGGTACTGTTTGGCTTTTTTCGCGCGCTTTCCGGCGTGGTGGCGCAAGCCGCACTCATGCACATTGTTCCGAGGCACTTCATGGGCCGCACGCAATCGGCCATGGCCGTTCTTACCACCATCCTGCAGTTAGTCATGAGCTTCGCGCTCGGCTGGATCTCCCAGCAACTTGGCATCTTCGCCGGATTCGCGCTACTTGCGGTCATCTACGCATTCGGCACGCTGTCCGCGTTCCATGCCCGGGGGCTGCTTCGCGAAGAAAATCCCTGACAGCTCTTCGCTTGGTCGCCTGTAAACAGAACCGTTCGCCAATGCTACGCTTCCGACCGCCCAAGCTTGTTTCCTCTGTACGAGTTGCCGCCCGCGTTGCTCGTTTTCGCTCTGCTAACGGCATCTTGCTAGCCTTTAATGGCAAGCCCTGATTGTTATGACAGCTTGTGCCTTGTCTTTGCGGATCAAGGCGGCTCGACGAATCCCATTGCATCTCGCCGCAAACTCTGGCAAAACATGGGGCTCATGCCACAACGACCTCTCTTAAAGATTTCCGCCCGCCAAGTGGGCGGCGTCACGGTGCTCGACCTGACCGGGGATATCACGCTGTTCAACTCGCCTGAGATTCGCAAAGCGCTCATCGACCAATTGAAAGATAGGCGAGTTCCGCACCTGGTATTAAATATGCTTGCGGTTCCCTACGTTGACAGCTCCGGGGTAGCCTCACTGGTCGAAGGGCTGAAGATTTCTCGCGACCTCAAATCGCGCTTCGCTCTGTACGGCCTCTCTAAATCCGCGAGAACGGTTCTCGAACTCACGCACCTGCTGCGCATTTTTGAGGTGCACCTGACGGAGCAGGAGGCTTTGGACGCGCCGGCACCGCCGCCCTTTAGTCCGGCTGCTTCCAAAAGCGAAGGCGCATGAAATAACCGGATTCGGGACTAGGCTTACGAATAAGAGTTTTCGACACCGCCCAAATGCTCTTCACGCAAACCATCGGCACAGCCACCGTTGACGCGCTCTCGTATATCGGCGGCCTCGCGCGTCTTAGCGCGCACGCAACGCGTGCCCTGTTCATGGATATCTTCTCCCCTCGCCGCCTCGCTTATGGCCGTGCGGTTCACCAGGCCATGGCCGTGGGAATCGGCGCCTTGCCGATTCTTTCCTTAATTTCTTTTTTTATTGGCACTATCCTGGCCCTGCAAGCCGCGTATGAGTTGCGCAAATTCGGCGCATTGCAGTTTGTTGCCAGCGCCGTTGCGATTTCCGTTTCGCGCGAACTGGGACCGCTGATGACCGCAATTCTGGTCATCGGGCGTTCCGGTTCATCTTTCGCCGCCGAACTCGGCACCATGAAGGTCAACGAAGAAATCGACGCCATGGAGACCATGGCCCTCGATCCCATCCGCTTCCTGGTCGCTCCAAAACTTTTCGCGATGCTCCTGATGATGCCCTGTCTCGCGATTTGGGCCGATTTTATGGGCTTTTTCGGCGGTTCGGTCTTTGGCATTATGGCCGCCGGATTTACTCTGAAGACCTACTTCATTGCGACTATGGACGCGCTGGTTCTCCGCGATGTGGGTACCGGCCTTATCAAGAGCGTCATGTTCGGGCTCGTGATCACCACCGTCGGATGCCAGGAAGGCTTGCGCACCGGTCTCGGCGCAGAAGAAGTCGGCCGCTCTACTACTTCTGCCGTCGTGAAGTCGATTTTTCTGGTTGTGATGGTGGATCTGGTGTTTACTGCGCTTTTCTATATCAACGCGAAATCGTGATGCCGATGCCCGACGATCCCAAACCAAAAGCGACCCCGCGCAATGTTATGCAAGGCCCTGCGATTTCGATTCGCAATCTTCACGTTGCTTATGGAGAACGCGAAATTCTTCACGGCGTTACTTTTGACGTTCCGGCGGGTGAAACCGTGGTAATTCTCGGCGGCTCCGGCTCCGGCAAAAGCACGCTGTTGCGCACCCTGGTCGGACTCGAAGTCCCTACCAGCGGCGAAATTATCGTTCGGGGAATGAATCTGCAGAAACTTTCTCCCGCGGAGTGGCGCGAACTTCGCCAGCACATCGGCATTTCGTTCCAGAGCGGCGCACTCTTCGGGTCCATGACCGTCGGCGAAAACGTAGCTCTTCCACTCAACGAACACACCGATCTCGATCCAGCCACGATCGAAATCATGGTTCGCTTGAAATTAAATGAGGTCGGCCTGGACGGTTACGAAAATTACATGCCGGCGCAACTCAGCGGCGGAATGAAAAAACGCGCCGCCGTCGCTCGCGCCATGGCCATGGATCCGGAAATTCTTTTTTTTGACGAACCGTCCGCCGGCCTCGATCCCATCATCGCGGCGGGAATCGACCAACTCTTGCTCAAATTGAAAGAGGCCTTCGGCATCACCATCATTGTGGTGACGCATGAACTCGCCAGCGCTTTCCTGATCGCCGACCGCATGGTCCTGCTCGACAAAGGCCGCATCGTTGCCAACGGCACCCCCACCGAGCTGCAAGCCAGCACACAACCGCGCGTTCGGCAATTTCTTGACCGCGTCGCCGAACCCGAACTCAGCCTGGAAATCGATTATTTGCAGATGCTGACTGGAGAAGTTCCCCGGGAGCGCCAGTGACACCTCCCAGCGTTTCGACCATTGCTGACGCCGGCCGCTCCGCTCAATTTTCGCTTGGCCGGCGTGCTATACTCCCAAAACTTTCGGCGCGATTGGCAAGTCGAATTGTGCGCCGGGTTGTACTCGAATTAGACAGGTCCGAACGTCCATGAACTCCTCTTCGACCCGCCGCCAGGAAGCCATCGTTGGACTCTTTGTGCTGATCGCTGCCGCCCTTCTGATCATTACTGTCTTCTCGCTGACCGGGTTTTTCAATCGCGGCGATGTTTTGTACCGTGCATTTTTCAAAAATGCGGGTGGTTTGCGACCGGGCGGGGAAGTCCGTTATGCCGGTGGGCCTCCCGTGGGACGCATCGAGGACGTGCGTTACGACCAGCATGACACCACGCGCATGGAAATTGTTTTTCGCGTGAAGCCGGACATTCCGGTAAAAACGGATAGCGTTGTCGTCATCAGCAGCAACAGCCCGCTCAGTGACAATTTTCTGGGCATTGTTCCAGGCAGCAAGGTTGCGCAACGCGCGCCTTCGGGTTCCACGCTCAAATCCAGTGAGTATGTGGGCTTCGGCGATCTGGAGGCGGAACTTGCCGACCTCGCCCCGCAAGCTCGGGTGCTACTGGACAATCTCAACCAGCGCATCGTTGAATTGCAGACCACGGTTGCGCGCGTGAATGACGTTCTGAACGACAAGAACCGCGCGAACCTGAGCGCCAGTCTGGGAACGGTGCGTGGCGTGCTCGACGAGAATCGCCAGCCGCTGCACTCCACCATCACGCATTTTGACGACGCCAGCGCGCGAATCGCGCCGCTGTTGGACGATCTTAAAAAGACTAACGCCGACGCGCAGAAAACCATCAACACCCTGGAAGGCACCATCGCGGAGAATCGTTCCGATCTGCGCGAGTCCATCGTCGAACTGCGCCACGTCTTGGAGACCGCGAACAATGTCACCGATCAGTTGGATCGCACTCTAAATGCCAACGGCGAAAACATTGACGATATCCTGAGCAACTTCCGGCAAGCATCGCAAAACCTGCGGCAGTTTACGGAAACGCTGAAACAGCGGCCGTACACGCTACTGCGTTCTTCTTTGCCGCCGGCGCATGAACCCGGAAAAGTTTCCAAGCCGGATTGAGGGGAACCGGAATGAAACGTGTCGTCAGCTGGACAATTTTTCTCGCTTGCCTGGCGGCGGGCTGCACTACCGCCAGGGCCCCGCGCTATTACCGTTTGAGTCTTGCTCCCGCCACGCCTCAATCCAGCGCTGTTGCGGTTCCAGTTTCGATTCTGGTCGGACGTTTGAGCGCTCCTCGCATTTTGCGCGATGATCGCGTCGTTTACGGCCTGAGTGACGTGGAACTCGGTGTGGATGAATACCATCGCTGGACCGAGCCCCCCACGGAAATGATCGAAGACCTTCTCGTTCAGCAGCTTCGCCATTCAGGTCAATTCAAATCGGTGCAACGCATTTCAAGTACCGCCCGCGGCGACTATCTTTTGCGCGGCCACCTTTCTTCGTTGAACGAAGTTGACGATCCTGCCGGAATTAAAGCGCGCTTCAACGTCCAACTTGAACTTTTTGAGCAGAAGTCCGGCGGTGTAGTCTGGACGGGCAGTTACTCGCACGATGAGCCAGTCGAAAAGAAATCGGTTACTGCCGTGGTTGAATCGTTACAGAAAAATGTAAACGCGGGAATCGAACAGCTGACTGCCGGCCTCGCGCAATACTTCTCTTCGCATTCCGCCAATTGACCCATAGGGACACGGCATGCTGCGCCTCAGCTTGCCGGGGATGGACTGACATGTTCGCCCCGCTTCAAGACGCAGGAGCCGGCGCGGGGGCGGGAACACTCTTCACATTCCGTTTTCCCAGCAATTCAACCGCAGCCTGATTCAGCCTGGTTCGCAATTGCGAACGCTGATTTGCCTGGGTGATATATCGAACGGAAAGTTCGATCCCGCCCAGTACCGGCCTCAGATTGATGGATGGGTCCGCGCTGAACGCGCCAATATCGCGGCTTCCGGCGGCGTTCCGCAATTCCAGCGCAGCTTCTTTTGCCGTGGCTTGCGTGGCCTCGACGACGCACTTCTGAATTGCATCGATCATCGGATAGGGATCCTCGCCCGTCGGCAGCACCACCTGCAGTTCGTCCCATAACCACTGCCCGGAAGTGGAAAAATTAAAGTAGTGTCCCTCGATGGCGTAACTGTTGGTAAACGTCACGCGCCGGCCAGTCGGGTGGCCTGAATCCGTCCAGTTTCCCGTCTCCAGCAGCACCGTGTGGAACAATCCGATTTCGATCACCTCTCCGGTCACGCCATTGATTTCCACCCAGTCTCCCAGGCGGATGCCGTTTTTTCGCATCAGCACGAACCAGCCCAAGAAGCCCACGATGAAATCTTTCAACGCTACGGTGAGTCCGGCTCCCGCAAGTCCCAGGAACGTGCCCAACTGACTCGGCGGGCCAAAAATCACCAGTAAAATCAGGAGCACCGCTACCACTTGCACTGTCAGGCGCGCGGTAGCTTTCAAGGTTTGCACCTGCCGTTGATCCAGGTGGGTTTTGCCAAGCAATTTTTCCAGCCAGGTGTTAAAAAACAATCCGACCAATGCAATCCCCAGCACAATCACGATGCCGATCAGCATGCGCTGCAGCACCGGCCGTTGCCTTTCCCCTACCAGGTCTATCCACTCGCCGTAGGTTTGTGACAACTCCTTCTCGTTATCGATTCGCTTGTCCAGGTTGGTCAGGTTTCGCTGGTCCGCGGTGATTGCCTTGGTTATTGCCAGCGCGGCCTTGGAGTCGGCTGCGCTGCGCGTCTTGCGCACGTTCTCCGTCACCGTTGCAGCAGCGGATTGCCCCGGCGACGCGCCATTCGCCGCATCTGCCAGCTTCGAGTGTGCCGCCAAGTCCGGCGAATTGAATTTTTCCGCGTCCACCTGCGCCGAAAGCGCGTTGTGTTGCTCCGCCAGCGACGCAGCCAGACTGTCGGCTTCCGCTTTTCCGTCCAGCAATAATTTTTTCTTGCTGTTCAGCGCCAGCCACTGCTGCACGCGATGCACGACTCCCAGTTGCTCCGGCGCTGCGGCCGGAAATTTCGTTCCATCGCTGGCCTGAGCTTTGTCCGCCGCCTCGTGCTGCTCTTTCATTTTTTCGATACGGCCGTGAACGTCTCCGCCGGCATCGCTCAAATCGCGTTTGGCATCATCCACATCGTTGGTCGCCACGTCCAGGCTGGCTCTGGCCAGGTCCAATTGATCCTGCAAGGCATCTTTTCTGGATGCGCTGGTCTTGGCAATCTCCGCACTGAGTTGGTCTACCTGCGCCTGCAGCGCCTGCTGTAAGTTCTGCGCCTTGCGCAGCCGCGCCTGCATCTCTTTGGCCTCCGCGGAAAGTTCCGGCGGGTGCGCTTCCGCATCCTGCAGCGCAATGTTGAAAGATAAATCCAGCTCCCAATCACTCAGCTGCAATGCTTTCCTGGCCAGCTTTTGCTCTTCCGGCGTATCCGCAGACTGCGCCAGTTGCTGGGCCGTCTTCACCGGCGTCTGATCTACCAACGCGACTTCCGCCGCGGCCGCCTTCTTTTTCGCGGACACCGCCGAGGGACGCCCGAGAACAAAAATCCCATAACCTGCTGCCGCCAGCGCCACCACCAACCCACCCGCTGCCATGTTCTGCGCAATACGCATATCTTCCTTTCGGCTGAACGTTCATTCTATTACGCAGGTTCCAGCAATTCACGAAGATTGACGATGGTTTCGTTGGAGACTATGGTGCACAAATGAAGGTCTGAGATGTTTTCGGTTGCTTGAAGCCGATGGCTGGATTCACGTTCGCACGCGAGGCAGCCATCGTCAATATGGCGTGCTTCATGGTGGACGGCCTGCGGGAAGACGGCCAGCCAATTCCAGAGCCGCAAACATATTCGGCCTTCGTGGAACTGCGCGCCTGAAACAAAAACGCCCCCGTCTCTGGAGGCGTTCCTATTTCCCAATTTCACTTTTTCTATTTTCTGATTTCCCTTATAAGTAATCGCGCGATGGCCCTTCCAGAAACGCGCGCAACTTGCGCGAACGCGATGGATGGCGTAGCTTACGCAGCGCTTTTGCTTCAATCTGCCGTATGCGTTCGCGCGTGACCGCGAACGATTGCCCGACTTCCTCGAGCGTGTGCTCGCTGCCATCGTCCAGACCAAACCGCATTTTGATGACTTTTTCCTCGCGCGGCGTCAACGTCTTCAACACCGAAGAAGTTTGTTCCTTCAAATTGAGGTTAATCACCGCATCCGAAGGCGAAACTACAGCCTTGTCTTCGATGAAGTCGCCCAGGTGGGAGTCCTCTTCCTCGCCAATCGGCGTCTCAAGGGAAATCGGCTCCTGCGCAATCTTCAAAATCTTGCGCACCTTGGACACGGGTATATCCATACGCTTGGCAATCTCTTCGCTAGTCGGTTCCCGTCCCAGTTCCTGCACCAACTGCCGGCTCGTCCGCACCAGTTTGTTGATCGTCTCGATCATGTGTACGGGAATGCGGATGGTGCGTGCCTGGTCAGCAATCGCGCGGGTGATCGCCTGGCGGATCCACCAAGTCGCATACGTGGAAAACTTGTATCCGCGGCGCCATTCGAACTTGTCCACCGCTTTCATCAAGCCGATATTGCCTTCCTGAATCAAATCCAGGAACTGCAATCCGCGGTTGGTATATTTTTTCGCAATCGAAACCACCAATCGCAGGTTAGCCTCGATCAATTCCTTCTTGGCTTGTTCCGCTTCGGCTTCGCCGCGGTGAATAAACGTCAGCGTGCGCTTCAGCTCCGTCAATCCGACTTCGCTAGCGTCTTCGATGTCTTTCAGTTCCGAGCGCCGCGTGCGCAATTCCTTGCGCGCTTCCGCCGCTACATCGCCTTTCGCCACATCGGCGCGCCGCTCCAGCCGTCCTGCCTCACGTTCCAGTGATTGCAGCCGTTCGACCGTTCCGCGCATCTTGTCGATCAGCCGCTTCTTTTCGAATGGGTTAAAATCGATCCCGCGAATCTCCAGGGAAATTCCCACGCGCGTCCGCGCCACATCCCATTTCGCGCGGATGTACGTGCGCTTTTTGGCCTTAGGCGTCTTATCGAGTTTCACAGCCTGCTTCAGCGCCGTGTCGTATAGCTTCGCGATCTTTTCGATGTACTTGAGCGTCTGCTTGGTCTTGTTGGCGATTTTTTCTTCGGTCAGCTCTTCATCGTCAAACTGCACGATTTCTTTGATCGACCGTGCACCCTTGCGCAAATCCTCGCCGACTGCGATCAGCTCTTTGATAACAATCGGCGAACGCGTGATCGACTTCATCACCACTAGTTGCCCGCGCTCAATGCGCTTGGCAATCGTCACTTCGCCTTCGCGCGTCAACAGCGGCACTGTTCCCATCTCGCGCAAATACATGCGCACGGGATCGTTAGTCTTTTCCATCGAACCTGGAGTCAAATCCAGGTCACTGCCACCTTCTTCCGCGTGCGCATCATCCTTCACCGCACCGTCGCGCTCCGTTTGTTCGACGGACAACTCCACCGCGCGCGCCGCTTTGGCCGCTGCCTGATCCTCGTAAATTTCGATACCATTCCGCTCGAAGGTCGTCAGCAGATCGTCAATCTCTTCCGAGGAATGTACTTCGGCGGGAAGCGAATCGTTCACTTCGTCATAAAGCAGGTAGCCGCGCTCTTTGCCAACCGCAATCAGCGCGCGTACCGCCTCGTATTTTTCTTCAAGACCTTGCGCCACAAACTCCTCCAGCAATCTACGGGCATCCGGAAAGCGTTCCGGTCAGCTTTCGTGTTCTCCGCGGGCGTCGCGGACATTTTAACTGCAACCGCAGAACCCTCGACTCAAGTCTGGCCGCGAAGCCGGCCAATAAGCTCGTTATCAGACACGTTGGGCGGGACGCGCAAACGCACGTTCGGAGACTCAGCCCCTGCTCACTAATCAATTTTTTGTGAAGCTCGCTGCGCCGCGCCGCTGCTTTTCGCTCGCCCACTTGATCCAAAGCGCTGCCCGTTTCGCACCTTGGGGGGCCGATCCCCGCCGCTAACTACATAAGTATAGATGCAGTTAGCCCGAAAACCGTTACCCGAAAAACCCTTTTTACGCTACATGGATAACTCCCACCTCGTCAATATTTTACTTCCGGATTCCCGCGAATTGCCAACCCGCTCAGTCCGCCGACGCCAGCCGCCGCATCAGCTCCTGTTTCCGCGTCAACAACTCGGTCATCGCCGCCCCCTTGGGATTCGCCTCGATTCCTCTTTGCACATCTGTCAACTCGCGCTCGATTTGTTTCCGCGCCAGTGTGTCCAGGCAGCTCTGTGCTTCTTCCCACGCCGGATCTTGCGCATCCTCGAATAAGATTTCAAAAAACAGCCGCCGCTCGCGATCCGCCAGCTGTGCGCCGACTTCAGCCGCATGAAACGGCTCGCCAGAAAGAGTCGCTCCGATCAGCACCGCAAAAATCTTCTCCGTTTCCAGTCCCATATATTGCTGTGAAGTCTGCAAATGCTGCGCCAGCTCTCTCCGGAATCCGTCCGCCTCCGCCAGCATTCGAATCAACCTCCGCTCTGCTGGCAGCGCTGATTGCCGCACTAGCTCCGGCCGCACTTTCACTTCGCTGCGCCGCTCGGTCGCCGCCTTGCTCAACGCCGCTCGCAGTACCGGCTCGTCCAGCCGTAACTGCTGCGCAATCCGCGTGGCCCACTCTGACCGCAAAATACTGTTGGGAATTTTCTGCACATATGGCAAAAGAAAATTCACCGCCCGCTTCTTCCCCTCGCCCGTCGTCAAATCCATCTGGCTTGCACGCCGGATCAAATAATCCACGTAAGGCGGCGCTTCCTTCACCTGCTTGATGTACGCGTCCGCACCTTTTTCTCGAATGTACAAGTCCGGATCAGCCTTTTTGTCTCCAACCGGTGGCAGAGCCAGCACTCGCACCTCAAAATCCTGCTCCAGCAGCGCTACCAGTGATCGCTCCGTAGCCGCTTGCCCTGCAACATCCGGGTCGTAATTTACGATTACGCGTTTCGTAAATCGCCCCAACAATTTAATTTGTGATTCCGCCAACGCCGTGCCGCAGCTCGCCACCACGTTGCTGATTCCTGCGCGCGCCACCGCAATCGCGTCCATGTAGCCTTCCACCAGCACGGCAAAGTCTGCCCGCCGTAGCGCGTCCTTGGCGCGGTCCAGGTGATACAGCACATTGCTCTTCGAATAAATCGGTGTCTCCGGCGAATTCAGATATTTCGGCTGGTCATCGCCCAGCGCCCGTGCGCCAAACGCCACAATCTTTGCGCTCTCATTCGCGATCGGAAAAGTTATCCGCCGCCGGAACCGATCAAAGTGCCGTCCGCTTTGATCCCGCGAAATCAGTCCAGATTCCACCAGAGTTTTCTCTGGATACTTGCCACGAAAATGCCGCAGCATCAAGTCGCCACCGCTCGGCGCATAGCCAATGCCAAACCGCTCGACCGTGTTCTTATCCAGGCCGCGATCTTCCAAGTACGCCCGCGCGGCCTTTCCCTCCAGCGTCCCTTCCAGTTGCTTCACGAAAAATGTCTGCGCTTCGCGCTGAATTTCCACCAACACCGCGCGCAATTGATTTTCCCTGCGCTCTTCCGGCGAACGCTCTTTCGGCCGCGGCACCGCGATCCCGCATTTCTCCGCGATGATTCGAATCGCTTCCGGAAAAGCGCACTTCTCCATCTCCATCACAAACTTGAAAACGTCGCCGCCCTGTCCGCACCCGAAGCAGTGATAAATCTGCTTCGTCGGATGCACGTTGAACGACGGCGTCTTCTCCGCATGAAACGGGCACAGTCCGCGGAAATTCTGCCCAGCCTTTTTCAGCGGAACGTATTCCCCGATAACCCGGACAATATCCGCCTGCTGCTTCACCTTCTCCGCAAATGATCCCGCTTCCGCCATAATCAGTTCCGTAAATCTACGATGGTGATCGCCTTTCCGCCGCGTTCTTCGGCTTCTGTGGCATGACTTGCCACCAGCGGATGCGTTCGAAGAAAGTCGCCCAATCCTTTTCGCAACGCTCCGGTTCCATGTCCATGAATAATTCGCACGCTTGGCAAATGCGCCATCGCAGCATCATCCAAAAATTTATCCACCTGCTCCGTAGCCTGCTCCACTGTCTGCCCAATCACATTAATTTCGCTCGCCGCACCAGATCGCGATGGGGAGCTCACCGAACCGCTTGCCACTCGCGAACTCGCAATCTTTCCGCCAAGCACAGACTCCACGCCAACAATCTCCTCCGCCGCAATCTTCATCCGCAATGGCCCCGCTTCAATCTCCGCATTGCGCCCATCCAACCGCCGCAAAATCACCGGCTTCGAAAACCCCCGCACGCGAATCTTCGCGCCTGGTTGCAGCAACTCCGCGCTCACCGGCCCCGCATCGCGCGCAGCAATTCCCAAATCCGCCTGCGATTCAGAAATTGTCTGCACCACCGCCGCGTTCAGCCCTTCCCTCGCCGAACTCCGCACCTCACTCAATTTCCTCCGCGAAGTCTTCTCAATCTGCCCGCGCAACTCGCGCTCTTTCACGGCCTCCACCACACGCGCCACATTGTCTTCAAAGCGCTTCTGCATCTCCGCAAACTGCGCTTCCAGCTCCTGGATGCGCTTCTGCTGCCGTCCCGCCCACTCCGTCCGCAGTTTCACGCGCTCTTCTTCCAGCGCATGCCGCTCTTCCACCATCTGCTTTTGCATACGATCCAGCTCTTCGCGGCTGCGATGCAAATACGCAATCAAATCGGCTGCTTCGCGCGATTCCGGTGAAAGTAGCGCACGCGCGCGCTCAATAATTTCTTCCGACAATCCCAGCCGTCGCGCAATCGCAATTCCGCTTGATCCTCCCGGCACTCCAACCATCAATCGATACGTCGGCCGCAAATTCACATCGTCAAATTCCACCGCGCCGTTTAAAACATCTTGCGCCGCCGAAGCATACGCTTTCAGCCGGTCGTGGTGCGTCGTCGCCAGCACCAGACATCCCTTCGCGCGAAATTCTTCCAGCAACGCCACTGCCAGCGCCGCTCCTTCTTCAGGCGCCGTTCCCGTTCCCATTTCATCCACCAGCACCAATGATTCCGCCGTCGCCGTCGCCAGAATCGCTTTCAGATTCAGCATGTGCGCCGAAAACGTGGACAAATCCGCAGCGATCGACTGCTCATCTCCGATATCCACCAGTACGTGATCGAACAGCGGCAGCACCGCACGCTGCGCCGCCACCGGGATTCCCGATTGCGCCATAAGCGCCGCCAATCCCGTAGTTTTCAGCACGACGGTTTTCCCGCCAGTGTTTGGCCCGCTGATCACCAATAATCTCTCTTCGCGATTCAACGAAAGATTCATCGCCACAATCGCGCGGTTCTCGTGCCTTAACTTATCTTCCAGCATCGGATGCCGCGCCGCTTCCAGCCGCAACTCACCGTTTTCAGAAAACTCCGGCAACGCCGCAGCAAAATCCCGCGCAAATCTTGCTCGGGCAAAGACTCCATCCAGGAGCGCAATCGTTTCCGCCGCCGCAACCAGCGCCGGCCGCACCGCCTGCAAGCGTTCTGTTAATTCCCGCAGCACACGCAAAATCTCCGCCGCTTCATCTTCGGAAAGCTGCACCAGCTGGTTATTCGGCTCGACGGTTTCGAAGGGCTCCAAAAATACGGTCTGCCCGGTTCCGCTCGCTCCATGCACCACTCCCGGCGTGCTCCGCCGCGTCTCCGCGCGCACCGGTATCACATACCGCTCGTTCCGCAGCGTTACGTAGTCTTCCCCGGCCTCAGCGTTCCGCGAACGCAAAATCTGCCTCAGCGTTTTCTGAATCGACTCCCGCGTTTGCACCATAGTGAAGCGAATTCGCCGCAAAGTCGGCGACGCGTCATCGCTGATATCTCCGTTCGGCAGCACGCTCCGCCGAATCGTAGCCAGCATTTCGCGAAAATCCCCCACTCCCGCCGCAGCCGCGGTCAACAACGGAAATTTCGCCGCCTCTTCGCGAAATTGCCCGCGCAACCACGCCGAAGTTTCCAACAACGAAGCCGCATCCAGAAATTCCGCCGGCTCCAGAGCCACTCCAATTCCTGAAACTTTCTCTAACCAGCTCTCCGGATCAGCCAGTCCGCCAAAT
>Ga0209488_10000464_pt1 | contig 34048 bp, 34 predicted proteins | sample Rivendell_Oct201_8_FD_188349 | JGI IMG/M metagenome (GOLD analysis project Ga0209488, IMG submission 188349) | Vadose zone soil microbial communities from the Eel River Critical Zone Observatory, Northern California, USA -... | ecosystem: Environmental > Terrestrial > Soil > Vadose zone >...
GGCCGCGGACCGCGCATCGTTGCCATCGGCGGCGGAACTGGGTTGAGCTCGCTGCTGCGCGGCCTGAAGACTTACACGTCGAACCTTTCAGCGATCGTCACCGTGGCAGATGACGGAGGCTCGTCGGGCAGGCTGCGCGACGAATACCGAATCCTGCCGCCGGGCGATTTCCGCCAGTGCCTCATAGCGCTCGCGGATGCCGAACCGCTGATGAAGCAGCTCTTTGATCACCGATTCAAAGAAGGCTCCTTGAATGGCCACTCGTTTGGAAACCTGTTCATCATGGCCATGGCCGACGTCACCGGAAATTTCGAGCACGCCCTGCGCGAATCAGGCAAGGTCCTCGCCGTGAAAGGCACAATCCTGCCCTCCACACTTCAGGACGTGACGCTGGTCGCATCCATCAACGGCGACATGGTCGAAGGCGAGTCAAAGATCCCCAAGCAGAACGCTCCCATCCACCACGTCTTTCTCAAGCCGGATGGATCTCAGGTCAACCCCGAAGCAGCGCAGGCCATCCTCAACGCCGAGCTCATCATCATCGGGCCGGGTTCGCTGTACACGTCGATCCTGCCCAACTTGCTGGTAGAGGGAATGGTGGAGGCGATCAAGGCCTCACCGGCCTTGAAGGTCTACATCTGCAACCTGGCCGCGCAGAGCGGCGAGACCGAGGGTTACACGGTTGATGACTACCTAAGGGTGATCCACGAACACGCGGGGTCCAACCTGTTCGACTTCGTGCTCGTCAACTCAAACCTGGCCCACGCACCCACCGGGGGTCAATCCCAGGTCATCTTCAAGCCGACTGACATGACCCGTCACCCAGATGTGCGGTTCATCGCGGCCGACGTGGTCAACACGCGGCTGCCCTCGCACCACGATCCCGAGAAGCTCGCCCGCACCATCATGCGGAAGGTTTGGCAGGCGTAGTCGGCGAGCGCCGGCCTCGCCATCGTGTGAAGGCTTCGACGGTGATCGCGGCCACCGCCACGTAGAGGAAGCCATCCAGCGCGTCGATCACGTAGTGCTCTCCCAAATACACAATCGACGCGAGCACCGCAGCCGTCCAGAGGACGAGGCCAATCGCCAGTGCCCGATATCTCGACCACGCGTAGACCGCTGCCAGAGCCGGGAACGCGGCATGCAGAGATGGGAAGGCCGCGAACTGGTTCGGATTGAGGTGCGTGTATAGCGGCGTAACGACGTAGCTGGCACCCCAGAACTTGTCCACGGTCTCGTTGAGGATCTTGTGCACCGCGATGTTGTCGGGCACGACTCCTTCCTTGAACTGGTACCAGGGCGGGGCCGAAGGCCAGAAGAGATACGTGATGAACGAAAGGAGCGCCATGAAGAGCAGCGCGCCGATGAACCGGCGGTAGTGCTCACGGCTGCGCAGCCAGAAAACAAAGCCCACCACGATCGGCAGCGGGAAGTGCATGAAGTAAAAGAACATCGCGACGACGTCCTGAGGGCTGACTGTTTCGACGTGGTAGTAGGCGTGCTGCAGAGTGAGGGTGGGCAGCGTGCCGCCGAAGACCGCGCGCTCCATGCCAGACAGGTCGTGCGGGGCGAACCCTGTCTTCGCGGCGAAGCCTCTCATCGCCTCGTAACCAAAGAACAGGATGAGAAACGGACCCCAGTCGGCGATGAACGTGCGACCTCGACCCAGGGCGATGGCGATCACGAGGAGCGCGAGGACCACCCATTCGGGCTCGATGGAGACGCCCCTCCACAGCATCACGCCGAAGATCAGCGCGAGATAGAGGATGCTGCCGACAAGGATCAACCGCGGCCGCCGCACGGCGGGCCTGGATTCAGCGGGTTCGGACAACAGCCACCGCGGCGACCTCGACGGTCACCGAAAAGGGAAGCGCGTTTGTGCCCAGGGCGGCCCTTGTGTGACGGCCGGCTTCGCCAAGCACCTTCTCGAGCAGGTCGGAGGCTCCGTTGATCACCTTAGGCTGGTCGCCAAACCCATCGGCCGAAAGCACAAAACCGATCACCTGGGCCAGCTGCTCGACGTTCTCCAGGCCGGCTGCCGCATCGATCTGAGAGAGCACGTTGAGGGCGCAGATCTGAGCCCGGTGGATCGCCTCTTCGACTGGCACCTGGTCAGGACACCGGCCGGTGAGCCGTTTTCCGTCCTCGACCGAGACCTGCCCGGCCACGTAGAGCATCGCGCGACCGTCGCCGAGTGGAACAAGTCGCGTCGGAACGTATGAGGCTTGAGCCGTCGGCGGTGAAGGCAGCTTCAAGCCAAGCTCTCGCAGGCGCTCGTGAGGAGTGGTCAACTCGTCGGAGTCTAAATCGTTAACGTCGGCGGCCGCGCGCGTTGGCGAGCAGGGCGAGGAGCACGACCGCCAGCGCGCCGAGCCCGAGGCCGATGTATGGCGTTTGCGACCACGTCAGGATGTCGAACACGCTGGACCCGAGGGGTGTCGACGTCCGGCCTCCACTCGCTGCCGACGTTGGCGAGACGGTGGGGCCCTGTGGCGTCCCTCCGGTGTCGCGATAGACCCAGAGTGCCGCGACATGGTCCGAAGGCCGGAAGGTCGCGACATATAGAAATGGAGACTCGTCGTTGGAGACCGCGAGCGCGGTGATCGACCGCATTGGCGGCACGAGTGAGCCGAACGACTGACCTCCGTCATTGGTGCGCCACAAGCCACCCGCGCCTGATCCGCCGCCGTCGCTCGCCGCATAAAAACGATCGTGGTGGTCTGTGATGAATGCAATCTGCGTGTAGTCCGTGGAGGGCAGCACGCTGCCGCCGCTGAGCGCGACGAAGGAAGCGGCGTTGTCGGTGGACGCGAAAAGTCCGGCATTGGTGCCGGCGACCACGGGTCGAGTGTCTCCGACCGGAGGAAGAGGACCTGCGACCAGTTTGACGACGAACGTGCCGCTGACCGCTGGGCTGAGGGTGGACCAGTTGATTCCGCCATCGACGCTCTGAAACATCGGCACCGTCCCCGCCGTCAGCGGTCCGTCAGAGCCTGCGACGAGGCGCACTGGGACGTGGATGGCGGTCACCGCCAGCGCATCGATGCTCCGGTTGGCGAGTCCGGACTGCTGCCACGAGCTTCCATCCTGGCTGACGAAAACGCCTTTGTCGGTTCCGGCGGCGACGATGGTCAGCGAGAAGCTGAAGACGCGGACCTGCCTTCCTTCAAGGCCCGTTGCGACAACCCACGTCGAGCCGCCGTCGCGGCTCACCAGGCCTCCCGAGCCTCGCGTGCCGGCGACGACGAACCCCGAGTTGAACGGGCTGAAAGCGATTGTTGTCAACGCTGCCTTGCCGGTGTGGACGGATGTCCATGTCGAGGCTCCGTCTGTGCTCCGGAGCAGCGTGCCCTCGGAGTTGCCCGCGATCAGTCGCTGGCTGTTGGATGGATCGACAGCCAGCGCGAAGATCGCCGTCCGGCCCTGGCGAGGCAGCGATTTGAGCCCGACCCAGGTCGACGGCGGAAGCGCGTCGGCGAGTGCGTTCGTCGCCGCGAACGCGATCACCCACAGCGCCACAAGCGTCGCGGCAAGACGTCGGCGAGAAAGCGACACGAGCCTGCCGATTATCACCCAAGCCGGGTGGTGGACGACCTGGCGCGCCGCGTCCGGCAGGCCGTTTGCATACAATCCCTGCGTGCTGGCTCGAGTGGCGGCCGCACTGGACCGCGCCGCCTTCAAACCGGCCTCGCTGCCGAATGACCTGATCACAGGGCTCGCTCTCGCGCCCCCCGTGATCGCGGGCCTCATCATCTTCAAGGTCCCGGCCCTGGAGATGCTTGCGGTCGCGCTCGTTGTCGGAACAGCTGGGCAGATTGTGGCTCACTTGCTTTGGCGCAAGCACTTGCCGCGCGCGCAGACCAGCCCGCTGATCGCAGCCATATTTGGAGTCGCGCTCGTTGGAGTTGGTGCGCACCTCGCGACTTCGATCGAGATCGCTGTCCTCGCGGTGGTTCTCGAGCTGATGCGCGGACGCTACATACCGGCCATCAGGGCGCAGACTGGCCTGTTCGCATTCGCATGCGTCGCCTTGATTACGCGAGGCGCGCCATATGCGTATGTCAACCCCGTCACCGGCCGGGAATTCGCGGACCCGATCAGCGTCTGGTACCACTTCTTCAGCCCATCGTCTGCACCAATCGACTCGATCCGGCTTTACGTCGGGAACGTGCCCGGGCCGGTCTTCGCCACCTCCCTGCTCGCGGTCGCGATTGGTGTCGCGTGGTTCATGTACGCGCGTCGAGTGAGCCTGGTCGTGCTGGTCTCGTTTTTTCTTGGAGCACTGCTTCCGATCTACTGGTTCCACTGGGACTATGTCTTCCAGCTGGACAGCGGTCCGACCTGGTTCGTGGCCGCGCTGCTGCTGGCCGACCGGCGCCTGCTGCCAGGCTCGTGGGCCATCCGCCCGGTGCTGGGCTTTGGCGCGGGGCTGCTTGCAGTCGGTTTGAGAAGTCGCGGTTACGGTATCGAGGCCGCCTTCATCACGGTTGCCGGCTTTCAGGCCGTGATGGCAGTGTTCGTCCTTGTGTTCTGGGGCGGCTCGGTGCTGTCCGAACGTTGGAGGCGGACGCGCCGCCTGCGCCAGCGCGAAGCGAACTTGAGAGTGGTCAAGAGCGTCTCGAGGGCGAGCTAGGGGATCAGCACCTCGGTCTTCGCGAGGCCGAGCGTCTGGGCGATAGCCTCGGCCCGGAGACGAACCTCGATCCTTGTTTTCGCCGCGAGGCGTTGGAAAGGTTCGATAGAGACCACCAGGGTGTCCTTCCGCGCGACATGCGACCAGGTCCCCGCGACGCGGCCGTCGACAAGCACCACGGCTGAGATCCAGCCCGCGGTGCGGCTGACCTTCGAAAGGTTGATGGCTTCGACGATGTGGGCGCGGCTCGAGTGACCCATGACGTAAGGATCGAACGCCGGCAGAAGCTGAACCGACGGCGCGACGGGCTGCCTCTGGATCCGATCCGCGTCTGCTGCCAGCACGTTGGCGCTCCGGCCTTCGATGTCGACTGAAGCCAGCTCACCCGCCAGCCCGGCCCAGGCTGCCTTGCCGACCCCAGGCCAGTTGCCCCACCACCGGGCGAAGTCTTCTTTGGTCGCCGGTCCGTAGGCGCTGAGGTAGCGGCGGGCGACCTCGATGAGCGCCTGATCCGGGTCGACCTCGCGCCAGGAGTCCAGCCAAAGCTGGGGCCGGACGAATGTGACGCTCTGGCCGCGAGATGGACCGAAGCACAGAAGGCCGCGGCGCGCGACAGGCTTGAGAATGCTTCCCCAGCCCGACTTCATGACCTCTCGGATGTGCGCAGGCCGTCCCTTTGCCACTTTTGATATGAGCTCCTCACGCGTGAGGATCTGGCCGTCGAGAGCCTCGCCGATGGCTTCAATGAGGTTCCGGAACTCCGGCTCGGTCAGCTGGACGAACTTGAGCCATGAGTTGCGTAACCGCATCCAGCGCGTTTCCATCGCGGCCGTGAAAACAGGCAGGTCCTCAGCCGGGATCAGATGCAGCGTCCCCCGCATCAGCCACGTTTTGACCAGGGTCTTGCGCTTCCATAGAGCCTCTCGTACGTCATCGACCTTGCACTCAACGCGGACGCCGGCCTGGAGCTCGGCGGCGGACATCACCTGGGCCTGAACGCCTCCGATCTCGCCGATGACGCGGATCAGGTCCTTCTTGGGGGCGCGCTGCGCAAGGTGATGGCGCTCGAGCCGGAAGGCGTGCACCTGGGCCCACGACACCTTTAGCGCGGCCGCCGCTGCTTTCGCCTTCAAGTCCTCAGTCGAAAAGTTTGCGGCCGCGGGTGACGAGCTGGTCCCGTCGCGGGCCGGTGCCGATGAGCTCGATGGGGACTCCGATCAACTCGCCGATGCGCTCGACGTAATCGCGACAACCCTGCGGAAGCTCATCCCAGTGTTTGGCGCCGCCGATGTCCGTCTGCCAGCCCGGCATCTCCTCGTAGATCGGCTTGCTGTGCTTGTAGTGGGAGATGTTCGCGACCGGGTGGTCGAATCTCTTGCCTCTGAAGTCGTAGCCGGTGCAGACCTTTAGCAAAGGCTGATCGTCGAGGATGTCGAGGCGCATCAATGCGGCGCAACCGACACCGTTGACGCGCGCCGAGTAACGCGCGACCGCTGAGTCGAACCATCCGATGCGCCGCGGACGTCCAGTCACCGTCCCGAACTCGTGCCCGCGTTCGCGGATCTGGTCCCCCACCTCGTCGAGCAGCTCAGACGGGAACGGTCCATAGCCGACGCGTGAGGTGTAGGCCTTGAAGACCCCGATCGTCAGGTCGACCTTGGTCGGGGGGATACCGCTGCCGGTCAGCGCGCCGCCCGCGGTCGGGTTGGAGCTTGTCACGTAGGGGTAGGTGCCGAAATCGAGGTCGAGCATGGTGGCCTGGGCGCCCTCGAGGAGGAGGTTGGCCTTGCGATCGAGAGCGTCCTGGATGATGGGGAAGGTGTCCTTGATGTAGGGATCCAGCTGTTTGGCATAGCCCATGTACTCGGCGGCCATGCTGTCCCAGTCGAGCGCTTCTTTCTCGTAGAGCTTGGTGAGGATCGGGTTCTTTACCTGGCCTACGACGAAGGCCAGCTTCTTGCGCATGAAGGCTTCTTTTTGCAGATCGCCGATCCGGAAGCCGATGCGCCTGACCTTGTCCGCGTAGGCCGGGCCGATGCCGCGCCAGGTGGTGCCGAGACGATCGTCTCCGCGCGTCTCCTCTTCGAGCTGGTCGAAAAGAGGGTGGTACTTCATCACCATGTGCGCGCGTTCGCTGATGATCAGGTTCTTGGGCTCGATGCCGCGCTCCCTTAGCTGGGAGATCTCGCGCAGCAGGACGATGGGGTCGACCACGACTCCGTTGCCGATGATGCAGACGCACTTCGGGTAGAGGATGCCCGACGGCATGAGCTGGAACTTGAACTCGCCGTGCTCCGTGATGACGGTGTGGCCGGCGTTGTTGCCGCCTTGCGAGCGGATGACCATGTCCGCCTTCGCGGCGAGGTAGTCGATGACCTTGCCTTTGCCTTCGTCGCCCCACTGGCCGCCGACCAGGATGATGACCACGGGCTTACTCGGTGCCCGGTTCGGGCCGGCGCGTCTCCAGGTTGTAGAAGCGGGTGTGGTCGCGGCGGAACTTGAGCTCGATCATGCCGGTGGGGCCGTTGCGGTGCTTGGCGACGTGAAGCTCGGCGATGCCGGGCCGCTCGTCAGATTTGTAGTACTCGGGTCTGAACAGAAACATGACGACGTCTGAGTCCTGCTCGATCGAGCCCGACTCCCTCAGGTCGCTCAGGATCGGACGCTTGTCCGGACGCTGCTCTGGCGCCCGGCTCAGCTGCGAGATCGCGAGAACTGGAATGCGAAGCTCACGAGCCAATCCCTTGAGCGCCCGGGAGATCGACGACACCTCCTGGACACGGTTGTCATCGCCGCGGCTGCGACCGTGCATGAGCTGCAAATAGTCGATGAGGATCATGTCGATGCCGTGGCGCATCTTGGCCTGGCGAGCTTTGAGCTGCAGGCTCAGCTCGTCCATCACCGGCGTGTCGTCGATGTAGATCTTTGCCTCGCCGAGTGGGCCAAGCGCATTTGACACGCGGTCGAACTCTGCCTCCGTCAATTGGCCGCGGTGCATTCGCTGAGCGTCGATCTGCGCCTGCTCCGTGAGCAATCGCTCCGTCAGCTGTTCTTTGGACATTTCGAGACTGAAGATGGCAACCGACTTGTCGGCTTCCAGCGCCGAATGCAGGGCGATGTTCAGAGCAAGCGATGTGTTGTGGACGAGGATGTCTTGCGCGACGAAGTTGTGCGTCTCCGGAACACAAAGGTCATAGACCTGGTGCTCGCCAGTGGGTTCGATCGAGGTGATTTCGTCCCAGTAAATATCGCTGCTCGCCAGCTGGGCTAACCCCCGGTCACGGAGAACATCGGCGTAGTTGGCGAGGCGTCCTTGCGAAATGCCGCGCGAGGTATGGGGGTTGAAACCACGCTCGCCCGCCCCTCGTTCGCCAGCACGAGTAGCGACCGCGCTCAACGTCAGCCCCCGCATTTCGGCGGCCGCTCGGATATCGCGCCAAATCGCCTTGGGCAACAGTCCTAGGTTGCCGCGACGATATCTTCCGTTCGCGGCAAAACGACCGGCCTTCTCGCCAATCCATCCGATTTCTCTCTGGTAAAGGTCCACTGACATTGGCTCAGTTATCTCGACTCGCCAGCAGCGGTCCTTCTTCTTCCACAGCTTCGCGACGATGCCGAACCTAATTAGTGCGTGATGCATGTCATGGGCGAGACCTTCAGAAGCGACCGCGAACTCGATCCGCGGATATCCACCCATCGCATAAACGGTTCCGTCGCAGCTCATGAGGACTTTGATGAACTCGGCCAACCGCTCGCGATTCCACCGCCAAACACATGCAGGAAAGCGCTTCGCGTCCGCAAGCTTGCCCATCAGGCCCAGTTCACGCAGCCAGCCAGTCAGGGGATTGGCCTGGCTACGCGGTCCGGAGGGGAAGTAGCTGATCGAATGGCGGCGGACATGCAAGGTTGGGAACAGCTCAGCTATCTGCTGATGGAAGTCTTCAAGAATGCCTGGATCGGTATTCGTGAAACCGGGCGTAGTACTTGTGAGGCTACCCTCAGCGATGAAGTAGGCAAGGAGCCTGACCTGACCTAAGGACCACGACTCCTCCTCACCGAAACATCGAACCGATCGAGGAACGCCGATGCGGTCGCCAACCACAAGGTCGTGTAGAGGCTGCCAACCATGCACCGTCAGAAACGGATGATGGCCCGTGACTTCGACTGAACGTCCGCTGCGAGTGGTCACCTTGAAGCAGGGCTTGACGCCACTGTCGACCCATTCGCTGATCTTCTTCGGCTGGATTGCACCGTCCGAACCAAAGCCAAAGACCTCAGGCATCTTGTCTCGAATGGCTTGTTCGATCGTCAGCCGCTCGCCCGTCGCGGGATTGACAACGACACTGTCATATCTGAGGCACTTTCCCATCGACGGCCGGCCCGCCACGATGATCAGGTCGCTGTCCTTGAACCCGCCCGTCATCCGGTCCAGGTCATGGAAACCCGTCGGGATCCCCACGATCCCCTGCCCGCTCTCCATCTGCAGCGAGATCCGCTCCATCGCCGGACCGAGCAAGTCATAAAGCCGAGACAGCTCGCGCTGGTCGCGATCGTCGGCGACGCCGAACACCAACGACTGCGCCTGGTTGATCGCGTCTTCGGCCTCGACCGAATCGTCATACCCGAAGCCCGCGATGTTGGAGCCGGCCGAGATCAGCCGGCGCTTGTACGCCTTTTCCTTGACGATCCGGCCGTAGTACTCGATGTTCGCGGCGGTCGGCACCGCGCCCTGCATCGAAGCCAGGTGGGCGCGGCCGCCGATGCGGTCGAGCAGGCTCATCGTCTGCAGCTGTGCGGCCAAGGTGACGTTGTCGATCGGCTCCCCGGCGGCAAAGAGGTCTAGCGCGGCGCGATAGATCTGCCCGTTGTTCTCCCGGTAAAAGTCCTCGGGATGCAAGAACTGCAGAACCTTCGCGACGGAAAGTGGATCGAGCAGGATCGACCCCAGGACCGACGTCTCGGCATCAAGGTCATTTGGTGGAACCCTCCCTGGTGAGAGAGGGATCGTGGTCGCCAAGGTCGTTTAGCGGTCCTGCGTGACGATCACGTTGACGTGGGCATCTACGTCGCGGTGCAGCTTGAGCGACACCTCGTGCTCGCCCAGCGTCTTGATCGGCTCCTTCATGTCGATCTTGTGGCGGTCGATCTCCACTCGGTGCTGGGCTTTCAGCGCGGCCGCGATGTCCTGGTTGGTGATGGCGCCGAACGCCTTGTCCTCGGCGCCGACCTTCAGCCGGACCACGACCGTCTTGTTGTCGATCTCGTCGGCGAGAGCCTGCGCATCGACGCGATCCTTCGTCTCACGCTTGACAGCGGCATCTTTCAGCCGTTTCGCCTCGGCTTCCGCGCCCTTGCCCGCCGGCACGGCCAGCTTGCGACGCAGCAGGAAGTTGCGCCCGTAGCCGTCGGCAACCTCCTTCACATCGCCGGCCCGCCCGACGTTCTCGACGTCCTTGGTCAGCATCACCTTCAATTCCGTTGGCCCTCCGATACCGTTTGATATTCGTCGTCTCTTCGGAGCACGCGTGAGCGGACCCGGTTCACGATCCGCCCGGCCGCGTAGCGGGCGGCGCCGGTCGTGTCACGCCAGTCCCGATCGAAAACGCTCTGCTGTGCCTTGATCGCCTCCTGGTGTTCCTGGCGCAGGTCCTCCGGGCATGCCTCGATGAAGGTCTCGACCGCCAGGATGCCGAGGGCGAGCATGTCGAACTCGCCCAACACCGGAATCCAGGCCGGGATGTCGAGCGGGCTCACGATCACGCCGAGCGCGGCCAGGAGCACCGCTTTGGGAGCAGAGGGCACGCGCTCATCCCGCAACAGGCAATAAGCAAGCTTGCCGTGTCGCGGCACATCAACCAACAACTCTTTGGCGCGCGAAAAGACCGATGGCATGGGGGCCGGCACAGCCTACAGCTTTTCTGTGTCCACGGGAAACCTACTTAACAGCGGTACCCGACGAAAGGACGGCGATGTATGAGCGGCAGGCTGCCAAAGGCAGCCGGTCTGGGCGTCGAGGCCAAGGCAGGGGTGGCCCTAGGAGGAGCGCATCGTAGATGCGTAACGACGACGGGCCGGGCCCCTTAACGCAGGCATCGGCGTCCAGAGCCGCTCAGACACGCCGTACTTTTCGGCGGGTACCGCTTAGCCTTCGCACGTGAATGCGGCGGTCGCCGTCGTCGGGTCCAGTGAGGACCGGTTCGGTAACCTGCGCCACGCGGCGCTCAGCGCCTTCTGGTTCGGCGGCAACTTCATGTGGATACCGCTCACCACGGTCCTGGTCCAGAGCCAGGTCGACCAGGTCGTTCCCAAAGGCGCTCAAAACGGCGCCATAGGATTCGCCATCGGCATCGGCGGGTTCCTTGCCATGACCGTGCCGCCACTCGTCGGGGCGTGGTCCGATCGCTTCAGCAGCCGATTCGGCCGGCGCCGCCCGATCATGGTCGCCGGCACCCTCCTCACGATTCCGGGATTGCTCCTGCTGATGACAGCCGGCAGCTATCCGCAGATCGTCGTTGGCTACGTCATCGTGCAGTTCTTCTTCAACGCGGCCCAGGCCGCGTACGCCGGGATCATTCCCGACGTGGTGCCGGCCCAGCAGTTCGGCAAAGCCAGCGGCTTCCTCGCGACGATGACCCAGCTCGGCATCGGCGGCGGCCTGGGCGCAACAACTTTGCTTGGCTCCAACCGCTTGATCTATCTGATTTTCATCGCCGCAATCCTGCTCACATTGCTCCCGACGATCTGGGCCGCGCGCAATGAAGGCCTGGCACCGGTCATCGCCCACCCGAGGCGATCTGTCGGCGAGGCTGTCCGCGAATTTCTTAGGCCGCTCCACGAGGGCGACTTTGCATGGGTCGTCTTCACTCGACTCATGATCTCGAGCGGGATCACAGCAGTCCTGTACAACCTGCACAACTTTTTCCGCGACGTCGTGCTCCCACCTGACACGAGCCCTGACACGTTCACCTCGACCTGGCTGCTGGTGGTCGTGCTCACCGCACTGCCTTTTGGTTTCTTCGGCGGGCTACTCTCGGACCGATTGCATCGCCGCAAGGTCTTCGTCTACCTGGCGGGCGGAGCTCAAGCATTTGTCGCCATCGTTTTCATCGCGTTCTACCCGTCTGCCATTCCGCTCGTGTTTGCACTAGGCATCGCGTATGGGGTTGGCTACGGCCTCTACTTTGCGGTCGACTGGGCTCTGGCCTGCGACACGTTGCCCGACAAAAGCCAGTCCGCCAAGGACATGGGTCTTTTCCACATCGCCCTGACGATGCCCCAGGCGATCATTCCGTTCTTCGGCGGACCGCTCATCGATGCCTTGAATGGCCCACATGGAAACTCTGGCTACAGGGTGGTGTTCTCGAGTGCGGTCGTATTTCTGTTTCTAGGCACGATTCTCGTGGGCCGCATCAAATCGGTCCGTTGACGCCGGATCGCCAGCAGGCTCGCGACCCATACGCAGGTGATGCCGGCCACGCCGAACTCAGCCATCAGGCGAAGCACGAACATGTTCGGGTAGCCGGACACCAGGAGTGTCTGGAACCATTTGTGACCTGGACCGATGAGCAGCCAGCCCGCCGCAACCAGAGCCAACACCGTCCAGTCCCGCCGGCGAATCGACCACGCCACCAGGACAACCATCGGCAGCAATAAAAGCACCAGGTGCGTGCCCCACGAGTAGCTCGCTACCAGAGGGCCGGCGGCCACCAGGGCCGCAGTTTCGAGCGCACGGCCCGGGCGATCCGCGCGGGGCCGCCGCAGCACCCAGAAAGTGATACCAAGGGCCCCCAGCCCGATCGCCGTGGTGATCAGTCGTGCCGCGACTGGTGTGGCCCGGGCCGCGCCCAGGAATGTGTCCGGATCAAGCAGCCGTGCCACCGTCCCCCCTGGTGAATGGTTCTCAAAGAGGCCGGTGCCTGCAGCCAGGACCGGCGCCACCTTGAACACGTACTCGGGCAGGTATTGAGGGACGGCCAGCAGCCACAGGGCCGAGCCCGCCAGGATGGCGCCCAACACCATCCGCCAGCGCAGTCCCCAGACCAGCAGCAGGCCCAGCGGAGCCTGCAACAGCTTGATGGCCACTGCGACACCGAGGGAGAGGCCTCCCCACCATTTGTCGCCGACCACCCAGCCGAGCAGCCAGAATCCGCTCAGCGCGAGCAGCACCAGGTTGACCTGCCCCTCGTCGAAGTTGCCGGCCACAGGCTCGAACGAGATCGTCATCAGCACCAGCAGCGCAGCAAGCTGCCAATCAGTGACCGCGGTGGCGCGAATGGCCGCGAGCAGGAAGATGACCAGGCTCACCTGGAGCACCCCGATCACGATGGCCAGCTGAACGCGCGGGTCGGCGCCGACGAGTGGTTGCAGCATCCAGGCCACCGGCAGAGGCGTGACGTACTGCGCGCCGGCAAGCGGCAATGGGGTGAATGCCTGCGCCTGGTTCGCGCAGCCCTGGATCGCACACAGGTCGTACGGATCACGGCCGGCCGCGATCCTGGCCGCCGCGGCCATGTAGTTCGCGCTGAAGTCAAGAGGCAGGACTCCTGTGAGCGCCGGCTCGACGAGAGTGCGCCACAGGTACAGGAGAGAGATGGGGACGCCCGCGATCACGAGCAGGAGAGATCTAAAGCGGCGATTTTCAAGCGCCGAGAGTCCCGTCACGCGGGGGATTGTCGAGGAAAGCGCGCGGGGCCCCGAGAATTAAACGAGGCGGCGCCTGCAGCGGACACCGCCTCGACCGGATCCCATCGGGTGACACGCGTTTGGTTTCTGCGCCGCTTTACGGCCGTTGCCTACTTGTGGAGGCCAACCTTTGCGCGAACTGCGATGGTCCCGGACTGACGAACAAGTCCAACTTGCGACGGACTGGAGACATTGTCAAGCGGTTTGGTTTTCGAACCAGCCATCTACCTCATTTGTATGAGATGTCACTGAAGCGCCTCATATGGAAACGCCGCCGCGAAAGGCTCGTAGAGGAGCAGAACCTTTTCGATCGGAATCACATCGCGCATGAAGATCCCGCCAGCCGCGACGCCGGCAAACCCGACGATGCCAAGGCCGTCGTGAGGTGCCGCCTGCTCGGCGCTGTCCTGCATCGCCCTGAACGACTGAGTGCGTCCCGCCTGGTTGGCGGTGGCGATCACCTCCTTCCACGCTGCCGCATAGTTCGCCGACGGGTCGAGTCCGGCAAGGGCGCCCATCACCCCGGTCATCGCGCCTGGCGCGGCAGCGGACTTCGGTCGCTCGCTCAGTGCCTTGGCGACCGCCGCAACCTCGGCTTCAACTGGTCCCGACAGAGTCGGCAGCATGCGCAGGAAGCTCGCAATCTGGCGGTCCACGGGCGCCGGCGGCTGATAGCCGGGTCCGGGCAGAACGGTAGCGAACGGACGGTAGACGGATTCGAACTGCCCGGGTTCCATCTGCTCGCGCACGACGATCGCCAGGGCGACGATCTGAGCTGATTCGAGTGCTGCTGCCGACGCGGTCGGATCAGGCAGGGCCTTGCTGATGGCAAGCTGCGTCTGGGCGACCCTGAAGCCGCTGGTGAACGCGTTGACCATCGCCTGGTCGGCGCCCGACAGCAAGCCTTCTAACACCTGCTCGATCGCCGCGGTCGAAGGCCGCTGGCGGGAGAGAAGGCGGGCGGTCGCGATCCACTGCCACTGCTGGGCTTGCAGGACCTTCGCGGCTGCAACCAGAAATTGCCCCGCCTCCGACGCGCTCAGTGGACTGCGACCTGCTCGGGCAGCAGACCCTTTGTCCGCAGCTTGTCGATCGGGTGATACGCATCAACGATGCGCATCGTCCCCGAAGCGGAGCGCAGGACCATCGACTGCGTGTACGCATACACATCCTCGTACCGCACTCCCTTCAACAGCTCTCCAGATGTGATGCCGGTCGCGGCGAAAAAGATGTCCGAGCCGGAGCAGAGATCGTCAAGACAGAGCACCTTGTCCGGCTTGTGCCCCTCCTTGATGGCAATCTCCTTTTCTTTGTCATCGCGGAAGTGGAGCTTGGCCTGCATGTCACCGCCGATCGTTTTGATCGCGCAGGCGGCGAGAACGCCCTCGGTCGCACCCCCGGAGCCCATCATGCAGTGGATGCCGAATCGCGTTTCGAGGGCCGCCTCGAGCGCACCGGCGACGTCACCCGCCGTGATGAGCTTGATCCGGGCGCCAACATTGCGAATCTGCGAGATGATCTCGTTGTTGCGGTCGCGGTCCAGCACCACGACGGTGAGCTCTTGCACCGGAAGACCCTCAGCCTTGGCGATCCTGAGAAGGTTCCACTCGACCGACATCTCGAGGTCGATCACCCCGCGCGCTTTCCGGCCGACGACGAGCTTGTGCATGTAGTGGACGTGTGTCGTAAACATGGTTCCGCGTTCGGCGAGCGCAACGACCGAGATTGCGCCTGGCAAGCCTGAGGCGGTCAGGCTCGTGCCCTCGATTGGGTCTACCGCGACGTCGACCTCAGGTTCGAGCCCGTTGCCGATCTCCTCGCCGAAGTAGAGCATCGGGGCCGCATCTTTTTCGCCCTCGCCGATCACGACCGTGCCCTTCATGTCGACGGATGCCAGGGCGCCGCGAATCGCTTCGACGGCGCGGCGGTCGGCTTCTTCCTTATCGCCTCGCCCCTGCAGAGGCGCGGCTGCGAGCGCGCCGGCCTCGGTCACGCGCAGCAGCTCGAGGGCCAGGTTTCGATTGATCTTCGGCTCTTCGATCATCGGGTTCCCAGCGTATACGAAGCCGCTATACGCCCTGATCAGGTCAGGGCGCGACGCCTGATCGGCAGCTTGTTCGCTTCGACCAAGAGATCAGCCTTGCGGGCCAGCCTCCGCTCGCCATCCCTGCTGACGTAAACGCACGTCCGTTCAAGGACCGCCGTGATCCGTACCGTCACGCCATCGAGGGAGGCATCGAACGCATCGACAAGGACCTCATCCTCATCGAGCACCACCTGACTGAGCGGCCGAAGGCCGCCCGGCCTTGGCTTGGTCGAGAGCTCGAGCTTCGGCCTCGGGACGGAGGGGCCGCCTGGCTTGATGGCGAGCCGCGAAGACGCCGAGCCCCCCAGCCGCATGGACGGGCGAGCCGCCTGGGGCGAGGGGCTGGGTCGCGAGGCGACCGGCCGCTTGGCCTTCCTCCCCTTGGCCGCCGTGCGCCCGGCGGTCGTCCGCTTGGGCGTCGCCTGCGTGGAGGAAGGCCGCTTCGAAGGCCGTCTAGAAGAACTCACCCCAGAACTTCCTGACCTTGCCGACTGGGTTGGGCACGGCCCTCAAGCCAACGACCGGCCGGGGCGAGGCGTCCACGATGGCGACGTGCTCGGATTCGGGTACGCCTTCCGGGTGGACACGGATCACCCCCAGGTGCACGCCCCCCTCTAGCACCACCAGGGCACCAACTTTGGCGTCGCCCTCGAGGCGGCCAGTGCTCATGATCTTCAGCCGGTTCGCCGCGACGATGTTGCCGCGCACGAAACCCGCAATCGTCACCCTGGTGCTGCGGATGTCTGCCTCGACGTGAGCCTCCGGGCCGATCAGCAGCTCGCCATCGCATTCGATCTCGCCGCTGAACTTGCCGAGGACCTGGCCCCCGTCCCTCACCTGAAGCCTCCCGGACAGCACGTCGTCCTTGGCCAGGACCGTGGCTTTAGGCTCGAGCGCAAACGGCTCCGGACCACCGTTCGAACTAGAAACGCCAACCGTCTCCACGGCTACGGCATCTGTCACGTTGCACCTCCCTATCCCCATGCCCAGCTACAAAGCTGGGTGCCACCACCTAGCGCAGCATAGCGGTCAGAGATCAGGATGTGAGGCCAGGAAATCCAGGACCGCCTCACGGGTGGGGGCGATCTCGCCGTCGATCACGAGCTCCTGCAGCCGCTGCTTGATGCGACCGACGTCCGGCCCGGGGGCGATGCCCCGCGCGCGCATTACGTCCTCCCCCGTCACAACCGGCGCCAGGCGGGACGGCCGCTCGTGCCGCACAGCTTCGAGACGGGCCTGCAGCTCATCCAGCTTCTCCGGCTCGGGGTACGCGGACGCCGCCACGTCGGCGCGTGCCAGGGCCATCAACCGGTCGAGCTGATCGCCGGCGTCGCGCGCAAGCCGCCTTATCGCGCCGTCGGACCACTCCGAGCGGTAGTAAACCGGTCTTAGATGAAGTCGAACGAGCAGGACGACGGCCTCGATCTCCTTTTGCGAGAACCGGAGCCGGTCGAGCGCCGACTTGGCCAGCGCCGCGCCAACCACCTCGTGGCCGGTGAAGGCGCCGTCGGGAGTCGCTGTCGACGGCTTTCCGACGTCGTGAAACAGAGCCGCGAGCCGCGCGATGAGGTCGGCCGGGACCCGCTCCACGGTAAGCAGCGTGTGGCCGTACACATCGTGCGTGTGGTAGCCCGTCTGCTTCACACCCTTGCAGGCGGCTAGTTCCGGGAGGATGACCTCGAGCAGCTCGCCCGCGTCGAGCAGCTCGAGTGCGAGCCGCGGGCGCTCGGAGGTCAGCATCCGCCGAACCTCGTCCGCAGTTCGCTCGACCGAGATCACCGGGGGAGCGAGCCGGCTTTTCATCTGCCTCATCGCAGGCAGCACGTCAGGCGCCAGCTCGAAACCGAGCTCGGCGGCAAATCGCACGGCGCGGAGCATGCGGAGGGGATCGTCGGTGAAGGTGCGCAGAGGGTCAGTTGGGGTGCGCAGGATCCTGGCCTCCAGATCCTTTCGCCCGCCGAGCGGGTCCTGGATCCTGCCGTCGAGGTCCATCAGCAGAGTGTTGATCGTGAAGTCCCGCCGGCGGAGATCCTCCTCCAGGGTGGCCGGCCGCACGTCCGGCTTTCTCGACTCGGGCGCGTACGATTCGGCACGAGCGGTGACGAACTCGACCAGGTGGCCGGGGAGGGTGACCTGCGCGGTGCCGTAGCGCTCGAATGTGACTGGCGGGTCCGCGTGGGCGAGCTCGGCAAAACGTTCAGCCAGCTTGAGCGCATCACCGTCTTCCACGACCACATCGGGATTTGGATGGGGGCGCCCGAGGAGCTTGTCACGGACGTAGCCACCGACGACCCAGGCCCGGAGACCGAGGCCGCCCGCGGCCTGCCTGAGGAGTCGCACCAGCTCCTCATCGCTCAGGGCTACTGGTTTATTCGCGCCCACTCGACGGCTCCAACCTGCCCGGCGCGATCGCCCAGCCGGGCACGGCGCACGCGAGGCCGGCGAGCCGGCTTGATGAAAGGAGACGACTGCAGGGTTGCGACCATGATCGGCTCGATCAACGACCACGACCGCGAAACACCGCCGCCAATCACAAACATCTCGGGGTCGATGACGTTGGTCAGGCTGATCAAAGCCGTTCCCATGTAACGGGCCGAACGCTCGACGATCATCAATGCGTGGCGGTCACCCGCCGCTGCCGCACTGAACAGCTCGAATGCGGTGCGGCCCGTCTCACGCTCGAGGCTGGCCCCGCCAATCAGCGCTTCGAGACAACCGCGCTGACCGCAGGCGTCCAGCGGACCGTCGAAGTCGATGATCATGTGTCCTACTTCGGACGCCGTCCCGTGAGCACCGCGATGCAGCTTGCCGTCGATGATGGTGCCGCCGCCGATTCCGGTCGACCACGTGATGAAGACCATGTTGTGAGTGCCGCGGCCTGCGCCACGCACGAATTCCCCCAGGCCGGCCATGTCGGCGTCGTTGGCGAGATGGACCTTCGCGCCCGTGGCGCGGCTGAGCATGGCGGCGAACGGCACGTTGCGCCAGGGTAGATTCGGCGGGTTGACCAGCACTCCGCGCTTGTGGTCGATCGGGCCCGGTGCGGCGAGCGCGATGCTGCGCACCTTTTCGCGCCCCCGATGTCGGTCGATCTCGGCCGCCGCCCAGTCGACGAGCGCCTGGGGCGTCGGCAGGAGCGCGGTTTTGGTCTTGATGCTGGCGATGAGGTTTCCGTCGGACCGCGCGAGCGCGACTCGGACCTGGGTTCCGCCGAGGTCGATTCCGGCCAGCATATGTAGAACCCTACGAGGCGAGGAGCTGCTGGCCGCGAAGGGCGGCCAGAATCTCGATCGGTCCGCGGGCGCGGTTGAAGGTATAGAAGTGGAGGCCGGGCACGCCTGCTTCGAGCAGCTCGGCACACTGCGCGATGCAGTGCCGCACGCCGGTTGCCCGCACCTCGTCATCCCCGCCGGCCGCGTCAATCGCCGACTGAAGGCCGGCAGGTACGGTCGCTCCAGACATTGCCGTCATCACCGCGAGGGATCGCCGGCTTGGAACCGGCATCAGGCCGGGGACGATCGGGACCGTGATTCCGGCGGCTCGGGCACGCGCGACCAGATCGAAGTAGAAGCGGTTGTCGAAGAAAAGCTGCGTAATCAGAAAGTCGGCTCCGGCCTCCACCTTCAACTTCATGTAACGAAACTCGTGTTCGAGATCCGGACTCTCCGGGTGCTTTTCCGCGCTGCACGCGGCGCCAATTCCAAACCGGTAACCGTTGCGACGGACAAAAGCGACGAGGTCGCTCCCGTGTGCGAGCAGAGGGTCGGCAGCCTTGAACGGCTCACCCGAGTTCTGGGAATCGCCTCGCAGCGCGAGGACGTTCGCGACGCCCTCCCGCTCCATCCAGTTGAGGATTGATCGCGTCCGATCCGCCGAGTTGGCGCAGGTGAGGTGGGCCATCGCCTCGATGTGATAGTGGCGCTTGATACGCGTCACGAGCTCGAGAGTCTTCTCGCCGGTGCGGACTCGATATGTAACCGAGACCCAGTCCGGCGCGTGACCCGCGAGGGTTGCCACGGTCTTCTCAAGCAACTCGACCTCGGACTCGTCGCGCGGCGCCATGAACTCGAACGAGACGCTGGGCCTGGTGCGAGCAAGCATCTCCGCGATTCGCATTTGGCCCGAACTCTACCTCAGGACGCGGGCGTCTCCTACCCGGCGAGTCACGCGCTCAGCATCGAGGTGCTCCAGCAACGCAAGCACCGGCCGCCGGCTTGCGCCCATGCGATCGCGCAGCTGCGCAACGGTGATCGAGCCCCCTGTCGAGATGATCTCCCGCACCATGGCCACGGCCCGCAGGTAAGAGTCCTTCGTGAAAGCGATGTCATCGCTGACCCTCACGATCTCGCCTCGCTGCGCAAGGGCGCGCACGACCTCAGGGCTCGCACCGGTCTGTTGAGTCGCCTCGGTCAGCGACGGCGGCGCGAAAGGCTCCCGTCCAAGCATCTCCAGCAGCGAGGCCGCGCTGGCATCGGTTTCGTGCAGCTCAACGCGGTGAGCCGGCAATGCAATTGCACCATCCCTCTCCTCGACGCGGCCGTCCTGAATGAGCCCTTGGACGACTGATGGAAAGGACGCCGGGGGGATGCTCAACCGGCTGCGCAGCTCCTGGCGGGCCATGCCCGGCCGGAGCGGATGCAACGCATGGAATGCCACCAGCTCTGCGGTCGCCCGGTCCGCGATCGCCCGCCACGACGCGGTGTCGTAGAGCCAGTCGCCGATCCGCCTCACGTCCAGGGCGCTGACGTCGGCGCCGGGCGCCATCGTCGCCTTCAGCAGCGCGTCCACGGTCACTCCTCGCGGGTACTTGCGCAGCTCCTCCTGCAGCACCTCACCCGCAGCGCGCCGCTCAAGCGATTCCCGCGCCGCCGCGTCGTGCCGCGAATGTTTGCGGGGATGGATGTCGACGAGCGTTCCGCCGGCGATCGTGGTCGCCGGGCTCGGAAGTCTCAGGATGAACCGGTCGTTTTCAGCCACGGCGATCGGGCGGTCGAGATACAGCTGCACCCACCCGTGGCCACCAGCGTCGATCTGATCGGACTCGAGCACGATCACCCGGCAACCGACCTCCACGGTGCCGGTGTAGAGAAGCAGCTGGGTGCCATGTCGCATGGGCTGTGGCGCGGAGGAAAGCACGCGCACGCCCGCGTCGACGCGGCGAGTGGCGGTCAGCGTCTTCGGGCGCGCCAGCACATCGCCCCGCTCCATCTCGTGCTTCTCGGCGCCGGTCAGGTTGGCGGCAACCCGTCCGCCGGGTGACGCGGACTCCACCGCCTGGTTGTGCTGCTGCAACCCACGCACCCTGACGGCGCGTCCGCCGGGAAAGATCGCGAGCTCGTCACCTACATTCAAACGGCCGTCCACCAGGGTGCCGGTGACGACGGTGCCGAACCCGCTCATGGTGAAGACGCGATCGACAGGCAGGCGCGGGCGTCCGAGGTCCGCTCGCGGCGGTGCGGCGGCGAGGATCTGGTCGAGCTCCGCCAGAAGCTCCGCCTTGCCCTCGCCGCTCACGGCGGAAAACGGCAGCATCGGCGCGCCTTCAAGCGAGCTTCCCTTCAATGCCTCAACCACCTCAGCCCTCACCAGCGCGAGCCAATCGGCGTCCACCAGGTCAACTTTCGACAGCACGACGATGCCTCTCCGCACTTCGAGCAGGTCGATGATCTCGAGGTGCTCCCGCGTCTGGGGCATAACCCCTTCGTCAGCCGCGATGACCAGCATCACGGCATCCAGCCCGTGAGTGCCGGCCAGCATGTTGCGCATGAATCGCGCATGCCCCGGCACGTCGACGATCCCCACCTCCATTCCGCCTGGTAGGCGCAAGTGTGCGAACCCCAGATCGATGGTCATGCCGCGCCGCTTCTCCTCAGCCAGGCGGTCTGGATCGATCCCGGTCAAGGCGGTGATGAGGGCGGACTTTCCATGGTCGATGTGGCCGGCCGTCCCGATGACGAATCTCACCTTGCGACCTTCCTGTAAGCGACCTCCACCGCATCGATCAGTGTCTCGTCCTCTCCTTTCAACACTGTCCGGGGGTCTAAGCAGCACGCGTCCTTCTCTATGCGGGCGATCACTGGAGGCTCGCCGCCACGGAGCGCCGCGGCGAGACGAGACGCCGGCCCATGGAGAGCGATCAATACCGTCGGCACCGCGTGCCCGGGAAGCGAACCGCCACCGACCGCCGATTCACCAGGGACAAGGCTGGTGGCGACGCCACGCTCCTCGAGCTTGACCGACCACATCGCCGCGCGACGGCGGATCTCTTCCAGCGGTGCGCGAATCATCTGCTCGACCGGGATCTCGTCAAGCCTTTCGGTCAGACGCTGCCGCAGCGTCGCCTCCAGCGCGGCCAGGGTCAGCTTGTCGATGCGCACCGCCCGGGCCAGCGGGTGACGCGCCATCTTCGCCACCGCGGTCGCTCCAGCCTCACCCCGACCGACGATGATCCCTGCCTGCGGGCCGCCGAACAGCTTGTCGCCGGAGAACGTCACGACGTCGGAGTGCCGCAGGGCCTCGGCCACGGTCGGCTCCGCGGCGATCGACTCCGATGCACCGCTGCCAAGGTCGTCGATGAGCAGCAGCTCGTGGCCATGGGCGACCGCCGCCATCTCTTCAAGCGACGCAGTTTCGGTAAATCCTTCCACCCGGAAGTTGGACGTGTGCACTCGCAGCAGCGCGGCGGTCCTGGATGTGATCGCCTCTTCGTAGTCGTCCTTTCGCGTGCGGTTGGTTGTGCCGACCTCTACCATCCGCGCGCCCGAGAGCCGCATCACGTCCGGCATGCGAAAAGAGCCGCCGATCTCAACCTGCTGTCCCCGAGAAACGATGACCTCTTTGCCCTTGCACAGCGCCGTCAGCGCGAGCAGGATCGCGGCCGCGTTGTTGTTGACCGCAAAGGCCGCGTCAGAGCCATAAAGTCGCATCAGGAAGCCCGACACCAGCGCAGCCCGCTCTCCGCGACGCCCTGTCTCGAGGTCGAGCTCGAGGTTGCTGTAGCCCGCCGCAACCGCCAGGGCGTCGACCGCGGCCCGAGACAGGGGAGCGCGGCCGAGGTTTGTGTGGAGTATCACTCCGCCGGCGTTGATGACTCGGCGCAGCCGCGGCGCTACGGCGGCGCGAACGCTGGCGCCCACGCGCTCCACCCGCTCGGCGTCGTCGACTGCTCCACCCTGACGTTCCGCGGTGAGCTGCTCCCGCAGCGCTTCCACCACCAGCGCGTGCCCGAACTCCTTGACGAGCACCGCATAGGCGGGCTCGTTCACCAGCCCGCCTATAGGGGGCAGGGGCGAAGTCCGATGAACCCGGGAATCGCGTATCCGCTGCATCCGCCTAATGAGATTAGGCTCGCCGGCAGATAGAACGGGGTCATGACGACGTTCAGCAGGCTCGCGCCCTGGAAGATCTGGAACAGGAAGACCACCACGATGCAGCCCACCCAGATCTGCTGCCGGCGTGAGTTGACCTGGTAGAAAAACCGAGCGTTCCGGTTGCGAAAGATCGCCTCGATCACGGCCCAGCCGTCCAGCCCCGGAATCGGCAGCAGCTGGAAAGCGAAGATCGAAAGGTTCAAGAAGACGATCGCGTAAAGGGCGGCGCCGAGGAGGCTGGGGGACAGCTCGAACGCCGAATGCAAGCCCAAGCTTGAAAGCAACCGCCAGGCGAAGCCAAGAACCACGGCGACCACCAGGTTTGCGGCCGGTCCACCCAGCTCGTGGATGATGCGCTGGCCGGTCGTGCTGATGCGGTTCGGCTGAACCGGGACGCGCCTGCCCCAACCCACCAGGGCGACGAAGACCGCGATCACGCCGAGGGGGTCGAGAAAGCGTCTCGGATTCGGGGTGAGGTAGCCGAAGTAGCGCACCGAACGGTCGCCCAGGATGTAAGCCGCCAAGGCGTGACCGATCTCGTGCACTGGAATGGCGACCAACAGTGCAGGCACCAAAAGAAGCGCCGCCAGGAGAAACCCTACGAAGTTGCTCACTCGATGGGGATTTTGCCGGCGCGCTTGGTGGCCCGCCGGCGCGTCGTCGCCGCTCGCGAGGGCCGCCCTCCAGCCGGCGTGCGGCTCGCACGCACCCCAGAAGGGGTCGTCACCCTGTGCTCGTAGATGAGCATGAGGGCGGTGATCAGCTCGCGTTGGGCGTTCAGCAGGTGAACTTGGGCCCGCGGCGGAACCATGTCTGACATTAGATGGCCAACCCTCGACGCAAGCTCGTTGACGAGCTCGATCACCTTTTCTCCGTCGCGGCTCATGTCTTCTTGACCTCCACCGCCGTTTTTCCGCGTCGCGCAAAACGGACGCGCAGCTCGCCGTCGCGGATGGTCGCCCCACTGGTGTCGCGCTGCGCCAGCACCCGAGGAAGAGAGATCTCGCGGCGATAGTTGCCGACGGTCACGTACAGCTCGCCGTTGTGCCGGTTCAGGTCAACAGCTGATCGGTCGGCGAACGGCACCTTCAGTGTCAGCACGTAATCGGCGCCATCCTTCTCGATGCGCTGAGGGCTCGAGGTCGCGAAATGCTGGGATGGGTCCTTTTCGCCGTACGTCTCGCGTGCCATCCGCAGCAGCATCTTTTCGCCGATCACCTCGCGATCGAACAGCGGGACATTGAAGATTGGGATGCCGGTAAACGATTGCTCGACCTCGACTCGATAGCGCTCCTGAATGCGCTGCCACTTCTGGAACAGCTCATCATGCAGCTCGGGCGGCAGAAGCCGGTTGACGATCACAGCGTCAGTCGAGTAGCCGAAAAGGCTGAGATAGGTGTAGGCACGCTTGGCCTCTTTGATCACCATCTTCTCCAGGTTGAGGACGATCCGCACCGTCGTCATGGACGAGTCCGTGAGCACCTTGCGCATCCCGCCAAGGTCCAGGAGCAAGTCCTTCAGCGACGCGTAAATCTCATCTGACGGCAGCGGGATCCCCATCATCGGCTGCAGCACCGGCCGCGCCACACGCATGGCGCGACGCGACCAGGGATAGATCTTGTCCAGCCACCATTTGGCCGCGTCCGGGAAGGTGAGCAGCTGAAGCGTTTCGCCAGTCGGCGCGCAGTCGACGATGAGGACATCGTGGTCGGCTCGTTGAACGTAATGCTTGATCCACATCAGGGAGGCGACCTCATCCATGCCCGGCGGGTTGGCGACCTCTTCCGCGACCACCTCGTCCAGGCCCTGCGTGGCGAACACCTCGGCGGCATACTCGTGCAGCTTCACCCAGTGCCTCTGCATCTCGTGCAAGGACGACACCTCATGCGCCCACAAATTGCCAGAGATCGGCGTCAGGTCCGGCCCAAGCTCGATGTCGAGCGAGTCGCCGAGGGAGTGGGCCGGGTCAGTGCTCATGACGATGGTTCGATAGCCCGCTTTGGCGCATTGGACCGCCGTGGCAGCGGCGACCGAGGTCTTGCCGACGCCACCTTTGCCGGTGAAAAGAACCACTCGCACGCGGTGAGTGTACGTGCGGGGCGAGTCGCCTCGAAATCAGCCCTTGGTGCCCCTCGCTTCCGCGATGTGGTCCTCGACCAACGACTCCACGTGCCGCAGGACTTGCAGTGTGACCTCGGTGTTCTTTTCGATCGCTTTGAGTATCTGGACGTTCTGGTCGTCGGCCTTGTCCGCCTCGTACGCCGCGTGCTCGAGCGTGAGACGGTCCTTCTGAGCCTGTCGGTTGCCGGCCAGCAGCAACACAGGCCCCGTGTACGCGGCCTGAACGCTGAACAGAAGGTTCAGCAGGATGAATGGGAACGGGTCCCAGCGATGGACGAACCCGTAGATGTTGAGGATCAGCCACGTGATGACAGCCCCGGTCTGGACCATGAGAAAAGTCCACGAGCCGATGCCCGAGGCAATCTTGTCGGCAAGCATCTCTCCAAAAGTCGCCTCGTCGTGGTGGACGACGTTGACAGGATGCTTGTGTTCGTCGGCGCTCAGCTTGCGCCGGGTGAGCGTCTGCTTGACGGCGGTGTGTCCGGAGTCGCTGGTCCTGACCGACATGACGGAGCGAACTCTAGGTTTTCGGCCCCGCCCTCGTCTATCGGTTAAGGACTATTTGACGATCAGGGGCACCGCGATCGATCCGGCGCCCAGCAGCACCAGCATCGCAACGCCAACGACCGCGAGGCGCACGAGGTCCTTCGTGAAATAAGGAACCCTGTCCAGAGGAATTGACGGATCGGCCGACTCGACGATGTACCTGCCCCCGCGCACCTTGGTGACCTGGTTGCGGGCCCCGAGTGACATCTCCACAGCGCGAACCAATGCCTGGTCGCCCCCCACGCGGGCCTGAGACACGCCACGGGTGGACCCGGGCTGGACACTCCCGGACGATGGTGTGCCAACCGGGGTGAGCGGACCGGCCGGCCTGACCGGAGGCCGGAACTTGCCCTTGCCTCTTTTCTTCCCCTTGCGGCTCATAGAAAAGGAAGTCTACGTTCCATCGAAATTGAGGTGGAGCTGTGGTGCGCGATCGAGCGCTCGCACTCGCGCGGCGACGGTCCTGGCGCCCCTTTGGTCCCGGGTTGTTAAAACCCTTGACAACAACTACATTCGGGGTTATAACTGCACGCGGGACACAACATGTCGTAGCCCACATCTCAGCTGGTTGAGTCCCACGGCCCAACGACAGGCAGGCGGATCCCACCCCGAGTTGCACCCCACGACCTAGAACTGGCTCCCCTTCTCCGCCTGCCTGTTCCTCGTCTTTGCCGGCTAAACGAGCGGGTCAGACCTCGGTGGTCAGCTCCGCGTACTCCTCCTCGCTGATGAGATCTTCGAGCTCGCCAGGATCCTCCAACCGGATGCGCAGCAGCCACCCTGAGGCATATGGATCGCTGTTGATCAGGTCGGGGTTCTCGAGCGCTTCCGCGTTTACCTCGAGCACCTCCCCGCTCAGAGGTGCCTCCAGCGGCGACGAAGCCTCCTCTGATTCCACCTCGCCGATCCGCCGGCCCGCGCGCAGCACGTCGCCGAGATCGGGGAGCTCCAGCTTGGTGATCTCCCCCATCTGGTCCTGGAGGTAGTCGCTGAGCCCCAGGACGGCTTCATTGCCCTCGGCGCGCACCCAGAAGTGGCCTCCGCTGAAGCTCAGAGACATGGGCTGATTTTGAGGCAGTCCGGGTCTGTTCCCGCAAGTCGCCAAGCGGCGCCGTCGTTAGATGGAGCAATGAAGTACCTGCTTCTGATCATCTTGCTGGCGCTGCTGCTGTTTCTGGGGAACCAGCTGTATCAACAATTCTTCCTCGGTCGGTACTAGAGCTCTATCTAGCGGCCGACTCGGAAGAACACCACATCGCCGTCCTTGACCCTGTACTCGCGTCCTTCGATCCGCAGCTTTCCGGCGGCGCGCAGAGCATCCATCGAGCCCGCGGCGACCAGCTCGTCGACCGAGGTCACCTCCGCGCGTATGAAGTGCTTCTCGAAATCGGTATGGATCTTGCTCGCCGCGACCGGTGCGGGAGCGTCGCGCTCGCATGGCCATGCGCGAACCTCGGGCTCACCCGCCGTGAAATAGGTGATCAGGCCACCCGCCTCCCACACTGCGCGGGCGATGCGGCCCAGTCCTGACTCGTCAATGCCATAGCCGGCGCGCATCTCGGCCTGCTCGGCCGGATCGAGCTCCCCGAGCTCTGACTCGAGGCGTGCCGACAGGATGATCACTGGTGCGCCCTCGGCTGCGGCGAGCTTGGCCACCTTGGCGGCCGGGTCCCCTCCGCCGGGGAGCAGCTCGTCCGCGGCATTGGCGACGTAGACCGCCGGTTTGAGCGTCACCGGAAAGATGCCAAGCAGGAGCGCACGCTGGTCCGGCTCCAGCTGCAGCGTGCGGAGCTGCTGTCCGGCGTCGAGGTGGTTTTTGGCCAGGGTCAGGACCTCTTGTTCTGCTTGAGCGTCCTTTTTCCCTGCGCGCGCTTCCTTCGCCACCACGTCGATCCGCTTTTCGACAGAGGCAAGGTCAGCCAGGACCAGGTCGAGCGCGAACTCCTCGAGCTCGGCGGCGGGATCGGGCTCCGGTCCGAAGCAGCGCGCGACCTTCACCAGCACGTCGGCCTGGCGGGCAAACGCGACGCGCTGCGCGCGGCTTCCAGGCGGAGTGTCCTCGACTCTCACCTGCGCGGCGGTCGTCTTCAGGGGCTTGACCGCTTCGGCGAGCCGCATCAAACGCTCATCGGGCACGTCCACCATGCCCACTCCGTCCGCGCCACGACCCGCGGTGAGGGCGTTGAACAGCGTGGTCTTGCCTGCCCCGGCCGGGCCGACGATCGCTACGTTGACCGGCACTAGGGTTGTTCCAGTTCGAACGCTTTATGCAGGATGCGGACGCCTTTCATCACCTGGGCGCGTTGGACGAGGCAGGTGATGCGGATCTCCGATGTGCTGATCATCTCGATGTTTATCCCCGCGTCGGCCAGCGCCCTGAACATGCGGCCCGCGATGCCAGGCATGCCAAGCATGCCGGTGCCGACGATGGAAAGCTTCGCGATCCCGCCCGCGGACAGGACGTTCTTCGCCCCAATGGATTTGGCCGCGGCCTTGACGATCTTTTCGGCCGCCTTGAGGTCGGTCTCGGCGACTGAGAACGTGAGGTCGGTGTGGCGCGAACGCCCGATGTTCTGCACGATCACGTCGACAGAAATTCCGGCCGCGCCCAGCGGCTCAAAGATGGCGGCGGCGATGCCCGGCTTGTCAGGCACGCCGACCACTGTGATCTTCGCGACATTCGATTCTTCCGCGATGCCCCTGACACGCTGCCTGTCTTCCATCGGTACTTGAGCGACGATCATGGTACCGACGCCATTGTGGAAGCTCGACCGGACGTGAATGGGCACGCCGTAGAGCTCACCGATCTCGACAGCCCGTGGATGCATGACGCGAGCGCCGACCGCGGCAAGCTCGAGCATCTCGCTGTACTCGATATGGCTCAGCTTGCGCGCGGTTTTGACCACGCGTGGATCCGCGGTGTAGATGCCATCGACATCGGTGTAGATCTCGCAGGACTCGGCCTTCAGCGCCGCCGCCAACGCCACAGCGGTCGTGTCCGATCCACCGCGGCCAAGCGTCGTGACCTCGAGATCCTCGGTCACTCCCTGAAAGCCGGCGACGATGACTGCCTTGCCCTCGGCCAGAGATTCGAGGATGCGCTCGGGCTTGATGTCATGAATTCGCGCTTTCGAGTGATGCGCGCTGGTGCGCACACCAGCTTGTAGGCCTGAGAGCGAGATCGCTGGTACTCCCATGCCCTGCAGGCACATCGCGACAAGAGGTGCGGTGATCGTCTCGCCGTTGGCGACGAGCATGTCCAGCTCGCGTGCGGGTGGATCGGGATTGACGCTTTGCGCAAGCGCGATCAGCCGGTCAGTCGTGTGACCCATCGCAGACACAACCGCGACGACCTGGTTTCCTCGCTCAACTGTCTCGGCGATTCGGCGGCTCACGCGCCGGATTCGAGCGGCGGTCCCCACTGAGGTACCACCGTATTTCTGGACGATGATCACAGCGTCCGGAACATGCCCTTATCAGTGATGCGCGTGACCAGCGCACTCCCATACCGAGGAAAGGAAGACTCCATCGCCTTGGCAATTCGCGCTGCTTGCGAGGGAGGGCAAAACGCAAACACGCTCGGACCAGCGCCACAGATGGCCGCGCCGTAGGCGCCAGTCGCCTCGGCGACACGGATCACCTCGGCGGTCCACGGATAAAGGTGTAATCGGTGTGGTTGATGCAGCCGGTCGCGCAGCGCCTCGCCCAGCAAGAACGGTCGCTTGGAGACGATCGCCCGCACCAACAAAGCGGCTCGGGCCGCGTTGAACGAGGCGGTTTCGAGCGGCACCGAGTCCGGCAAGACCGCGCGTGATTTTTCGGTGGGCAGGGGCTGGTGGGCGACGAACACGGCCAATCCCCAGCCCGGATTGGGCAGCTTCTCGTCGACAAGCTCTGACACGATGCGAATCCCGCCGCCGGCGGACGCCGCCACGTTGTCGATATGCCCTTCGTCAGCTCCCGCATCGATGACATGGCTTTTCACGTCCCAAGGGCTGCTGAGGGCCGAAGCCGCCAGCCTGGCGGCGGCGCTGCTTCCGAGACCGACTCCGAGCGGGATCTCGCTGCGTACCCGTCCTTTCATCTTCAGTCGCGTGAAAGGGTTCTCATGCGCCGCGAGGTAGTCGGCGCCTTCGCCTTCGTAGTCCCAGGAGGGCGAGTCGGCTTCGGTCGCCTCGACCTCGAGCCAGAGGTCGATCGCCATCGCCATGCAGTCAAAGCCCGGACCGATGTTGGCGATCGAGGCGGGAACGCGAACCCTCATTACAGTTTCAAGACCTTAGCGAGTGTGCGCGCATCACCGTCGAGTTCGATGGGCGGTTCGACATTTTTGAGCGCCGCGTCAGGATCCTTGAGGCCCGAACCGGTCAGGACGACGACCGCTGTCGAGCGCTTGTCGATCTTTCCATCGCGGACCAGCCGGAACAGCAGCGCCAGAGGCGCGGCCGAAGCCGGCTCGGCGAACAGGCCTTCACTGTTGGCAAGCCGGATCTGAGCCGACAGAATCTCGATGTCGGTCACCGAGGCGATCATTCCGCCCGACTCATCGCGCGCGGTCGTTGCCCCCTCCCATGACGCGGGGTTCCCGATCCGGATCGCCGACGCGACCGTCTTGGGGTCGGCGACCGGGTGGCCGTTGACTATCGGCGCCGCGCCTTCAGCCTGCGCCCCGACCATCCGTGGCAGGCGAGTGGCCTTGCCCGCCGCGTGGTACTCGCGAAAGCCTTTCCAGTACGCGGTGATGTTGCCGGCGTTGCCAACGGGCAGGATCAGGTAGTCGGGCGCGTCGCCCAGCGAGTCGACGACCTCGAAGGCAGCGGTCTTCTGTCCTTCGAGGCGATGTGGGTTGATCGAGTTCATCAAGGCCACCGGGTAGTGGCTCGTCAGGTCGCGAACCGTCGCCAGCGCCGAATCGAAATTGCCTTTGAGAGCGACGACCTTGGCGCCGTACATCAGCGCTTGCGACAGCTTGTTCAAGGCGATTTCACCCGAAGGGACAACAACGATCGCGCGCACGCCGGTGCGGGCGGCATAGGCCGCCATTGACGCCGAGGTGTTGCCGGTCGAGGCGCACATCAGGACGCGGCTGCCTGCCTCCAGGGCTTTCGCCACGGCAACGACCATCCCGCGATCCTTGAAAGAGCCGGTTGGGTTGAGGCCTTCGTATTTGAAGTACAGCCGCTCGAGCCCGAGCGCGCGGCCGATGTTTCGGCTCTCGACAAGGGGTGTCGAGCCTTCGCTGAGGTCGACCTCGGGGGTGGCCGGACCGATGGGCAGGTGCTCGCGGTAGCGAGCGATGACTCCCACGCGCGCCTCGACTAGAAAACTCGGAGGAAGGATGAAACGGCGTGCACCGGCTCCAGCGCCGCCATCCGGACCCGGGCTCGCTGAAGGCTCGCCTCGAGCGAGGGATGCGTGGTGACCACGAGCTCAACCGTCTGGTCCTGTGACCAAGCGTCCTTCTGTATGAAGCTCGAGATGCTGACGCCTTCCTCGGCGAAGACCTGACCTATCGCTGCCAGCACGCCGGCACGATCGTCAACGCGAATGCGGTAGTAGGCGCGCGTCACCACCTCTCCCATCGGTACGACGCCAATCCGGTCGTCGAAGCTGAACGACGGCCGGCTCTGCACGCCGCGGCGGATCGAGCGAGCGAGATCGATGAGGTCGCCGACCACTGCGGAGGCGGTGGGACGGCCACCGGCGCCCTGCCCGACGAGCAGGACCTGCCCGACCAGGTCGCCTTCCACAAACACCGCGTTCTCGGCGCCTTCGACACGGGCCAGCGGATGCTCGAGTGGGACCATGGCCGGGTGCACCCGGGCTTCCACCCGCCCTGGATGCCGCTGGGTGTGCGCGATGAGCTTGATCGCATAACCCAGCTCGCGTGCGTAACGGAAGTCGACCGGCTCGACGCCCTCGATGCCTTCTCGAAAGATCTCGTCGGGACGGACCTTGATCTCGTAGGCGATCGAGGCGAGGATCGCCAGCTTGTAAGTGGCGTCATAGCCGCCGACGTCGTCGGTGGGATCTGCCTCCGCGTAGCCGGCGGCCTGCGCCTCACTAACTGCTTGGCTCAGTGAAAGACCAGCTGCGGCCATCCTGCCGAGGACGTAGTTGGTCGTCCCATTGATCACCGCGGAGACCCTTTCAATCCGGTTGGCCTGGAGATCCGTCCGAAACGTGCTGATGAGTGGGATACCGCCGCCTACCGCCGCCTCGAAATAAAGGTCCACGTTTTTCCCAACGGCCGCGTCGAGCAGCTCGGGACCGTGCTTGGCCATGACGACCTTGTTCGCGGTGATGACGTGCTTTCCAGCGGCGATGGCACGCTCCAGGTAGCTGCGCATCGGCTCGTCGCCCCCGGCGACCTCAACCAGGACATCGATGGCAGGGTCCTCCAGCACGTCGGCCGGGTCGAGGGTCAGCAGGTCTGGCTCGATCTCCACGCCGCGACGCTTTTTCAGGTCGCGAACGAGAACTCGCTTGAGGCACAGCTCGACGCCGGCGCGGCGCGAAAGCTGCGCCTGGGCGGTCATCAACCGCCCTGCCACCTGCGATCCAACCGTGCCGAGTCCGATGAGCCCCACGTTGAGGGGCTTTTCTGCCATGGGCGCTATTCTCCCTGCCGTGACCCTGATCCTGCGCGAAGCCGACGTTCAAGAGGTGATCGAGATGGACGACGTCATCGCGGCGGTCACGGCCGCGATGAAGGAGCTCGGCGAAGGCGTCGCCAAGAACGAGCCGCGCCGGCGCGTCTTCGCGCCCGGGGGATTGCTCAATGTGATGTTCGCGTCCTACCCCGGCGGCCGGTGCACGGGGTTGAAGGCGTACACGCACGCGGACGGCCACGTGCGATTTCTGGTCCTGCTTTTCGGCCTGGACGGTGCGCTCGAAGCCATGATCGAATCCGATTTCATGGGCTCCTACCGAACCGGGGCCGCGACGGCCGTGGCGGTGAAGGCGCTCGCGCCGCAGGGCCCGAAGACAGTCGCGCTGATCGGAGCGGGGTGGCAGGCAGGCACCCAGGCGCTCGCCCTGTCCCGTGTGCTCGAAATCAAAGAGCTGCGTGTGTACAGCCGCGACGGCGACCGCCGGACCGCTTTTGCTCGCGACCAGGAGGACCAGCTTGGAGTCTCGACCGTTGCATCGGGCAGCGCTGAGCTCGCGGTACGAGGTGCGGACGTGGTCGTCACCGTGACGACAAGCCCCAACCCGGTGATCGAGGACGCATGGGTCGAGCCGCATGCCGTCGTCGTCGCGGCCGGTTCGAACTGGCGAAACAAGGCGGAGCTGCCCGCCGAGCTGGTGGCGAGGGCTCAGACCGTCGTGGTCGACCAGCTGGCCACGGCCCAGCTCGAGAGCGGCGACCTGATTGCGGCACAGGAGGCGGGCAAGTTCGAATGGAGCCGCGCGGTCGAGCTGGGAGCGATCATCGCCGGCAAGTGGAAACGACCGCCGGGAACCGGGATCACGCTTTTCGAATCCCACGGGCTGGCTTTATGGGACCTGGCTGTGGGTACGGTGGTCCTGGCTGCCGCGCGGGCGCGGGACCTGGGTGAGGAGATCCGGCTCTTCTGACCTAGTGGTGTATGTGGACGTCCACCGGCTGAGGCGCCAGGGCGCCCAGCTGCAGCGCCGAACCGATGATGTACGCCGCGATCAAGATCACGACCAGCGCGGCACTGGCGGTGGTGTAGACCATCCAGGGTGAGGGTCCGGTGCCGGCGAGGCGGATCAGGATGTCGGTCCAGTCGGGACCACGTCGCGGAGTCCACGTGTCGACCTCCGCCCGGACCATCCGGCTGATGTCAGCTTCGGAGGGCAAACCAAACCCTCCCTGAGTGGTTTTATCTTCCACGTAGGGCACCTTCACTACTCGAACGCGTGGTGTCGAGTTCCTGGTCGTTCCCCATTGTTTTTCGCATGATGGCGACCGCTTTCGCGATCCTGGAAGCGACGGTTCCCGCGGGCACGCCGAGCACCAACGCGATCTCCTCCCGCGTGAGGCCCTCGTAGTAATGAAGGACCACGGCGGCGCGAAGCTTGGGGCTCAAGACCGCCATCGCCTTGCCCACCACGTCGCGGGCTTCGGCTCGGTCGTAGTCTCGACGGTCCGGCGCCATGTACAGCCGGGCGGGCAGGAAGCGGGCGAGCTTCTGGCGCCGCAGGTAGGAGATGGCCAGGTTGATTCCGATCCGCCGGAGCCAGGCGCCGGGTGGGGCGGTGGGCGTGTAGCGGTGCCTCGCCCGGTACGCCCGCACGAAGGTCTCCTGGGTCAGATCCTCGGCTGCCGCCGAGTCCATGACAACAGCGCGGATGGAGCGGTAGACCGAGAGGTATTCCTGGTCGTAGAGCTGCTTGAACTCGGTGGCGGGATTGAGCTCCCGGCTGTCGGTCACCCGCTAAGTGTGAGGGCTGGGAATGGGCTTGGCACTCGATCAGGCTTCATGGCACGTTCGCGAGTATTAGGGGCTGGGCGCCCCCAATTGTTTTCGTTGAAAGGTGCTCTACACGCGGGAGCACTTCAGGTGGTGGGCGACCCGGGACTCGAACCCGGATGGGTTACCCCACACGCCCCTCAAACGTGCGCGTCTACCAGTTCCGCCA
>Ga0209488_10000465_pt1 | contig 34032 bp, 42 predicted proteins | sample Rivendell_Oct201_8_FD_188349 | JGI IMG/M metagenome (GOLD analysis project Ga0209488, IMG submission 188349) | Vadose zone soil microbial communities from the Eel River Critical Zone Observatory, Northern California, USA -... | ecosystem: Environmental > Terrestrial > Soil > Vadose zone >...
TTTACCGATCACACCCTTATTACATAAACAACCACACTGAAACTTCTCAGTAAAGTATTCCTAACTTGAGCGTAGCATATCGTACAGTAGTTCGTCCATAAGCCAACTAGCCACATCATTGTGTGGGTGATGGGCTCCTGTGCTTTGTTAATGCCTGTTCTTCGTCCATGAAGCCCACAACAGAGATCTCTTGGAACTGTTCTCCAATGTCTTGCACCCTCGAGACCTCAACCCCCCATCCAGGCCAGGTGCTGTCGCTCTCCTTCCGCTCTCCGGCATCCACTGGACCTGATGATGGTGTTGACGCAGACACGGACCCGCCGTCATCTCGCGAAGGAGATGCACCGTCATCGATGTCGTAAGATAATACAAAGTCCTCGTCCTCCTCGCCAAACTCCAACGGCACCTCGACAGTCGCATCGTGATGAGCAACAAATTTAGGGCTCCGAACTCGACTGATTTCGCGACGAACACGTGCGAAACCCTCTGTCATGCCGTCACTGAGACCAGCAGCGACTCGTTGTATTGGAATCGAGTTCTTGAAAGAGCCCGGCGTCCCATTGGGGAACATTGGAATTACTGGAGGCGAAGAAGGATATTCAAGCCCGCTGGCCATAGCGGATGACAGCGGCTCATCAAAAGAAGAAGAAATTTGCCCGGTGTCATGTGACCCGTGTATGAATGCTTCGCCAGCACCAGCGGCGTACGCGCTGATCTCAACTTCCTTTCGCACCTCAATCTTTGGTCCAAGAACGTCTAGCTGGAATCGACGAAGTCGGCCGTGGTAATCATCACCAAAACCGTGGAAAGAAAACTGATGGGAAAGATAGAGCGACCGTGGAAGTACCTGTGGGGACTGGGAACAGGTTCTGAGTTCGGCGAACGATAACCAGCTGTAAAGGGGTTGAACGAATTTTACTGGTCCTAGCCTAGGAGAGACGTACTTCGGTGCGGGGGTAAAGCTCGGTGCCTCCAAAACGTGCCCTTCTGATCGAACGGATCCTTTCACTACAGGCCACCCCCGACCCCTCCTGAGATTCCACGTGGCGACCTCATGCTCATGCCCCACTATCGCAGTCGGTGTGTCTTTCCCCGCCGCTGCCCCTGAAGACCTAACACGCAAGGCAATCGCAGGCGCGGGTAATGGTACACTGACACGACCAAGCGAAGGACGAGAGGGGAGAGATATACTAGTGCCACCTATACCAGGAACCGAACTTGGAACGGAAAGGGTTTGCTCGATTGGACGGAGACTGACGCCACAACGCCGTAAAGAGAGGGAGCCATTTGCCGGGTCAAATATCAAAATGTCCTGGAAATCAGCTCGTCTACCCTTGTGTAAGGGCGAAAGGGGCTCCCGTGAAGGGGACGACTGAGCAGAACTGGGGGTAGAAGATGGGGGAGAAAGAACAGTAAGTGGCGGGAGTAGGCGCTTTGGAAGTGAATGAGCGTTAGAATGAATGAAAATGAACGCGAGGGGAGCATGAGGTCGACTGGCTTTAGGTTGGCCCGGGCGCAAACGGACGAGCGGAGGGAGACTCGTGGATAGCGACTGAGAAATCAGATAAAAGGGGGTTTCTTTTCGGAATGACAGAGGTGACATACCAGCGTAGAAGAGTTACAGACCCTCCCCTTGATGTGGCTCTGCCCATCGGGTTGGCCGCCATAAGGATTCGTGGCAAAGATATGCACCGTGCGCTTCTGCGTGGCGACGGCAATCCAACGACCGTCAGCGGCCCAATCGAGATCCTCAACTACAGCAGACGTCCTCCCTCGACGAAGGTCATACATATGCCAAGGGGCGCTCTCCTTCAGATGAGTGAGCACCGGGGCCCCCACAACCGAGGTAGAAGCACCCACCGGTACGGTAAGGGTCTTTTGTTCGTCATCGAGTTCCTCCGCCTCACTAGTTACAAAACGTAAGGTGCGTGGTACTGGCCGCAGTTGGAAAACCTTAATAGTTTGTCCGTCACCTGGGACAACCATGAGCGCAGTACCATCAGCGGAAAACCGCAGGGCCGAGATAGGCTGCCGTTTTGACGGAAGGAAGTCAACGAGAAGTTCCGGCACCCGAGGCGACGGAGCAACGAGCGGCGCTAAGTCAACTACTACCACGTGACATCCAGCTGGCGCTGGCTCCGAGCCGGACTCGGACTCCTTTAGGAGGAGTGTCTCTTGCTCTGGGGCACTACGCGAAAGTTGCTTAGACGGGGCCACAGAGTGCGTATCCGATATACGCGCACGCGCAGCGGTAAGAGCACGATTGCCTAACGCGCGCACTCCGCTGAGCACGGAACCTCCCATGCGCAACGCCATGGCGCCTAGGTCGGGCTGTACACCGACTCCCTCCGCATGAACAGGTGTCTTTGCTTGCTGCTGTCCCGGAGCTGCAGCGGAGGTCCTACACACGTAAGCGAGAAAGCGATGGGACAGCGCAAATATGGGACGGGGCCGAGGAAAGCCGGCGTCCATATCAAAGTTGACCGATGATGATATACTAGGATCAGGATCCGCGGTTGTTGATAATGAGGATGACTGAGGCTGCGTGAATGTAGAAAGGCCGGAAGATATGATAGATAAGGATGCAAGAGTGCAAGATGAAAGGATACGGAGTGAGATTGGACTTGACGTGCTCTAAGACAAGAAAACTGAGCGGAGCAGCGCAGTGAGAGAGGGAAAGTGACCTACAATGACTATAACTCTTGAATTCGCTGAAAATGAAACAATGCCTGGAATAGAGAGTTTCTTGACAACCTTATGGGCGGCAAGGGAGTATACAAGTAAATCTGGCTCTTCATGCATACGTTGTGCACTGTGAGAGCTCATTAATACAACATGGCCAAAGGAGGCGATCTTGATGCATACATTATGCCAAGCAGTGGCCGCGAGCCTAGAAAATCATCGCCGGCGGCTGTTGGAGGACTTGGCAGAACCTCTGCATGCAAAATGCGACCACAGTCAAGGCTGGATACGTTTAACACCTCTGTAATGGAGTCCAGATTGGTGCAGTCCCAGATCTGCAGACCGGACAGATACCCAAGGAGCAGGAGTCGTCTGCGGATGAATATGAGAATCAAAGCGAATTCGAAGGTTAGACGAGAAAACATTACAGGGTTGGACCAGCTGCCATAGGCCGGAGAGCATCCCATCGAGCCCAAGTTATATATTCCGAGTCATCGCTTCCAGGGTAGCGGGGAAGGTCTGAGCGTTGGGCACTGGCCTGGCCCGGTAGGTGCTGATCGAGTGCAAGTACTTCGTCCAACGTCTTTGCACCACTCTCTGCGCCCCAACTTCTACGGTGATCAGTCGTAGTGGGGCCGTCGTAAGGAATGGCTGAGTGAGCAGGTGACATGAAGCGACCGAAAGATATTGGGAGCGAAACTCGGGGAGGTGACGGCGACACAGATGGAATGGCGATGGATATAGAGGTCGGGACGTAAGTCCGCATAGTCTGTGAAAGTCCTTCAAGGCGGGAAGGTTGCCTGGTGAAGAGGAATTAATGCACCGAAGAGAAAGTCAAGTGGAGAAATGAGAAACAAGAAACATCGAGTCAGGACTGATCCCAAGCACGTGGCCAACATTATGAGTGAGGGGTCTCGAATCCGAATAGAGTAGAAGCGGGTTAAACAAGCGCAACAACTGTCCTGAATGAGGAATGACATCCGAGGTTTTCGTGATCACCATACAAACGCGGTCGGTGGAAGCTAGCCCATATAGATGACAGCACCTTTTCTGTGCCGGTGTTTGGGGGAAGATAGGCTCAACAGTGGTTTCGAGCAGGGGGGAACGCCAAACAACCACTGGAAAGTGTTGGTAGAAAGTATAACATGTAGAATGATGGTGCGCGATGAAGATGCGAATAGATCACCACAACAGGGGCCTGTGTGAAAAGGATATGACGAGGATAGAAAACTCACTTGGAAAGTATAGGCGAGCGAATGTGTCCTGGTGGTTCCTGATACAAAGGATCCTCGGGAACTCGCGTGGCAAGTGGCTGGGCGGTCTCGCTGAAAGCTTCCAAGGGAGATAAATCATCTTCGCTAGTTGTGGGAGCTTCGTAAATACCCAATTCGTTGCCTGGGACCTCGGGACTTGCTATAGCTGTAGGCTGCAGGGTACCCGATTCCTGCTGCTCTTGAGGCGAATCCGTGCGATGGACGAAAGGCCCTGAGCTCTGGGAAAGATCGAATTGGGCGAGAATAGAATGCGAATCAAAAGTAGAATAGACAGAATTGGGTGAGGCATTAGGACCCTTGCCTGGCATTAAACAAGTCTGAACACAAGGCGGGTAGGGTGAATGAAGAGGAGGGTAAGAATGATTTGATTCTTTGAAATAAATAGTGAAGATCCTCGGACTAATGCAAATGGAAAAGAATCAAAGAAAGAGGTGGGTTCTTGAGTGCGTGGAGTGTGTATACGTCGCGAGCGATGACAAGGGGGTCGTTGTTTGCAGTTGCTGCCCCGAGGCACAGCGGCGTGCCCTAGACAGACGCGGAGGCACAAACTCGAACGATGACTCATGACCGGCGGAACCAATTTGGGCATCTATACCCGCGGTGCCCTGCTAAGCTAACTACTATACTCCCACTTTGCTCCATCACCCTTGACAACCTTGATACCCGGGTTCCCTTCAAGTAAATCCACCCCCACGCTCCGCAGAGCGTTAACACACCATTCAGGATAACCCGCATTGCCAAAGTAGTCCGCGAAGAAACGGCGCAGGTATGCGGGAAATGTGCCCTCCGTGATTGAGTCGCGTGCTTGACCCATGACCTGCGCTTGGAAAGCGAGGTTGTGTAGCGTGATAGCTAAGGTTGCTGTGAGTGTAGCGGTAAATGGCAAAAAACAAGGTGACTTGCCATGTGCCGCCACCGTTTCATGCGTGGCTATATGGTGTAACGTCGCCCTCGACAAACCATCTCCGCAGGTTGGACATGGGCACGTAGGGTCAATGGGATTGAAGTCTTTCGCGTGCTTGTCTAATTCTGATACGTACGGAGATCAAGGAGATTCATAACGTGAGGAGCGGGTGCTCACTAAGATTGAGCGGCCCATTGAAGGTCAGCGCCACGCCAAACCGAGCTGTTCTTGTTGGAAAAACACAGTCAGCCTAAAGGAGAAATAAGACTCAGCGACTGGGAGACTTTTGGTGGATTTACCATATCGACCCCCAACGCGACGCATACGAGCAGATCTGAGAGGGCTCAACAACTCGTCCATCTCCTGGTAGTAGTTTTACCTTCGGCGAAACCTATCCCCATGGAATACCTGGGCTCTATTCAAGGATCAGTAGTGTTGCTTGCGGCGCCATGAAACATCGAACTTACTGCCAGCCGGGAGCTTCTCGGCGCATTGGCTGATCCTACGCTACAGTAAATATATGGAACGACAGAACTTGAAGGGCAGGTGCTCACATCCGCCAAAAGATATCTAGGGCATTTACGTAAACCTGAGATGTGCAGACGACAGAGCGTGGCGACATACCTTTGTCCTCTCCTCCGCTCAGACCTCCAATAGCGTAACCAGCAACTTTATCGTGTCGCTTGATCATCTCATCCAGGCATTCGTCTCGTAACACGGGGTCAAGTCCTCCCTGAACGATGGCGAATAGATTTTGGGCGTCGCTCTTCCCGGACTTCTCGTGAAACTCGATGCACCGATCAAGCCAACGAATGGACCGTCGCATAGCCTCGCAGACTCTCGGGCCCACCGTCGAGCTTGATACTTCGGTAATCAGCGGGAATCACAACCTCACCATTGAGAGAAAACGAGACTAACCAACGTCATCAAGTTGCATGATAATGTCGGCTCCAATGGCATGCTGTACTGATATACTCTCCTCGGGCTACACGCGTTATCGGAAAAGCTTGAAATTACTGGGGAGCACGCACCGTCAGCATAGTGGGCTCCCCCGTGAAGGGACTCGCAAATAGAGCGCCCTCCTCAGTGATTGTGGTGAATTTGTTGAGGGATACTAACTGAAAACCCCCACTATCCTACACCCCGACTGAGAGGCACATAGATCAAATGAATACGTCACGAACCGTAAGGAGATTATGGTTCCAACCCTGAAGCCTATGCGCGCCTCCAGCATCCCGTAACACTTTGATTCCAGGACGGAGATTTAGATGATATGTATTGTTGAGGATCAACGTGATGCCAAGTCCTTCTACTTGCTGTGCGGTTAGGCCCTTGATGGCTGCCTGCGTGGCAACGGGCATAAACGTGGGGAGGAGCGTGACACCATCTAGGCCAACGACCTAAGTACGACTGAACTTTCTCTGCAATTAACACTGCCAAACCCACGAGCAAGTTTCATCCGAGACACGCGTGCACGTGTCGTGTGGCAGGTAGCAAGTACCTCGAACTCGAACGGCATGTTGAAGTGAAAGTCGCTCTATGGATGGGATATTGTAAGTGTCGGCAGTTCCCGAGGACACTTTCAGGGTCACTGGCATGACTCATGACTACTTACTATCCCCGTCAGAGACCTACTAGTGTCTGTCCCGGTCCGTCGTCCAGTGAGCGCAAGGAGCACTCTTCCCGTACGTCTCATACTTTCAAGTCCAGCTCATTTCCTGGGACCAATTCTCTTCCACTGTGTGACCGGAATATCGTGAGGTCTTTGCATGCGATTGGACGCAGATCTAGTAACCCTGACCCGTCACCACTCCGTGAGTCTCTACATTGCTCATACGAATAATACGTTGTCACGGTCATCTCTACGTGGAACTTGAAAATTTTTCAGATACAATCTTTGTTGGTTTTCAGACGCCAATTTAATCAGATAACTGACTATGCGCTTATCCTTCGGCCCTGCCAGTCTGTTGATGTGTTCTGGTAATCCTTGGCTGCAGGCAAGTTCTCGGAGTCCCTACATGAGGAAATACTCGGACAGTGTGTGCACTGGTTCGTGCTTCGCTCGATATGGAACCACTGGGACTGGTCCATAGAACGATTTGCGTGTGTAAAGTCCATCTCATGTCTTACTATATTTTAAGCTTCTGACTCCCGCCTTTACTTTCATTCTCACTTTTCCTGCGAGCCAAGCAACATCCGAGTCTGCCTAGATCCTCGGGTTACATAGAGTCCTTGTAAGTGTGTTTTACATCCGATACTCCATATTGTCATATTCCTACCAGAAGCTCAGACTCGGATAACTATATTCTCATGTCAATTTCAAGGCCCACAACTCAATCGTTCATGCATTTTACAAGTCAGTTCAGCTTGCTCAGAATCATATCGCGAGTCACGTGGCCTTCCTTTATTCCTTGGAAACGTCCCGTAACACGTCGTTTATGGTTAGCGTCGTAATATTGAGAGCCGCATCCTGCGTCAGGATTTATCAACAAAACGGCGAACATCTCTTAACACCGAGGGCGACGAGGTTGAATAAACATAAAGTTTCTGACCAGTTTGTCACAATCTCAATGTCCGGATGCCGCGATGCTCTCATATTTTACTAGGATGATCTCACGCGATCCAGACTTTATCTGGCGTTTAGCTTTATCTGGCCTTCGAGTCCACCCCTGACTGGGCTCAAACACCCGCTATCTCCCCTGACACCGAGAAACGCTGCGGACGCCCAACTTGGCTAGACAAATCCATACTACTTTTCTCTACCATCAAAAGCAGGGGGCTTTTCGGTGCTCTCCTAGTGGCGTCCCACCCACGTTGGTTTTATCACCGTCGTCCACTCAATGGTGGACCATCCCGCGCAGAAATGACTTTACCCTTGGTCGTAGTCACGAAGTGCTCTATCCTTGCAGGGGACTGTCTACAGTCACTAACTCTGGTGTCCCATCCACCAACGCGCATCCTCTGCTGTAACTCTGGGTGTAGAATTCTGTTTCTCCGCCCGTAGCCCGCTTGCTTGCACTGTAGTCGGAAATTAACGGCTCACAAAGTACCAGGTTCTATTTTAGTTTAAGGCGTTTGTACTATGAAGGTTTACTAATTCTATAATCGCCGTCATAACTGCTAATGACAGAAATATTACGCTTTTAAGGGAGGTGCGACATTGTATGGGTGTTGTGATTGCTGTCACCTCTAAGACAACACCTACTGTATTCACCTTACCCGTGAAGACCGGAGTTCCGCAGACCTGGTTCCTCGGCACACAACAATGTGTCCGCCTCAAGTTACAAACGCCATAGCCTTGCTTTTGGTGTATCTGACCGTGTCAATCAGGACATGTCTCTCTTTGGCCTTGTTGGCCTTGTTCATCGTTTGATTCGTTTCTCGCAGAAGGTTGATTTATACTGAATTCTTGGACGGACGTAGTTGGGTTCTTCTGATGCGGAAACTACCCTCCCTTCATCCCACCATTAGACCTTTCCCTCGAAGTCGTGTTACAAGGTCGTCTACGTCAGTCACAGGTGTTGTAGGACTGTCATATATGTTTCGAAATTAACGCACCCCGGAAACCTCCGAAATTGTATTAAGATCCAAATTGGGCCGTAATCCATTATCATTATCCCTATGAAAGATCGGGCGAATATGTACCAAAAAGGGTGACCCCCTCATACCGTAAGGGTATCTCGTGCGCACCAAGTGAGGGAAAGATCGCAGGGCGGCCTCTACAAAAGGGTAGGGGAGGAAAGTCAAGGGCCATCAGAATCGGTGGCCCCCGACATGCACAAAGCTGGATGGGTGGCGTTCTGATCTAACCTATCAGATGCGATGAGCGCGCATCACACGCCGTGAGTAAAGTGCGGATACCGAAGCTCTGCACCCTAAATGGTCCACTGTTTGAGGTTTACCGTGGAGCTCTACAACGCACGGTTGCCTCGACGCGCAGTGCAGGCGTGGCGCGCACGCGTTCTGAGAAGAGAGCGGAGATGACGCAGACATGCTGCGGAAACAACCTCCAGGGGTTTGGCGGGCATCACTTTGCACCTTGACCATCGTCGCGCCATCATTTGTCAGCATCAGCGGGTAGGTGGCGGGAAGACCGCGCACGCGGGTGACGCACTGCAGAGTGCCATCGATAGGCACGGCCACCTGGCCTGTCCGCACCGCGGACGCGAGGCAAGCAATCCCCGATCAGTGGCTTTCCCTCGAGGAGAGAAGAGGGAACAAAGAACTTCCGTTTCCTACTAGGTTACATGAATCACAGCAACGTTGGTTGTCGGGTGCGCTGAGGGTGCGGTGATGCGGCGTTGCTGTTGTGACGTGGCACCAGCCAGCCACGTACGCGTGCCTGCGGAGACGCAGCCAGTGCATCTGACTAACTGGTAAACGAATGAGGTCGGTCGATCGAAAGGCAGGGACCGGTGTGGACGCCGTTCTGTTCCGCGTGAAACCAGGATACGGTATCAGACCACGTTCAAGGGGCGGCAATGCACCTGCATGGAAGCGATGCTCGTGGCGCGATGAGTTGCGCACGTATGCTAAGGTGACGTGACGCCGGATAGCTGGTCGAGATGCGGAGGGCGGTCGTTAGGACATTAGAAGGTCAGGTGATGGAGCGCGCTACCGCGGGGATGAGGGTATCAGCGACAGCGGCGGGGCGGGCCGTACTCGCGGGAGCCGAATTAGGGAAGGAACCGCACGAGGAATGGCGCCACGCGTGGATGACGCACGGCGCGCCTTGAGGATGCGGCGTGGAGACGCCACCTTCCCGGTTCGACAGGGCATGCGTTTTGTCGATGTGCAGCAGACGCGCGTCGCAAAAACGCAAGGTGCCGGGTTCCTCGGACGGCGAGCCGCCCCTCCGAGGGTGCAGAGTATCATCATAAATTCGGACTGATTCCGCGGCGCCCGCCAACATCCCCGCCTGGAAATCGCGTGCGCAGGGAAGTTGGGAGGACCCCAAACTCCGCGACTGCCGCAAAGTACGTTGCCGGGAAGGTGAAAAACTGCTCTGAACCTGACAAGATCGGGGCCGAAGTGAGAAGCGTTGTTTAGGAAAACGCCGGGGCTTAACGTACTGCATAGCTTGGGGGGGCAGGTCAGTGGCTGGCTTCGCGGCAGGTGGCGCAAGCACATGGATGCCTGGTGGCATTCAGTGGGAAACGAGAATCGTATTGTTGTTAAAAGGCGCTCGCACTGGGTGGGATTACAATTCCACATTGAAACGGATGCTCTGCTGTGGAAGGTGTAGGTGCAGGGTATGATGTGGTCGGTGCTCAGAATACTGAAAGATGGTGTGTATATGCATGTAAGTTGTGTTGCTTATAGGTAGAGGTATGGACGTGGGAAGATGGCATCGGTCAGAGGTGATCTCGGTGAAGGTGGAGCAAGTGGGCGGTGGGGAAGGAAGACCGACGGGGGTGAACAAATCATCATTACATGGCGGTACACGCGGGCTGGAGATTGAGGGGAGCGCTAAAGAGAGCGACAACGACAGGGCGCCCTGAGCGCGATTTTCCCTGACAGCGACTGATGGTGAAGAATCGGACTGTGGGCGCGTTACTGGAAACAAAAACATGTGTTGTGGTGCACGCCGCGTGCTGCCCGAGATGTGAGTTCAAGTTATAGAAAGATCCGAGGAGGAGCGACGGGGGACACAAAAGGGCAGTAATTTATAAAAATGGAAAATTCTTACGGTTCGCTGTGAACGTGGCTGGGGACTCGGATGCGTGGTGTCGCTTTTGTCTACTGTGGCACTCGGCGAGGTCGGCAAGCAAGTCGGTGCGAAGAGTGTCTGGGGACCTTCGCGGGACCGAGCGCAGAGCAAGGAGAGCGAGGGAGGGAGAGCGTCGGAGGTGAGCCGGTAAACCCCCGGACCCCGCCGCTTGAGCGATGTAGGAAATTCCGGGGGCCCGGGACCGGAGAGATTAGCGATGGGTGAGGGAAATGGCTTGAAAAGGCAAGGGCTAGCGCTCCTCGGGGGGCCGACACGCGCGCGCATCGAGCGTTTTTTGCATCGCCGCGCCGCAACAGCCGCCGCCCGCCGCACCGGAACCTCGAATACTTATATCCTTGAGACGAACCCCACCCGTCATGCACTTACGCTTCGTCCCTTCGCCCCCATGTCCCATTCCCCAGCTCCCCCTCCCCAGCTTAGTAATAATATCAACAACAATAACAATACCCATTCCAACACCTCCCCCTCTCAGCTGGCTCACATCCTCTCAACTGTCCTCGCTGATAATGAGACACTATCCAAAGATCTGACCGTTGCCAGAGCCCGCTATGAACGCGCGGAGCAGACTCTTGCTCTCCTCAAACCCCCTCATACTTCCGCGGCTGCTGCGGCTGATGCTCCTTCTCCACCCTCCGCCTATCCAGAACCTGCGGTCAGGACTATCATGGACCTCCAGTCACAGCTGGAAATTGAGAAGGTGGCTCGTGAGGCTGCCGAGTCTCGCTTGCGTACTATATCCGATGCTTGGTTCGAGTTCAACCGCTACCTCCAGACTTCCGAAGTCCACCTCTCGGATGCCCGCTCCCACTTCTCCCAGGTGCTTCGTGATCCTTCCACCAAACCGTCATTCAATCCCCACCCTGCGTACCAACCACACCGCTCTCACCACTCAGCCCCTCGTGCCTCCGTAGCCACTTCGCAGACATTTACCCAGTCCTCAGCCTCCGCCAACCTTCCCGCTCGAGTGCGCCATCGCGATGACAATACTGAGGAAGCCCCCCCTCCCAAGCGGATTCGTACAGACCGTGGCACCCGACGTCCCATCGAGGTACGTATCTGCCACACACCCATCGCGTGCAACGTGCTGATCCCGGCGGCGTAGTCCTCGCGCACTCATGCCCAAGCACCGCCTTCATACAGCACACCTGAAATGAATCACCACCTCCACCCTGCTTACTCCGCGCAACAACCTTTCTCACGCGGTCGCCGCCTCGAACGTCGTGATCAGTCCCCATCCCTCTCCCTTTCTCCAGCCCGTAGCCGAAGCTCCTCCATGTCACTGGACGAACTGCTTCTAGAAGCCACAGACAACAAACGCGCATCGCCGTCGTCTCCTCAACCTTCCCATGCGTATGTTGTACCTCCTGCCTACTACCGACCCGTGTCCTCTATCCGACCCTCACGTTCGCCTGACTATCGCTCCTCGCACACCATTCGCCGCGACACGGCGTCGCAACCCAACATCGTCAACCCTACAATCGCATCCACTACTCAGCCACCCCCCCAGCCCCAGCCCCATGGTCAGTATCAGACTCTACAGACTCACATTTTCGCTCCTCCTGTAACCGGCCCACCGGGGAAAAAGCCCAAGGCCAACGGTAAGGAACATCTATTCTCAATAATTCTATGAAGCTCATGGGCTTTGCAGAAGGCGCGCCTGTGTCTGCCGCGGCGTCGGTTCGAACTGTTACGGGAGCTGCTAGTCTTCCATCTCTTCCCCCTGGTGGGTTCCCGGCTGTGAATGACAAGGGCCAACGCATTTGCCGGCAATGCGGCCTTCCTGGGCGATATAAAGAGGGAAAGTGCGTCGAGAAGTGGGGCCCTGGGCCTGAGGGTCCGGGGACAGTTTGCGACCGTTGTCGTAAGAAAATGAAGCGGGTCGAACGTCGTGGCACGCTAGACCCTCATTCCCAAACTGCAGCATTTGTGCAGCCCTGTACGCACGCGTCCGTTCAAGAGCGCGACGTGCATGGGCCCCCGGCCTCGCAAGGGCCAGACCGCTCAATCAGCCGCACCGACACTGTGGTCGTATCCAATGCCCCATCGTCACAACCTCCGCAATCATATGGAGGGCCTTCAGAACCTCGCGAACGGGACGCCGTCTCGCCACGCAGCAACGCATCTTCCGTCACAGTCTCTCGACCCAAGGGCGATACTGCGCACTCTGTCCCGTCCTCCCGTTCGCACAGCCGTTCCCCTCTCCCCCTTACAGCTCATCCCCAGCGGAACGGCTCGCAGGTACAGGTACCCCCATCCAAGCTGCCCCCTCCCATCTCAAGCGGGGAAGGGGAGAGTGATGCGGAGGGCGATCCAGAAGCCGAAGAGGCGGACGACCCTGAAGCAGACTTGTTCGCAGCAGTCGACGCTGCCGAAGCCAGTAGTGGCAAGGGCGCAATAGCGCCGCGGGTGAAGCGTGAAATTGAGGCTGCATAGAGCATAAATCTTCTGTATTTATCACTTCTTTGTGTTTGCTCGCTTTTCGGGATACCCTCATCACGGTGTTATGCTTATGTTTTGTCCTGCTGGTGTGTAATGTCCCTCTCGCTCCTGTATCTTAGCGTTTACTGCGAATTTATTGTCCACGCCTTTGTGAGTGGTTCATACTTACTCACACTACAAAGTAGAGCTTGAGATGATCGGCAATGCGTAGCCTTGGAACGTTTTTTTTTTGGCTCCTGATGATGCAGGCATTGGCAACTCTCCGCAGAATTCGTTGCCGATACCACACGGACGGTCTACATTATGTCAACAACGCACCAACTACTGCGGCTGCGACTGTCCAGAGGGCCTGCGAGAGCTGCGGCTCGGTGACCGCTACCAATCGAACTGCCAACAACCTGGCCCCGCAGCAGCCTCGTGGTATCAACAGAGACGCAAGTTAGTATTGGTGAACCGTAGACTCGGGCGCGTCGCCCAGTCGCCCCATCGCAACTGCGATAGCGGGGTGACTGACCTCGCGTGGTGAGGCCGTTTTCACCCACTTATTGTACCAATAGTTGAAATTCTTTCCGACAAACAATAACACAATTGTCGATTTCCCTGTTTTTTTTTGGCAGCAGCACAAACTTCACATTTAGATGTGACACCAAAGTGAGGACGGACTGCACAGCCTGTCCAAAATTAGGGCAAACAATGAAAATTAGTACAGAGCTTCCCACGTCATCGTACTCCAGTCAATGGGCTGGAAACAGAGTTGCAAAAAATAAACATGTAATACTCCTTTCTTCGTGGAAGATATGAACCTCTTGTAAAATACAGTAGGTTATAATGCAAGAATAGCAAATACAACGGTGACAGCACCGCGGAGGTATGAATCTGAATGGACTCAACGGCGACCACCTGGGAATTGGAAAGAGAAACCCCCTGGCCCACCACCACCTGCACGGAACTGGAATCCGCTGCCCGCTGCCTGCTGGAAAAACTGGGCAAATGGGTGTCCTCCAGAGCCACCAGGGAAGGGACCGCCCTGGCCTTGTATCGTGTCATTTGGGTCATCGCCATTATCATAGCGCTGCCGCAGCTCTGGATTGGACAACACCTCGTAAGCCTCGTTCACAACAGCCATCTTAGCCTCGCTGCCACCTTTATCTGGGTGTGCAGCGAGGGCAGCCTTTCGACTAAAGGGAAACGAGCGCATTAGCAAAGAAGTAAACGGAGGTGCCTATCGAAAGAAGTACGCACAACGCCTTCTTAATCGTCTTCTCATCTACATCCCGTGAGACGCCAAGCACCTTGTAGTAATCTTTGTGTCTCGACTGTTTCAACAGACGCTGCGCCTTGGACAGCCGGGCGTGGATCTAGTTTACGCTCCAGAGTCAGCCCTCCACCCCGACAGGATAGTATTACGTACCTCGCGGTTCCCGCCGCCGCTTGCTTCCCATGCCCGTTCAAAAGTACGTACGGCTTCCTCCCACTCTTCACGTGCAAGCAGTGCCTCTCCTTTTCCCAGAAGAGCATCAATGTCCTTCTCATTCCCCACCATCCGTAAAAGCTCATCGCACCACTGCTCGCCTGCACGCGCCTGACGAAGTTGGACATGCGCACGGCAGAGCGCACGCAAGATTGCAGCTCTTCTTGGGCTTGCCTTCTTTGGGGGAGGGAGAGTTATGGTGACGCCTGGGACTGCATCCGGATCAACCGCGCCCTCAAATGCTGCCAAAAGACCGCTTCCTGGAGCACTGATACTTGCCTCTTTCGGCGCAGGGCCGAGAATGAACGTAATTATCCCGCGCCAGTCTTCGGTAGTCATCATCTCGTCAAGTTTCTTAAATTGCTTGTTGAGAGACTTGACCAAGCGATGGGCTAACAGACAAGGCTTCGAGTCAGGGTCATAATGGAGACACTGCTTGAGGTTTGTCATCGCGGTATTTGACGCGGAAGAATCCATGTAAAAGTATGATATACGGAAAATTTTCATAAACGCATCTGTTGAAGGCGAGGTAATCTGAGTGAGCCGACTGTGAATCCAGTTAGTACAGGCTCCAAGCCAGATACACGAAGCGAACCTCAAGTCGGCCACTGCTTCTTCGAAGTCACCTGCCGCAAGAGCGCAGTTCGCCCGCTGTTCTCTCAGGGCGACGGAGTGTGATGCGACGCGAAGACCCTGAGTGGCACTCTCTTCGCAAGCTGTCCAGAGTTTGGCCTTCTGGGCCTGGGCTGCCTTGCGTGCTGCGGCCTCCCCGTCTGCCACGTCGAGTAAAAGTTCACGCACGACGAAGTCGTCTTTCGCCCGGTAATGTTTGAGAGCTTCTCGTGCGTCGGCCCATCGACCTTCTTTGGCATGAATCTTCGCTTTCATTAAGTGTGCTTTCTCAAATGTGTCCGAAGTAAGGGTGAGAACTTGGTCAAAATCGGCCAGCGCATTTGCATGTCTACCGAGAGAAAAATACGCTGTGGCGCGTTTATAATAGAGCGTAGGATCCACTGGTGATTGCTCTGCCAGAGATATCAGAACCAAGACGATGAAGATAGTTGATTGAAATATGGATGGGAGGGGAACCACGTCGCTATGCTCCATATGTTTCATATTGTCTGACCCAACGTACCTATTGCCTCAGAGTAGGCTTTTGCAGCATCATGGAACGTTCCGGCAGATAGCAATGCATTGGCGCGATTAATAAGGGGTTGGAGACCGGGGGGGTATAATGCAGATCCTGCACCTGAAGTTGCGAGTACAGGGAGTGTAGTAAGCAGGATAAACAACCCGAGGAAGAGTAATGGTGGGGGCATAACGAAGGGGAACGTCAGTTCAGTTTGAACCGGCGCGTCACCACAAGTTCAACTTGACACGTTGCCAGTGCGCCTACATAAGGTAATATATTCCCACATCTGCTCATGGAATTGTACTTTTCTTTGATTTACCGCAGTCGAGACAGAGCTCTATCAAGAGTCATGTATAGAAGGGAACCACATGTTTAATTTATCTTAAGTTTTTCTATTTGAACTGGGACAGCTGTATTCGAAAGGGAGATATGAACCAGCTGCATATTCACGCGTCATGTCACATGATCCTAATCACCTATCACGTGGATTTTGTAAATGCATTCAAAGTCTTCAATTACTGTATCAGATTAAAAGCTTCCCCTTTTGTATACATCAGTGTGGGTACTAATCCTAAGTACACAAAACAGATAAACCTGAAGAATGTCACAAGCTTCAGAATAACTTAACACAGTAAAAAGGGTGCTGAAAGTGAGGAGCTTATTAGGAGCAGCAGTGCAGACCTTTAGAGTCAAACCTGTGGGACGAAAAGGAAACAGTTCAATTGATGTGCGCTACCCAATTCATCGTCACAGGCTTGCACAAACACCAACAAGAAATCCGTGGGTTTACTGATGAAACCTGTACTGTAAACTGTGGTGAGTCGGAGAGGATTCAGAGGAAAAGTAACGAGACGACCAAACTTCCTGATGGGGTCCAAGAAACTAACGGGACTTTGAAAATTTGGTGGACTTGCCTGAACCAAGTCCAACATATAGTGTGGACAGTGCATACATACTGTACTTCGTCCGCATCGCGTCGAGAAAAAAATCGGGTAGTCGTTGAGCCTCAGGGTCGGTGTGACCTTCCATTAGAATGTAGAAATCTGAGGCCGCGGCAATGACTAACATGCAGTTTCACCGATGATGTTATGGGGATCAACTCAGAAATCGACAAGGAGGTGAAATATTATGCGTGCGAGGTTACTCAGGCTAGCAAGGCCCTCATGCCATCGCCACGGTGACGGCCAGAGTGCTATTTGATGAGATTATAAAACTCTTCGGAAATAGGATCAACCTATTTGTCCTTCTCCTTGCAGTTGGCCGATCTGTGGTAGTATGGAGTAAAATAGTGTCTCGTGTGTTCCTGATCGGAAATGACCTTCAGGTTTATCTCACCTTACACACTTTCACTGGCAGGCTGACCAAGTTAGAGCCGGAAGATCCCTCGAGTCCAGCCAATGATGTGCCTGTCTCAATCTCGAGGCGAAAGTTGGGTATAAAGGGTCTGCAAATAAAATCAAAATCGCCCAGACTCAGTTCCAACTGCCTTGCTCTGATATGTTTGAGTCCCAACGCCTCCGATGTTCTCCCACTCAGGCTAGTAACAATGATTGCCATCCCTGATCCTGTTATCTCGCCGCGTGGGTCGTCCAGAAAGTACCTTGCGCTGGATACTCTGTGCGTGGAACAGCCTGCTGCGCAAACAGGAGTACATTCCTCGTGGATATGTTCGCTAAATACGACAGTCGCTTCGAACTCTGTGTCGTACAAGATTTCACGAAAGACGGAGCCGTCAACGAAGTTGTTAATGGTGTTTCCCAGTGATGCTGTTGCATATTTGGCGTCTCCATTTCACTTCTGACCTGTTGGACCTGACGGGGAGCCTCGCGTTCATTGTTGGATGCTTGCTGATGCGTCTGCAGAATCCATCACCCTGGTTGTGCAAGCCGCACTAGGCTATCGCTTCTCGACTCTTATCAACAAAGATAGGACGAACGCGAAGCGTGTCGTACTCACATCGGCCATGTCCATATAGGATTGGGGCGATTCACAACCGCGTGTCTTGATGAGTCAAACTAGAATAATCTCGTGGTCGAGCAAGTGAGGAAACAAGGTTCCGCTGCTGGACCATCCATTATCTATCAAGCGTCCAAGACGCTCGCAGAACATGCCGCATGGAACTTCGTTGCCTCTCATAAAGAGCTTCCGCGGGGCCTTGTCGTTATCGATCCATCATCACATATTTTTGGGGTGCTGAATGGAAAATTGCCAATGTGCCGCGTGGAGAACGTGATTTGACAAAAGATCTTCCCCAGCTTGATACTTTCTGTTCAACAAAAGTGGAGGACTTGCTCGGGCTGAAGCCAAGAATGAAACATCGAGGGACTTTAGGTCGTGCGGTTACCCTGAATTTGCTGATGGTGAACGAGCATCACCGTTGGCTGTCTTTCCAAATTGTCGCTCAATCACAGCAGTGACCGGTACCACCTGATAAAAGTATTGTGTAACGAAATGAAAGAACGTGCCTTTCTCAGCTGGTAAGAGCGTCGCCTTTCCGGCCCGGTACACCATTCAAAGGCAAGTGGGACCACTGTGGGAGTGGACTGCTTTAATGTAACTAACGTCAGTGACGGTGCCCTTAGCAGGGTATCCCAGGTACCCCGAGCTCTCTACTCCTGCTATCCTTCCACCACATCCAGTTAGATTCTGAACACCAACACAATTTCATCTTCCCACACATGCAAGAACCGCGAAGGAATCAACCACAGGCCGTCCACTTCGGCGCAGGTAACATTGGGAGGGGTTTCATCGGTGCTCTCCTTTCAGAATCGGGATACTTTGTCGTTTTCGCCGATGTCGACAAGAAACTCATCAAGGAACTAAACTCGCATGAATCATACGAAGTTCATGTCCTCGATGAGAAAGAACGGACAGAGGAGATCCACTCATTCACCGGCGCGTCATCGCAGACAAACGAGGTCTCCCACTTCATCGCCAGCCCTCATACTCGAATAATCACGACCGCTGTTGGCCCCAACATACTTGAGAATATCGCGCCTGCTATCGCCAAAGGCTTAAAGGAGCGGCGCGTGGCGAACGCCGGTAGGCTCAACATTATCGCATGCGAGAATATGGTAGGCCAGACCGAAGCGCTTGGCAAGTTCGTTCGAAGCCATCTATCCGAAGAGGAGAATACGTGGCTGTCGGAAAACATCGGCTTTGCCAACTGTTCTGTCGACCGCATCGTGCCCGCACCATCATCCCCACACGCCGAAAATCCGCTCGACGTTGGCGTGGAAGACTTTTCCGAATGGGCCGTCGACCAGGCCGCGCTCCGTGCCCCAATCGATCCACCCGTCCAAGGGATGACGCTCACTGGTTCGCTCCAGGCGTACATCGAACGCAAGCTTTTCACGCTCAATTGCGGGCACGCCATCACTGCCTACCTCGGTTTCGTACATGGACTAGACCGGGTCGACCAAGCTCTAGCCAACGAAGAGGTCTTGGAGGACGTTCGCGGCGCACTCCGGGAAGGTGGCGCTGCCTTGGTAAAGAAGCACGGTTTTGATGCCAAGGAACACGAGCGGTACGTGGAGCGTGTTCTCGCCCGCTTCGCGAATCCGAAGCTCCACGACGATGTGGAGCGTGTGGGCCGTCAGCCCCTGCGCAAGCTAGCGAAAGGCGACCGACTCCTAGGCCCAACCGTAATGGCGAGAGAATATGACCTTCCCATCGATCATCTTGCGCGCGGAATCGCCGCTGCCTTCTTGTTTGACGTGAAGGGTGACCCGCAGAGCGTCGAACTGACAAGGAAGGTTGATCAGGTTGGCATCGAACGTGCCATCACAGAATACACCGGATTTGACGCGGGTAGCGACGAGCACGCCAAGATCGTTTCAGCATACAAGGAACTCAAGGAGAAGAGGTCTTAATGACAGATGTACGCGCAGGAGATGTTGGCCATTATGCACAATTATGTACTGCTCACCAACTCATTTACCACTGTATGTTGTGAATCGTGAAATACGTCATGCCTTGGTTGGGTCCGAAGTGAAGACACTCCAGACAAGTCAATTCGCCGACAGTCCACTAGTAAAGTAATGCTGCATACAATGGCCTTCATAGTAACAACGAAGGGTGGAAATAGTGCACGCACAATGGGTATATAGACTAGATATGAAAGCCATAAGAGTCGTCACATTAATTGATCGTCATCAGTTCGTAAAGAGGTCGTGAAATGTCATCAAACACAAAAGATCCTCGATGATGAAAAGTCGTGGTCAATCATAGCTACATCGGCCCTGCAGCCTAATCTCCTACCGGTCACGGAAGCGAAGCGCCAAAGACGATTAGCAACGCTACGGCGCCTGCGATGATAGATGACACAGTCGAACCAGGGAGACCTCTGGGCGGAGCAGCAGAGGATGTGCCTGTGCCGGTAGTACTAGCGGCGGAGCTCGTCGAGGACGACGTCGTCTCTCCATCAGAGTTGGACACGTTGCCGACGAGCGTACTTTCCAAGGCGCATATTTGGCGTATGCTGTTTACCAGGGAGGGCAAGTTGGGCGTATCCAGGACAGCCGTCTGGTTCGTGCTCTCGAAACTGGACGGACAACAAAGAAAAGGTTAAAGAAAAGAAAAGTGGGGGAACCGAGATCGCGTACCAGTCGGCACACTGCGGGAAAACGGACTGGAAAGTGTCGGTGCAGGAGCATTTGATTACGCTGATGAATACGCCGGGGTTGAAGATAACCTTTTAGACGACCATTTGAGGAGTGGGTCATCCATAAGGTAGAAAACACGTACCGAAGAGAAATTGGCTAGTACTGGTGCGGCGGCGGCGCAGGAGCTGATACGCGAGTAGCCCTGTGCGCATATCGGGCATGATGCAGGGGTAGCGGGGAAGTAAGGCTGCACTTCCTGACGGGCGAAAACGGCCGAACGAGAGATTGATAACGGATTTGCACACACCAACGACGTCGCAGGAGAGGTGATCAAGAAGAGACAGACATAAACAGTGATGAGAAAAGAGCGGGGAATCATTGTTACTGCAACGACTTTCTACTAAGGGAGAGCGTTATCGTCTTGAGAGGCGACGCCGTCGTCGGGTGGCAATAAAAGGCCTACCCGCTCAGTCTCAATTTGCCAATTTTATTTTCTTTCTTTTTTGGCACCATCCCATCCATTGTCCCACAATGATCGATAAGATTAGATAACCGGCTGGAAGCACTCGACACGGCAAGGATTATCTTCACAGCTGATGCAGGGAGATAGTCAAACAGGATAACAACACAACACCAGCAAAACAAAATCAGGTCTCCAGGAGGGGTGATTTTCTCGCGTACACATCCCGAAATACATGCAAGGTCGCTAAACACTAGATCGGTGGACGGTCCATGGGCGAGTCGAGGAGTGTTTGGAGCTGTGGAAGACCACGCGTCTCGATGGTGGGGTTAAGGGGGGTGAATCGGGGCTGCTCACCTGTTCTAGCATGCCGGAGTGGGGCAGGCCTTCCACATTAGCATTATCTCCGCCTTCGATAATGGGGTCTCCCTGAGCCTCACCCTGTGCATTCTGCTTTGGCCGACGGAAGGACATGTTAGACCACCTCGGGAACGAGATCAAATAACAGCCTGTCTACGCACAGGATCTCTCTTTGCGCTAGTTGAGCCTGAAATCGGTTTCTTAACAGCATTTTTCCCAGGGCCAGATACACCGGGAACAAAAGGATCGTCACGTGGCACTATGTCGATGAGAAAATCGAACTGGTCGGACTTGCTGAGTGCCTTGGCAATGTCGGCCCGCGACAGAGTGCGACGTTTGTTTGAGTCAGCGACAATGAATGCCCGGGCTGTGATCTCCGCAATAAAGACTTTTGATGCCATGATGAGCATACGGCTTGATGGAGAGAAACAGTTGAGGGGATGGGAGAGCAGAGGAGCTTACTTTCGCAAGCCTTGCAGAATAGAATAGGCGCTATACAATGAAGCTAAAGGATATGAGGAATGGAAGGTATACAGTGTGGACAGACCATCTGCTGCGATCATCTGGTTAGGATTATCGAGGTCATGACGCATCCAATGGAAGAACGGGAATGAGGGCACCTTTACGTCGGGGTCGCTCTTCATGACCTTCTTTATCCTAGCCAAAGGCAGGGGCGGGTGACGATAGTCGGGGGTCTCTTGTTCGGCGGCATCAACCTGTCTCTGCCAGAAGGAGTGAAGGAACTCGTGAAGGGGCTCTCCTGATTGGACGTATGGCTTGGTCATTGTCACTGAGGATCGTGAACTGTGGTTGGCTGCTGCCACCTGCCATTTTTTATTTTATTTTATTTCCATCTTTGTATTTTAACCCACTTAAGGTTTTGGGGTTCAAAGCCAACCATTCCGGCAAGTTCCCGGGGCAAGAATGTGTTTGGAATTGAGAACGCATGTAGTACAAGTGGAGTATAACAGGTAATTGAGCTTCAGCGTCCGTCATGACAGGCATCACTAACATCCAAGGTCCAATGAGGATCATTAAAGACGAGTACGAGACACGTGCAGATATGCTAGACTTTTTCTGTGGTACAGTGCACAAGATGCGTTATGATCACAAACTGTTCTGAGCTATGTGGCGCATAATCATCAATGACGCGAGAAGTTCTGTCGCAGACGGAAACGGAAATCAAACAATTTAGCGCAGGGTGACGCACACGGCTACAAGTCAACCCACCTATCGATAGATGCGCAAAGGATTCATACACAGTGAGCACATTTCCCGACGTGCCGTACACGGGTCGGCCTACTGGCTTGAGATTGTAGTGTGCGACAAGCAAGTTGTCTGCGTTCAGGCACTAGGAACATGAATGAATAGCATGAGTACTACTGGATTGATAGAGCGTCAAACTCAAACTTTGAGTATCCTACCGTCCACTCGTGCTCTGTGACCATGTGATGACCCCACTTGTACTCTTTTCCATCCGAAGCCGTGAACTTCCTGAATAGAGACCTGCGCTGTCACGATGAGAAAGGACGTCATGCGCCGCTCGCGAAAACCACGCACCCCGAAAATAGAGAAACTTTCCGCAGATATTGGTGCATAGGTATTGATATTGAGCCCTTCGTGAAGTGGATAGTTCCTAGAGCACCTCTGGGCCCAAAGTCAAGGATGACCGAGGGTTCACGGTAAAAGTGGCGGCCGTCGCGATCGCCGAGGCTCGTCGAGCGCTGCCCCATGTCGTAGATCATGAGGCCCGCGTTGCGCGTGCGCTGAGGGATAGAGGAGACGCGCAGGAACCCGCGGTCGTAAACCTCATCAAAGTCAGAGCTTGTGAGCACGCCTGTGCGATCCTCGAAGAAATACGCGGATGGTGGCCCGGAAATTGTCATGATGTGTGTGTGTGAGGTTATCGTACAAGCGCAAATTGGGGAGAGGGAGAATGATTCCCCTCAGGGTCTTTATAACCTGAGCGTGGAACCGAATTGAGAGGCCTAGAAGCGCTCCCCAGGACGTTCCTCGAAGTGACAGCCATGAGCGGCACCAGTACTAGAGAAATCAGCATTGCCGGACCGGATGATGGTCGAGTACACTTTGGGCGAGTAGGGCACTTATTCTGCAAATTGCGACTAGCCGCAATGAGGTGATGCCAATCACTCGACACTATTAGACGCCAGAGCTCCTCACTGCGGCCGACGGAAACAAAATGGGGCTAGATTTGAAAAATTAAAGGGGAAATAGATCAGGCGCACGTGGGTCAGAACATGGCACTCAGCTGCGGCGCGTTGTTGAGCCACATCATGGGAGTCCATACAATATCATCACACTCGAGTGCACAGTCAGTCTCTCATTACTAGGTATTAATATTGCTATTGCGCAATCCGTCGCCATTCCTCGAAAAGCTATCATAATCTAGCGGAGTCATGGCGAGGGTTGATGTTTTTTCGAGAAATCCCCGCACTGGCATCTGGTTGGCTACAGGAACCGTGACATATTGAAAACGTCTTCAAGGTCTTGTCGGTTTTGCGGTGAGTGGGTCAATCAGATCTTGATTTTGCAAAACATTTACCCGTTCCTGGTTCCTTTACTAGCTCCTTCTCGAATGACTCTTCCGAACGCGCCAACGATAGATCAGCTCAGTATCTCGATGACGGTGGAAACTAAATAAGTGGCAGAGGGCGGCCGCGCCACCTGACTGCGTGACCAGCACTCCACTGGCACGTACAAGTGGCGTGAGCTGAGTGACCCGACCTATCGTTCCGCGTATCGAGTGGCACGCACAAATCCCCCAGGGTTCACACCCTCGAGTCTCAAGAAGCAAACCATCAGACATCAGGCATGGAAGGGGACTGGCATGGCATGGAAGAGGGCGGGGCACGGGAATCGCACAAGGCGATTGCCTGTTCGGTGACTGCTCCCGTTCGTTTACTAGGTTTCAGCGTGTCAATAAATTTTCTGAAAGCCTTGCGCGCCCTTCTCAGGGATTGGTGTCCGCCGGTGCGCCGTGGATGCGTGGCCAGCGCTTCCTTTATGCCACTCTAGAACCTGATCATCTCGGTTTCTGGAGCGACGTGAACTCCAACGAGTTGTCAGCCGTGCGAATCCTTTCGTTCTTTTTCGAACAGGGGATTCTCACTGGCAGTGGCAGACACACGGGTGATCATCTGAGGTCGGGGTGAAGAGCCATGTCAGGTGTCGGAATTGAAGACATACTCCGAGGTTCATCGTGTTATATGCGCTCACAGGTCGAACGGAGAACAAATGCTGAGGATAACTTACTGTGCAACAGCGGCCTGCAATTATCCTTCGGAACAGGTCATTGATGAATTAAAATCCCATTTCATGTATATATGACAGATGAGAGAAAAAGAAGAAGATCTTGGTGGCTCGGAGGCGTGGGTAGATCCCGTGACGTCCCAGGTTTGCCTAGCCTCAGCCCTGAGGCTGGGCGTGAGTGCATCCACACCACAAAATCATTTGTACCCCATTACTGGAGTGTCCACCATCGCCGCACATATTCCGCGCCACGCATTGAATCAGATTCCAGGGGTTTCTTGACTCCAGTGGGCCGGATTTCGTTTTCCACTCGATTCGAAGGCAGGCAGGCGAACTATTGTCCATCGTACTACTGTAGTACGACTGTCACAGGTGACTCAGCTAGTATTCTATTCTAGTAACTTACTAGCGCTCCAAATCGCGAGCTGCCAGTGATAGAATCTTCCCATACTTAAAGGAAATGATGCTGCCCTCTGCGGCGGTCAGCTGGCACTATATCTCCGGTGATCAGATCGACCAGAGGAAGTTGGGGCGATCACTGGCAGTCCCTTGCATTCAACGTGCCTTTCACTGTAACAAGGCTATGTCACATCGGCACCCATGGTCAGTTGCAAACGTGATATTAGCCTGGAAGACGACGCTGTGTCAAAGCCGCCCTAGCTCACTTGATTCCGTTTTATGCACAGCGGCCGCCACTACGCAGCCGGCTCTGCAGAACGCCCAGGCTTGTAAGCCGCTGGTTCCAATCCCGAGTCTCTTTCTCCTTCCCCCCCACCGGGGGGTTTGATGACTCAGGCTTGGCCATGTACCCCTTCTGCTATGGTAAGATCCTCGTAATACTCCACTATCGGACTGATGAGCCGAATATCCAGCCGCTCGTGAAGTAAATGATTGCTGAGTGGCGTCACTGGCGTCAAGACCAGGACCAAAAGTCAGTCGCAAGATCCGAGCCCGGGCGACAATCTAAATCCAGAGCTTTGAAAGCAGTTACAACCTCGCCACAGTTCCGCCCACCGGAATCAAAATTCAGACCTCTGATCGTACCTCGCCTTGGCCAAATACTACCTGTCCACCCTTTTACCGTGGTTCCGTGGCCAAAGAAACTAGCTCCTTTCGTCGGACCTGCGTCATCTACTCGCAAGAGGCGGCATTGGCCCGAATCGAATCCCCTTCCTTTGTCCACAGAGCGGAGACGGTGAAACCGGGTAGGCCGGCAAAATGGCCACCCAGCGATACGCCTGGATGTGTCTCTTGAGGCAACTTTTATCTCTGACTATTTACCACCTGTCCCGTGCACATGAACCTTGAATCCTCGAAAGTCAGAGCCAGCCCTTCCCCTCGCTATGACCACCTTACCGTCTACAGAAAGATGTACACCGAACTACGGAGGGCATGATCCGTATGGTTGCACTTTGTAATGGTCATGACATCACGGGTATTATTGTCAGCAGCTGCCCAATCTTATGCCCTCTCCCATGGATTGCATGCAGGTTCTATTTGAGAGGAGATAACTTAAGACAGGGAGTCGTGATGGAAAATCCGAAGATGAACCCATTCACACCAAAGAAGCAATAGCCCATTAGCCCATCTAAAGCCACCATACAGAGGTGCTGCAACAAGTGGGCTCTAAGTTATACACCACCTAAGGATATACGTGACTTGAGTGCGAGTTGTTGCTGAGCCACTGCTGAGCCTGGCAGTGAGAAAGTCAGGGATGCCGGACCGGGCTTCGCTAGTGCCGGCGATGCATGGATGGCCTGCCACGTGGCGCTCTTCGTGGCTTCGTCCCCGCACTTCCAACAACGACTACGAACATGGATGAAGACGGTATCTCAAGTGTCTTTGTTTTTACTAACAAGAGATAACCGAGTTGTATCGGTAGTGCTTCTAGGCGTGATTGGTGGTAGCGGTCTCTACCACCTCGACAATCTCACTTTCGTGTACGTTTGGGTATACAAATTCGAGATAGGAACTCTGACATACCAACACCATATATACAGAAAACATGTAAACCCAGAGACCGTAAGCGTTAGTTTTGATGCATCTTGTTCTGTTCTGGTGAGCGCCCGTAGCCCTGGGGTTTCCCGTCTTCGCCTATCACGATCGCCTCTCTTCCATCTGGCACACGTGTCGCTTTCCTGGCCCGACATGGCCCGGGACACACTATCAGTCCCTCTGCTGTCCCCGCTCGCGCGAACATCGCGGCACTGAAGTCCCTGGGCGTGCGTGCAATCCTCGCCTTCAGCGCGGTCGGCTCACTCCGGGAGGACATCCCGCCAGGCACGTTCGCGTTGCCGACGCAGATCATCGATCGCACCAAGGGGGTGCGACCTGCGAGCTTTTTTGAAGGCCTGAGTGTCGTTGCGCACGCCGCGTTCGGCGATCCGTTCAGCCGTCGGCTCGTTCAGTGGCTCGAGGGCCCGATCAGCCGCGCACTTGCAGACGAAAGCCGCGGCGTGAAGGTTGCTACGGGCAAGTGCATCGTGTGCATGGAAGGACCTCAGTTTTCCACACGTGCCGAGAGCCTTATGTATCGTCAATGGGGAGGCGATTTGATCAATATGAGTGTGCTGCCAGAAGCCAAGCTCGCGCGTGAGGCCGAAATCAGGTACTTATTATATCTAACCCGCTCACTACCATTGCTAATAGTAGCTTCCTTTGTTCGTTGGTGATGTTAGCTATGCCCTCATCGCGACTGTGACAGACTATGACTCGTGGCGGCCGAACACGGATGCCGTTACGGCCGCTGAGGTCTTTAGAACTCTCCGGGATAACGCGGAGACCTCGCGTCATGTGGCGGGGACGATACTTCAGGAACTGCACGCAGCCGTGCTGCAAGGTGATATTCTCTCAGAAGAGGTGGGATCGATGCAGGCCTCTATTATGCCACGTTCTGCGCAGCAGAAACAGGAAGATAGGGACAAGTTGCGATATATCCTTCCAGCGTACTTCTCAGATTATGACCCGTGTGTCTCTTGCACTCACATGGGAAGGAACATTATTGTTGGTGTTAGGATTAGGCACATGCCCCGTTGTCGAGGTACCGAGAAGTGTCGTGGCTGGACCACAACTGAACTTAACAATAAAGAATCTAAACTCGGCATCTCGTAATTATCCCTCCCGTAAACCCTGTTCAACGTATGAAAAGATCATTTCTCCCGGTGCAGAACTTGGGAAGGCGGGTGATGGTTGTTGCTGACCGTGCTCAGGCTGCGGCTGTAGTGCTGCACTTTCATCACATTAAGATTGTTTGTTTCTCAAAAAACCGCCCACCCTCATGCCCGCCGATGTAAATAAGAACTGAGGGGTCCTGTGCTGTGATTAATCCTGCGCCAGCTGCATCGCTCGAGTTGATGCCAGGCCGCCGACTCGGTGCCAGCCTGAGGTGGACTCGGATGCTGGACTCACCTGTTGACAAAATAGCGAGAGCAATCTCCTTGGCATTACAACTGTGCCGCTCGGGCTTCCAGATGCCTTTTCCAGGCATCACGAATAGGACAACACTCTCGTGGATCAAAGCGAAGAGATACTCAAACAAACAGAGAGAAAGTCAAGAAAAAAAATACAATTGAGCTCCGTCCAAAACGTCCTTATTATCCTTCCTCCTCTCCTACCTGATCTCGATCTAAGCTGACAAGCTCGAGATAGCCCTCGGGCACGAGCGCGTGGCCCTCATCGCCACCACGCGCAACGATGGCCCAGCCAACACCGCCACCGCGGCCAATGACGCGCACTATCTGATCCTCCTCGAGGGCCATCTCCGCTGTGCCTTCCGGTTCGAACGCATACAAAGCGCGATACAGTCCCGGAAGTAGCGGGTTCTCGCCGTGCGCGCCGACTCCGTAATCATCATCACCATTGTCGTCGTCATCGTCGTCGTCCAGTGACTCGTATGGGTCGTCAAACTCGTACTCCGGACTCTCCGTCTCCGTAAAATTGCGTGCAAAGTCGCCTTGGCTCGGCCCCCCATCACCGTGACCAACGCTGCTGGCAGAAGAAGTATTACCAGTGCCCCGCATGCCAAACCAACCAAGACGGCCGAGTCCCCAGCCCGAAAATGGGTATGAGCTGCCACCAGCGCCGTCGTCGTTGTCCTCGCTTCCGGCGCTCGAAGCACTCGAAGCAGACCAAGTTGAGAGAGGGCGTTGCAGTCTGCGATTCGGACGGGGGGTCAACGGGCCGATACCCGTATGTCGCACGTCCTCATCTGGGAACGCAAAGTCACGAATTTTGACGAGGACAGTCTGGGAAGCCACCGCGGAGGAGATCGAGGCACTGCGCGCAGCCTGTTGCTGCGATTCTTGTTGTTGAAGTTGGGTGGGAGTCGGCGTCGTCGGGCTTGCTGCTCCAGGGTCGTGGCTATTCGCGGGTGTGAGGGGTGAGATCGAGCCCGGGCGGGAGCGCGTCGAGGATTGGCGGGAAAGGGCGGTAGAGGTGCGGCGCGAGCCTGCAGGGGAGGGAGGAGCGGGACGGGACGAGGAGAGCGAGCCACGGGAGGAACGTAACGAGCCGCGAAGAGACTTGCGGTTGTCTTGTGGCGGTTTAGTCGTGTCCTCTGTCACCGTAGTGGCAACAAAGGGGGAGGGGGTGGTCGTGATGCAGTCATCGGCAGCCGATGGGTCTTGGTAGCTCGAGAGCGGGGTTGGGGGTGAGGCGGACGTACCACTGGCATCATCATCATCCGACGGCGATTGTGTGTTTGAATTAGAGTTGAGAGTATCCTCAGGAGGTGGCTGGCTCGCGATATTCGGTATTTTTACTGTTGTCGAAATCGCTGTCCCTTGGCCGTTCATGGTCGCCTTGGAGTCAGGCTTGACAAGCTCAGGCGCACCGGCGAACGAGGCCGCGAGACCGTTACTGTTAATACTGCCATTGCCACCGAACTCCGTGCTAGCCCTCCGGTTTTCTAGGGATGGTTGTGGCCCCGTTGGCGTGCTGGATGACTTGCCTGCGTTTGCGATAAGCGTAGTGGCACCCACAGGATGAGTCGAGGCCACCGACTCGTGGTCCATCTTGCTTCCCACGTTCATTCTGGAGTCTGTGGACCTACGCTTCGACAAAGGGGATACAAGGGCGTACTCATGCGCAGATGGGATGGGAGGGGGTAAGAATGGAGAGCCCGGGGATGGAAAGGGGGATGAAGATGATAATTTGCTGATAGTCACTGTAAGTGAGGGCGTCTCTGAGGGGCGGTTAAGTGAGTGGCAAGTTGTGTGGTGTGGACAGCCTTAGGGCCCACCTTTTGTGTCAGGGGTGATAAGGGCTGAAGTCATCCTGGGGTATAGTTTAAAGTAAATTGAAGGGGCAGATACTTTTGGGATACAAAGTGATGATGATACAGCAGTAATTGGGCAAGCATCTCCCACCCACCCCTCGGTCACTTTCCCTACTCGAATGGGGGCCTGTCAATCTCTACCCGCCACTTTCCGTCGCTAGGGCTGCCTCCTTGACAACCGCCGACTCTCCGACCGCAGTTCTCCTTATCAGATCAGATCGATCTACGTTAATACTTCCACGCAGGTTTCTGAGACGAGCCCCCAGACGAGTCAGACGATCGCGACTCGTCACCTTCCTCGGTTTCTACAACGTACACGCGCCGCGCACGCCGCAAGCTCGCGGCAGTTGGCAGTCCATACGATTGTCGGCTGTGCTTCTTGCACGGGGTGCTTGCTGCATTGGGTCCCTGAGTAGCAACGTTGCGCACCGTGAATACATCTTCGACACTGGCTTCATCATCTACGAGGTCCTTCTCTACTGGAAATGGTGCCGCTACTTCCAATGCATCGGGACTTGTGAACGTATTATAGATCTCTTCAAGTAGGATCCGCGACGGTACGCCAAGGTCTTCTTCCTCTACCGAATCGGATTCAGTCATGCGAGACGGGACAAGCCCAAGTCCGTCAAACTGACGGGATCCATCCTCGTCATACAGAATTTGAATACCGAGACCGACGAGCTTGCCGCCACCTGCGGATGATGCTTTGCGATTCGGTTGACGGGTGGGAGTGATCGGCGTTCCGGGGCTCCAGTTAGGCAGGACAGGTGTAGAGACCAAAGACGAGCGTGAAGAAATAGACATCGAGGTACATGAGCGCGCAGGTAGTTCGCTGTTGAGTAATATTGGCAAGTCGCACGGTGGCTGGCAGAGAGTAAACGATAAGGATGGCTCGATGTGATGCGTCTCTTGCTCTACGCCCGTCTTCCTATCACTCAGCCTTGGAATACGTGGTTCTTGTTTTGTCAGCTGTCCGTATGTGATAGTGCCAGCGTTCGGGGTATGTTCACGGCGGCAGGCATATGGTGGCTTGAGTTTCGACGGCGGGACAACGCGGTTCGGAGCAATATCAAATCCATGGCTAGTACTCGAGGGAAGTAGGACCGAAGGACCCAATTCATTGGAGATGTGGTTCTGTGCAGGTGTCATTTCCATAGCGGATGGCGAGTATCGTCCGAGGAGAGGGCCCTGAGAAGGTTCGTCGTCGAGGAGGGCGAGCAAAAGCTGGAGAAAGTGACGTAGACAGGAAGTCGCGATATGGAAGAGGCCCATTTGTTGTTATGGGAGAAAAGGAGCGGGATATTAAATAGGCTGTTGAGGTGTGTATAGGGTGAGCTGAGCACTTTTGGATCAAGAGAGTGGGTGAGTGAGTTTATATTCCAGCGTCGCGTTTAAGTCACGTGCATTGGAGGAGGGGGTCACGAGACTTTATTCAAAAATAATTAATTAAGGAATTAAGATATAAATTCGGAAAAGAAAGTAAAAATACTCCTGGCAAAACTTGCCCACCCATCGCATTCTTGCTCACATGCCTAACGACCCTCAATCGTTCCTTGACCCATCAAAGGCATTTGATGAGCTAAAAAAGTACTCCTCTTCGGATGGCTTGTCTATCAATGATCTTATGAATTCAACTCTTCATGGCGGCCTGACTTATAACGACTTCCTCTTGCTTCCCGGCAAGATTGATTTCTCTGCCCACGAGGTCATCACTGAAAGTCGCATTACCCGAAATGTCGTACTCAAGACACCGTTCATCAGTAGTCCTATGGATACCGTCACAGAGGTTGAAATGGCTATTTCGATGGCGGTACGCCTCTGCTCGTTGGCCATCATCACGTAATCTCTTATCATGTGTAGTTGTTGGGCGGTATCGGCGTAATACATCATAATCAGTCAGCCGCGGCGCAAGCCGCTATGGTCCGTGCCGTGAAGCGCCACGAAAATGGCTTTATCACAGATCCGGTGGTCCTTTCTCCAAACCACTACGTGGAAGATGTGCTTGACGTGAAGGCTCGTTTGGGATTTTGTGGAATTCCCGTCACAGGTCAGTCCAGAGATCTCTCATTCATTACATGATGAGTTCTTTTTCTACCTTCGTTCATCCGCACCAACACGTACCTACGTGTGAAATGGGGAGATAGATCGCACGGATTCACTGATCATCTACTCCAATCTATTATCCCCAGAAAACCCTCGGCTGACTTCACTTTATGGCAACAGATACAGGTCTGTTGGGAGGGACACTCGTTGGGATCGTTACCTCCCGCGATGTCCAGTTCCAACCTCGATCTGCCCGTCTCGCCGATGTCATGACTACCAACCTCGTCACAGCTTCTGAGGGTGTCACCCTCACTGATGCTAACGACATTCTTCGTGACTCCAAAAAGGGAAAGTTGCCTATCGTTGACCCACAAGGTCGTCTCGTCTCTCTTCTAGCACGCTCCGATCTCCTCAAAAATCAGACATATCCCCTTGCTTCCAAAGGTCCCGAAAGCAAGCAGCTCTACTCCGCCGCCGCCGTTGGTACGCGTCCCGCTGATCGAGATCGCCTTGTCTTGCTAGTTGAAGCTGGGCTTGACATCGTGGTCATTGACTCTTCCCAAGGCAATTCGATATTCCAGGTGGAAATGATCCAGTGGATCAAAAAGACGTATCCAGCACTCGAGGTTATCGCGGGTAATGTCGTGACACGCGAGCAAGCTGCTACATTGATCGCCGCTGGCGCTGACGGTCTGCGCGTTGGCATGGGGTCGGGGTCTATTTGCATCACGCAGGAGGTCATGGCTGTAGGACGTCCTCAGGCTTCGGCTGTCTACGCAGTCTCCGAGTTTGCCTCTCGGTTCGGCGTCCCCGTTATTGCGGACGGCGGCATCTCGAACGTTGGTCACATCGTCAAAGCGCTCGCCCTTGGTGCAGGGGCGGTAATGATGGGCGGACTACTGGCTGGTACAACTGAGGCCCCCGGGGAGTATTTTTATCACGAAGGCAAGCGTGTCAAGGCGTATCGCGGCATGGGCTCTATCGAGGCGATGGAACAGGGAAAGCCAGGTAGCGCGCCTATTCCTGGCTCAAAGGCGAATGGGAAGCCCAGAAAGTACCCGACGCCGCCAAGCAAGGCGCAGGGGAGGAACCATGTGCACGAGAATGCGGCTACAACGCGGTACTTCTCCGAGTCATCGACGATCAAGGTCGCACAGGGCGTATCTGGCGATGTCCAGGACAAAGGGAGTGTCAAGGACTTCTTACCATACTTGCACGCGGGGTTGCAGCACTCGCTCCAGGATATTGGCATACGAAATGTACTGGAGCTGCATAATAGCGTTCACGAGGGTCGGGTCCGCTTTGAGTTGCGCACGGCCAGCGCACAGGTCGAAGGGGGAGTACACGGGCTGAACTCGTGAGTCCCGCCCACGGCTCTCCCTTCCCTGCCTTCGCGGTGTCTGACTTTTTGCCCTTGTCCCCACCAGATACACGAAACGTCTTTTTGCGTAATAGTTTTTGTGTGACGTATCACCGCTAGTGTGCACTTCTTGATCCCCACTGTTGCCGTCATTCGCTGTTGCCGTTGAACGGTCTGTGCAGCAACTGGATTGTATAGTACGGCATCGGCTAATGTTGTATTATTAAAGTTATAGGAAGTGCGAGTGTTCGACAGGTTATAATGTCGACTGTTGAGTCGAAATTTGCGATTGTGGGTAGGGTCACTAGTCGCTGTTCAGAAATTGTTCAGAATACAACAATAACAGCCTGTTAGGATGGTGCAAGTCGTCCGCGTTACTGGGCAAAATAGGCATTCAACTACAACCAGCTCAGTAAATCGAATTGAGGTAGGGGGAGCGCCGTTGAAGTTAATCAGTCCTCGGAGCGCCGACAAACACGCGGAGATCCGCTGCGATAAGAAATTTAATTTTGGTCCGTGTTCGTGTATTCGCTTTAGCGCACATATAAGGTCTCATGGCTATGCGTGCTCCCCCAGTTCTTTCAATCCAGCCCCAACGAACACGTTCTCGAGAATGGACGCGACTGGGGCAACGGAGCTAGGTGAAGGAGGTATGTGATTGTGATTCGGTAGGACAACGCAGTCAATGTTGACTCGGACTTGATACTGGTCTTACTTGACAGCAAGAGAGGCTTCCAAAGGCGATTTGCATGGCGACACCTCCGACAAGATATGGTCCGTCTACCTTTCGGAAGCAGATCGGCAAGACGAAGCGCTCGCGGAAAATTGGAAGGGAGACATGGACGGTATCCTCATCTTTGTATGTTTCCGGCTTCCCTTCACTGGCGGTTTTCCTAATATTTTTTTCGTCAACTAAAACTGGTCTCTTCGCCGCCACCGTGGCCGCGTTCTGCTTTGAGAGCTACAAACGGCTATCCTCCGTCACAGGGGCCGCATCAGTCCTCCTGTTGAATCAGATATCACAACA
>Ga0209488_10000466_pt1 | contig 33990 bp, 27 predicted proteins | sample Rivendell_Oct201_8_FD_188349 | JGI IMG/M metagenome (GOLD analysis project Ga0209488, IMG submission 188349) | Vadose zone soil microbial communities from the Eel River Critical Zone Observatory, Northern California, USA -... | ecosystem: Environmental > Terrestrial > Soil > Vadose zone >...
TCGGTTTTGCTCCATCATCACTGTGGCGAATCGCCGGATTGCACATTGGAGGGACTATATGGATTCCCTCGCCGCCTGGAACACGCTGACGGCGAACGCTCATTCCTGACAGGTGAAGACGAGCCAGCCCCTCGACAGCCGGGTGTCCGCTTCTGCTCGCGCCGATGTGCGGTTGCGTAGCGGCTTACTCTTCTGCGTTGGGTCCGGGAGCTTACAAGCAAGCCCGCCCTCTTAATCCTTGCCCGTGTCTGCTGTTTTAGAGTCGACGATTGCGCCCAGCCTGCTTGCAGTGGTAGGCTCGATCGCGATGTCGAGCCCTAACGTCAGCCTGGTCTCTCCTTTCAGCAGTGCGTCCGCGTTGCTGATGCTCGCGCTTCTTCTGCGCCGCTAGGCGCACATCCACTCGCGCCACCGGTCGGCGCTTACAAGACCGGAAATCCAATACACCCCCCACTACGGGGAAGTCTTATCCGGTTTCCTTTGCGAGACAGAGCCATGTTACGCACACCTGACCAGAAGTATCGGCCGTTTGCTCCCATAGACATTCCTGATCGGACCTGGCCCGCCCGCACGCTCACTGCGCCCCCGATATGGTGCAGCGTGGATCTTCGCGACGGGAATCAGGCGTTGATAGAGCCCATGGACCTGGCGCGCAAGTTGCGCTTGTTCGATCAGCTCGTGCGGATCGGCTTCAAGGAAATCGAAGTCGGCTTCCCCTCAGCCTCGCAGACCGAATTCAACTTCGTACGACACCTCATCGAGCAAGACCTGATTCCGCGCGACGTGACGGTGCAGGTTTTGACCCAGTCGCGGCCGGAACTGATAACTCGCACTTTCAAGAGCCTCCGAGGGGCGCGTCGGGCAATCATGCATCTCTACAACTCCACATCCACGACCCAGCGACGCGTAGTTTTCAAACTCGATCGGGCCGGAATCGTCGACATCGCCGTGAAAGGCGCCGAGTGGGTCCGTCAACTGGCGGGTCAGCAGCCCGAGACCGATTGGATATTCCAGTACAGCCCCGAGAGCTTTACAGGCACGGAACTCGATTTCGCAGTGCAGATCTGCGATGCCGTGACCGCCGTGTGGAATCCGACTCCCGAACGCAAGGCCATCCTGAATCTCCCCGCAACGGTTGAAATGGCAACGCCTAACGTCTATGCCGATCAGATCGAGTGGTTCTCCCGTCACGTGGGCCGCCGGGACAGCGTCATCATCAGCCTCCATCCACACAATGACAGGGGGACAGGGGTAGCAGCCGCCGAGCTGGCGATGATGGCGGGCGCCGAGCGGGTGGAAGGCACGCTTTTCGGTAATGGTGAGCGTACCGGAAATGTCGACATCGTGACCCTCGCACTGAACCTGTACACCCAGGGCGTCGACCCTCGTCTTGATTTTTCCGCGATCAATTCGATCGCCCGCTGTGCAGAGGCGTGCACCCAGCTTCCGATCCACCCCCGCCACCCCTACGTGGGCGATCTGGTGTTCACCGCGTTCTCCGGCTCGCATCAGGATGCGATCAAGAAGGGGCTTGCGGCACTCGATCCAGCCGGGATTTGGGATGTGCCGTACCTGCCGATCGATCCTTCGGATCTGGGTCGTTCCTATGAATCAATCATTCGCGTGAACAGCCAGTCGGGCAAGGGTGGGATCGCGTATCTCCTCGAGCGCGATTATCAGCTCGTGATGCCCCGACGGCTGCAAATCGAATTCAGCCGCATCGTGCAGGCCGCCGCGGACGATTCAGGTAAAGAACTCACTTCGCACGAGCTTTGGACACTATTCGAGGCCGAGTACTTGGCGCCCGTTGGACCGCTCACTTACCGTTCCCATCAACTGGTCACATCCGGCGATGGAGCCGATCGTGAAAGAATTACGCTTCAGATCCAGGACGGCGTATCGCCCGTCATCCTTAACGGTAGTGGCACGGGACCGATCGATGCGGCGGTTCGCGCCCTCGATCTGCCTATCGACGTCGTCGGTTACGATGAGCATTCGTGCGGCATGGGGAGCGATGCGACCGCGGTCGCTTACGTCGAGATCTCGACGCCGCGGGGTGTGGCACTGTTCGGTGTCGGCAAACACGCGAACATCGTCACGGCTTCATTGTTAGCGGTACTTTCCGCTGTCAACCGGGGCATCCAGTGCGACGCCGTTCAACTTCCTGGGGAATCAGGTCGTACTGGCAGTCGGTGATCACTGGCATCCGAGCCCGGACCGCTGGAAGGACTACCGTGCTCACGGCAGAACACGCTACAAGGCCATGACGTTGAGTACCGCGCAGTTCATGCGCCGCTTCCTGCTGCACGTGTTGCCCGCAGGCTTTCACCGCCTCCGACACTATGGGCTACCCGCCAACGCCAACCGCAAGAACCAGATCGCCACCGCTCGCGAACTCCTGCATCAGCCCGCCCGTCCTTCCCGCCGCGCCCAGCGAAGCCCACACCGCAAGCGCTGCCCTGCAACCCACCTTCGTGTGCCGGCACTGCGGGGCGCCGATGATCATCATCGAGACCTTCGCCCGCGCACAGCACATCCGCGCGCCGCCCGGCTCGAGTGCGAGCCTTGACGCTGGCGCTGCGAGAGAGCATGCGCCCGCGCCGCCAATCAAGCCGCGTCGTGCAATGCTCACCGCAAGACGCAGTTCACAGTTGTGGTTAACCCCTACTTGTGCAATGTTCGATATGCCCATAGAAATGGGCCCATGAACTGCAGAGAGAAACATCGGCTGCTCGCAGAGTATGACGCCGCAGCGCTGCGTCTATCTCACGCTGAAGGGGACCTGGCGAAGCGTGTCGCCGATGAGGCGAGCAGGAGCTGCGGGGAAACGATGGCGGCGCTTCAGACCCACCTGCTCTTGCACGGCTGCGGCCATGCGCACGACTGAGTACAGCCGCGCAGGGCAGTCGCGGCCCCGCCCCTGACGCAAGAATCACATCTGCCCGGTGGTCTGTGTAAAGCGCTGGACCTGGGCGCGGACTCCGTCGCGTATGGTGGCGTAGACACGCTCGGGGAAGACCCGCGGCAGGCGCGTCTCGACGCGCTCGAGAGCCGCAGGCGCTGCTTCGACGAATGATTGTATCCGTCTCCACAGATCCCGCTCTGCGGTTCGCCCGGCGAGCTCCTGCCAGTGTCGGGCGGTGATCTCGTTCAGCCGGTAATGGGCTCTCTGGCCGCGCAACGACATGGCGAGCTTTACTTTTTCGATGGCGAGCTGATTTTTTCCGTGTCCGATGATAGGCCACGCGGATAGCACGTCATAGAGCGGCGTCATGCCGTAGGTGCCGCCGGTGTGGTGATGGAGCGAGAAATTCTTGCCGTGTCCGTCCGTTGCGCCGAGCAGCCAGAATGCGAGTTGTGCGAGCACGAAGTTCGCGTGGTCCCTTGCGGAATGTTCACTGTTGGCGAGGAGCCCGAGCGCGTCCGAGATCGAGGGTCCGCCGTCCGCCTCGTAGCGCAGCGTATGCGGCAGTCCCATGGCCTGGCAGAGGTCTTCCTGTGGCAGGCGCGCGATCCAGGTCGCCTTGGACGGCTTGAAGCCCTTTCTGTGGACGTCTGCTGCGTCCACGCCGATCCAGCGGCGGTCGAAGCGCGTCACGATGAGGGCACGCTGCTCGCCGAAGCGTGCGATGGCCGCATCCGCCACCGGTAGGTCGAGTTCGCGCAACACCTGCGCACACAGCCATTCGTTCTCGACCGAATCGGAGAAGTCGCCGCGGAAACCGCCGATGATCCCGAGCGGGAGCTTCAAGATGTGGGTGGTCGGAGTTGCGTGCCGCGGTCGAAACCAGGCGCCGGCCATGTGAAGAAGGGCCGTCTTTTCCTGGGCACCGGCGAGCGATATCCGGAACTCGTCTTGCTCAGTGTGGCCGAGTGGCGTGGCAACAGTCACATCTCGCAAAGTCTGTTCGACCTGATCCTCGCTCAGGGGCGTGGCGTCGACGCGATCCCACCCCTTGGGTTCTTCCTTGGGCGGCAAGAGCTGCACCGCGCCGACGCAGTCACGTCCAATCGACGTGAGCAGGTCAAAGGCATCGGAGGAGCGCGTCTTGAAGCGCGTACGGATGCGGCGGCGGATCTCGGCGCTGTCCGGCAACAGGTTGTCGAAGTAGTACTCAACCGCCGGACCGCGCACCTCGCGGTCCACGGTCACGGGCAATGACAGCGAGAGCGCCCGCCCGTGGGGAGAATTGGCCCACGATTCCTCGTAGCGAAAGAAGGGCGTACCGGCACCCCGGAGGGTCCCCCACTCCCCTACCCGCTCGCCGTTCATCCAGACAATCAGCGATGGCACTCAGGGGTCTCACCAATCCGACGGGCGGTCGCGGACCGGCGTTTGCGGCTTGTCGCTCGCGGGCTGCAGCTGCACGCGCACGTGTAGCACTGCCAGCAGCTTGAGCAGTTGCCCGACGCTCACGAGCCTCGGGTCACGTTCGATCTTCGCGATGCGGGTCTGGTCAAGGCCGACCAGCTGACCGAGCTCAGCCTGGGTGAGCCCGCGGGCCTTGCGGAATGAGCGCAGGTGGTTTGACAGTTGGGCGGGGGTCTGGAGCCATAAGGGTTTCACAGCAGCCAGTATATGCCTTTAACGGCATTAATGCGATACATGCAGTAAAAGGCATACTTTGATTACATGCCGTAAGAGGCATAAGGCCGGCGAGTAGCGCAAGCCCTTGCGCTCCAGCGGAAGTTCCGGTCAATTGCCCTTCGGCGCCCGCCAACTCTCAAACGGCGCGATGAATATCGACGCTATGCGCCAGCCGGACTTTGTCTTCACGAAAACACCGCCCCACCTGACGGGAACCGTGGACGGATTCTGACCCGGGTCGCCCTCACTGAACAGCAGTGGCGTGATCAGCACCGCAACGCCGGGCGATACGCTTGCGATGCGTAGTTCTGCCATCTGCGGATCCAACTTCCAGGTACCCTTCCACGACTCCTCAAATGCCTCCAAGGCCTCTTGGTATCCCCATATCGAATTGCCGTGGTATTGGGCCAGGACGAAATCTCTTGAATCCAGCAGTACCTCGGAAACGACCGCACGATCGTGGGCGTTCTGGCCGGCGATGAAACGCGTATATACAGCCATGATCTGCGCCTGTGCGGTTCCAGCAGCCGACACCGCGGCAGCGGCGGCCCCTGAGGGCTTCTGCACGGACGACGCCGGAGTAGTCTTGCTGCTGACGCCACCGCTCAGAACGTATCCGGTGGTGACCAGAATTCCTTTCTGCTCTGCGTCGGCACAGCTGAAGGGGGAGACGGCAGCTCCCTTGATGCCAGTCGTCTTGTCAGCACGCAAGACTAACTGGCCTGCCACACCATTTACCCCGCTCCTGCCCGTCTTGGTGTTAACCATGCAATAGTAACGATGCGCGTCCGGCGGTGAACCCACGTCGAAATGTCCACGCACCACTTCCTGCTCGAAGTCCTCTGCAAACCCTTGCTTCAGGGCCGAAAGAAAACTCTCCTTAGGAGCAGAGTGTGCATCGCTCGGGGAGGGACTGGCCGGGCCGCCGGTTTGAGCCCCCGGGGGCGCCTCAGCCAGGGCGCCGCGGTGGCCACCGCAGAACAGCGCGAGGGCCACTACAAAGCCTTGTAAATGGCGCGGGATGAGCAACGACGTGTCCACGTTTCCCCCTATGACGTTTTGTTTTCCGCATCATCGCACCCGGCGCACGAGCTTTGATAGAGGCACCCCCGAGATCGAGCGACCGCTATGAGGCGCACCACCCGGCGGAGGATACGCGGTACACCGCGGCGCGCAAACGAGCGCTCGCACTGCTTTCCACTCCGCTATCCCTCGGAGGAAGCCCCTTTAAGTCGCGAGGAACTTCATGAGCGACGTCGTCTTCGTTGATTCGAGCATTCTGATGTACGCACACGATGCAACCTACTCGACGTGCTCGCCGTGCAGCGATACGTCCAGCCCTTCCCGTTCCTCCTCCTCGTTGACCCGCAGTCCAATGGTCACATCGATGACCTTGAGGATGACGTAGCTCACGGTGAAACCGTAGATCAAGGTGGCGAGCACGCCTTTGAGCTGGGTGAGGATGCTTCCGGCCTGGCCGCCATCGAGCGCCGTACTGGCGAATACGCCCGTGAGCAACGCGCCAACGATTCCGCCTATGCAGTGCACGCCGAACGCGTCGAGCGAATCATCGTAACCAAGCGCCCTCTTCAGCGAAGTCGCGGCCAGGAAGCAGATGACCCCGGCGGCTACGCCGATGATTACCGCAGGTGTGGGCATCACGAAGCCCGAAGCAGGCGTGATGGCCACGAGGCCGGCGACGGCGCCGGAGGCGATGCCGAGCACACTCGGCTTGCCCTTGACGGTCCATTCCATGAACATCCAGGCAAGGGCGGCCGCGGCTGTGGCGATCTGCGTGACGGCCATCGCCATGCCCGCGCGCCCGTCGGCAGCCACCGCGGAACCGGCGTTGAACCCGAACCAGCCGACCCACAGAAGCGAGGCGCCGATCACGGTTAGCACCAGGTTGTGAGGCGCCATGGGCTCTTTGTTGAATCCGACCCGCTTGCCGAGAGCGAGTGCGCAGGCGAGCGCGGCGATCCCTGCGTTGATGTGCACCACCGTGCCGCCGGCAAAGTCGAGCACGCCTGCCTGTGCACCCCAGCCGCCCGGTTCCCACATCCAGTGAGCGATGGGTGCGTAAACGATGAGCGACCAGATCCCCATGAACCACAGCATGGCCGAGAACTTCATTCTTTCGGCAAACGCACCGCAGATCAGGGCTGGGGTGATGATCGCGAAGGTGAGCTGGAACATCGCATACACGGTCTCCGGGATCGTGACCCCCAGATGACTCACCGATACCCTGCCGATAACGGCCTCGACGGCCGGCGTGTCCTTGGTGGCCGCCGCGGCCGCAACGTCCTTGATGTAGATCACCCCGTTCATGAACAGGCGGCTCAGGCCCCCCATGTAAGGCGTCCCGGGCGTGAAGGCGAGGCTGTAGCCGATGACGTACCACAGGAGGGTCACCAGGCAAGTGATGGCGAAACTCTGCATCAGCGTCGCCAGCACGTTCTTCCGGCGCACCATTCCGCCGTAGAAGAGGGCGAGTCCGGGGACGGTCATCATCAACACCAGCGCCATGGAGGCGAGCATCCAGGCGGTATCCCCGGAATTGATCTGGGAGTTGAGGATGACCGAGGGCTCGGTGATCGAGGGCGCTGGGGGTGAAGGGTCCGCCCATGCCAGGGGAGTACACAGCGCCAGCAAACCGACCAGGAACCACCGCGACATTACAGTCATCACTCGTCTCCCTCGACTGGCATGCTTTCTAAATGGCGCTGGCGCCGCGCTCGGAACCCTCGACGGCGATTTCGAGATGCCATGATCTGCCCCGATGGCGGGCACGGCCTCAGGCAAGCACGCGCCGTGCCAGGAAAAGGGAACTCGAGTTTGATAAATGAGTTACAGCGTGAATCGGCTAGAGCGCTTCATTGGCCTTGCACCGCTCCGGTGCGGCACTTTCTGACCGGGCTCGAATCTGGTGCAGGCGCTGTTACTTGGCGTCGCCTGCAGAGACCTCGTCGTTACCGCCGTCCCCCGCCACCTGGCGAGCCCCTGATGCGTCGCCGGGCTTGTCGTGAGGCACGAACAGCTCATCGCTGAGGATCTGCCCGAGGACCGCCCTCGCGCGGCTCTGGGTGAATGTGTGATCGGCGCTGTCGACGATGTGTACGTGGCAGCGATCGCCGAGCCGCTTGACCGCTGATCCGCCCTGAATCCTGAGCAGCTCGATGCCCGGATCGCCCCGGGCGAACACAAATACCACTCTGACACCGCGCGCGGCGATCTCTTCCAGCTCCGAGCCCACATCGTTCGGCAGCCGAATGTGCAGCTGTCGTGCGACATCGCGCGCGGCGGACTCCACCGCGATACGCACGCGATGCAGGTAGACACCCACTATGCGCCGGACATTCACCTGACCCCTCAGCAACCGCTTCCAGGCGGCTGCGGAGAGCACGCGCTCGCGATACCCGCCGAAGTCGCGAACCACCTCTGCCAGATCACCGCGCATCTCGGCTTCGTTCCAGACGAAATTCTGCGGATTCACCATCAGGAGGCGGTTCACCGGCAGCCCCGCTACCGCCGCGCGCAGCGCATGGTAGGCGGCCGAGCACAGCCCGCCCACCGCAAAGTCGCGAACCTGGTAGCGCTGGCGCAGGAAGTCGAGCGCGGTACGCACGTCCTCGAGCGCGGCCGGCGGAAAGACTTCGTCATCCGGCTCTCCGGGCCGCGTCGCGCTGTCACCCAGGCCGGCCAGATCCATGCGCAACACGACGTACCCGCGACGGGCCCAGCGTCGCGCAAGCGAGACGTACACGCGACCCGAGCCGATGTGGTAAGTGGCCCCGGCGTTGAGCAGAATCACGGCGCGGCGACGCGGCTCCTCCGCCGCCGGTTTGGTGACGATGCCGAACAGGGTCTGCTGCGCGCCGAGCAAAACGGGATGCTCACTCGCGGGCGCAGCGAGCGGGGATTCGTTGCTCACGAGTGTCAGAACGGTCGCAGGCGGCCGCGGTTCCCCTCGCCCGGGATGCGACTCGGCACCGCCTGGCGAGGGTGCTGACACGGCACCCTGGAGCGACCGCAGCCACTCCCGCATCGCCGCGAGCATGGACTGCGGAATGACCGCCAGATGGGGCGCCCTTATGACCATCTCGACGAAGCCGGGCAGCGCAACATAGCGGGTGCGAACTCCAAGTGCGGGCAGCAACTCGCTCCAGCCGCGCGCACCCGGTAGATCATCGCGGTCGATGATGAGCACCTCGGAAGCCGGCGGTTTGCCCGGCGCCGACAGGTCCAGCTGCGACAGGTGTGCAACGGTGGCCGCCGACAGCGAGAACCCGCTAACTTCCATCGCGCCAGCGCCAGGGGCCTGCGGATCACTGCGGATGACGGTGCCCGGCTCGGCCGCGGCGAGCTGTGTAGTGCGCAACTCGCGCAGGTAGCGGCGGCCGCTGAGCACGGGTGCGACGACCATCACCGCCTTGACAGCCTCGGATCCTGGAGCGGCCAGTATGGCGAGCAGTGCGCCCAGCCGAAATCCGAGCAGGCACACGCGCTGCACGCCCGTCTGCCGGCGCAGCTCGCTGACGGCAGCCGCGACGTCCTGCCGCCAGACATCGATCTGATCGGCTTCCGGGTCTATATCGTCGGAATCGCCGGTGCCCCGGTAGTCGAAGCGCAGCGCCGGCACGCCGAGTTCGACCGCCGCCTCGGCGAAAGCACGCATGCTGCGGTGCGCACAGAGCGCGTCGTTGCCGAAGGGCTTGCAGATCACCAACCCCAAGCCCGGCGCGGCCTGCACGGCGGGCCGATGCAACCAGGCGAAAAGCCCGTGCGCTGCCGATTCGAAGTACAGCGGCACGGCCGATCCCGCGCCAGTCGCCAGGCGGGCTGGATCGGTCGGCTCAGCGCTCATGGTTCCGTTCCGTACGCCGCAATCTCGATCGCCCTTCACGGGCTCAGGATCAACACGGCACGAAGTACTCGATATACGAGACGATGCGCCCGGCACGCACTTCGATCAGATCGATGAGCTCGGTGGACACGATGGCGCCGGTGATTCGGGAATGAATGTCGGCGCGCCAATGAACGGCACTACGGGCACCGTCGATCATGGTGGAGAGCTCTTCGCGGCGGTTGAGCTTGAAGGTCTTCACCATCATCGCGAGCCAGGAGCGGATCTCGCCGATCCCGCGGGCCGCAACTGCGATCGGCTTGCCGTCGCTCGTTCCCGCGATCCTGAAGAGCGCGTCCTCGGCAAACAGCGCACACAGCTCGTCCAGCCGTCCGCCGACGCGCGCTGCATACAGCTGTTGCAGCAGCCGCTCTACCTGAAGGCGATCCACCATCGGGCCCGTCGTTCGCGGTAGGTGTCAGGCGAGCATCGAGCGGATGTCGGCGCCGATGAGCCTGTAGGCCGTAGCCGCATATGGAATCAGTCTCCCCATCCCGTAGAAGAGATGAATCATACCGGAGTGACATCGGTAGGTCGTCTTAACGCCGGCGAGCCGCAGCCGCTCGGCGTAGGCCGCCCCCTCATCGCGCAAAGGATCGAACTCCGCGGTGTGAATGCAGGTCGGGGGCAGCGGCTCGACGTGTGGCGCGCGCAGCGGTGACACCCGCGCATCCGTGCGATCGACATCCGGCCGGAGATAATGCGCGAGATCGTGATCCAAGGTCGCCTGATCGAGCAGGTGCCCCTCGGCAAAGGCGCGGCGCGAATCCGTGAGGGCGCAGGCGTCCATGATCGGACAGATCAGCAGCTGCAGCGCGAGGCGCGGGTGGCCGGCCGTCGCCGCCATCTGGCATACGACGGCGGCGAGTGTGGCGCCCGCGGAGTCTCCTCCCAGCACGAGCCGATCGGCGTCGATGCCGAGCTCGCGCGGGTGGGCAGCCACCCAGGCCGCCGCCGCGTAGCCGTCCGCAATTGCCCCCGGAAAGGGATGCTCGGGGGCCAGGCGGTAGTCCACGGAAATCAGCCGACAGCCGCTGGCGTTGGTCAGCGAGCGGCAGATCGCGTCGTGCGAATCGAGACTGCCGGCGACCAGCCCACCGCCGTGGAAGTAAACCAGTGCGGGCAGAGGAGCGCGCGGCGCCCCGGCTGGCGTGTACACCCGCACCGCCAGCGGGGCGTGCGGCCCGGGCAGCGTGCGATTCTCGACCTGCTCCACTTCCTCGCGCAGTCCGGAAAAATCGAGCAGATGCTGCAGCGCGTCGCGCCGCGCGCCGATCGAAAGGCTGCGAGCGCTCGGAGGATTGGTGGCGGCGAGGCGGTCCAACAGGCGCTTGGCGTGGGAGTCGAGTGGCATGTGCAGTAAGGCGGCGCAGGTCGAGCGCCGGCGAGTGCTCGAGCTACACAGCCAGCGCTGCGCGCACCGAGCTCGGCCAACGCGCCATCTCCAGTCCGTGGATGCAGAACAGCGCGACGGCCAGGCGGTCCATGCCGAAGGCGACGCAGCCGGTGTGCGCGGTGGCACCGGCTTCGTCCTTCAGGCCCCAGATCACGCCGAACTGGTCGCGATGGTAGTTGAAGCTCATGCAGGCGGTAGGCTTCGCCCCCGGGTAGTACGGGATCAGCAGCTCGAATTTCAGGGACTGCTGCAGCTGACTCACCGCCATCACCTGTCCGACGCGCCCGAAAAAGGGGTCGCTCGCCGCGTCGAGCTTGCACGGCAGAACGAGCTGCGCAGCGAGACTCTGCGCGCGCTCCATCCAATGCTGCCGAAACGCCAGGATCTCCTCGGGTAAGCCGACGCGCACGAACTCGCGCATGCGAAATGACTGCAGTCGGTCCAGGGCGCGCGAGGGCTCACGGCGAAAGCAGTCGGCCGCCACGTCGAACAGCAGGCCATCGGGCGGAATGGCTCCACGGCGGGCGATGAGGGGATAGACCGGGTAGCAGGCCGCGGGCGACAGCACCAGGTCCGCGGGCGCTAGCGCCACGGTCCAGTCTCCGCCGGCCTCGTAGCGCTCGGCCGCCGTGCGGATCTCGGCCTCCGTGCCGTGCAGCGCGCACACGCACCCGAGCAGATTGGGAAAGCTCTTCAGATACCCGGATTTCTCCAGCTGCTCACGGCTCATGACCGGCGGGAAACGCAGGATTTCCGCGCGCCGGTCGCGCTGGCGCGAGATATATACGGACAGCCGCTCCACCAGGTCCTCGTACAGAGGCGTGCGCGCGTACACGCCGTCGACCCCGAGCGGCCTGAACAGCGCAGCGCCGATGTCCTGCAGCGGATCGGGTACATCGAGACTCATGTGAGAAGGAGCGGTCAATCGCGTATCGACGCCGCAATCGGCGCAAGGAGCGACGAGCTCCCGAGGTTGGTCAGTATCCGATCGTTGTTGATCATGATCGGCGCGGACAGTACATCGCGCAGATGCCGCTCAATGCTGAACTCACTGTCGCAACGATACCCGGACAGCCCGCAGGCTCGCATCGCCGCCAGGACGATCGACACCGCGAGCTCGGAGGCCTCGACCTTGGTCAGCGTGATCATGGTCTGGAATTCGAGCGACGCCAGCGCCTTCGGGTCGTCCATCGAGCCCTGATAGGCGCGCAGCGAGCTCGCCAACATTCCACGCAGGGTCCGCAGCGAGGCGAGCGCCCGGGTGTACTGCGGCGCCCCGGGTGGGGTCTGCCCGCCACTCTGGCGCACCACCTGGCGGATGAACGCCTGGGCGCGCGCGGTCGCATCCGCAGCGACACCCGTCCACACCGAGCCCCACAGCAGGTGGGCGCACGGGACCATGGTCTGCGGGTGGATGATCTCGTACGGGTCCGGCACGATCTGATCCGCCGCGCCCGAAGCCTTGAGCGTGTAGCCCTCGCTGCAGGTTCCGCGCATCCCTAACGTGTTCCAGCCCTGCAGCCGGGTGAGGGTGTAATCGTCCTTCAGGAAAGCGACCAGCACCTGATCGGACGCCGCCGCATCGGATGAGCGCCGTGCGGTCGTCACGATGCCGTCGGCGTAGGCGCCGTAGGAGATGACGCTCGCGCGCCGCTCCAGACTGATACGGCCCTCGCGGTACTCGAGCGGTGCCTCGCTGGCGCGGACGTTCCCGCCGCCCTGACCCTCGGTCGTCGAGGACGCCAGCAGCAGCTGTTCCGCACACAAGCGGCGCAGCAGACGCTCGAGCGCCTGGCTGTCGCGCATGTGCCGCAGGATGCAAGCGGTCTTGATCTGGTGCATCGCGTAGATCATGCCGGTCGAGGCGCACGACCGAGCCAGCTGGTAGCACACGTCCGCAACCTGCGCGAGCTCGGCGCCTTCGCCCCCCAGTCTCTCCGGCACCAGGATGCCGAGCAGGCGCTGGGACTTGATGGCCGCGAACGCTTCCTCGGGGAAGCGGCCGGCGCTGTCGACCGCCGCGGCGTGCTTCGCGGCGACCGCGGTGACCGCCTGCACGCGTGTCGTGAAGTCGGCCGGCGTGCGGGCCACAGTGGCGAATGGCGCTTTGATCATTCTTACCGACGTCGCAATGAATTCAAACGGCTTTGCGGAAGGCTCGAGGACTCTCGCCGCATATTTAGCCGCTTCGATAAGCTCAAGGTGGTGTTCATCGCCTAGTCCACTTGGCTCATCATCGAAGCTGTGCGCCAGGTGTTCATCGCGTGGTCTATTTGGCGCTCACTATCGAAGCTGTGCGCCAGTGGTGTTAACAGCCCCCGACCAGTACCTTAAGCTGCTGCATGACGGGGATCACAGTAAGGGACCAGCTGATGCCGCTGCACGTCGAACCACCGCGATCCGCAACGCCTCCCGCGCACGGCGGCTACGATCACCGCGCCGTCCCGCACGCCATCGTCATCGGCCTCCTCAACAATATGCCCGACGCTGCCCTCGAGCCCACCGAGGGCCAATTCACCGCCTTACTGGATGTCGCGGCGGGCTCGCATCCGGTGCGGCTGCGCTTCTCCTGCCTTCCGGGTGTGCCGCGCGGACCGGCCGCCCGCGAGCGCATTGAGCGCACCTATTGGAGCCTCGAGGAGCTGCTGCGGCACGCGCCGGATGCGCTCATCGTCACCGGAACAGAGCCGCGCGCGGCCTCGTTGAGCGATGAGCCCTACTGGGCGCAGTTCGTGGAGACGCTCAACTGGGCCGAAGCCCACACCGTCTCGAGCATCTGGTCGTGCCTCGCCGCTCACGCCGCAGTCGAGGTGCTCGACGGCGTTCGCCGCCAGCGCCTCCAGCACAAGCGCTTCGGGGTCTTTGAGCACAGCGTTCTCGCCGGCCACCCGCTCATGCGCGGCGTCTCCGCCCCGCTGCGGATGCCGCATTCCCGGTGGAACGAGCTGCCGGTGGCGGAGCTGCGCTCCGCCGGATACGCGATCCTCAGCAGCTCACCCGAGTCGGGTGCGGACCTGTTCGTCAAGCAGCGCCGCAGCCTGCACCTGTTCTTCCAGGGTCATCCGGAGTACGAGCCCGTCACGCTGTTCAAGGAGTACCGGCGCGATGTCAGCCGGTTCCTGAGCGGGGAGCAATCGAGCTACCCGCCGCTCCCCTGCCGCTACTTCTCCGCCGAGGCGGCGGCGGCGTTGCGCGAATTCCAGGATCGCGCGCTGTCGCAGCGCACGGCCGGGCTGCTGGCCGACTTTCCTGCCTCCGCGGCGGCCGGCGCGCAGAGCAGCTGGCGGCCCGCGGCCCTGGCGATGTACCGCAACTGGCTGGCGCTGCTCGCCAATGCGAAGGCCGCCGCGGTCACGGCCGTCCGGGCGCAGGTATGATGGTGGTGGCCATGAACGAGAGAACCGGAGGCGTCCCCGACTACACGCCGCGTGAGCGCCTGATCGACCTGATCAGGCAGATTCTCGGTCCCCCGGCCGCCTCCCGGCCTCTGCCGATCGACGCGCGCCTGAGCGAGCTCGGGATGAGCTCCATCAAGATGGTGAACCTGATGCTCGCCATCGAGGTCGAGTTCAACCTCACGATCCCGCAGGCCGAGATTACGCCGGACAACTTCGAGTCCATTGTCTCCGTCGAGCAGCTGGTGCGGCGGCTCAGCGCCTCAAGCGGCGGCAGTTAGCGCGGCGACGAGCTCATCGACGTCGGCGAGACCGGTCTCGCCGTGCGTCGCACACACCCTCAGGACCTCGCGCCCCTCGAATGTCGCGTACGCGGCCCAGGCGCGCCCGGAGTCGCGCACCCGACGCACGATGTCGCCGATTCCGGGGCGCCCGGGCGGCGGCACGGCGCACAGCACCGCCAGGCGCGATTCATTGGCCACGGACCAACCGTGCACGAGCAGCCGCGACTTGACGTGCTCGATCACCTCCACCGCCCGCTCCACGTGTGCGGCATAGCCCTGCCAGCCGGCCGCGGCGAGCGCCAGAAACAAGCGCAGGCCCATGAAGCGTCGCGACCACTGGATGGTGTTCAGGTAGGGATCGAGGCCGTGCGCATTGGAGGGCATGAAATCGGCCCGCACGCGAAACACCTCGCTCAGCAATGCCGGGTGTCGCGTGATGAACATGCCGCAGCCCATCGTCGTGGCCAACCACTTGTGCGCGTCGATGGTGAGCGAGTCCGCCAGCTCGATGCCTGCGAGGAGCCCGCGCAGCCGCTCCGAGCACAGCGCTGCCCCACCCCAGGCGGCATCGACGTGGCACCACAGGCCGTGCTCGCGCGCGACTTGCGCGCAGGCCGCCAGAGGATCAACCATGCCGCCACCGGTCGTGCCGGCCGTGGCTGAAATCAACACGGGGATGAGCCCCTGCTTGCGATCCTGAGCGACGCTCTGCGCGAGCGCGCGCACATCCATGCGGCCCTGGCCGTCGGTGGCAATGAGCCGCAGCGCGGCGCGCCCGATACCCGCCTGGTGCACGATCTTGAACCAGGCGGGATGACAATCGCGCGAGGTGTACATGGTGACCGGACCGGCAAATGCCCGTGCCCCCTCCTCGCCAAATCGCGCCTCCGAGCGCGTCAGCGCGCACACGAGCGCGGTGTAGTTCGCCTCCGAGCCGCTCGTAGTGAAGTGTCCCGAGGCCTCCGCCGGCAGGCCGGCGCGCTGCGCCATGGCACGGATGACGTGTGCTTCGATCTCGACCGGCGCCGGGGATGAGCCCGAGCTCGCCAGCTGCGGATTGAAGGCGCCGGCAATGCGATCGGCGCACTGCGAGGGGAAGCTGGCGGCCGGATTGAACAGACCGAAGTAGCGCGGGTGCGTCATGTGGGTGACGCCGTGCTCGAGCTGCGCGATCGTCCACTCGAGCAGTGGCTCGATGGGACGGGGCGTGCGGAAATCAAAGCCGGCGAGCTCGTGGCGAAATCTCGCCATGTCCAGGGTAGGCATGACAGACCCGCGCGCCACCCGCGCGCCGGCGTCCGCCAGCTCGCGTGTCAGCAGATCATCCAGGCGCTCGCGCAGCTCGCGAGCCGGGAATAGCGCCGGGACCGGCGGTGGCAATTCCTCACTCACGCGACTTCGTCCCGTCAGCCGCGGGTGGCGGCGGCAAGCGCCTGATCGAGGTCGGCGATGATGTCATCGATGTGCTCGATACCGACGCTCAGGCGCAGGGTCTCAGGCCCAATACCTGCGAGGCGTTGCTCCTCCGCCGACATCTGCCGGTGCGTGGTCGAGGCGGGATGACAGGCGAGGGACTTCGCGTCCCCCAGATTCACCAGCCGCTTGAACAGGCGCAAGGCGTCATAGAAGCGGGTGCCGGCATCGTAGCCGCCGCGAATCGCGAAGGTCAGGAGCGAGCACGCCCGGCCGCCGAGATATTTCTGCACCAGTGGATAGTAGGGGTTGTCGGGGAAGCCCGCGTAGCTGACGGAGGCGACGCGCCGGTCGGCACGCAGGAATACTGCCACCCGCCGCGCATTCTCCACGTGACGGTCCACACGCAGGGCCACCGTCTCGATGCCCTGCAGCAGCAGAAAGGCGCTGAGTGGGGGCAACACCGCGCCCATCGTTCTTTGATAGACGCTGCGACAGCGGCCAATGTAGGCTCGCGGCCCGTAGTGCTCGGTGTAGACGAGTCCATGGTAGGAATCGTCCGGCTGCGTCAGCATCGGAAATCGTGCAGCATACTTCTGCCACGGAAACTTGCCGGCATCCACGATGATGCCGCCGAGCGTGGTCCCGTGGCCGCCGAGGAACTTGGTGAGCGAGTGCAGTACGACGTCCGCGCCGTAGTCGATGGGGCGAATGAGCATCGGGGTCGGAACCGTGTTATCGACGATCAGCGGCACCCCGGCGCGATGCGCCACCTCGGCCATCGCCTCCAGGTCGCAGACATTGCCGGCGGGATTGCCGACCGTCTCGCAGAACACGGCACTGGTGCTCTCATCGATGAGGGCCGCGAGCTCCGCCGGCTTGTCGGATCGGGCGAACCTCGTCTTGACTCCGAACTTGGGCAGAATGTGTGCGAGCAGCGTATGGGTCGTCCCGTAGAGCTGCGGCACCGAGACGAGGGTCCGGCCCGCTTCCGTCACGGCGAGCACCGCGAAGTGCACCGCCGCCTGCCCGGTACTCACGCTCAGCGCATCCACACCCCCCTCGAGATCGGCGACGCGCCGCTCGAGCACGGCATTGGTCGGGTTGGCGATGCGCGAATAGCGGTAGCCCTCGACCTCGAGGTTGAACAGAGCCGCGCCATGCTCGGCGCTGTCGAAGGAGTAGGCAACCGTCTGGTAGATCGGCACGGCAACGGCCTTGGTGGTCGGGTCGCAGTCGAAGCCGCTGTGCAAAGCGATAGTCTCTTGTCTCATTGCCTCGCATCACCTGTTGCCTTACCTGCGCGGCCAAGACCGCGCCCGCGTATCAAATGCGCTGACGCAATCGGCATCGTTTGCGCATTATGAGCGCTCCCCGTCCTGAAAACATGAGGTCACCTCTGAAGGCGTGGCTACGCGCGCTCGAGGCGACCGCGCCCATCGAGCGCGGCCAGGCGCCGATCCTGCCGCTGCTCATCGACACTCTGGCCGAACGATTCGACGCGGCGCCGGCGCTGCTCGGGCGCGACGCCTGTCTCAGCTACCGCGAGCTCGCGCAGGCGGCAAGTCGTTACGCGCGCTGGGGCCTCGCGCAGGGTCTGACAGCGCGGGACGTCGTGTGCCTGCTGATGCCCAACTGCCCAGACTACATGGCCATCTGGCTCGGCCTGTCCCGCATCGGCGTCACCGTGTCACTTCTCAATACCAACCTGACCGGTGAGCTACTGGCCCACGCCATCCGGGTCGTGGCCCCTCGCAGCGTCATCGTCGGGGCGGCGCTTGGCGCCGGGCTCCGGGGAGCGCGTGCGCACATACCCAGCACGGTGGCCTTCTGGGCACACGGCGCCGGCGAGCCGGATCTGCCGCGGCTCGACCTGGAGGCCGCGCGCATGCCGGCAGATCGGGTCGCGAACTCGGAAGCCGCGGCGCCGTCGCTCGAGGAACGCGCACTCTTCATCTACACCTCAGGCACCACCGGGCTCCCCAAGGCGGCCAACGTCAGCCATTTTCGCCTCATGCAGTGGACCCACTGGTTCGCCGGCCTGATGAACACCGCACCCTCGGATCGCATGTACAACTGCCTGCCCATGTACCACAGCATCGGCGGCGTGGTGGCGAGCGGCGCGCCGCTGGTGGGGGGCGGTGCCGTGGTGCTGCGCGAGCGGTTCTCGGCGCGCGAGTTCTGGCAGGACATCGTGGCTGAGCGCTGCACGCTCTTTCAGTACATCGGTGAGCTGTGCCGTTATCTGCTGGCGAGCCCGCCGCAGGCGCACGAGACTCACCACGCGCTCAGACTTTGCTGTGGCAACGGCTTGCGGGCGGATGTCTGGGAGGAGTTCCAGGGGCGCTTCCGCATTCCACAGATCCTGGAGTACTACGCCGCGACCGAAGGCAGCTTCTCTTTGTACAACTGCGAAGGGCGCGCCGGCGCGATCGGCAAGATTCCGGCGTTCCTTGCGCATCGCGTGCCCGTCGCCCTGGTCAGATTCGACACCGAAGCGGAGGCTCCCGTGAGGGACGAGGCGGGGCACTGCCTGCGGTGCGCGCCGGATGAAGTCGGCGAGGCCATCGGCGCGCTGTCGAGGCCAGGCGGCGAGCAGGGCGGCCGCTTCGAAGGCTACGCCGATCCTGAGGCGTCGAAGAAAAAAATCCTCCGCAATGTGTTTGCCGAAGGAGATACCTGGTACCGCACCGGCGATCTGATGCGCCAGGACGATCAGGGGTTTTTCTATTTCGTCGATCGCGTCGGCGACACCTTCCGCTGGAAGGGAGAGAACGTCTCCACCGGCGAGGTCACCGGTGTCATCACCGCCTGCCCGGACGTGACCGATGCCGTCGTCTACGGAGTCGCCGTGCCGGGGACCGAGGGACGCGCGGGCATGGCAGCCGTCGTGGTTGCGGCGCAGTTCGAGCTGGCAGCCTTGCGGCGCCACCTGCAGGCTCTGCCCGCCTACGCGCGTCCGCTGTTCCTGAGGATCGTGCCCTCGATCGAGCTCACCGGCACATTCAGGCTCAAGAAGAGCGAGCTTGCACTGCAGGGCTACGATCCGGCGCGGGTCAGCGACCCGGTGTATTTCGATGACCGCTCGCTCGAGGCTTACGCGAAGGTCGATGCGGCCCTGTACGAGCGCATTCGGACTGGGAGCCTGCGTCTGTAGTTACGGCCGCGGCGATTGAGTCAGCGCCAGGACCGCGTAGGCCGTCGCCGCATCACTCATGAACCGGCCAACATTGCTCGAGGGATTGCGGCGCTTGTTCAAGGAACGCGTGACCCAGAAGCTCTCCTGCCCGCGAATCCACAGCCCTCCGTGCCCGCGCTGATTGTGCACCAACCAGGACAAGCCGCGTCGCACCTGCTCGCCCGCGCCGGGCATGGCCGTGTCTTCCAGCACGAGCGTGACCAAGGCCGTCGCATAACCGTCGCTGGCCGGATCGCGCAGCAGTTCACCGCGCCGGCTCGACGGCGATACCAGTGCGGACAGACTCCAGCCTCCGTCCGGATTCTGCGCGCGCAGCGCCGCTTCGATGAGCGCCCGACGTTGGTCGGAGGCGAGGAGCCCGGGGAGTTGCCTCGCGGCCCACAGCAGCACCAGGCGCTGATGCAATGACTGCGCCGGGTAATCGCGCGCCAGGTATTCGCGCAACAGCTGCAGATGATCCTGGATCTGCGGGAGCGATCGATAGTCCTCAGGTGCGACTCCGACCGCGAGCGCAGCGAGGGCGGCTCCATAGTACTGCGCGTCCGCGACTTCCCAGGGTGCCAGATCGAAGTCGAGCCAAGCCCACGCTCCCCTGTCAGCCCCGCCCGCCTGCTGCACGGCCCACATGTTGTCGAGCGCCGCGCGGGTGTCGGCGCTGAGACGTCCGCTGCGGGCGTCATCCCAGGCCAGCATCAGCGCACTCAGGACGGCTTCGGTGCCGCGGGATTGGGCGCTCTTTCCCGGTCCGTGCCGCTCATCGGTATAGAAGGGGCTGCTCGCGCTCCACAGGCGTACGCGTTGTCTGACGTCGTCCATGAGCCTGCGCTCGGCGGCGGTGGGTGCCAGCTCGCCGAGCGTCGTGCGAAGACTCGGGCGCGCGAGAGCGTAGGGGAGCGCGGTATGGCAGGAGAAACAGAAAGTCCCGTGGTCACGGGCCGCGCCCGACCAGCCCATCCACCACTGTATTCTGCGGTCAAGGTACGCGGCAGCGGCCTGCGGATCCCAGGAGTCTGCGGGTACGCTGTGCTGCGAGCAGGCGGCAACAGCGAGCGCGACGCCGAAGATCGCAGCCGTACGAGTCGCGCGCGCGCCCATGACCGCTAGACCGTGTTGCCGGCGTCCACCGTGAGTGTGATGCCGGTGATGCTCCTGGCGCGCTCGCTCAGCAGGAACTCGACACTGCCGGCGACGTCATCAGCGCCGATGAGCCGCCGCAGGGCGCTGCGGCGCACGATCTGCTCGCGCTGCTCTGCGGTGAGGTCGCTCGTCATGTGCGTGTCAACGAACCCCGGGGCGACCGCGTTGACGGTGATGCCGAGCTGCCCGACCTCGCGCGCCAGCGAGCGGGTAAATCCGATGAGGGATGCCTTGGTGGCCGCGTAGACCGAAAGTCCGCTGTAGCCGGTCGAGACCCCGACGATCGAGGCGATGTTGACGATGCGGCCCGCCCGCTCGACCATCATCGAGCGCAGCACGTACTTGGTGAGGATGATCGGCGCGATCGTATTGAGGCGCGCCAGGGTCTCGATCTGCTCATCGCGCATCAGCGTGAGCATGCCGCTGGTGCCGATGCCGGCATTGTTGACGAGCCCGTAAAGAGGCCCGAACTCGTTGCGCAGGCTGCCGACCAGCTCCGCGATTGCGGCGGTGTCGGTCAGATTGAAAGCACGAAAGCTCACCGCGCCCCCGTGCGCACTGCCCGCCGCGATGGCGGAGCGCAGCTCCTCACTCTCGGAACGGGCGACGGCGATCGCGCGATAGCCGCCGGCCGCGAGAGTCGTGGCAATCGCAAGCCCGATCCCGCGGCTGCCTCCGGTGATCACGACGTTACGCATCGGGACGCACCAGCTTGCCGGACTCGGAAACCCCGAGTGCCGGCACGATCCGAATGGTCATCGGTACCTTGTACGCCGCCAAGCTCCGGCGGCACGCCTGCAGAATCTCGCCCTTCACCACCTCCTCGGCCTGCACTCCCGCGGCCTCCTCGAGGAGCACGACCTCCGCCGTCACGACCGCTCCGGTGATCGGGCTGCGGCGAGCCTTGACGAGCGACATGCGCACGCCGGGATGGGCATTGATGACCGACTCCACTTCCTCAGGATATACCTTGAGCCCCCCGACGTTGATGACGCCGCCGCTGCGGCCGATGAAAACGTAGCGTCCGTCGCGCAGCTCGACCCGATCCCCCGTGTCGACAAAGCCGTCGCTGTCCTTGAGCGCAGGCGCCTGCGCGCCGAGGTAGTCCGTAGCATTGCCGGCGGACCGCAGCCGTAGCGTACCCCCTGCCACGTCGATGTCGATCGCCCCCGGGGCGCCAACCAGACTCGCGGGAAAGCCGGCACGCCCGTCGCGGACCTCAAATCCCACGCCCGCCTCGGTGGACGCGAACGCATGTGCGACGGTCGCCTCCGGAAAGGCACTGCGCAGACTGTCGAGGATCGCCTGATCGGCGATCTCGCCTGACAAACGCACATAGCGCGGCGAGATCCGTACGGTGGCGCCACTCATGAGCGCCCGGCGCCAGTGCGAGGGGGTTCCGGAGATGTGGGTGACCCCCGCCGCGGCGGCGCGTGCGAGGAAATCGGCCGTCGATTCCGCAGCGCTCGCAAGCACCAGCGACCCATGGAACAGCGCGCGCAGGAAGATCTGCAGGCCGCCATAGCGGCGGATGTCATAGAACGTGCCCCACACGAGCGGGCCCGCGGGAGCCGCCTGGGCGGTGAACGCGCTGGTGAGGCTGGCGAGCGTGTGCCGCACCAGTTTCGGCGCCCCGCTGGTGCCGGAAGTGAGCAGGATCCACTCCGTGTCGTGAGACTGGCGCCGCCTAAGGCCGAGCGGTTGCAACGCCGGTCCGGAACTGACGCGCAGCCCCTCGAGGCCGGGTACGGCTGCGGCGCCCGCATCAGTGAGGTACGCATCCGCTGCGGAATCGCGCATCACGGCGGGCGCATGATCGGCAGACAGGTCGGGCGGACAGAGCACCATGCGCCGCACCACCCCATCGAGCTCGATCAGGGCGAGTGCGCTGGTCAACTGGTCCTTGGCAGCTACCAGGACCGTGCGACCCCGCAGTGCCTCCAACTGCCCGCCGAGGCTCGAGGCGCCTGCAAGGCTTGCAAGATCGATGCGTGCGCCCGCGCCATGCAGGGACCCTGAAGGCGGCGCGCCGGAGGCAGTCAACGACCCCCACAGCCACATGGCCGCTAGCGCGAGTGGCTTTCGTACAGTCTGACGAAGTCACCGAACGTCACCGGAAAGCTCTCGGCGGTGTCGAACGGGTCACTGCCGAGCTTATCCTCCAGCCGCGCGACGATGAGAGCGAAACTGAGGGAGTCCAGGCCCGACTCCAGAAGCCTGAGGTCATCCGAGAGCGGCGACAGTTTCCTCTGCTGCTCGCGGGCAACCTGTTCGAACAGCGACGTGATTGTGGCTCGCACCGACATCATTGGCTCCATGGGTCACGGACATCGCATTATACGGGCTGGATTGTTATCGATCGCCTCGCCGGGTGAGCCGACCGTAGTCCTTCAGGATCCCCCTCAGCTCCTCATGCGGCAGCCCGAACACGCGAAAGCCATCGGCACCTGTCATGGTCGGCGCGGCAATCATGGCGTTGACGATCGCCTCCTCGGTCGCTTGCACCACGCCTTCGAACAGCGGGTCGATGTACTGGCTGGCGACGGGCGCAATCGGCGAGGGCGCACTCTGATCGGGGTGGTTGACGAGCGGCGCGGCGGTCGAGAACGCGACGATCAGATCGCCTGAACTGTTGCCGGAGTAGGAGCCGAGCCGTGCGAGTCCCAGCGCAGCCCGTTTGGCCAGTCGATCGAGCTGGGTCGGGATCAACGGCGCGTCCGTGCCGACCACGATGATGATGGAGCCCCCATCCGGCGGGGGTGTCCCGGCACTGGCGCTGCCGAGGCACTTGGGCTGCTTCTGCGGGGGCGACAGGCGGGAGTCGTAACATGGCAGCCAGCGGGCCGACAGCCGTTGCCCGACCGGGGCGCCGGCAATGCGCAGCACCTTGCGATCGCCCGTGTTGCACTGAACGAGCACCCCGACGGTGTAAGAGCGGGGGCCGAGGGACATGTTGCGAGAGGCCGTCCCGATCCCGCCCTTGAAGCCGAAGCACTCCATGCCCGTGCCCCCGCCAACGCTGCCCTCGGACACAGGTCCTGGCTTGGCCGCCTCGATGGCCGCGATGGCGGTGTCCGGCCGGACGTGGAAACCGCCGATGTCGTTCAGGTCCCCGTCCCAGGTCTCGGCGACGACCGGAGTGGTCGCCTCGCCAAAATGCTGTTGGGTCCATGCCTGGACGCCGGCGTAGACCTGGCCGATTGCGTTCGTGTTGGTGATCGCGATGGGACCGTGAATGACGCCAAAGTCCTCCAAATAGGACCGGCCGGTCATCTCGCCATTACCGTTCAGGTCGAAGAAGCCGCCATAAACGGGCTGCGAATTTGCACGCCCGCGCGGGAAGATGATGGTGACTCCGGTCCGCACCGGCCCGACTCCGACCTTCAGCGCTCCCTCACCGCTCACGAGCGAGACCTGCCCCACCTCAACACCGGGCACATCGGTAATCGCATTGAGCGAACCGGGGGCGCCCTCGAACGGCACCCCGAGGTCGCGTGCGCGATCGAGAGGTGCACCACGAGCGACGCCGGCGAGCGCCGCGCCGACCATGAGGAACCTCGGGAGAGCCCAACGCGCTCTCATACCATCACCTCCAAAGGCGTTGCGTTGGCTGATCATGGGGTCCGGGTACCCGGCCAGCAAGCGTCTGACGGGGTTAGGCTCCGCTGCAGGAAATTGCAGTCGCGGAGGATTCGCTGTGAAATACGCGCTGCCCGCGCCGAGCCGAATCAAGAAATCGCCGGGGCGATGTCATCTGGAGGATCTCATGCATCCAGTCACAGCCATGCTGATGGTGCTCGCAGCACCGGTCGCGCTGGGCTCTACCGCGGAAGAGCTGGCCGCCAAGAACCTCGCAGCCCGGGGTGGGACGGACAAGCTCCACGCGATCCAGTCGCTGCGCTTCTCCGGCAAGGTACTGGTCAATGGCGGCACGCTCGAGCTCGGGTACCTGTGTGTGCTGAAGCGCCCACAATCGATCCGCTGCGACGCTTCGCTCCAGGGCTTGACGCTGGTGGAAGCCTATGACGGTACGCAGGCCTGGAAGATCAACCCGTTCCAGGGCCGCAAGGATCCGGAAAAGCTGTCCGCCGACGACGCCAAGGGCCTGGGGGAGGATGCGGCGGATTTCGCCGGCACCCTGGTGGACTACAAAGCCAAGGGCTACGCGCTCGACTATCTGGGTACCGAGGACGTCGATGGCACCGAGGCGCACAAGCTGCGAGTGACGCGGCAAAACGGCGACATCACCTACGTCTACCTCGATCCGGATTATTTCCTCGAGGTCCGCACGATCAACCGGCGCATCGAGCACGGCGTGCCCAACGAGACGGTCATCGACTACGGCGATTACGAACAGGTGAATGGTGTCTACTTCCCGTTTGCCCGGGAGTCGGGCCCCAGGGGCTCCACCGATCGCCAGAAGGTGCAGTTCGACAAGGCTGAAGCGAACGTCACCGACGACGACGCCCAGTTCCACTTTCCTGCCGCGCGCGCCAGCGCCGGCACGGCCCGGTAGGTTCAAGGAGAAGAACGATGCGTATTGAGCTTACGGCATTGACGTGCGTGCTCCTGCCGGGTCTGATCAGCTCCGCCTTCGCCGCCGATGCCGCGGCGGGGGGCGGCGCGACCGTAATCGATTCCGGTACCATCTCCGGCCTCGGCGCGCGCAACATCGGCTCGGCCGCCATGAGCGGCCGGATCTCAGCCCTCGCCGGCTACACCGACGCGTCCGGCAAGATCACCCTGTTCGTCGGCGCGGCGAGCGGCGGGGTATGGAAGTCGACCGACGGCGGCACGACTTTCAAACCGGTGTTCGATGAGCAGCCAGTGCAGTCGATCGGAGCGATCGCGCTCGATCCCTCCAATCCGAAGAACGTCTGGGTGGGGAGCGGCGAGAGCTGGACACGCAACAGCGTGTCGATCGGCGATGGCGTCTACAAGTCCACGGATGCCGGCGAGACCTGGACGCACGTCGGCCTGCCCAACTCCGAGCGCATTTCCAGGATCATCGTCGACCCGCGCTCGGCCGATACGGTCTATGCCTGCGTGCCCGGCAAGCTGTGGAGCGACTCCCCCGAGCGCGGTCTGTACAAGACCACCGACGGCGGCGGCACCTGGCAGCTGATACTCAAGGGTGCCAATCTGTCGACCGGCTGCGGCAGTATCGCGCTCGACCCACGCGCTCCGGACGTGCTGTTCGCAAGCCTGTGGGACTTCCGGCGCAAGGGGTGGATCTATCGCTCCGGGGGCGAGGGGCCGAGCGCGTTCTCCGGCAGCGCTCTGTACCGCAGCGCGGATGGCGGCAAGAGCTGGACCGAACTCACTGCGCAGGCCAACAAGGGCTTCCCCGCAAAGCCGTACGGCCGCATCGCACTCGCAGTGGCGCCGAGTGATTCCAGGACGGTGTACGCCTTCGTCGAGTCGACCGACTCGGCGCTATTTATCTCCCACGACGGCGGCAGCACCTGGGAGGGCGGTGACAAGAGCCAATGGATGGTCTGGCGACCGTTCTACTTCGCCAACCTCATCGTCGATCCGCAGGATGCCAGGCGCCTCTACAAGACCGACGGCGCCCTCATCATGAGCGAGGACGGCGGCAAGAGCTTCAGCGCCATCGGCGGCTTCACCGGCATGCACGGGGACGTGCACGACGTCTTCATCGAGGCCGGCAACCCGAGACACGTGTTCGCGGGGGATGACGGCGGGCTGTGGATTTCCTACGACGGCGCGAACAAGTGGTGGAAGACCGACAATCTGCCGATCTCGCAGTTCTACCACGTCAGCCTCGACAACGCCGACCCCTACCACGTCTACGGCGGCCTGCAGGACAACAGCTCCTGGGTAGGCGACTCCGAGTATCCGGGCGGCATCACCAGCTCGCGCTGGGAAAACATGTTCGGCGGCGACGGCTTCTGGATGTTCGCCGACCCTTCCGATCCTGGCTATGTCTTCGCCGAATACCAGGGCGGCAACATGGGGCGCGTCAACATGCGTACCCACGAGTCGCGGGATATCCAGCCGAGGCTTGGCGCCGCGGATCTGAAGCGCTACACCAAGCTGCGGTTCAACTGGAACACCCCGATCGCGCTGTCTGCGCACGAGCCCGGCACGGTCTACATCGGCGCGCAGTTTCTGTTCCGCTCGCGCGACCACGGCCAGACCTGGGAGCGGATCTCGCCGGATCTGACCAGCAACGATCCGCAAAAGCAGAAGCAGGAACAGTCCGGTGGGATCACCGTCGATAATTCCTCGGCGGAGATGCACACCACGATCTATTCGATCAGCGAGTCGCCACTCGCCGCCGGGCTCATCTGGGTCGGCACCGATGACGGGAACCTGCAGTTGACCCGTGATGGCGGGCAGCATTGGGACAATGTCATCGGCAATGTGCCGGGAGTTGCAAGGAACGCCTGGGTGAGTTGGGTGCAGGCGAGCGCCTTCGCACCCGGCAGCGCCTATGTCGCCTTCGATCGGCACACCTTCGGGGATATGGCTCCGTACGTCTATGTCACCAGCGACTATGGCAAGTCCTGGAGGCCGCTGCTGAGTGCGCAGGATGCCAAGGGCGTGCGCGGCTATGCGCACGTCATCAAGGAAGACACCGTCGCGTCGCAGCTGCTGTTTCTGGGCACCGAGTTTGGATTGTGGGTGTCGGTCGACGGCGGCGCGCATTGGGCGCAGTTCAAGGGTGGGCACCTTCCGGCCGTGGCGGTACGTGATCTGGCGGTCCAGCCTCGCGACAACGACCTGGTGCTGGCAACTCATGGCCGCGGTATCTGGATCGTCGATGACATCACGCCGCTGCGCCAGCTGACGCCGCAGTTCGCCTCGCAGGAGGCGGCTTTCGTGTCTGCGCGCCCCGCGCAACAGCGTATCGAGGCCAACGGTGGCTGGGTCAACGGTGCCGCCGCCTTCGTGGGCGACAACCCGGCCAGAGGCGCCGTGATTACCTATTACCAGCGTACCCGCCACCTGTTCGGCAAGCTCAGGATCGAAGTGCTGGACTCGAGCGGGGAGCTCATCGACGAGCTGCCCGCGAGCACCCGCCGCGGGCTGAATCGCGTGGTGTGGACCATGCACCGGCGAGCGCCGCGCGTCCCGCCGGCCGCGCAACTGGCGTTCGCCGGTACGCAGGGGCCGCGGGTGCTGCCGGGCACCTATACCATTCGCCTTCACAAGAACGACAAGGTCTACGAAAAGCAAGTCACCCTCGGCCTCGACACTCGCGTCAAGTGGAGCCTGGCTGATCGCAAGGCACAGTATGAGGCGGCGATGAAGGTGTATGCGTTGTTCAACGATGAGTCGGCACTGTTTGCGCGTATTGCCGGTATGCGCGAGCAGCTCGCCGAGGCCGGCAAGAGCCGGCCGAAGGGTGACGCGCTGCTGCGCCGGCTCGAGGAGTTCGACGGCAAGCTGGATGCGATCAGGAAGAAGATCGTCGCCACCAGGGAAGGTGGAGCGATTACCGGGGAGGAGCGCCTGCGCGAGCATACCGATCAGCTGTACGGTGCGATCACCTCCTGGGATGGCCCGCCCTCGGCGTACCAGCTCGAGAATACCGGGGCGCTACGAGCGGAGCTCGGCGAGATCGACGGGGAATTCAACCGCCTCATCTCGGCCCAGTTGCCTGGGCTGAACGATGCGCTGAAGGGCAAGGGCGGGGGGGCCCTCACGGTGCCGCCGCCGGCAGCCTTCAGAGGCACCGAGCGGGGCTCCGGCGCAGCTGCGCCCAGCGGGCGAAGGGATCCGGATGAGGCTCGCGGCGCTGCGGTGCCGGGCAATCTGACGCTGTGGCATTGAGCGCGCGCGCCTCAGGCTCGTGGGTCACATGACCGAGCGCTCAACGCAGCTCACCGCCGTCTCCGCGGCACTGAGCTTTCCCTGCGGATCACCCCCGGCTCCAGGGGAGGCGCTGGAGGTCGCCCCGGGAGTGCTGTGGCTGCGCATGCGCCTGCCCATGGCGGGCCTGAACCACATCAATCTGTGGGCGCTCGAGGATGAGGACGGATGGACGCTCATCGATACCGGCATGCAGACCGCGGATACGGCCGCCGATTGGCACAACGTCCTCGCCGGCCCCTTGGGTCGGCGGCCGGTGCGGCGTGTCATCTGCACCCACATGCATCCGGATCACACCGGCATGGCCGGCTGGTTGACGCGACAGCACGACTGCCGGCTGTGGATGACGCGCCTGGAGTACGTGACGTGTCGCATGTTGGTCGCCGATACCGGGCGCGAGGCGCCGCCGGATGGCGTGCGCTTCTACCGCGGTGCCGGCTGGGACGAGGAGGCGCTCGAGCACTACAAGGCGCGCTTCGGGGGCTTCGGCAAGGCGGTGTACGCGCTGCCGGACAGCTACCGGCGCATCGTCGAGGGCGAGGAACTTGCGATCGGCGGGCGGCTGTGGCGGGCGGTGGTGGGGCGCGGGCACTCTCCGGAACATCTGTGCCTGCACTGCCCGCAGCTCGAGGTGTTGATTTCCGGCGATCAGGTGTTGCCGCGCATCTCCTCCAACGTCTCGGTGTTCCCGACCGAACCGGATGCCAATCCACTGAGCGAGTGGCTCGAATCCCTCGCCGCCATCAAGCGCCAGGTTCCGGACGATGTGCTGGTCCTGCCCTCGCACAACGAGCCCTTCCGCGGACTGCACGCGCGCCTCGAGGTGCTCATCGAGGGGCACGAGGAGCGCCTCGCCCGCGTGCACCAGGAGCTGAGCCAACCGAAGCGCGCGATCGATGTGTTCGGCGCGCTGTTTCGCCGCCGCGTGGGCCTGGACATGCTGGGAATGGCGACCGGCGAGAGCATCGCACACCTCAATTGCCTCATCGGGCGAGGCGTTGCCACAGGCGAGCTCGATGCCGCGGGCGTCACCTGGTACCGAAGAGTCTGAAAGCGCGCAAGCTGCGAAGAACGCGCACCTACGGAGGGCGCAGTCCCGTAAGATTGCCCCGTGCAAGATCACACGCTCACCACGGTTGCCGAAGAGTCGGGCTTCAAGAGGACCGGTCGCACCGATGAGGTGACGCGGCTGTGCGCGGCGTTCGCGGCCGCCTGGCCGCGTGCGGTCCGCAGTCTCGAGTTCGGGCGCTCCGCCGAGGGGCGGCCCATGCGCGCGCTCATCGCCTGCCGCGCCGATGCGGGCAAGGTGCCGGTGCTCATGCTCCAGGCAGGCATCCATCCCGGCGAGAGCGACGGCAAGGACGCGGGCTTCATCGCGCTGCGCGAGCTGCTCGGCGAGACCGCCGCTCCCGGGGTGCTGGAGCGGATCGCGATTCTGTTTGTGCCGGCCTTCAACGTCGATGGGCACGAGCGCTTCGGCCGCTGGAACCGGCCGAATCAGAACGGTCCCGAAGAGACCGGCTGGCGCACCACCGCACAGAATCTCAATCTCAACCGCGACTACACCAAGGCGGATGCACCCGAGATGCGCGCGCTCCTGGGGCTGATCCGCACCTGGGACCCGCTGGTGTGCGCCGACCTGCACGTCACCGATGGGGCGGACTTTCAACCCGACATTTCGCTGCAGGCAGAGCCGCTCAACCAGGGAGATGCGCAGCTGTACCCGTTGGGGCGCGAGCTGCGCGATGCGCTGATCGCAAGGCTCGCGCGCTCAGGCTCGATGCCCCTGCCCTTCTACCCGGACCTCGCGAGGACCGATGACCCCGCCTCGGGGTTCCTCCTCACCGTGTACTCGCCGCGCTTCTCCACCGGGTACTTTCCGCAACGTAACCGCTTCACGGTGCTGGTCGAGACGCACTCCTGGAAGGACTACGCGACGCGCGTGCGCGTGACGCGCAACACTATCGTGGGTCTCGCAGAGCTCCTCGCCACGCACGGCGTTGAGTGGCGCGAGCGCGCTCTGCAGGCGGATGCCGCGGCTGCTCGCCTGGGCGGCACGCAGGTGGTGCTCGACTACAGCTCGGGTTGGCGCGAGACGGCCAGCGGCGACCCGCAGGACACGGGGGGCGCAGGCAGCACCGAGCTGATCGACTTCCAGGGCTACGCATACACGCGCGAGCCCTCGCCCATCTCCGGCCAGCCGGTGACCGTCTACGACCCGAAGACCCCGCAGGTCTGGCGGGTGCCGTTTCGCGATCGTGTTGTGCCTTCGCTGGTGGTGAAGGCGCCGCTCGGCGGCTACGTCGTGCCGTGCGCGTGGGCCCAGGATATCGGCGCCCGGCTTGCGCTGCATGGCATCGCCTGCGAGCCGGTGCGCGCGCACAGCGAGGTGCGCGTCGAAGCCTTCCGCGCCACCCAGGTGCGCTTCGCCGCGGCAGCCTTCGAGGGCCGCATGCGCGTGACCTTGAGCGGCAACTGGGGACGCGAGACCCAGGACATCGCCGCCGGCGCGCTGTTCGTGCCGATCGCACAAGCCGGTGCGCGCCTGGTGATGCACCTGCTCGAGCCCCAGGCGCCGGACTCGTTCGCCGCCTGGGGCTTCTTCAACGCCTGCTTCGAGCACAAGGAATCCCTGGAACCGTACGTCGCCGAACAGGTCGCGCGCAGCGTGCTCGCACAGCACCCGCAGCTGCAGGATGAATTCTCGCGCAAGCTCAAGCTGGATCCGGCCTTCGCCGCGAACCCCGCCGCGCGGCTGGAATTCTTCCTGCGCCGTCACTCAACATGGGACTCGCATTTCAATCTCTATCCGATATTGCGTGTCGATGAGCTGCTGGCTTCGGCGGGCCCGGTGCGGAGCTAGCCGCATCGTGAGAGTCCAGAAACTGCTGACCCTGCTCCTCGCAGCGGGAGCTCTCACCACCTGTGGCGCCGCCTGGTGTCAGACATCGGATGACGTGCCGGGGGCGCCCGCGCCGCCGGAAGCTTCTGGCACGGGCCTTGCGTCCGACATCAAGCGCTACTTCACCGCACCGCTCCATTGGGACCGCGGCGAGTGGGCCTGGTTTGGCGGCGCGCTGGCCGCAATCGGCGCCGCTCACCACTACGACACCCAGGTACGGACGCATTTCGTCAAGACCCTCGGTCCCTCGATGACTACAAATTCCAAGGACGTGCAGGACGCGCTTCCGGCCGCTGCGGTGTTCGTGGCGACCTGGGGGTACGCGAACCTGATCGGTGACACGAATGGGCGCGGTGAGGCGTGGGCCATGCTCGAAGCCGCAGGCCTGGGCAGCGTCACCGGCTATGCGCTCAAGTACGCCGTCGGCCGCGAGGGACCGGATCGGGCCAGCAACCCCAACCAGTGGCGCAAGAGCGGCGGAAATTCGTTTCCCTCAGTTCACACCACCGGCGCCTTCGCGGTGGGCACGGTGCTCGCGGAGTCAGGGAGCGATGACTATCGGTGGCTGCGGCGCCTGCTGGGATACGGCCTGGGCGCCGCCACCGGCTACGAGCGCCTCAAGCACAACGCGCACTGGCTCTCCGACACCGTCGGCGGGGCGGCGCTCGGAATCGCCAGCGCGCACTTCGCCATGAACCGCAGGGATCGGAAGGATGAAGACACCGGCCTCAGTGTCGTTCCGGTCGAGCGCGGCGCGATGCTGACGTACAACTTGTCGCTGCCGTAGGTGCGTAGTCTATTTGCCTTCCTTGAGATCGGCCGTAAAGCCGATGCCGCGGCGTTCGGGGGCCGGCGGGTTCATGAGTTCACGAAGCGTCCTCAGAATGCCGCTAATCGCTTCGTCGTGGGTCTGGAGCCTGCTTTCGAGTTCATCGAGCTTCCGCGCAAATGCTCTGTTGGTGGCGAGGAGCTCGCGCAGCCGAACGAAGGCCCGAACCACATACACGCTCATCTCCACGGCGCGCGGGCTATTCAGGACGGATGCGGCCATGATCGCGCCGTGCTCGGTGAAGGCGTACGGCAGGTACTTTCGGTGCTGTCCGCGACCACTTTTTAAGGTCGCAAATTGCGACCTTAAAGTGGCGGCCTCCTGGGCGATGAGCTGGAACATGAAATCGGTCGGAAACCGTTCGCGATTGCGCAGTACCTGTTCGTTCAACCGCTTAGTCGTGACGCCGTACAGAGCGGCGAGCTCAGCGTCCAGCAGGACCTTGCGTCCGCGGAACACTACAATTGCTCGGCTGACGTCCTCGATGGACGTGAGGGAGGTGCGTGACCTCGTTGACAGCGAGCGCAGATGTCTACGGCTCACGGCGCGCATCTCCCCCCGCCCAGCGAATGACCCCCTGACAAGGCTCGATCAGGTGTTCGACCCGCGGCTCAAATCCCAGGGTCCGGATGAGGGCAAAGGCGCGAATGTCGGCGTGGGGGAACTGCCCTTGCAAGCGGGCCGCTGCAGCCAGCAGCGTCCGTCCCTTGGTGATGACATCATCGATCAGCACTATTCTGCGGATCACCCCCTGCGGCCGGATCACGGAAAACGACCGGTAATGCTCTTGTACGGTCGGGCGCTCGCCGCTGAGCGCGGTTGCAGACTTGCGGACCGCGAATTGACGGCGCAGGCCCGGCCATACGATGCCCGCGAGGCCAACGTCCCTGAGCGCGTCGGCGAGCTCAGATGCGACCCACGGCGCCTCGCTCCCCGGAGCGCTCCCCGGCACCGGGACGAGCACCGCGCCGGGTGCGAATAGCCCCGCCAACTGGGGATGCTGCAGGCTCGTCCGATACACCAGGCCCGCATAGCGGGGAAGCCAGCGCGGATCGATCGCCTTCACTCTGGCACACAGTCGGCGCGAGGCTTCGCAAACGGCACCCGTGCCGCGCGGCGAATAGACAAAACAGGCCACGAAAGACAGGCTCGGGCACGGGACTCGCCCCGCGGTCCAGGGGTCGCGCGCCGCGCGTAGCGCAGGGTCGGCCGTTTCATTGCGCCAGGTCGTCCTCCGCCTGCTGTGAGGGCCGAAACGCCTCGCGCTCGCGGACGGTACGCTCCGCGCCGGCTCTTTCCGCCTCCTTCGGCCGAAGGCGCAGCCACGCCTCCCGCGCCTGACGCCGTATCTCTTCGACGTCCTGGATTTGAGCAGACGGATGAGATTCTTTGTCTCCGCCCTCAGCCGCGCGCGCTCCTGCAACCCCCGCTGCAGACTCCAGGGGCGACCGAGCCGGCGAGCGCTCAAGACGTCTCTGCACTCGCTCGCGGTATTCAGCGCGCAGGCGCTCGGCGAGTTCGCTGCGCACACCACGCTGTTCCATCTTCAGCTGCATGAGTGGAATTCTCGGCAGCGGCTCCCGATCGATGCCCTGGGCGGCGAGACTGCGATGGTCGACGCGCGCAGCGACATTCGCCTCACGCAGCGCCTCGTTGACGAGCGTCGCCCACCACTCCCTCAGGATGAGGTACTCCTGGCGGTGATCGGGCAACTCGCGCCGGCGACGCTCGAGGGCTTGAAGATCGAGACCTGCTTTCGCACCGAGACCCGCGGGCGTCACCTCGCGGGTGGTGGTCAACAGGTGGGCGTGGAAATTGCGCGGGTCGCCGCCGGGACGGGGCTCGTGTACCGCGAGATCCACGGCTACCCTGTAGCGCTCCGCAAGGTGTCGGGAAAAGGCCCGTGCCAACGCAATGCGCTGGCCGGCATTCAGCTCCGCGGGCAGGCTGACCTGATACTCGCGCGCGACGCGCGCGTTGTGGCGCTTTTCGGCATGCTCCGCGGTGTTCCACAGTTTCTGGCGATTGCGGGCCCACGAGACCGGCAGGCCGTCGAACTGTCCCGGCAGGAATATCTCGGTATGCAGCACGTCCCGGCGGCGTCC
>Ga0209488_10000467_pt1 | contig 33969 bp, 44 predicted proteins | sample Rivendell_Oct201_8_FD_188349 | JGI IMG/M metagenome (GOLD analysis project Ga0209488, IMG submission 188349) | Vadose zone soil microbial communities from the Eel River Critical Zone Observatory, Northern California, USA -... | ecosystem: Environmental > Terrestrial > Soil > Vadose zone >...
GGAACTCCATGGTGACATGACCAGTCCCCAACATCAACCTGCATGGTCTCACGTCATGGTGGTGGTGGCAGTGGTGGTGGCAGTGTCAAAGGCAAGATGGAATGGATGGAGATGGAGGATTTGGGGGTGCCAGACGACTCAAACGAGGAACCAGCTCTACCAGGGCTGGAGGCCTTTAAACTTGGAGTCCCCTTGACTCAAGTTGGTGTCCACTACGAAGCAAGATTTGATGACCTGAGGATGTTTATTCCCTCCATCAGATCATAGATAGAAATAGATAGAACTCGTATTTAAATCCCTCAATGGCTCAATGAAGATACCGATCCTTTGAAGTTGAAGGTTTGAAAACACGCCAGTATGAACAACACAAAATACGCATCAGATTACTGGTGCATGACCGGATTTACACAAAGGCTGACACCGGGACGGGAGCAATGGTATTATGCATGAGATGAGGCACACGCGCATGGAGTGACGGCAATGCAGAGAGGATAGATGTGCATCCTAGATACAGGTGACAATTACAAGAAATAAAAAAGGGCGATTGCGTCTTCGTAAGGGAGATGGGATTGTAATAGTCCATACAGTGCAGGAAATTGGGAGGATTTCTATGCAAACCGAACTTTCTCCCCTGGTCGACCCTCAGAAAGAAGGACAACCGCCTGGAAAGGTAGTGGTAAATACTATTAATAGGGACGATGAGAAAGGCGCTTACATATTTGCCACTGATTTTCCAACCGGGTTCCTCCTTGTCAAGTCGTTCGGCAAGCTCGTCGCTTTCGAGACCGACGACGACATCACTCTTAACGGTGCGGAGCGAGCAGACTTTAGGGGCTCCTGCAGCGCTCGCCATGGGACCAATGGCGATATCAAACGGTGTCGACGCCGGGGCAGCGCAGTCGTATGTGAGTTTGCGGTGATTTAGGTCACCTTTGAAAAAGACGAGGTCCGAGCGTGAGAGATGCAAGAAAAGATCTGGGGCCTCGCTGTGCAAGTCCCAGAACGTGTAGCCAGTACACCAGAATGGGTGTTGTTCATAAACCCACTTGCGCTCGCGCTCGTATTGCTGCGTACGCCAAGAAATGAGTCGCCAATGTTCAAAAAATGAAACGCAATGTCCTACCTTCCAACGCAGGCCAAGACGGCGCAGAGACTCGCGCTCTTGCTCAGTTGCCTTTGGGAAGAGGTGACCATAGACCATCGAATTGAAGAGCCACTCCCAGTCCTTCCTAGTTACATCCGAAACAAACCAGGGGTATCGCTTGCCATGGAAACGGATTTGCTTCGCTAGGCCACTCTGAATGAGGAAATCGGCTAAAATCGCAATTCAGATATCACTATGACCACATGTAGTCTCATACAAACCATAAACACAATCGCAGTACAGCTCAAAGCCAGCGTTGTCGAGAACGAAGTCGATGCGTCCCCCAGTCTTGTCACGGAGATCCTTGACAGCTTCCCAAAGCTGGTTGAGATGGTTTCCGAGGATATTCTTCTCAGTTGCGGCTAGGTGGTCTCCGCCAGTGGACTGAAGGGACTTGATTTGATCCTCGGTCATATTGATGAGTAACGAAAGGTCCGTGGAATTTCCCCAGAGACAAACTAGAAATGGCCGCGGTTGAATACAAGTCATCGTGACCCAGAAAGGCTGCAAACCTTGCGTCAACTCGAGGAACATAAGACGTTCGGCCTCCAATTTTGTCTCGGGGGATTTACCGGACTGTGTGAAAGGCTCGGCAAAACGCGTGGACAGCTCAAAGACGGCGTCTGATGAGCGAGAGAAGGTGTCGCACTGACCATCAACGTTGTCAGTAACGTCAAAGCAAGTAAAAAAGGACTGCAACCTTCTGTCTGTAGAATACATCGTAGTCACCCCAGTACTTGCTGACGGTGAATGCCTCACGCAGACGGCGATATTTGTACGCCTCGGCGAAGAGCCAGGGTGCGTTCATGAAATCCTTCCCTGGGAGAGGCCCATCGCTTCAATATGGCAGATGATGATACGCTAGTAGACATACCTTGGAAGTACTTCGCAATTTCCTTGTTCCACAAGGCGACATCTGCCTCGCCGTCGTCGATGATGGGCCGGAGCTTTTGATTACCAGATAGGTCCTGCATGAGAACATCCATACGTTCGATGCATTGAACCAGATCGATGACTTTCTCCTCCGATGACTGTTCGTTTAGGGTGCGAGTGGCATCGTCGATAGCTTTACCCAGAATGGTGGGGAGACGGACACCCATTGTGGCATGGGCGAACGAATACTCGTGGTACCCACGGTAGGCGGGCCACGGAGGATTATTCGGATCAACCTGAGAGAAAGAAAGTTAATGGAGTGTGAAGTAAGGGATAGAGCAGCTTACGCGGGTAGGTGTACGCGGCCATGGTCCTTTGATATCTTTCTTGGACGGGAGGTGTCCGAGATGGAGAGTGACCTTGGCCTGACCAGTAGAGCCTACTTTTTTGTTGGTGGCAGGTGCAGAGTTGGGAACGCCGTTAGACATTGCTGAAAATTTCTGCGTCGTTAACTTGATCTCAGACTCGTCGTCGGATGCAGAGGGTGTTGGGGGGAAGTATTCAAAGTTGGGTGAATCAATGTCAAGAGCTAGAGAGGCCATTGAATAACGGTACGCGGTGATGGGGGAGGGTGCTTACCCTTGGATGGCTCTTTTTATATGCTGGCGAGAGGGAAATAACCTGAAAGGACGAGATGGAATTTTGTTGCATTTTTTTGTGCGGTGGTGGTCACCCTTTAAAGGAACGTCCCGATGACATCACTCGTCCACATACCCTTTAGACTTGATAACTCCAATTCTCGACCTTCCGACCACCGGTTCACTCTTTCCATCATCGTCCACGTCGTCCACGTCGACAATTATAAGCCCTAGCAGTATCTCTACCAGTTATTTTTTTTCGTCACCCCTTTCATCGATCGATCGCTTCACGTAATCGTTCCCCCCGATAAGACCGCTCCTCATTTTCTTTTTTCTGTTTCCACTCGTTTCCCGAATGGACATACCGTATCCTCTTTTCGCGCGTCGAATCATCATTTGTCCTCAAAGGCACAATACGACCAGGAGTTAGGCCGATTAAACCGCATCAGCTCATAACCATTAAGCGTCCGCGTCACCGTTTCGGTGGCTCTAGCTTTTTCTTCGGAACAAGTTTTGAGCACAAATCCCTCGCACCTCCACTTGCCTCCTTTTGAAAACTCGTCGCGCTTTTCATGGTTCAGTTACCCTTTTGGGAAGGTCGCTATCTTCATTTTATGATTGGCGTCGTGAGGTGAACAATCAACCAATATTCACCGTAACGTTATTCCGACACCAATCCGAATAGATGGCACTAACAACTCGTCGTGAATCTCCCCGCTTATACCTCGTAACTTTTTACCCTCGCGTCTCTCTACCCACGTTTTCTCGCTCGGCACGTTTGTTCGGAGACTATCATGAACTCGTCACCATCTCATTCCCGGTTTTCTGCCTTCAGCACTCTCAACCTAACCGCAACCCCATTTTCGATTGATTAGGGAATTTACTATGCTACGCCGACTCGCTGGCTACAGCGTAGCTACCTCAGCACGTCATCCCAGCCCCTCTTCGTCCAAGATACGTGCGAGAATCCGACAAGTATACAGGATACCCCGCTTCTTACTCGGCATCCAATGATTGGTGACTGAGTAAATGTTCTGTCATTGTCCCCTTTTTGGCATGACCACCTATGGCCGCCGATGATTGACATGCATTTGTACTATCCAGTTTGTGGATCCCGACTGTTTGTGGACGAGGACTGGTGGCAGCCACTATTGAACTGTCCACATTCGTCCTGGGTGTGTGTCTTACTTTAGCGCGCATCGGGATGCGTGGGCTTTGCAACGTGCCTCCCTCGAGGTACGCTGTATTTGAGGCCCTCCCGTGTCTGTCTCTTCCCTTCCTTTTTCCGTCTCAGGTCGATCCTACCCAGGAGTTTTCATAACCTTCAACCACCTTACGTTTGCCTCTAACGCACCCCAAATTTAAACTTCTGCCCTCTTCCTAATCCTCCGCTCTACGCTACGATGCACTCTAACACCGAAGTAAGCGTTACACCTGACGGGATCCCGTACGTCGTCGAGTTCGCGAACGTATCCATTTGGCCTCGTCCCCCTATGATTCATGCCGATGTCGGTCATCAGCCATCAGACCATCCACCGAAACTACTATTGTCGCGGTCTAATACTCTCCCGACGAGCACGACCTACAAACCGCTGCCATCTCTACCCTTGCCTGTCAGGAGCATGTCTCTCAAACTCTTCAGGAACAAACCACTCGTCGCTCTTGTCAAAAAAAAATCAGCTGGAGAGGAGCTGGACTCCGCACGCCCCGTGATTCGCCGTGACGCCTCTTTTGCAGCGGAGGCGCGCAACTCCGCCCATAGGCACTTCAAGATTTTTAACGACGAATTTTCTGCTTCAGAAGAGACGCTTGTAGAACTTGAAGCCGCCATTTCTGTCGCACCCCCGGTGCCCGTGATTCCATCAGAAGATGGTCTGTCGCTCCGGACAGGCGGGTTGTACATTCAGTTCCCGACAGACATCCCGACGACATCCGATGTTCCATCTGAGGCTTCGTCGTCGCCCTCAATCGAGCCAGTGACTGAGGAAATGTCGCAGGCCGACTTCGAGAAAACCACGCGCTTACGGCTATATCGCTTGAGCCGGGCCATCTCAAAAGCCGTGTTAGCTGCTGGGATGGAAGGGGCACCGAATCCGACGAAGAAGTTCGACGCAGAAGAGAGCATCGGCTCGAAGACCGGGGACGGGCGCCTCGTGAAGGGTCGTCAGGGCTTGTTCAAAGGCACATACGGCCAGGTGCGAAACGCGTTTCGTGCCGCAGGCCTCGTGACCACGCCTTGTGGAGAGGATGGAGCTCCTAACTGTATGTACCTCTATCCCTTATTTGTCACTTGTCACACAGCTGATCGGTGTTTGATGATTCCTTTAGCCACGCGACTTGGCGCACTATTCGTCGCAAACCCAGATGGCCGAGGGGCTATCGTGTTTACCAAAGTCGTCATGTGGGGCTGATAGTCGCCCAGGGGCCTCATGATTTACATTTCCGACTCGGCCCTCGTGCGTCTAGGGCTGGGACTCGCAATAACCAACTTGTTCGAAAAGGGCCGATGAAATGGTGGAGAATACGAGAATCCTTTCTCGCGCAGCGCGCCTAGATTGCGGCTCGGAGTCCGCGTGTTGGTCTGCAAGAACGCAAATTACTTGCCTTATTGTGCGGGACACAATCTTGTTATCTTTCATTAGGCTTCAGTGCGTTGTTCCTGTTCTGGGCATGAGGCTCTAGTGGAATCGTGAAGAACGATTCCTTCCGATACCGTGTATGATGCTTGTCCGTGTATGACTTTTTCATTTCATATTGATCGTTTATTATTGCGCTATATTTACTCACGCTTAGAATGGCACCTCGCGTGTTACGATATCTCCGAATCTCATCCATTTGATGTATGTAATCATCTCCCTTACTCCACACACACCCAATCAAATTATTCATTTGTAGCCTTACGTGGGTTTCGCGTGACTATCACATGACGGCCTTTTACAGTCATTGACGGCACCGCAGAGTGCAGTAGCTGCCTAGGCTCAACCAATTCCTTACAATCACAATCACAACCCTACACCCCATTAATAATGATTGGCATGGTGCACTGATACTGCACTGGCAAACTGGCGAATCGTAAAACGACGGCGTTCAGCTGCTCAAATTTTCGCTACGTGCGTCTCCCCGCATGCCGTACGTGTGTACTCACGCCCTTGTGACTTCTGCAAAGTGGGGTTGCGGGCACAGGCGGTGTGAAGCAACTTTTGGGAGTTTCCTTTCTGGGCTTTACACACCACTGTTGTCTGTACTCCTGCTCGAAACGACCACCTTGTGGAGCCTACGAGGCATTTTCTTCCAAGGGCCATCAATCTTAGTGTCACGAGCCCGCCTTCTCATATCATCCCCTAACTCACGAAAGGAACACCACGGCGTTCGGGGTGGAATTCTGTTCTCGTTGGAGCTCTGTTCAAGACTTCAGGAATGATCCATCAGAGACGGGGCCCTCTTGGCAATTCTCTCCAAGGGGTACTCGGAAGACCGTGGATACCTGCGTCTCTTACTCTTACGTTTTGGGGATGGGTCATCACGCCACCCGGCGAGCCCCCAATTTCCAGAGAGATGATGTCAGCTCACACGCTGCCGGAGTTTCGCGCGGAGTTGTGGACTCCTGCAGGAAGATACGGGTGAGAGTGTTTTCTGCATGCCATTCGATCGCAGACACGATGCGCATCCCCCGGCATGCGTCTACGGTCATGTTGCACCATTTTAAGGTGATCGCGGTGCTCTCTTGGAAAATCACTTCGTTGCGTCCCAGCCCGCTTTATTAGAACGGAAGCGAATTCCCCGATTTCCTGCCCATGCTGCTTGCTGGACGCCTTTCGAAAAGGATTTTCTGGATCAGCAGTGCACGGGACAACAACGCCAAGAACAACTTGACGTCGCGAACGGAAAACGGCTATACTTTGTCGAAAACGTGCTGGTGGGACGGCCAAGGATTTTGTCGAACGATTTCGACGGCGACGTTCTGGATGGTCTCGGATGACGATATGACGTTAACGTTGTCTCTTCCTAGCTCCAGGCTCAATTGTGTTGTTCGAGAACATAGTCGTTGAATGGTTGACGGCCGCGTTCTGCGGGCGCTCCGTGTTCCAAGTCTTGTCAATGTACCTAGAGGATCAAATCATTCTACGCCACCTGTGACCCTGTATGAGAATAAGGAAGGTGATCACTCCATCAGCAGCAATAAACGGGGCTCACTCCCAGGTACTATCGAAGGAGCCGCTGCAAGCGGCGCAGTAACACGGCAAACGTGTGACCTGGCAGCACTGCGACTCCGAGATAGCAAGTCTTGGGGTGACTCAATTCCCATCGGGTTGACGTCCCATTGATCTTGACACTAAATTCACATTCTCCTCTAGTACACGAGAAGTAGTTCAACATTCCCCAGACGCTATCCTACAGTACGATGCCAAGTGGTCGTCACACCTCAGCGTTTTACCTCACCGTGGTTAGTACAAGTAATCAGGTCACTCCTCCCTTTAGATCATATCAACAACGTATCTTGTTCTTCCAACGGGTACGTGGCCTGCGTGTCAAGTTTTCACCCAGCCTTGATATTTACTCTATTCCACGGGGATAGTTAGGTGAATAAAGCCAATGAGGTGTGCCTACACTTATCGAATGTGGCGGGTTAGAGCAACGAAGATTTGGAAGAGCCCTTACCCGAGAATCCCCGCCAACTCGGCTGCGGCGGGAGTGTTGCTCCTCTAACCATGGTGGAAGTTGTCTGTCTTCAACAACGGAATCTCCCAGACGTTCAGTTTTTTCCGCGCTGGCCGCAGGAGATACGTCCACGGAGCTTCCACGACCACCAAATACAACTGAATCACGCGGAACTATCATAGTGTTCGTCGCCGGTCACCTACTTGAGAACTCAATAGAGTCTAACCTTAGATTCCAGCATGGGATTCGCCTTATCTTTCTTTCAGACTCTGTCTGTAATTGCCCTCGGAAATATGAGTCGCAGGCTGTACCGTTATATATACACTTACTACAATGTCTAATCAACCTTTCCAATCGGTCCCAAACTCCGCGACAGGGAACTTCAGCTACAGGTTCCGACACCCAGCTCATCGTGGAGAGTGACCTTGAAGTGGAACACAGCTCCACCCACACGTGGGGCGTGCGCCGCTATCGCCCCTACTCAAGCTGTATACGATTGCGGCGCTACTGCACTAGCCCAATCTGTCATCAGGCAGACGCTGATCCTTTTGTACTTCCCTGGCAAAGTGCCGCAGACACGCAAAAAGGCTCCGACAAGGTGGACACCGCATTGTCATCCCAGCGACATGAGCAGGGGTTATCAGACTCACGCACCTTACGATTTCGTTGTCCTCCATTACCGCTGGCAGTCGAGATAGGACCACTTCTTGAACCTTGTTCCTGGCATCCAGAAACCGCGAGGCATGTCCACATAACCACGGTCCTTGACCATTTCGGCTAACCATGCGGCGCACAGGCAGTTATCGCAAGATAGGACTCGGAGAGAAGAAACGTTCACGTTCACATATGGAAGTCTTGCGAGCAGAGGCCAGAGAGCCTAAGGATAGTACGATATCTTGTTCCCCGGACTGCTAACACGCTACGATAAGACCTTCGCTGATTTTGAGTCCCGGCGGAGCTAGCATATCTGAGTTCGATATCGTAGGAATCATCAACATTTATATCTTGCGTTACTTCCGACAATGCGCCGCACCAAATTTCCCGAGCTTAGAAGGTACTGTGACTACGCCACTGCCGAGTGCTGTATGGCTAAGGTCGCCCCTCGTTGTGCAGAAAACAGGAAACGCGGTCATACTGCGTATCTGGAACCGCACATTGAGGGCTCAGCGTTGAACGTTCGTTCGCGAACCTACGAGGACAGCACGATGGGTCAAATTCATTTGTTTCTACTGATTCTGGCGGTTGGAATTATGCGAGGCCAACGAGGGGTGGGTGGAAAATGCCGACTGAGGTTAGGTCGGTCGCAGTCGCGGCGCGGGTGAGCTCGGATACCCAACACACCCTTTGCCACCACAACCGTGGCGCTGCTGGAAGTTGCTCCGGATTGCAGCCTCTTTCCTGCACTTGCGGCCAAGTCTCATCACTTGGGAGATTCTGGGTGAAATCCCATATATATCGTTCATCGGCAGTAACAGAACGTTAACACCATGCAACACCCTGTCTCACTGCTGGCCAGCCTCTGCTACTACCTCTCCCACAAAGTGTATTTCGTCAAGTCAATATAACCTCCCACTTCCCCCGAAATCGATCGTGGGCTTTCGACCGGCTTCAGCACGACCACCGGTCGGATCCAACCCAATCCGACTGTGTCCCATACCGCACATCATCCTCAGCAGATCACAGCGCACGATCCTGACCGGGTGTGCAGTACTACAGTAGCGTTGCAGCTATTCCGTTTCAGATTGACATCGCCACAGTTCCTGTTGGGTTGTCATGTGTTGCCGTGCCCTTGTTATCGCTGTAAGAAGATGCTGTACTCGGCGACCCTTTTCAAGTTCGTCGAGCACCTGTCACCACTCCCGGAGAATAAAAATTTCTTTCGAACCTGCGCGTGTAGACTCAGCAACTGAATCTCAGGTGAGGTCGAGAGATTATTACATAAGACCCATCGGTAGAGATTCGGGCATAAATCAACTTCCTTCTACACGACCCACGACATTTCGACATAAATGTGCTCTCCTGCGTTGGCGAATGCGGTTAGCCAGCATGCGATAACACCCAGAGCTGTAGCCGACTTACAAGTTACGACACGGACCCTAAAATCCATTCCGAGGTTATCAATTCGGGCCGCAGCGTCAGGCTAGGCTCCGTAATTCGTTATCCATGTCGTATTCTCGTTCAAGTTGGACATGTCGACTCGCACATCGCAGACTCATGTCGTCGTCCTCGGGGCGGGGGTCATCGGGCTTACCGCCGCCCACGTCCTGACCGAAGGCGGAGGCTCTGACTTCAAAGTCACGGTTATAGCACGAGATATGCCCGAAGATCTCAGCAGTCAAGGGTTTGCTAGTCCTTGGGCTGTGAGTTGCTTATGATTATCTGACTCATTCTAGGTGGTTCAACTTTCTGTCCCTAGGGTGCTAATTGGTTGCCGTTGCAACGAGAAGCTCGCCTTAATCGATGGGAAAAGTACACATTGTACGTCGAATAAGTTGAAACACGTCTGACCTCTGAACATGGCTGCCTAGCGATAAGTTCTGGGGCATGATACCTACGGGATTAGTAAGGGCAAGTCATTTGGCCCATCCATCAAATCTCTCTGTGCAAATGATATCCTCTAGAGACTTCCATCGCGGATCTATTTTGAAGGTGAAAATTGCGAGGAGATATCTTCTTGGTGGGGAGAAATCGCCCGTGATGTAGGTTGGCCCCCATCGTGATTGACAAATCTAACCGATGTCAGTTTCGTGTCCTGCCAAGTGATCATCCATTACCTGCCAACGCGAAAAGCGGAGTCCAGTTCGACACGTTTTCATTGAATCCTGAGGTTTACCTTCCATGGCTGAAGTCCGAATTGGAGAGCAGAGGAGTCAAGTTTGTAAGACGCTCGATCAAAAGTTTGGACGAGGCGTGCGGATTGGCTGGAGAAGATGGCGCAGTGATCAACGCAACAGCACTTGGTGAGCTTTGCAATAGGTCCGAAAAATGACGTGCCTACGAATCTGCGTCTCAGGTGCACGCTCCCTCCTTGGTGTAGAGGATACCAAGATGTATCCCGTGCGGGGCCAAGTTGTGCTGGTGCATGCGCCAAACGTCAACGAATTCGCAGCTTTATTTCCTGCTGGTGGGCAACTTCAGCTTCCCTGGGTTGTTCGAACTCACCATGAACGAATCAGATATAACTGATTGTTCTTACGTGCCATACTTGATACCACGTCCCTCACCACCTGGTATGGTGTTGGTGGGGGGAACCTTTCAACCCAACGACTGGGACACATCCCTCAGCATTCCGGCTGCGCACCGTATCCTGACTCGGGCGAAGGAACTGGTGCCTGCGTTAGCCGAGCCCACTACACGGATCCTCAGCCATAATGTGGGCTTACGGCCTGCTCGTGAAGGGGGGCCACGGGTCGAGGCACAATTTGTTGATGTACCAAGCAAGGGTCCCCTTGTTCCTGACCTGGCGGGAGCTTCTACGGATTCCAAGACGACTTTAGTTGTCCATGCTTATGGATTCGGGTAAGTGAAACGGTCCCATACGATGTCTTATTTGTTAAGGCGCTTTAGTTCCTGTGGGTACCAGCAGTCTTGGGGTGCGGCAGAGGAGGTAGTCAGGCTGCTGAAGGAGAACTTGCCTCAGTGATGTGATGATCTAATTGCACCATCTTCAGAAGTCGGAAGCCTGTCACTGTGTCATGAAGGATGGGCATCACTTTCTCCTACTCAACAATTCATGTTTCTGCTCCTCACGTTGTGCAGCTCTCACGAAGTCTATCGAACGAGCCAAATATATCTCCAGGAGACCAGGGCAGACGACCAGATCTGAGTGCTCTATCGGGTTTCATCTATTATCGTTTATTTGATATTCAGCCCTGTTCCCAGCTACGGATGCCCTTAACCTATTGAGTGTGGTGTTCGAACGCCGATCATTTCCGGTTTTCCCCAATTTATTGTCCATCATGTTCAGAAGAACACCCTCGGGATTCGCAGACCATGTAGTCCTGGTCGTCGTGGTGAGGTTGAGCTGTTATCGAAGGTCACAACACACATTTCTCGTCCTGGTTCTTCCGCGGCGCTGGCCAGGGAAATATGTCGTACAAGTGCCGTATTCACGTCGCAGCGTGCCTTTGTGCCCGGTCGGCAATCAGAGAAGCGTGCAACTTCGTAGACTCACACTCGTCTCCGCCCTCGCCCCAATAAATGCGACATGCGAACCTTCGCCCTAAGCCCGCTTCCATTACATGTGATGAACAACCACCGTGGCCTTGTAGCAGCTACCTGACATCACACAAGGTGACGATCGTCGATGTCGAAGAGAGTAATTCAGTGATGATCGCCATGACTCTTCTCGTGACCTTTTGTAGGGGACCTTTTACACGATTATTTGGTAAGTTGGAAGGTGGGGTATGTTACCGTGCGTCCTTCGTCATCGTTCACACTATCATGATACTATCCGGAGTCCGGGTGCATTAACGTCTTTACGACCTTCCTCGTTTGCTATCATTCGATTCAAGCACAGAAAGCCTTCAGCTATACATCAGTCCGGCATTAACAAGCGGCTATCCGAGAACTTATTGGCTGGCTACCTCTCAGTCTCCACTTCTTCTCACGGCCTGTGAAGCCGCTGGCAGCGATGAGCTGGCATCTCGGCATACGGAAGACACAACCAACATACTTCACCCAAAAAACTCGTGGATTCTCTAGCCCTCGGGTTTCTCAGCAAATACTGCGGAAATTCGAAAACCTGTCCCAGTCTCGGAGTCTTTCCGCTGGAAGTACACAACGATAATACCAAAATCCCTGAATGAAGCAGGCCCAGATAATGTAAGGGTGGATCGGCCTTCTCGCAGCCTCTTATCAGGTTGTCATTCGATGCTCCGTCTCTCCCTTTAACTCTTCCCATGTTCCCGATTGCCCTATCTGTTCCACTTCTCATCTTGTTGGCTCTCGGCGCTGGGGCGAAACCCATCGTCATTCGGAAGGCTCCGGTGACATTGTCGTTCGCCAGGAAGCTCAACATCACGGGCTCCAACGACCTGGTCCTTAAAGATCAGGCACGCGCGAAGAGCTTACTTGTAAGTCAAAATGGCACCGGGACTCCTGGCGTGGTCGCCAGTCTCACTGTGACAAATGTTGGCGTGAATTACCAAACCGTTGTTGGTATTGGCAATCCCGCAACTTACTGTGGGTCACTTTATCTTGGTTTGAGTTTGCCTTAGATTCCAGCTCTCCGGGCGGATTAGACACGCTCATCATAGACACCGGAAGTGCCAATACTTGGGTGGGCGCTGGGAAAGCCTATGTCAAGACTAACACCAGTGTGCAGACCAACAACAACGTAGTAAGTATTTGTGTACTTGTCCGTTTAGTAGACCAGGATAACCTGACTCACAAATACTGTCAGTCAGTATCGTATGGCACTGCGACATTCTCTGGTGCGTTTTCATCCGTTAGCGCCCTGTTGGTTTTTGCTATATTCACATAACTTTCAGGAACAGAGTTCATGGATACTGTGACGATTACCCCCAGCGTTGTTATTTCACCCCAGTCCATAGGTGTTGCGTCAACATTCCGTGGCCTCCACGGCGCGGACGGTATCCTTGGGTGAGTGTAGACTTGCGCACGCATGTATTGCGTTGACACTATCCCTACAGGATAGGCCCAACGAACCTGACGATCGGTTCCCTGTCACCTTCAAGAGGTGACCGTATACCCACAGTCACGGATAACCTCTTCAGCCAGGGGGCAATACCATCCAATCTGGTCTCCGTGTCTTTTGAACCCACAAATGGGACCTTGGACAAGAATGGCGAGCTGATGTTCGGTGACACCGACTCTACCAAATTCACAGGAAATATCACTTTCATGTGAGTGCCAACAGCGGCCATCTTTGAAATACCAGTGTCCACATAGGCCTAGATAGCCCTCTTACTAGAACTCACCCTGCGAGTTCGTTCTGGGGCATCAATCTGTCCATATGGTACGGCGCTTCGACCCCCATCCTGAATACCACCGCCGGCATCGTCGACAGCGGAACAACACTCATCCTCCTTGCCACCGGTACGTGACTTTTGCCTGACACACGCCAGCAATTAATGTAAAAGGTCGATTTAAATAAAATAAAAACCCTCTCTAGACGCGCTCGACCGCTACCGCGCCGCAACGGGCGCCGTTCCCGACAACACCACAGGCTTGCTCCGCATCACGCCGGCGCAGTACTCCAACCTACAGTCGCTCTTCTTCACCGCCAGCCCGGGCAACACGACGTTCGAGCTCACACCCAACGCGCAAATCTGGCCCCGCGCGCTCAACTCGTTCATCGGCGGCACACCCAGCGACGTGTACCTCATCGTCCACGACATCGGCAGTCCCTCCGGCAGCGGCTTCGACTTCATCAACGGCTACACGTTCCTCGAGCGCTTCTACTCCGTCTTCGACACTGGGAACAGCCAGGTCGGCCTCGCCAATACTCCATTCACCTCAGCGACGAGCAATTAGTGGAGTTGAATGGAAGTAACAGCCCTCTCTTCGGCTGTGCAGCAGTATCCGTAGGGTGAAACTAGACGGCGAGAATACGTTTTCCTGGCTTGTAAAAATCCCAGCTGCATTTTTTACCCGATTTTCTGGGGTATTGAACAACTGCTCGTGAATATAACGGCTCTCACCGGCAGGCAGGGAGACGGCAATTGCACATTATTCCTGGACATAAACCGTCTATACGTGGATAAATACATACAACATACCCTGACAACCAGGATCTCGGTACCTCAGCGGCACCGAATTGAAAGACACGTGAATACATAATCACAAGCTACTGAACTAAGTTGACCACCCTCCAGGAAACTCCTGATGCTCCCACTCCTCGGTTGAGGGTCGGTTCCGGTTCGACCTAGAGCTACCGCTTCCCCTAGCACCCATCATGTTGAACAATTGGCCGAACATACCCCCACTTGGCGCGGGGTCTGGTCGAGTCGCCCGGTTGACTGGGGGTGGCCCACCAGATCCACTGGCGGCGGTGTCGGGCGGGTGAGGTCCAGGTTGAGGTACAAGTTGGAACCTGAGGCAGCGTAAATTGTATGGTAGTGCCATCTAAGCCCAATACTTACCGACAAACAGGGCAAGTAGCACTGGTTTTGAGCCAAGGCATTATACAACCCTCATGGAATGGGTGTTTACATGGGAGAGTGACGAGTACTTGGTCATCTGGATCTTCGGTGTTTAACGAAAATTGGTCCTTACACACTGCGCAATCTCGCTGCAGCAGTGGGGCTGAAGGGTATAAGTACAGGACACCAGTGAATGAAGAGTTAGGCATCGACTCACAGTCTTCTTCTAACACTTCTCGGTGAAGTTGCTGCATGACATCTTCTGTCGCTGGGACTGGCCGGGAAGTATTCCCCTGCTCCATGATCTGGGTAATGATCTGGTCCAGTGCTGCGTTATATTAGTTGATATTTGTGAATGATTTTCAAAACCCCGTACCTTCTTGATTGAAGACATAATCACCCATTCTTCCGTCCTCAGGACCACCCAAGAAACTGAAACCATTGAAGGGATCCGCGACTCCTTCCCTCCCAGTACGCTGTGCGAGCATAGCGAGCAGGTATTGGGCCATCATAGAGCTACCCATCGGAGGTCGCCCTTCGCCTGGTGCTCTGTGCCTGATATTAGGGGGCTGTGTAGGGGACTCTGACATCTTTACGCACCCAAGCCGATTTCCACCTAGTGATGAGGGACCACCAAATACTATTGTTCGGGCACCACCCGGACCTCGATCGATGTCTAATCGAAAACCAGTTCCGCCCTGAGAAAGACATCAGGATTGGGTGGGCAAGGGGTATCACTACGCACCGTGCTAGCTCCCTCGGGAGAGGACAGTCTGTTTGAATTTCCGGGCTGACTTGCACTCCCACGCGGAGGTCGAGGATTATTATTATTAGTATTATTCACATATTGTGATAAACCCACTGGAAAGATGCATTGTATGATCGATGATTACGGGCATAGAGTTGATACGTACTGAAGAAATTCTCCAGGCTTGGACTGCCGGCAAAAGCGGTACCATCATCAAGAGGAGGACCTGACTCTTGGAAGCTACGTGGGTCGTCTGTTTCATTTTCGATCTATCAAAAGGTGGTCAACTCGGCAGTGGAGCAAGCAACCGTGTCTCACATACCTTCTCTACAAATGTTCCACTACATGATGCACAATGAGGATCGGGGACCTATACAACGTTGTCGTATTCTCTATTTGCTACTTGTCAGGGAGGAAGATTCTGCATACCATTAATGGCCTCATCTCTGCATGACACTTCGAGAAGCATAAGCGGAAGAGGGCATCAAACGGAGGGGTTGAACTCACTTCATGACAATACCACATCGGCTCTCTCGAAGACATGATTGAGGATGATTGTGTGTTGAGGAAATTGTCAACGAGAGGAAGAGTGAGACCTGGAGGAGCGCACGGGTCGTGTCAGTTTGAGGGGCCGTGCCATGACGTGAGCAGTGATCTTGCTATAAAAGGCGACGTTCTAGTGGCTTCCCCCCAGCATTTGTGACAGTCACTTGACAAAGTGAGTTGTGTTCTCTCTTGCCACACTACGATGAACACCCCTGTTCCCTATTATACGAGTGTAAACACATATGAGATCACTCTACGGGTGCAACTGATATCGAACGCGAGCGAGGGGCCGTTCTTTTTCCTCATCGATTACATCAGCGCTTATTTCTCGACTGCAGGCTTTCCGTGCTCCCACCTTTTCGCAAGATGTTCATCGCATGGATCTATCTTTCACCTTTTCACCACGTGGATCTATCTTTCACCTTCCACCCTTCGCATAACTTAGTGGACCCTTTTCGCTTAGTAAGCACAGACCTTGGTAAACAGATGTCAACATCGCGCTCGTGACCGCGTGACCGTTTCAAACATTGTTTGATTGTTCAATTTGTGTCCGGCCATCTAGCTTCGACCTCATGGGTACCCTCATATCCTTTCTAGTGCATCCATTCTCGACAGCGAGGCGGTTCAGAGATGAGTATGACCAGGAAGGGAGTCTTGGCGACCTCATCTATCACGCAACCTTGGTCTTCGCCTTTGGAATCTGGACCGTCATCCGACGTCACTTGAATGCGCGGAGCAGAGCAAAACCCTTTCGCATTGAACCACCCGAGGTTTGATTATTTTCTTGGGCTCATTCACGCGTTAGCTAAGTGCTTTCATTTCGTAGGCCGCCGATCCGTCCTGGGCGAATGCTCAATCAATTCAAAATGCAAACCTGGAGTCCCACAAATATGATGGAAACCTTGCGCCGCCAACCGGAGAAATTTCTGGTCGCGAATATATCACCTGCTTCGATCCTGCTACCGGTCTTCATCTAGGCACACTTCTCGCTGACAACATCGACGAAATCGAGAACAAGATCAACATTGCCGAGGCTGCTCAGGTTGCATGGGGAAAGAGCTCATTTGCTGATCGAAAACGCGTCGTTCGCAGCCTCAAGAAGTGGCTCGTGGAGAACCAGGAGCTGTGTGCGAGGGTTGCCTGTCGAGATACGGGAAAGACACGTATGTCGTGTCTTCTTGGTTGTGGATTTGTCGCTTCATTCTACGAGTTAGTCATCGACGCTGCCCTTGGAGAAATCTTGACGACGTGTTCGAAGATGGATTGGCTTCTGCGGCACGGCGAGAAGTACTTGCGCCCAGAGGCGCGCTCATCCCCTCTTCTCCTGGGTTACAAGAAGTCAGAGGTACACTATGAGCCCCTTGGTGTGGTCGCCGCCATTGTTTCGTACAACTACCGTGTGTACTTTGATCTCCCTCCAACTGCACCTTTATTAATCCTCTTCAGCGTTGCACAATGCTTGGTCTCCCATTCTGGCCGCCCTGTTTGCTGGCAACGCTATCGTCATCAAGTGCTCAGAACATGTCGTTTGGTCATCGGCTTGGTTTGTCAACGTTATCAAGGAGTGTTTACGGGCCTGTAACTTTGATCCGGAGTTGGTACAGGTATGTTGTTTCGTCCGATCGCATTTGCTGGTGATGTCATGCCTTTTTCGCCTTCGAAAAAGCTCGTTTGCTGTTTCCCGGACCAAGCGGAGGGCTTAACAAGATCACCCAAAATCAAGCACATCACTTTCATAGGTTCCGAGCGTGTTGGCCGTTTGGTTGGTCCCCTTAAAGAATAACCGTGGAGCCAATCCAATACCCCTTCTAGGTTGCTCTTGCTGCAGCAAACAATCTAACCCCACTGACCCTCGAACTTGGTGGCAAGGATCCTGCAATCATACTTCCTGAGACAGACATTGAACGATGGGCTAGCCTGTGGATGCGTGGCATATTGTATGTCCTCTGAATCCCTGGAGGGATAATGCACTCAGTCAGCACATAGCCAGAACGCAGGTCAAAATTGTATCGGCATCGAGCGATTGCTCGTTCATAGGGATCAATACGACGAGGTTTATCACCTTATATTGGATCGCACCAGAGAATTACGCCTGGGTGGTGCTTTATCTGCTGATGACGTTGGTACTGGCGTGGACGTAGGATCGATGGTTTCGCGTGAACGATTCCAAAGCCTCCAGGACATCATCAACGACGCGGCGTCCCAGGGTGCCCAGGTTGATTTAGGTGGTGGACAGCGTGTACATCCGTACTTGGTAAACGGTGCATTTTTTGAGCCGACAGTCATTGGAAATGTCCGTCGGGATATGGATATCGCCCAACACGAATGTGAGTTTTGCTTTCGCACTGAGACGTAAATTCCATCTCGACGCTTTTCTCTGCAGTGTTTGGGCCGATAGCGCTTGTCATGCCCTATGACACGATCGAGGAGGCCATTGAAATCGCCAATGGTACTCGGTATGCACTTGGTGCCAGCGTTTTTGGACCTGACAAGTATGAGTGCTTGGACGTCGCCAAGCAACTGGAGTGTGGCATGGTCTCCATCAATGACTTTGGCGTATTTTATGTAGGTGCTTTTCCGTAGAGTTGCGAAAGACTGACATTGACGTCGTCCTCAGCTGAAGTACGTCAGACTACCCTGGACGTGTATTGTGTGGTATTGACCCGTAATTTCTCCCCAGTCAAGATCTCCCATTCGGTGGGACAAAGGCCAGTGGATATGGAAGATTTGGTCAGAGTATTATCTTTGACTTATTGTTTTCAAGCTGAGACATATTCTCAGGCGGACCGGAAGGCTTGCGGTCTCTTACGAACTCGAAAGCTGTAGTTGTCGATCGTTGGCCATGGCTTCTCCAGACAACTATTCCTCGACCACTGGATTATCCGACTCGTTCAGGTGCACAAGCCTGGTGGGTTTTGAATTTTCATCCGCATCAGACTGTAATGCCTGAGCAAACTTTATAGGGACGTCGCAAGCGGTATAATTGATGCTTTGTACGCTGATGGATGGCGCCAAAGCTTCGAGGGCCTCCAGCGCCTCGTCGATGCATTAAGACGACAGTGATATTGATTGTTGGGGTGTCCTGTATATCCGTGGTCCCTGCCGGCGAGAGGCTTTATGTTTGTGTGGGTGAAGCAAGTGGAGTAGTGACTTACGATCTGATCATGACAGAATGCGTATTATTTCAGGATCTAATTCGAATGTTATTGTCTATGAGACTGCACATATATCGCGAACAGAATATGAATAGCTATCGGTACGACATGATGAGAAACCGGATGGCACATGATGTATGAGTAGGATCACCAGCAATTGCGCTGCTTAAGCGCTACTCAACTAGTACTTCCGAAAGAAGTACTGTATAATTGACAACTCCACCATGCGCCACCAGGCTGCCTTCTCTTCTATGGCCTACTGCCCGTACTCCCGAGACACTGCCAGTCGTTCAGTTCGAGCAACGGACGAATAACCCCAGCCTCAGGCTCTACATAACTCCGGACCCTTAATAAAGAACCATCCCATCGCCGCCAAGTCTGCCAGGATTCGGACCTTATTCTTCACTGCCACACGCGCATGCAACTCGATGCACGTGCACGTTCCGGGTAATCCATGACGTTCGGACCTTAACTTTGCAACGCAACCGCGTGTTCGCCTCCCTGTGTTCATGTGCAACATTGTGGGCCACCTCACAATGTGGCAGACGACCCCCGTTAACACCTTCCACTTGAAATAAATGCACATCTCTCGAGGGTATAAATGGGGCACAAGTAAAGGGATTGTCCTTCGCTTCGACATCCCTTCGCGGACGAAATGTTTGCACTCCTCCGAGTCGCCTTCTTGACCAACGTGGCCATCGCTGTGGGGTCTGCACAGGGCCGTACGCTGTTGAAGGCGGCGAGTACCCTTTTCGACAAGCGATTGAGCTCGGTCTGTGATTAAGTTGCACAGCAGTCGTGCGGTCTTGACGATCCACTCGAGAATTCTTACTGCTATGAATCCCCAGGGGTGCGTTACACTTTAAAAAATTCTATCGGCACCTATACTGATGCACGCTTCAGGGACTGATTCTCCAAACGCAGGTACGTCCAAGGCCGTCAAGTGAATTCTCGTGAAATGAACAAGGGTCAGGGGTATATCAGTTCTAGGACACGAGCCCGTCCACGGGTCCGGCTGACAGCTGGACGATTCATGGTTCGTGACTAGTCTTTTACGTACCTGCTCTGTTTCGCTCATCGGGGTGGATTAGGTCTCTGGCCGGACAAGTATGCATGCCTATCATCGGACATGGACAGCTACCTGACCACATACTCCCCGTAGCTGCGATGGCGCGTTTACCTCTAACTCCGATCCGAGTCGTGCCTACAGGGATATTGCTGGCGTACCATGTTCCCCACTTCTACGCTGTTTCGTCACTGGTGCATCGCATGGGTCTAGCTCCTGAGCAACCAAGGCGCGGCCGACACATTGTCATATATGCAAAAATACTGGCTCGATATCAACGGTCAAAATGAGCGCTTTTGGGAGGTATGGACTCCAGTCATACGGGATAACTCCCAGCAGCTCCCGGACATACACCTGAACCAGTTGACCAGCGCACTAAAGGCGGCTTCCGGAGTACGTTGCATACTGTTTGCCTGGCACATCGACCGCTGAAGCTGATTTATTACGTTTCACAGTATACCCCAGCTATTTCGTGCAAAGGTCATACGATCAATCAAATAAGCTGGTATTTCTACACTAGAGGCTCGGTCCTTGACGGAAACTGGGAGATGATCGGTGAGAGGAACAATCCCTACACGTTATGGAGCACTGCGCTCATGGGCGACAACAGATGCCCCGATCAGCGGTTCGTGTCCCTCGAGCGGACTCCAGTATCCTCCAAAGTGATTGGCAGGGACGCCGTAAGTCACGGTCCTGTCTGCAAATGCCCACCTCGGCATTATCCCGCATTCCTGCGATCTCGCGAGTTCCACTGACGTACTGCGACGAGCGATATGCTATCATGTGTTGCACTTCGGACGGACACCATCATCCGCTTCAATTTCTCTGTTTCAAATGCGTGTTCGTTTCAAGTCCCGGCCGAAGCCGTGTTAGTTCCTGGACATCACAATTCACAACAAATAGTGTCAAGTCGTGAATCTTGCCAAAAACGGTACATGGCATCTTGTGGAGGGTATACAAAATGGCCTACGCTCGAGTGCAAATGAAATTAAGCGCGCACTCAAGGCGGAGTTTCAAGTCGAAGTCGACAGTTGACCCATGACATGCAAGACTTCGAATGACAGGTGTGCGCGGTATCCGCTACAACGTATTCCCCGAGTCCGGTCAGTGTGTTCCCGCTCTCGATTGGTGATGTAATGAGGACTAGGGTTGACCTCACCCTGCGCTCTCGGCGGCGCCGCGGCCCCATGCATTCCTGGATTCTGGAATGTTGCCAATTCTTTCCAACAAGGCACAAGGCCTGACCGCTGACGCCTTGCCCAATGTGTCCCAATGCTGTGGTGCAACCCTGCGTAACGCCCGTCGCATGATAAAAGCCCACCTGGGATGCGCAAAGAAGCACAACCCTTCTACTTCTACATCCTCTCACAGGCGCGATGTTTGCACTCCTTGCTGTCCTCGCCAACGTGGCCATCACCCTGGTGTCTGCCCAGCCTGAGGACCCTATGCCGTTTAACATATCGGGTCCTCTCTTTGGAAAAATGATGCAGTGCAGTGGATCTGAACCGTTGTCGTGCAGCCTTGATAACCCACCTGAGAATCTTTGCTGCTATGAATATCCGGGAGTGCGTTACACCGTATTCCATACAAAGTCCTTGGGCGCTCAGAACTGACGCACGTTTCAGGGGCTCCTTCTACAAACCCAGGTACGTCAGGGGTCTATGTGAACGCTCGTGTTATGAACAAAGGCGCGAATCCATCAGTTCTGGGATACGAGCCCGCCCGCTGGTCCCGTTGACAGCTGGACAATTCATGGTTCGTGATTGGCCTTTTTTATGTGCGCGCTCTGGTTTTCTCACCGAGGTGGACAGGTCTCTGGCCAGACAAGTATGCATGACCATCATCGAAAGTGGACGACTATCTAAATGCCTCCTTCCCGTAGCTGCAATGGCTCGTTTGAGTCTAACTGCGACCCGAGTCGTAACTATAGAGATATCTCTCAGGTACGTTCTCCGGCCTCGACTTATTCCTCAACTCATGCGTCGCGTGCATCCAGCTCTTGCGTAGCCAAGGCGCGCAAGACACATTGTCATATATGAACAAATATTGGGTCGATATCCACGGTGATAATGAGCAGTTTTGGCAGGTATGGACCACAAAACTTAAAAATATTTATTGAGCTCATGGTCGTCCAGCACGAGTGGTCGAAGCATGGGACGTGCTACAGCACCCTGGAGCCTTCCTGTCTTCCTCCCGGCAGTCCTCGGGGCGCGGAAGCTGTCGCATTTTTCAAGCAGGTCGTTGCTCTGTACAAGACTCTGCCCACGTACCGGTGGCTCAGGGAACAAGGCATCACTCCAAGCCGCACCCAGACACACACACTGGAGGACTTCACTAGTGCGCTACAGGCAGCATCTGGAGTACGTTGAATAACTTCCCTGCATCCACTACTGAGGTGATTGATCACGTTCATAGTATGTCCCAGCTATTTCGTGCAAAGGCCATGTGATCAATGAGATCAGCTGGTATTTTTACATCTCCGGCTCACTCCTCGGCTCGGACGTGGACCAGGGTAGCTTTACCCCTATTGGTGAGAGGAACCGTCTACAATTACGAAGCATTGCGTTTATGACGAGAACAGATACCCCGAAGAAGGGAAAATGTCCGCCGACCGGTCTCCTGTATCCTCCAAAGTCCCACTGACGAAGTTGTCGTAAGTCATGGTCCCGTCGTGGTGCATGCTTCGGTATTGCGCCACACTTCCTCCGATCTCGCATGTTTCACTGACGTACCTGGACGTGTATGCAGGCTTCTTGGCACTCTGACTGGCGAACGTGTGTGAACCGATGTAAGCCCTTGTGTTCCACTGTCCGCATTCCAATGTACTAAAGACCGCCATAATGAATGATGCATGGCTTGGTCCTACGTAGATCAAGCATATGTGGATCACGGGAACCATAGTTACAAGACTCAACGACAAAGAACCGCTTATCAGTAGTATATAGTGCTCAACCTGACGTCAATAAATATTCTTGATCTGGAAAGCTGAACCTCCACTATGTGCTATACAGCCTCTGGGGTGTTCTGACGCGCAGTTGTACAGTCTTCACCGTGACCCACTCAGTGAGATACCCAAATCTTGTCCCGCCCCGGAAAGACTTTTGGGGCTTTTCCATCCAAATCAGCCTGAACCAATCACATTCACATAACCTCAGTTGTATATCTGTGACTTTGTAGATGAAAATATAATGAATTGAGTGTTATATCGTAAAATCACTGGAAGTTTTCGTTATCGCGCAAAACCCACTCAGTGAGACAGTCACACTTGATGATCTAATCATCGTCGTCTTCCTCCGACTGCGCGTTGTTCTGGGTTTCCACAAATATGCGATGCTTTTCCTTTTCAGTCTTTGCTCTTCCTGGCATCAGGGTGATGTGATCCGCACGAAAAATATGGTTTTGCACAGCGCTTAGCGGGTCTTCTAACTGTCTCGGAAAATAGAAAGTGTGATGTGACAGTGTCGGTTGTCAACCAACACGCCTCCATCAGTATACAGTGTTCACCCACTCAGTGAGACACTTTGGCTTTCTTGCACAAATTGTGCTCCTTTTGTCTCGGACCTTTTGCATATGTTTAGTACCCAATACAGTGAACATGCACGCAGGTTTTTAGGATTATCAAGCTATAGGAAAAAATATGGGAGACCTAACAATGCGTGAAAATGGGGTATGAAACACAGTTTGATCAGTTTCAGGTCGTTTTTTTTCACTCTTTCTTCATTACATGGTTCTCATAGATCATTCATGCGAAAACACCATAAAGATCAGAAATATAATGCACTTGAGAGACGAGTATTGAGGAAAGATCAAAAGGGCGAGCATCACATGCAACGCAAACGTGTGACCGTCACGCGGTCTCGTGACCCCGAGAACGAGATTATCGCGCAATAGAGCATGTGCTGCGAGATCAAGCGAATATACCCATTGATTTTAACTAATTTCTTTCGTCACTCCTTAGCTACGGACTCTAGTATATAAAGTACGATACTCTCCTTCGTATCTCCTCAGTCTTTGCTTCGAAAGGCTGAGGTATGTCATTCGTTCTTATCTTTTACTTTACTCTCATTGACACTGTAACTAGCCGTACGCTTACAGGTTAGATTATGTAATCATTAGTCTTTGCTTCGAAAGGCTGAGCCGTACGCTTACATATACAGGGACGCGCGCAGAAGATGTAGTTGCGGTCTGGTCTTCTAGGTCTGCCACAACCCATACGATTGTGTGCGGTTACCCGCCTGTGAGGAAACCCGCTGGCTTTCTCCTTTTCAGGTCAAGGTAGGGGTCGGGCCCCGGGGTAACATGACGGATTAAGAAGAATGATAGAGATGATTTGCCGTCTCCAGGTCCCCGCTCATTGTTGATTGAACTGTAATGGCCCTGTCCTGTCCTATAAGGTTTGAACTCTGTCCTACGGAAAGCAAACGGCGCGGGGATGATCCACAAATAAACCTGCCAGCTAAGGCTAGAATCAGTTACGCCCCATTCCGCATTTACCGTACAAATATCCGGGCGCATCACTTCATTTCACTTCTCACGCCCACCACGATCTTGGCAGCTGGGCCGCGTTCAAACCGCGCGCAACACCAGGGCTAGTTCTCCCTCTTCCCTTGGAGTGGTCTCTCATGATGCGCCAACCAATCGCTTTCTCATACAAATATTTTTGGTTCAAGTTCGTGGTGAGCAACGTGCCTGACATCGTAGGTTCGATAGCCTTACGAGCTTGAGGACCTCAGGTCAAGTCGTGTCACCTATCACATCCTTGATTGTCCGCGCGGGTATCTCAGGCTGGATTCCTGTACATACGTCGCACACTTGACCCGTATCTTATCCCTGAATAGCACAATATAATCGCCGATCGCATGTAGCGGCATCACGGTGTGTGCTCTAGAAGATGTTCTGATAATCCCATACCCGAGACGTCCTCGCAGCTGTCAATAGAATACCACGAGGCAACTCTTCTCACATGCACCGGTGATAGAATGTCAATCGTAAAGTCCTATCCCGAGAGATGGACGAGGCGAACGTCGCCCACGTCAGAGATCGCAGACGCGGTGAATTATAGTCAGCCCGATGATTTTTTGAAACAGGCAGAGATTTGCATATCCGGACCTCAACGTGGTATGCTTCAGTTGTCCCCACAAGAGTTACTTCTGAAACATTTGCAGGAAATTTCTTACACTCAATGGAATGCTAATTCTACAAAAATATGAGAACACCTTCCTGTGGTGATCGTTTAACAAGACCCGCCACGACAGACGTAAACGTGATACCCTGCTGATAAAATGGAGTCACTACGCGCACTACACACTGGCTTTGATTCACGCCTTGTGTATGCATTTAGAGTTGTGCAACCCTATTGAAGACGGAACTGCTTAAGTTGTGATGTGTCAGGTTCACATAACGTCGTCAAGCTGAAATGCAAACGTACTGCGACGTTGTTGTCTTCCCTATTAAAGAATGAATCTGAATAATAGAATGAGCTCCCGCTCTATCCACCCATTCTGGACGGTACCCAGGAAGGTTCGAACAAATCCATCCCGGACTCGGAGGTGACTGTAGGTTGTAGTACGTGTCGGAGCTCCAAGAGGTACCTTCGTTATGGCGCGAACACAGAGAGCGTGATCACTGATCCACCTATACGAAGTGTATTGCGTACGAGTGTTCCAACTTTTCGGACTCGATGTCAGTGACATGGAATAAGTCGCAAGGAAATGACATCATAATAGATCAGGCGTCACCTAGTATACAGTACGAGGAGCGCTCAGAGTCATCTGGACCAAGGTCTGCGACGCCTAACGCGGCACTGGCGGTGCGGTCTCCCGTTGTATGTGACTCGATAATCGATGAGGATATCGGGCCGGAGAGATCTCTATATAGACTTACGCGTCCCTTTGACTTGTCATCACTCAGATAGACTTACCCATACGGCGGCTACTCTCATTCACCGTCTACGCGGCTACTTCACGACGCGTCACCAGAGCAGTCGTCACCGCCACCACTTAACGCATATAAGTGCTTCATTACCCTCGTGGTTCGCACCCTTCTCTTCCTGCAACAATCATCCCAATAATTTAGCCTGAACGATGGATGCCACCTTTGACGTTTCACAGTCGTTTGACTCCTCCTCAGAGTCAGAAGAATATCCCCGCGACTTGCAGACTCTCGCCATGGAGGAAGAAGATTTATCCACGGGCCCAGCTTCACCGGTCATAGAACGTGCCGATCTGTCGCGCGAACAGTCAGCCATCGAGAAGCAGCGTGCCTCTCTTCAAACCTACCTCTCCTCACTTCCGTACAATGCCGAGTCGGAGAAAGACATGCAAGCGCGTCTCGAGTTTATTCTTGGCAGGATAATCATCTGCGCTGAGGCGAAGAACTGGCTCGTGCTGGCCACTTGGGATGGCGTGTTGCAATGGTGCGCGTGTGCGCGTGTCGCTCTCTACAAAATACTGACTGTTATAGCTGGTTGCTCATGCGTTATCCCGTGCCCGTTCGCATTCGTGCCAAGCTCGTGCGGCTCTACTATGAACTTTGCGTTCTTCCTGGCATCGAGCCGCGCTTGATTCGCAACTGGGCAGACATGCTCTCTAGGCTGCTGGCTGGAAAGTCGGACATGCGTCGGAAACTCGAGCCGGGAGACTTATGGCTCCCTTGGAAGCCCTTATGGCGAGTCCTGCAGAAGGAACTCTGGCTAAAGACCAGATTCCAAGATCCATCGTGAGCAATTGTCAGTTGAAGCTAACCAAAACCCTGATTGGCTACCGTTCCAGACGCAATGTCGTGAATATATTCCTCTACGTGGCTGAAAGGTCAAGGTATTACTATCCCGCAAGAGATATACCGGAGATGCTTGAGACGTTCATCCCCCTTCTCACCCAAGACGTAAGTTGAACTATCCCCTCAGCGGCGAGCGTTCTACCTACATCTCCCACAGACATATTTGACCATGATTCCCGTCATGACTTCGTTTCTTCCGCCCACCCATATTCACCTATATCTTCCTACGATCTTCAAAATCTGGGAGGCTTTCAATTCTTCGCTACTAGACGATAGACTGATCGAAGTTATGGGAGAGCTGTCCGAAGAGCACGTCTCTGGAACTGCTGGCAGAGCCGGAGTGGAGGGTGGCGCGCAGTGGAAAGACGTCGGCATATGGAGCGAGATCGAGTGGACTGTTCTCATGGGCAAAGCCTTGGGGTCGATGAGTAAGTTTGATGGATTCTCATCACAGCAATATTAATTCGCGTTGTCCGCAGATGTGCCGGTAGGAGCGACTCGGGTGTGTGAGATTAATACGTGGCTCGGGCTGACGCTGAGTACCTCCGTGATTAGGGTGCTAGCACTACAGGGGCGTACGCGGATGCGAAATCCAGTTCCTTCTCCCTTAGGATCAGAAAGACTATCAACCGTTTTTGTAAGTCAAGTTAGGTTTCTATACCAGAGCAAGGCCGAACCTCCGTCTAGCCTCCCTCGCAAAGATCATAGTATATTCGATGGCCGTCGACGGCATAATCCGCTCCGAATCTCCATCTTCACGAGGTGAAGGGAGACTTCCCTCGCGTCAAGTTGGGTATCTCGCTGGCTCGAAAGCGATGGAGTCTCTGGATAGATTCATCACGAGTACCGAGTCTTTCTTCCATCCCTCGAATTCGGGGTTGTGGTCCCTGAGCGTACGCAATGATGTTATATTCTTGCTTTGTGCTTGCTTATAATCTGTTTTTCAGTTAACCCAATTTCTTCGCTCTTTAACCTCGGAGTTCTGCAAGCGCTGGCGCGAGGAAGAGTTGCCGGGCTGTAAAACTCCACTTGTTCGCCCCCAGCTCCTCTCCACTGTGATGACTAATTGAACTCCTGATTTTCAGACACACAGGTTGACCCCTGCCATTCGAAGAGCTTTTGTTTTGACACTGAGGACACCAGCCCTCCTTGCCATGTTTTCGAAGGACCCCATATCCATGGGGCTTTCCCAAAGTGCCTTGCGTTCTCTGGCTTTCCTGGAGCCTACCCTTGTCATGCCTGATCTCTTGGAGCGCGCATATAGTGGACTCGAAGTAGTCAATGAGACCCACCGCACCACGGCGGTCCTGACTATGCTCGCAAGCGTGTCACTCCCGTTGTCCTCGGAGAAGATCTGGTTGGGCGGGCAGAAACACATCCTACCTTTGCTCGAGATGTGTATTCCAGGCATTGACCTCGTAAGTTAATTGTTGAGACCGTGTTGGTGTCCATCGCTAACAGCCTCTGCTCAAAGAATGATCCTGCCAAAACGATTTGCGCAACTATGTTCATCATCGCAGTCGTTCAGAACATAAAACTCGGAGACCTTTCGTCTACACAATCAGGTTTACCGTTCTCTAGTGACGCACCGGGAGAAAGTATGGATGTGGATGAAGAGATACGGCTTCCAGACGGAACGGAGCCCGGGGCCTACCCGTCGTTGAGCAAGGCTGAAGAACGAACACTGGTCCGTGAGAGTACGGCTGGATTTGCTGGTGCGTGCCATACCAATTCGCTCAGATAAATCCGTTAATCGACGCTGTAGATTGGGTTACATCTCTTTTCCGTCGCGTTCTGTCCTTGTACGAAGTTCTCCCTGAAGAAGGTGGCAAGAAAAACACGACTGGTGGGAGGCAGGAAGAGAGCGTAGTTAAATCGATCAAGAGCATGCTAGACCTCATCTGCCTTCATCTCTCGGACCCACTCTTCGATCTCGTCCTTAAGCTTGTGTATGACTACGCTACAACTAATGCAAAGTCGAACGCCATAAAACCAATCGGGCAAATGATTTCGAGTCTTGCGCTGGCCCACCCTGCCAAGACAATCGACAAGTTTCTACCTTTCTGCCTATCACAGATCGTGGATGAACTGAAACATGGAGCTTCGAGTGTCCGAACGACATCAAGTTACGTTGCTATCCCTTCTGACACTACATTACACTGGAGTGCGGCATCGTTGCTGTCAGACTATTCTTTCGTTAATGGTTCCCATTCCTAGACATGTCTATTCTCCGTGGATGTTTCGGCCACGACGGCGCTGCGGTATGTATGAGCCTCGCAAGAGAGCAAGCTTCACTGACACCCCGTTTCATCGTCCCAGCTTCTTAAGCATAAGACCAAGATCATGGAGCTTTTATCCCTGCTTACGGACAAATGCTTTAGCGAGAGAGGGTATAGTGGTGCTGGGCGTCTTATACATCGCGTGCTCAGTACGCTTGTTGGAGTGTATCCCCTCAATGCGCGGTTTGTAAATACAGACGAGTGGGACAGTGAGAGTATGTCCTTATGTTTGTATGCATCTTTTGGTCAGCTGACAGAAATAACAACAACTCAGGTTTCGACAAGGATCACAACTCGCACTGGGGAAGACTCCATAAGGTTGAGGACGTCAAGATTGAGTGGCACGGTAGGTTAAGAAGTCATCCACGCGATCGTGATAAGGGTCTCAATCTGTTGCAGTCCCATCGAATGAAGAGATCTCTTTCATACTTGAGATTCTCGAGAACATCGTATCCCCTGCCTTGGATAAGGTTGAGGCCCTTTTACCCACGGCCAGTTCCTGGGATGGTGTTGCTCGTAACGACTTCTGTCGGTACGTTTGCGTGAACCCTCCCCATCGCAGGCCTGGAATAACCGATGAACCGTGCTATAGATATCTATATATCGTTAGATGCGCATGGCAGGGCTTGCCTACGCTCTGCAAGGAACCCCCAAAGATCGTAGCAGAAACGGGATTAAACGTGAACTCAGAGGTCGAACGTCTCGTCGTACAGACAATCGACGTTCAAGCCGGCTTTGCCCTTACTGATCCGGCAGACCGGCGGCATCAAATGGCCTATAGCCAGCGTCTGCGATTTGGCCGAGTGGTCCATGATGCAGCCTTGGCCCTTAAGCAAGAGCATGAGGGCGAAGATCACATCGACGCGGTTGTCACTGTGGTCAAAGCTATCGACACCTATTTGCTGGACTATGCTCTTAGCAGAGGGGACTTTGACAACCTGCAAAAGAGTTATGCTACCGCTCGGGAGTAAGCAATCCCGTGCCACTTGTGCATGAAACACCTCTGACGTGTTCCCTGCAGACTCAATCGAGCATGGGCTAGGCAGAAGGAGAACTCGCGACTTGTTCATCTTAAACGGGCCCTCGTCTACCATAGCGGACGAGTATACATGCATGCCTTGTATCGACGACGATCTGAGCTCGATAATCACCTCATTAGGGATCTCCTAGAGCTGTCGCTCTCGCCATATACGAGAGTGCGAAGGTGCGGCAGTCTTCTCACTTGAGTCGTTCTTTCACTGAGGCAAAGTAGGCATTCGCAAGCTGTACTGGGTAGTATATGCGGAGTGAGCTACACTCAGAGCTAAAACTTCTTTTTCATGCTCAAAGTTTATAGTACTATGTTAGGTCAACCAAGTTGATACTTCCATCTGTCTTCGATGCGCTCGGAAAAGGGTCCGATCCAGACCGCATGAAGGGTGCCTTGTACATCTTGTGGAGCAAAGGGATAGGTGAGTTCCTCTGATACACTCTTCAGCGCACCGTATTGACATGACTGAAGCCGTATACGCCATCGCTGGTACGCTACTCGTGGAATTTCGCTGAATCTGCCCTCATAGCCTTCATCCAAAGATCCTAAGGACCCTGATCTATACGGCCGGTACCTTCTGACATTACTTGAGTGCCAACACCAGGAGAAGGTACTGTGCTAGCATAGCATACTTAAGTAGTGGTTAACCTGTGTCATTGTCAGCCTTCCATCCAGAAGTTAATCACCTCCATCGCACATGATGCGACCGCCAATCTAGCGGAAGAAACAACTAGGACAGACGCTTACACTGAGAGTGCCCCGCAAGTCAAATTGGCTACTGATGCCCTTAGAACAGAGCTATCTCCTGATGTGATAGACCATGACGTCCTCAGCGAGGCCCTCCGCAAGTCAGTCGCGCGAATTGAAGCTAGGGAGAAAAAGTATAATCAGACGGTAGGCCTTAATGCGTATGAGGTGTTCAAAAGTAATCTCCCCGCATCAGATATCAGCTATTACCGAGATTGCACTCAGGCCGAGCACACACGTAGGTACTGGTGCTGACTCGCGCGACGTTGCTGACTCCGTGCCAGTGGCGTTACACCCATCTGGCCCTTCTGTTCCTGACTGGGCTTCTGCGCAGAGATGTTGTACCTCCATGTGACGTAGCCAGACTCTTCATCAACCACACCCTAAGCCCACATCCGTCGCTGCGGGCAACCGCGCAGAAGTCAGTGTCTATGCTCTCATTGAGTAAAATTTGGCCCCCTAAGTTCTTTTCGCAGAGGTGTCATAAAGTTGTTGAGCATGGTCAAGATGCGTACATACTCGCGGACATCAACCGAGCTTTGGCTGGGCGAGTGGAAAAGTCCCGTTGCGAAACTCGTGTCTATCAAGAGCAACGCCGAATTTGACGATTACATTAGTAAGGTGCCTTCGATTACGGATAAGTAAGTTACCACCGGCGTGGCCTCAGTATCGAGCCCCGGACATTGTCGCTGATATTGAGATGCCTGCAGGGCGCTTTACATCGATAAAGAGTATTCTGGTTTTCTTACATGGGCGCCTGAGACAAAGGCGTATAAGCCCATCCCCGCTGGGGACCCTCCCATCACATGGGATTCCGCGTCGTTAATGGCCTTCGAGACCATTAGAGAGGTTGCTACTCAAGCGGACTATTTCGATAAATTAATGGCGTTATGGGGTCAAGAATCCAGCCGAAACGTGGCTTCTCCTGACCTCAGAACGGACAACGTTGCATTCATCAAAACAATCGGTAATAAACTCCGCCTTCGAGAACCCTTCCGGACACTCACGCTGCAGTACAGCCAAGATGTCCCAAGGCGCTGGCTTCGAGACCCTTCTAAATTCTGCAGAAAAGCTTTTGTGGGATGCAGATCGATTCAAACAACGGGCCGGAGCTGAAGTGGTCGCAGGAGTCACACGGGGTATGTTATCGCTTGCCGCTAAATAATTAGGAATTCGGGCTAACCTATTGTCGATTTAGGCGCGAAGAATTGGCCAAAGCAACGCTCTGACCAGCTATGGTCTTGGGTCATTTCGCGTTTAGACCGCATATACGCCAACATCAAACCAGATACGATTGGTTTCTGGGAAGCTACTATTAATGTGAGTCTGTTCCATGTAGTTGAGTTAACGGCCGCCAAACCCCTTTACGAATACGAAGGCATTATTGGAAGGACGAGACCCAAGACGTGTCCCTGCTTTATCGGAGTGGGTCCTCTCGCTACCACTCGACTTCCACGGAGATTCTGCCTTTGCTAGTATGTAAGAACCACATCTCTGCCCTCCAGTACCTCACCAGTTCCGCTAGTGATTAAAGTTCTTACAATCTTGGGATGCTTCCTGGACAATATCGGATGCCGTGATATTCCCCTCCTCGACCGATATTTTGCCCTTCTTCTCGAAGGAACGGATGTCAGCTTTGCAGAGGTAGCTATCTGAATAACCCTCTGCTCGTCCCCTCGTCGACTTTTACTGCTTTAGATCAGGGTTGCCATTTCTGCGAATCTATACACGATCGCAACGAGGCGCTGGAAGCCGACCTATTCATCGGTCGACGATTTCTTGCGCTCTGCTACATTAAGTGATGACCCCCTTTTCATTCGGCATGTCTCTTCGCATTCTCTCCGTGACTTGGAGCTGACATTGTCATACAGACACGCCCCCTATCTGTCGCACGTCTCAGAGCTCGCAAATAAACTCTCAGGTTGGAAGGAACAACGCCTCCCTCCCCCGCGGGTCAGCCAGTCTGAGGTGGGTTTCCCTTTCTCCATTGGGACTAAAATTGAAGTCCGAACCGTAGTACGACAAAGTAGGATTATCTTGTAAGTGGTCTTCGCGTTGTGCGGTACGACTGTGACTGAATATGTGAGCTTCTTCTAGTATTGCGGTGGCTATGGGTCTCGTTCTACAGCCCCCAAGCACCGTTAATGTTCCCATACGTCCTTCCTCTCCTGTGTGTATTTGGTTGTTTACACGATCCTGCTTTCATTCACTTTCTCACTTCTTTCATCAGGCCCGAGATTTTCCGCATGTCCGAGCTTAGCGATGACCCGGAACTGCAATCACATAGCCAGGCAGTTTTATACATTCTCTCCGCCGTCGCACCTCCGCCGGAGTCTATCGAGGCTATATGTGTTGGCTTTATCAATGCTATTAGCTCTTCGACGGTATGAACACCTTCTTCTCAACCGAAATAATGACTTATTCGAAGTAAAATTAGTCGTGGCGTATCCGCCTCAATTCGTTGCCGACCCTCGTTGTATTCTTCTATCGCAATCTTATGGGAATATCGAATACGAATGTCTCTAAGATTATGGATCTCATGCTCAGCTGTCTTTCCGATGACAACGTGGAGGTACGGGAAATGGCATCGAGCGCGCTTTCTGGGATCGTGAGGGTGTCACAGCGTCAAAGCATCATACCCTTAAAGGTAATGCCCGATCGAGCCATGTTCTCCCACATGATACTGATGTGGACCTCAGGACCACTTCGTAAGTCTTGCACGCAGTGTCAGACTTCCGACCCGACGAGATCCCGGCTACACCGACTCCTTGCGAACTCTCCATTCTGCGATTCTTGGACTTTGTGCGTTGATCGAGAGCTTCCCATATTCTGTCGAGAAATGGATGCCACCGTTAACCGATAGTAGGTCACATGGACATGTGAAGCAAATTTCCCACTGATCACGCCTTCGTCCCAACAGTCCTTGCTGCACACGTTACGGATCCACCACCAATATCCACAACTATTCGTAAGACGGCTTCCGAGTTCAAGAAGGTACGTATATGATTCTTCTGCGTCCTCTCCGAACTCATCATTAACACATTGGACTGGACAGACCCATCAGGTACGTTCTGGAGTTAATAGTCATGCCGGATTCTCTGACATTGGGCAGGACGTATCGACCAAGGCCACCCAGTAGCCTCCTCTCGCGAACTGGGCCGGGGTCTCCCACCAGACTATTCCGGCGGCGTACACCGCATG
>Ga0209488_10000468_pt1 | contig 33941 bp, 40 predicted proteins | sample Rivendell_Oct201_8_FD_188349 | JGI IMG/M metagenome (GOLD analysis project Ga0209488, IMG submission 188349) | Vadose zone soil microbial communities from the Eel River Critical Zone Observatory, Northern California, USA -... | ecosystem: Environmental > Terrestrial > Soil > Vadose zone >...
GGGGGGGGGGAGATCGACGAATAAAGGATATCCTGGGGTTAGAAGGTCGAGGACGTGTGTTTGGAAGTCGGGATGAGATGAAAAACGCACACGGCCTAAGCGCAGAGCGGAACGACAAAATTCCTGCGTAGGCACAACGGACGAGGAAGAAAGGAAGAGAGACAAGGACGAGGACGTCCTCCCGCCCGTCCCCCTTGCCACTCTCCTTTACTCCCCCCAATCGATGATGACGCCACCCGGTCCGGCAGGGGCCACGCCGATAGGACGTTCCGCCTCGCGGCGAAGATACTTGAGCGCACGCTTGTCGTCCCGGAGGAGACTCTCGAGCGTGTTGAGGCACTGGCGATTATGCTCGCGCAACCAGTCCTTCTCCTCCTTGCTCAGCATATTTTCCAGTACCATGCGCGTCTGGATCGGCACACACGTCAGCCGCTCAAAGCCGAGCCAGGTTTGGTCCGGGTCGGTGTGCTTGGTGTGCACGTCGCGCACGACGAGAACGGATTCGATCCGAACGCCAAAGTCATCGTGTTTATCTATTTGGCGGGTGTCGGAGGGACAAAAAAAAATAGAAAAGAGGGCATTGCTTACAATATCCGGGCTCGTTAGTAAGAACATGGCCACGCGTTAGAGGCACATTGCTTGAAAAACTGTGCAGGCCTTCATGAACATTGAGGAACGACCCAACACCATGGCCAGTCCCGTGCTATCGATCACGTCACAATGATTAGGGATCTCAATAAAGTTGATCAAAACGTGGATCACTCACGAGGTAGTTTAGGCCGTCCTGCCACAAGTTCTTCCTCGCAAGGACATCCAATTGCGCACCCGTGGTGCCCCTTGGAAATATAGCAGTGTCGATGGCGATCTACACGAAGTAAGCACGCGTTACCTGAAGAAGGAAAATTTCAACTCACATGACCCTGCAACACCCGCGTGTATGCCTCGCTCTGTTCCATGGTTGGGCGCCCAAAGTGCACGGTCCGTGTGGTATCGCACGTGCCGTCACGATACTGTCCTCCAGAGTCATTGAGGTAAGGCGTTTCCCTGTCTATGATGTAACTCCCATTTTTGAGGGGTCGGTAATGCGGGAGGGCGGCGTTAGGTCCCGTAGCGGAGATGTTCTCATAGGCAAGTCCCATATAGTTTTTTGCCTTTCTCCTGAACTCAGTCAGTCGCCAGGCGGCTTCCCACTCGGTGATCTCGAAACCCTTGGCCATCTTCTCGTCAAGCCAAGCGAGGAATTGCACGTAACATCCGCCATCACGGAGGTAAGCGCGCTTGAGTCCCTGGATCTCAACCTCATTCTTGACGCTCTTCGTCTCCTCAATGATCGAAGGAGCGAGGGAGTAGCGATAGTGTGTCAACATAAGCGAAATGGCATATGATGTCTGCGGGGCGATGATCACCTGCCAATGACGACAACACGATCAATATGATTTTGTGGAAAGAGAGGGAGGTACGAACTTTGCCATCACCCCATTCACGCATGCGCAAAAACGACCAGATGCCGTTGTAATCCCTGATCTCGACTCTGAGATTCAGGAGGTAGTCGCGCACTGGGGGCTCGACCTTCTCCTGCTCAACAAACAGGATGGCGCGATCCAAGCCAATGTACAGATATGAGATAAACACGGGATTGAAGGGGACATCGTCGCCGCGAAGATTGAGTACATATGCTAGGTTCAGGTGTCACATGAGCACACAATGATGATCAACAACGGACGAAAAATAAACCCACCAATGGAGGCCAGACTGGTCACCAAGTGGCCGACATGTTGCTGAGACGGTGACGATGGATTTTTTGATGGTGATGCACCGGATGGCTCAAAATTCTTAATCCAATCGCGGACTTGAGCGAGTTTTTTCGATGCATCTTTGCCTGCACGAGGAAGTTGCCCACGAGTAAGTCACGATTCAAAGACATTTAAGTGTGGGATTTACCTGTATATTCGATGGGTTGGACAAATATCTTGTTCTTTGAACGCATCGGTTTATCCACCCAAACCAGATCAATCAAATTCTGGGAAGGGTACACAAGCTTGGACTTTCTGGCTTGCAACAGAGGGTAAAGTTGCTGTGCAACCTCATTCGAGATCATGCGCGCATCAACGCCAACCCTTGCCTCATTGACTCGATCCTGCAAAAGAGAGTCAACCCCAGGTGTCCGGGGGTGCGGTTAGCGGTGGCACTCACGCTGAGCCAATCCACCCAGTGCCGCGGTCCCGCAGGTATGCCAGTACGGATCAGCACCCAATTGTCGTCAAGCTCTCTCTCAGCATGAACCCAATAGCGTGAGTCAGTTACAAGGTACGCGGCTGTCTTTGATATGATGGCTTGACCAGCCGAGCCCGTAAAGCTGCGGTTGGATTAGTAAGAACGAGTATGCAGTCGAGTCAAAGACTGCGCAATCACGTACTTTGTGATCCATTCCCTTCGCTTGTCACCCACGGCAGTGTATTCAGATTGATGGGCGTCCTCGGTCGGCACGACGCTACGTGGAGACACGTCAGCATTGAAAGAAAAAAAAGAAAAAAGGGTGGAACGGACTAGTAATCGAGATTATCTTTCGCCATGAACTTTCGCAGGTCCACCAATCGAGCATACGTGTTTACTTCTTCGCGTATGGGGTCCTGATATGCTTCCTTGCGATCGAGAGCTGAGCCGACAAGGGTGTTTAGAGAGCCATTGGCAGAGTTGTTAGACCGTTTGCTCCCGCGGGAGACGTTGCTAGCCTTGGTGGCCCGGCTGGCTTGACTATCCTGGCTTTGCTTGGAAGCCTGTGAACTCTTCGAACGCTGAGACACGTGACGGGTCGGTGTTTGGGTGTCCTCTAGGGCGAAGGAGGGAGGAGCATCTCGGGGATAGGTGGGGAGAATGGTGGTAGCAGAGGACGAACGATCCACCTCTGTGAAGAGGTCCTCCTTGTCTTTGTCCCTGCGGATGAAACCGAGACCCCATCCGTAGCCCAGCTTGTTTCGGAGTGTGTTGCCGCGGGTGAGCTTTGAGCGCGAGCGATCAAGCTTGGGTGCCACTCTGGGAATGCCGCTGTATGATTCCGAGTCCTCCGAAAAAGTGAGCTTCTCGACTCGGGAGGTGATCTCTGCCTTTGACTGCGCATCGGTCATGGTCGCGGTGGGGGAATACGATGTAGAGCGAACGAGAGGGGATCCGGATTGAGAGGGACGTTGGGATGCGGGAAGGGAGCTTCTCTGTGAGCTGCGCGACCTGCGCGACCCGCCAGACCTGCCAGACCCGCCAGATCCCGGAGTGCGAGTCCCGGATTGGTGAGAGAAACTGGATTTCTCTTCAAGAACCGCATCGAGCTTCTTTTTCTTGCTCTTGCGAGTGAAGGAGGGAAAGCAGAGTGGTGGCGGGGGCGGAGGAGGCGGAGGAGGAGGAGGAGACATTGGGTGGAATGGAGGGGTGAGAAGAGAAGGGGAAAGCGGGGAGAAAAGCGGAAGTCGAGGGATGGGGGAGATGGCGTATGTAAAAAGTGTGCATGCAGGTGATCCCGTCACTCCGGGCAATTTTTTCGTCACCCACGTGTAATTGCCTTTTTTAGTACGGCACAAGTGCCAAATCAGTTTGCTCAGGACAATAGCCGCGGCTTGCGGAGACTCACCCTCAAATAAAGATTTCTCTCCCTTTGCCCTCTGCTGCTCCTCCAATCCTGGCCATGATGCATATCAACGTACCCATCTTGCCTCCACAGCGTGTGACACAACCGATCCTCGTGTTGCCCCTCTTTACCGCACATCGCTGAAAGACTCAAAGGGTGCCTATCAAACCCGAGGGCGAGTTGCCTCCCCAACGCGCAGTCAACCTTATCTGTACTGCACGGTTCTCGCACCTCGGTCGGGGATTAGATGGCGAAGCGGAACCTGGGAGAAGCAGCCCCAAATACGGAGAATTCATGGGAAACACGAGGCGTGGAGGAAGAAGAAGGAGGAAAGCACGGGCACCCAACGGCACTGGCACTGGCACGGGCCTGCGACAATTTACCTTGCCTTGCGCTCGGCGAAATGAAATGAATTGGAAATCCCTTCCGACCATGGAACTTTCCTATAAACCCTCTCTTTCGGTCCGAAAACTCCTCAATGTATCCATCTATACCCATAATCGCCCATCTGACTCTGGCACTCGCGCCCAATTCCTATTATTCACAATCCGATCAACTCTACTCTCAAGCCCTTTCTTTTCCAGGCCATCCTCATCGTGCCTCAGCCCTATAACGGACCGATCTCTTGGGTTCTGACTCCTGCTGTTTACTCATGATAGCCGATATCCCTCTTGGCGCGCATCCCTCTGATCTTAAAACATCCCGAATCCACGCAGGCCAACCCCTACCCATTTCACTTCACTTGTCTCCGTTCTCTGACAAAAGTGATCATCACAAAGTCCTGTCAGATCCTCGTGAAACCCGCACGAGGATGATCTCGCGCGGGTACCATACAACGCGTGTTGCTGTTTCATCTCCTCGCCTTGCGTGCCTTGGCAAAACGCCGGCGCTTCCTGTTTTTCCAATGATTGACGTAGCCCCTGCGCCGTCAACGGTGAGTGCTCACATAATCCTACTCTCTCCGCAGCTCTCGAAGCGCGCAGGTCTGAGTCATCTAGTCATTCATACCGCCACCGCCCACAACACCAACCCCCAATAATGAAAACCAAAAAATCGCCTTACCCGCTTTGGCGTTCATCAGAGGACTGCGGTACTCGTGCTATATGATAGTACCTCACTATCCTCCTAGAGGTTTCGTGTGTCTCGAGTTACATTCACCCGTCTATAGAAATGACTGCAATAAAGGACCCATTGTTCCCTTCTAAAAGCCTCCGTGTTACGCCCTATTAAACTGTCCTCCCAACTGCTTTCCTTTTGCTCCCCCCGAGCTCCATCTATTGTTTCGATGGATCCTTCCATATTATCTGTGATATCTGGGTCCCGAGGTGATCTAGACCCTAGATTGTCGCAGGGAGGGGCTGTGGTGTTGTGAAATGGGTGAAAGAAGCCTCCTCTCTTCCCTATGCCCTGGCTCACCTCCTAGTTACGAATTAGTGGCTGTGCCTAGTCTGGCCCACAGGAGAAGGGAGAGCGCAATTCCCTTTAATGCTATCGTAGTCGTAATCACACGATAGAGAACAGACAAACGCGGGCCACATATGAAAGGAAAGACGGTTCGTGATTTCAGAGATGGGCACCATGAGTCCTTCAAAAAACACCGTAAGACGTACAACCAGATAAGTTATACACATTAGTAACTAGATACACGGAATATATACCGCACGACAGATGCCTGACGCATTCGGTCGCAAGAAACGAAGGTGAGGAGAATGGGCGCGTAGGGTACATGTCGTGGGGGTGATAAATTATCTAGACAGTCCAAATGAAATCCAATGATGAGTTTTGCGACAGAGTCTTGCTTTTGTCTCCAAATGGGTGGTGATCAACAGCCAGCGAGATGGTTCTACATTCGCGCGGGAGGGGGGAGGGGATCTGCAGCTGCGCCCGAGCCAGGCATCAAAGGCACTAGAGGTCGCTTGACGAGCGCGCATGTTGAAATGGATTGTAACCGGCGCCCCGCACCGCGAATGGGATCAAGTTTTGGGGATCCGATGCGTCGATCGGGCTTGGTGATGACACCGAGCCCGGCGGAACGTAGACAGAACCAGGCTGTAACCGTCCGGGGAAGGACGGCGCATAATTGTATAGGTGTGGTGAAACGGGCGGGGAGTAGCCGTCCGTTGGCGGAGATGGCGGCAAGGAGAGGGTGGAGGACATGTCTATCCGGCGATGGGTGCTCGATCCGGAAGAATCCACGGGCGGCGTCGCTTCCGTGTAGTAGTGCGCACCATTGGCATGCGGCCTCTCACGAGAGGGCGCCCGCGATTGACTTTTGGTGCTGCTGCTGCTGCTCGACGCGACTTGTTGAAGCGGCGCCGACATGGGTGTGGGTGAATATAAAGGGCGCTTAAAACGGAGGCTGGGCAAGTCACTGGTGGAAGGGGAGAAGGAACGTATCAGGGAACTATCGGATAATAGGTTGGGGAGATGGGGCGTGGACGCGCTTCTCGCATGATAAACGCTCTGGCGGAAGGACTACGAATGTTAAGAATCAGAGGACATGGCAACTGGGATTTGCATACCTGCTTGCCGAGTATAGGTGTTGGCGGCACAACCTCTATACTCCTCCTGTCCCCTTCCACCTTCACAGGGCCGTTGCCTAAAGGCACGGAGATCATGCTCCCGTCCAAGTTAAAGTCCTCCCCATCCCTCGAGATCAACATAACTTCATTTCCATCGACGCCCGCCGCGACATCATGGCCATTAGCGCCACCATCTCTGGTGACATCGGCAGCGTCTTCGTCGTATCCCCGGCTGTAGTCAGGCATCGTGTCGAGTGCAGCCGAGCTTCCTGACACCTCAATGGGCAGATGTTGCGTGGAGAGCGCGCGGTCCATGCTGGAAGCCGGGTTCCGTCCAAGAGAGGAGAGCCCGTTTCGCCAGGATCTGGACGAATTGCTCCTGAGCGTGTCAGAAAGAGTTTCGGTGTCGGGATCCCCGAGATCAAAGGCGTCCGGGACGGGGACACGAGACACCGGAATGGGACCCAAACCAAATAATCTCTGCATCGAACGGAGGGCACTGGAGAAGGCCGGGGTCAGGACCCCCACCCTCGTGCGAGGATTGAGACGTTGGCTGTCGATGGTATCGTGGGGAGAGAGGGAGGGCCAGTGCATGGGCGCGTTCAGTATAGGCGTTGCTTCTGCGTCTAGATCGAGGTGTGGGACCCCTCTACTGGGAGCGTCATCGTTGATTGTCCATCTGCGCAATGGAGGTCGTCGACTGCGTCGCATGAAAGGGAAGTTAGATATGAGGCGAGAAAGACGCCCTCTCTTGTATAGAAGATACAGGGCGAAGGAAAGACAAAGAATGAGGCCAACAAGAATGGGGGTTAAGATTTGAGCAGCTGTCCAACTATGAGATGCTGTAATGATACATACCACCATCAGCCGAGAGCAATAAAGGCAGGAAGCGGTGGAGGGGAAAGAAGCGCACATTGTGAGGCCGATGAAAGATCATTTGAATCACGAGATTCCCATTTGGGGACGCCCGCGGCCTTCATCGCCTCTCGAAACGGATGATTCGAGCGTTCGGGATGTGGCGCACAATTAGCGGTCCACTCCCTGTATGAAGGAACGGTTGCGAGCTTTGATCGACAAGTCGAGCAGGCGCTTGACAACTCGAAAAAAAGACAGTTACTAGAGTTAGGAGGAATAGGGTTCATCAGTAAAACTTTCCGAAAGTTTGAGCTAGAGGGCTCATGTGCGCAGCAAGCTCATCCCCATCGGCACGACAACGCGTTTCAGGTACGCGTTCCCAAACTGGCCTGCTACCAAGGCCTGCAATCTGGTAAAATAAAAAGGTCCCGTGGTCAACCAAACCAGGTTGGGGCAAGCGCACAAAGTTGTTTTCCCAAGGGTGGTTACCCCCGGTGAGAAATGACCGGTGAACCTTTCTACAGACTTGACCACTTACCAAGTGCAATCGCTAGTCCCTAGTTCGGTCGATCTTAAAAGATGAACACAGAAGATTGGGGAATGAGAGAAGGCATACTGCTCTGCGCCGCCCAACACGAAGACTTGGAGCGTCCCTTAAGAACACTGGCAACCGTGGACGGAGAATCACCGCGGCCATTCGTCAGCTAGACAGTTTAAAACGACTGAATTGAAAACCCTGGGCATAGAACCATGTGGTCGACTGACGGGAGGAAAATATTTTTGACAACCGGACTTCCACTATTCAATGTAATAATTACTATAAGCCGACTCTTCGGAGTGAGAACTTTCAAACTTACATCTCTGCCTGGAAATGTTTTTCCGGCCATTGAGAGTAGGGTGACGACGCAGGAGAGTATGCCTATGTCATGTAAGTGAGGGGGAAGGAGGGGACATCAGGAAGCCATTCAGAAACGTTTTGTAACTGTTGACTCGGGGGCATGAACCGAGCGCTAAGCGTTAGAGGACACGGACACGGCGCATGACGACCGCGGTCCCGGGGGTTATCTAGTCTCTGGCAGTGGTGCGCGACAATCGGAGGAGTGTTTGCCGACAACACCGAGGTCGTGCTCAGCAAAGAGCAGTTGGAGCAAGGAGGGTATCCACACGACGATGTGTCACTTGGCAGCACCGCAACGCAGCAATGGCAACCTCCCCTCTTTTCGCAGAGTACAACTACTTTCATACACCCACTCAAGTCCACATTGATATAGGCAATCTCTCCCCACAGAAACAATCCTTGTCCGAGTGCGGGGACACGTTACTGTGGTGTCGATCGACTCGTGTGCAGCGCGTACCACCCCGAATTTCCTGACCCCTGACCAAATTTCCTAATTGCAGATAATCATTAACATCACAGCTCTCATATTCTTAAACACGTTGTATGTTGAACAATCAATGTAGATAACAATCAAGCCTACAGTCCATCAGAGATGTTTTTCCACGACAAGCGGTGATTTTCTTCCGTTTCAACACAGCCCCAGGACCTGCTATCTGATCTCCCTAGAATCATTTTAATATGATGCCCGCCCTTCCTGATGTGATCATCCTCCCATCAGTACCGATAAGCATCCGATCCGACCATCGTCCTCTACCTGTTCCGAGTTTTTCCTTTCGAAAACCACGTTCGGTCATCCGCAGGTCCTGAACACAGGTCCGGGCCGTGCGCGGACTTCGCCTACATCCACTTTGTTATCGAGGCGCTCGCATACTGCTCACATTCGTCGCTGTGGGGACAGTGTACCCACGCACTTACCTGTCCGGATAGTACTTCCAAATGGAAATACATGAAGCTAGAATTCCCCGCGGTCGGTGAACGTTGAACGCCTAACGCGCTTCTCTCCGTGTCGCATGTCTAACAATGTATGACAATGTCATTACCGCTCGGCGCGGTACCGCAAATCGCCAAGCGGTGATCATCCTCCTCGCGTTGATGCTTGATCGGGCGGGCCTCTAGTGCATATGGATAATTGACCACAACACTGGCAAAGGACGGACGCGTCCAGCGCTTGACTTGCCAGTAAAATGTCAATGTGTTTGCATCATGACGACATGGATGATACGAGCACTAACGGGAGGTACGGCCCCTTGAACAGAGGCGGTGAGTATAGCCAGGGATGAGCCCTTGATGATACATCTGAGGTGGCGTGGCGGACATGGCTGGGGCCCGGGAGGGGCAGGACGACCTTGACACACGAACTACGTAAGCTCCTATACCGGAATGGAATGTGATGTTTTTGGTCGTGGGGCTGTTCCGGACCGCCTGCGGGGAATGACACAAGGATTGGCTCTTCCTGTGCAGGGTGCAGAGTTAACGAGCTCAGTCCCTATCGCTCTAGGACCGCTTATGGGTGACACCTGTTCAACCTTTTCCGCCATACGCGATCAAAACCCTCCTGGAGACGATCCGAGGTCAATGACGTGGCAACTCAAAATAGTCGACGGCGCATGACGAGTCGAGTGAAGTATGAAGGTACGCTGGCGCGTTGTGAGGGGGTTCACAGCCAAGGGTCACGCGGACACCTGGTGCCTGTCCTGCATTTAGACCGACCAAGACGCCGATCGCGAATGATGAACCCAGTGTGGAGCCAGGATCTACTACAAGAAGTCCGATGGCGGCGTGCCGAGGACATGATTGCGCCGACCAACCGCATTGGGGCGTGGCACAATGTGAGGTGATCATTATCATTACAGTATCCCTCCAGAGCCATGGTTATGAATTGGACGGCGTTGCTGTCAAGGCCCAGGTTGTCAAATGTGCGAGAGACCTCTCTTATCTAGGTTTTATGTTCTACGTTCTATGTTCTGTGTCGCATTTACGTTCTCGGGCTTTCGGGTCAGCCGCGGGCGGGGGCGACCGAAGAGACCGTGGCCCAAAGATTATGGCGAGCATGGAGCGGCGGCGAGGTGATATCGTATGAGGTGTGGATCGTCATCCCTAAAAGAATCCCATTCCACCAACCAAATCAAATGGGGCCACACACAGGTAGAAATTTGATGGCGGAAGATCATTCCCACATATCCTGCACTGACTGTTTAATAGTGGTTGCCAAACGATTATCCGGAGAGTATAGTTTAGACAGACACACAGACCCATGAAGGTCGACTATTTTCGACCAAGACTAGAGCGTCGCCTTGATGCATCCCTTATTGGCCTTCTAGTGGCACTTGAAAGCTTATAGATCTCCTACTTTCTTGATTCCCACGATAACACGTTCATTCCTTCGCCAGAATTCTACCAACGTCTGTGCGAGCGTCACAGGATCGTCCTTTGCAAAAAGGTCACCTTAATCTGTTAACCAACTTGAGCTCGTAAAAATGTCTCACTTCGTGAAGCATATGCCCTGTGTTTGGTACCACGACCAATTGGAACTTGCCTTGCATTTGCCCGATCATGAGCTCGCGGTCAAGGCGGTCGGTACCTGCAAGAACCAAGAGACGCGCTGTGCGTGCGGCAAGGAACGCGGCTGAGAGTCCCCTGAACCAGCCTTCATGCATGTATGCTTAGCCTTCAGCATCATGTGGCAATAAAAGGAGAGGCACACCTTCCCAGTACGGTCCTGTCGTGCGCAATGGCGTACGCCAGGTGAACGCACGCGCGCCACGTCCTCGGGGATCCGGCGTGGGGATCACAAGTGAGGGTACCGACACTCGGGCAGAAGTGATATTACGGATCTGGTGCGCAGTGATGCTGCACGGTGCATTGAGTACATCAAAGAGTTGGGTTATGTGGAGCAGAAAGGACATACTGCCATTCTATTGCGTCGCTGACATTGTCGAAACCCACTGGTCTGGAATTTAAAATGGCGGGCATGTGAGGAAGGGCTTCGACCGCGGTGCCTTCAACAACGTCGAGTACTGCAACACCCGACACACGATACCGTGCCTCTAAAAGGCGCGGTACTGCATTTACAACGACGGCACCGCCCATGCTGTGTCCAACAAGCTGATCAAAGCATTAACGGGATTGACTGAGGTGAGTGAGAGTTGGAATGCACATACAAGGAGTGAAGGTGCGGCGGCGGGATCGGGGAAGACAACCTGCAAAAGGTTATTGAGGTCCTGTACAAGGATTTCAAGCGACAAGTCTTCGTCGGAAGTCCCCTCGATCGGCAGTGTCTTCCCTGACGATATCTGAGACTGCGTCGACCGCGGACTATAAATGCGCACCATGCCTCCGCGCGTCAATGGATAAGACACCGAGCTCCCCTTTAGACAGTCTGGTCACCTCCTTAGCGAAGAGCGCGAAACTCAGACCAGCGAAGCCCGCGCCGTGGTGGCAGATCATGACGGATCCTGGACTATGGTCTGTAGGCTGCGGCGGAATGTAGTAAACGCGGACGTCGAGCTTTGATGCGGGGACGTTGACTTGCACTGCCTCAGAGAAGTAAGATGCCCCTGATATGGGTGCGTACTCAGGGTTTGGAGTGCGTGGCAGGCGGCTTGGGGGAGGGCACGTTGAGAGCGATGGGAGTGCACCGATTGAATCCGCTGCCTCGGACTCCTCGTCGTCATCTTCCCATTCAAGGTGCTCTGGAGGAAGCTGGGGAAGCTTTGCGATGCGCGCGTGCATAGCTGAACGGTAAAGATCAGACATCACGTCGTGGTTGATGTGTCACTGGTTGACAGCACAAACCCTAACCTAACACAGAACGCGTCCAATAATCGCGCTCATAACGAATCGCGTCTGTGGGCAACTTTAGCCAACCAACACTAACACGCTACCTTATGACCCGTCGCGTAAACAGATCAAAGAAGGTATTTTTGTGTGCTCTATCTACACGCTAATGTCTCACCTTCGCTTTACCATAGGTGCCCGGTGTAAAGCTACGGCCTGCGAGACCACAAGATGCCAAAACACATGCGCGACGTACTCCGCCACCCTCGCCGCAGCTATCAGATGCGCCTGAAGAACTCGAGACCAGCTTTGTTGACACGTGTCCAAGGCCATTTCGCGGCCTCACAATTTGTACAACTGGTATCGACAGGGTGTGTGGTGGACCAGTATCATCCTGCCTTGACCTGATTATAATGGGACCGTCACCAGTCAACAATATTTCCAAAAGCCGGAGAAATGGGCGCAGGCACTACTGCTGCCTTTACTGACTATGTCACGCACCTGATCGCAGAGGAACATGGAGGGGCGAAGTACTGGGTGCGCACGTTCCAAACGAGTACTCTTCACCATTATTGAATCCAATATCAGTGCGCAGTAGAGCGAAAGATACCCATATTAAAACCGTCATGGATTCTCGACACATTTGAGATCTGGCAGCGAGGCGATGATTTCGACTTTGACGCCGTTAGATTCATCCTCCTATTTCCCTTCGTTCTTCTTGACGTTTTCTGCAGACGGCCGAGGACCATCGTCTTCCCATATTTTCCGGGATTACCCTTTGCGTTTCCGGTATCGAAGATCTCGACCGTCGCACCACCATTAACCGCACCGTCACTCAATACGGTGGTAAATATGTCAAGAACATCGAGCGACCCGTGCGCGTCACGCATCTTCTTTGTTCCGGGAATGAAGAAACGCAAAAGATGCACTATGCACGGAAATTTAACGAACGAGGGGAGGCCGATATTAAACTCGTCTGGGAAGAGTGGTTCTGGGACTCCCGGGACTTTGGCGGTGCGTGCTATTCTTTGTAGTGCAAGTTTGATTATAACACGGCGTCGGCCAGGGCGTTTTGAGGAAACGCCTTACCTCGTCACGCATCCACGTCCCGAGCGAAGACAGCTTCCGTCTTCGTCACGCTTACCGAGTGCTGGGGCACCTGAGCCCCCAAAAGAAGGTACGCAACCCGACCCTAACACGCCTGAAGAAGAGGAGATTGCTGTTGCTCGCCGTGTTCCTGCTGCAACACTGCGTGTCTGGGAAAGTCTCCTCGCGCCACGCGGGTATGCCAAAGTTGGATCAGAGCTAATCAAGACTGTCCCTGCGGGAGCTCCCAACACCACTCCTGAATCTCCACTTTCCTTACCGAAGTCCAGCAAGGCGAAGGGAAAGGCACGAGCCTTGGGCCCTCCGGATCCACCCGCGTCAAGCAAAGGTCACAGCGCACTGGTAGCATTCACGCGGTCAAAGTCATTCGCGCCTAGTACAGGATCAGCACCGGAAGACGACTCTGCGTTGGCGTCGCGGCAGCCATTTCGAAAGGTTCGATCACTGTTCCTGCCACGATCAACTTCCCCTGCGCAGGTGGCCCCTGAACCTGGCGGTTCCCCACCCAAGATTTTCGCCGGCATGTGTTTCCGTGTACGCGCTGAGGCTCGTTCGGCGAGTGTGCGTTCTGCGATCGAGGGCTGCGGTGGAACGTGGGTTGAAGACGAAGACGATGAGGACCGCGTGGACTTCGTGATTGTGCGGCTGGTTAGGTAGCCTTCTTCTGGGTCCCTTGCTTTCCATGCGCACGCTCACATATAACGCAGTGGTAGTAAGTTGTATATTGATGAGGCAGATTCCACACTCAGGTCGCGCTATCGCACTGAGTGCTGGCTAGAAAGTTGCCTCTCATGTGAGCGGATATGCGCCATAGAGGAGCACCCTTCTTTCTCTCCACTCCAGCACACGATTCATCTTCCAGATATCACCCTCAGCCCGTCAGGGCTCAATCTTGCAGAGGACATGTGGGTCGGGCGTCTCGCTCGCGCATTGGGTAACGACTTTTCCTTCTCTTCCATCTTCGCACAGCGTTCTGACAACCGGACTCTGGAAGGGATGACGCACGCACCGACATTCAACCGCCTAACAACCCACTTGTTATGCCCCGCTGCCGCAGGCGCGAAGTACGACAAGGCGCGGGTGTGGGGCACGCCAGTGGTTGACATGCGCTGGCTGTCATATATTACAAAGATGGGTTCATTGCCACCCCCTGGGAGGTTTCTCGTGTCAGATTCACATGCACCGAATAACGAGACGTCGGACATCAACGGAGCAGTGAAGATGCCCGAACCAATGCAGGAGGAAAGGACAGCCGCACCGCACCAGCGCTTGCCGCCCGCATCCACACCACCCCGGGAAATGACGCAACCGGACGCAGACTTCTCTAAGCAGGATGTATCCTTTGGGCGGCCCAACTTGAAGCGGCGTTCTAGTCAGGACGAAGTTGTCCCGAGTTCCTCACCAACACTTCCACCCGCGTCGAGTCCTTCTAGCACTCCGCGTTTACCCCCCTCCTCGCTCTCTGAGCGTGCAAGCTTTGTTCTCTCGTCTCATTCTTCGGGGAAGGCACCAACGGGCGGGAGCGAAACGGACGATGACGAAGCAGCCGCGCGTGTACGATCGTCGAACACCCCGTCGCCGCTGAAGTTGCCTGCAGAGCCGACGACTGATTCGGCTGCACGGGCGCTGCACGAGAGCATTTCCAACTTGCTCGGTAAGCGCAATGCTGGTGCCATGTCGATGGAGGATCATGTAGACCCACCATCAAGACGTAAACGCGCACGTCCACGATACAAAGTGAGTCAACGATGAGTTTGACGTCTTCATTCGCCCTCACCTCATCCATGATCACGTACTGTCTATAGCCACGTCCGCATTTACAGTCTGACATCGCAGGCGCGAGCGTTGGCATGAGCTTGGACATTGGCACGAGCGTTTCCGGCATGCATATTCCGCCTGCAAATATCCCTCCTGCTTCGTACGCGTTCAGAGAAGAACCCGAGAATGTGACCTCGAACACCAGTGCTGCGCCGGATGACGGTATGAGCACAGGCTTGCAAGTGGTGTATGAGGACCCAACGCAGGCAGCTGAACGACGCAAACTTCTTAGTTTGCTGAATGGCGCGCCGGGACAGAGCAAGGCGCGTGAGGAGCGCACCCGTAGGGCGGCGGTAGCAGCCACCCCCAGTCTCACCTCTGGTAGGCGTATGGCAGGCTTTTGAGTATTTGGGTGGATGGTCCTCTTGCATCGCATTTAATATATACATTCCACGACATTTGTATTCCTGTTTCATTTTCCTCTTGTGGCAAGCAGTGGACATACAATCTTAGCATCCCCCTGGACTAACATCTCTTATATTGCGTGCGGGCAGTCACGGATACGCCTACTTGGATGCACTCGAGTGTATGACTCCTCGGATCGGGTACCACAATGTCACGAGATGTGGGCGATTTACGACGACCCACTCGCGAATCCTAGGCCTTTGAGGAACGGGTCAGTGAATGTCATGGCGCACTAATCAAGCGAGACCTTATGATATGATATGATATCATCACTCGTCCGATGTTGTTTGGCGAGATTCACTATCCGTGGCCAGCGTTGCTTCCAAATTGTACTGTACATTCTTGTGATATTTGGATTCCAGATCCGCGGCAGTCTTAACGTAGGCATTCGCCCGAATTATTTCCTAGAAACAAAAAGCCGGACGATGAGAAAGGTAAACTGAAAGGTTCCGCGGTGTACAAGGCGAACCTCAACACAGTGGTTCAGTTCGAGAATAAGTTCCGTGCACTTGTCCTGACAACGTATATGTTGGTCGTTGTTGCTTTAGGATGGTGTATAATACTCACGGCATTCTTGACGATGCGCTCTAGGAGAACAGCCTGGCGTTCTGAATGAGGGTTCTCCATGGTTGGAGTGGCCGTGCGAGTGTGCCGACGGGCTTCGGATCGGTAGTCCAACCTCCGCTCAGAGTACTAAACGGTCATTCAGACAAGGCTAAAACCATGGCCTCCCAATCCGAGAAGCGTATTATCTGGAGTCCTCTCGGACAGAACAGGTTCATTGTGTGTGGCAGTTCTCAACTCACACTATATGATTGGTCTACAGAGGACTCCTCGACGCATAGCGTCGCATCCCAACAATGTTCACAGCCAGTAAAGGTGAAGTCATCCTATGTTAACACCCGTCTTCCGCGCTCACGTCCGAGTCGATGTCGACGCTCAGTGCTTTGCTTGGTCTCCAGACCCAGCCACAGACGACCTCGTTGCAGTCGGGTTTGGTAGTGGTCGGGTTGAACTCCTACGCCTAGAATCAACGCGCCGCGTCCGTGGGCATTCAAATAGCCGTAGCAGCCACGCTCCTTTATCGCCCAAATTACCTCGCGCCTGCACCTCACTTGCTTTCTGTGGGGTTACTCCTTCGTATCTAGCCGTAGGTCTCGACAGGCTACGTAACGATCCCAGTCTTATGATATGGGACATTCAAGCCAACACCCCGACTCAAAATTTAACACCGGGAGCTTCCTCGCCAAATCATATTGTCGCGCCTCCACCCTCTCCAGCACGACCGTCGTCCGCGTCGTCCGCGATACCCCCTTCTCCCCGCTCACAAAACCCCATTCCTCGCACAGAGCTCGGACCACGCGCGGACCCGCGTCTCCTACAGACACACTCGCAAAATGAATCCGTTCACTCACTGACCTGGTTGCCGCAGCATAATAATCTGCTCGTCGCTGGTTTGTCTCATCGATTAGTCCGGCTATTCGATCTCCGTAGCTCCGCGCCTGCCGTCGCCCATGCTCCAGGACGTGTCTACGCGTTGTCCCCAGACCCATTTGAACCTCATCATCTCGCTGCAGCCGGAGATGGCATCGTCACCCTGTGGGACGTGCGGAAGCTGCCCGCCGCATTATTAATATTTTCTGAGCGCGACGCCCTCGCCGATGGTTCCCGTATTCAGAGCAGTGGCATGCGTAGGGTGACAGACGTGCAATTCTCTTCGGTGCGTCGGGGAGTTCTGGCCACCCTCGTCCAAGACGCTTCATATGTTCGTCTTTGGAATGTCACTAAAACGGAGCCACTTGGCGCGCCTCCTACAACGCACGCAACTGATGTTACCCGGACCCCGAAAATGTCCTGGACAAACGCCACGAGCATGTTGCCTTGGGGTGCTTCAGGTGGAACACCTAGCGTAAGCGTAACGACTGATAATGAACAGTCATCACCGAACGCCTCTTATTCCCTTGTCCTATCTGATACGCGCAAATGTAGGTGATTAGTTTCAACGCAAGCACGGTATGGAGACTTACCACATCTTCAAACAGCCAGGCGATTCCATTCAAATCTTGATTCTTTTGTGTTGATGCCTGCTGCCCGATCGAATCCCTTAGCTGTTTCGCTTATGGCGATTACCAAAGATGACGACTTGGAGACCGCAAACATTCATGACACGCCTATCCATGTGCAATGGAGCGCACGGGGTAATATGGCGATCGCAGTCGGCTCTGCATATCGCATCTTCTCTAGCGTGCGACCGGGAGAGGTCATTCCCGAACCCTGGTCAATCCAGCCTACCGTCGTGGCCGAAGGAATCGATGGGACCGGGTTTAGTCCTTTTCCTATCGAGATGTCTCGAGGTAGATCACCTAGCGCGCATCCACCGACTTTCGGACGTGGGGATGAGGACGGCTTCCCGGCTCTGACATCAGCTGGACCTTCTCCTAGACCCTCCCCGCGCTTCAAACCGTCTCCTTTGCCAGGGTCGAAGGCAAAGGAAGGCACCGTCACTCCTGCGCACCGGAGTGTCCCTGCATCGCCTTATCACAAGGGAAACGTAGAGCTTCCGTCTTCCCCAGGTCCCGTATTTGCATCGCTTGCTACCCCGTCTCCGGCGTCCGGTTCGAGGCAAATTGCTGGTGCTTCGAAAGTATTCGACAGCAACGCATCGTCGCGTACCCGAAACGCGGGCGGTCGTTCCTGGAGACGTGCCATAGATCGTACGCAAGCTCTCATTGACGAAGATATATCGATGGTCATGCGACGGCGGGTTCTCGCGGGGTACGGATTGAGTCATGTACGCTTTATGGTCACCACTTGGACCAAACGACCCCCCTCTCATCTCGTGCTTCTAAACGGCAGCCTGCCCATAACGTTGCGATCCTCAGAGAAGCGAAGGAGGAGCAGAACGGAAGGGCGCTCGTTGAGATGTGGTCCTGGCTCGATCGTACGTGCGCAGTGGTCTAATCGTCTCTCGTTTACCGTATTCTTGCAGATGCTCGTCGAATGCTGGAGGTGCCCGCTGACCGCCTTGACGGCTACAATTTTGCCAATCAGGGTATACAGGGGATCTGGGAGGGGTTTCCATCCTCTATTCTTGATGCAATGCCCTCAAATCTAGGCGCCTTACTTGACCCCCTCGTAGTCGAGGGCGTTCAGTCCATATCGCGGACTCACTCACGCCGTGGTAAGCATAGGACAGGCGACGTGCCGTCCGATTTCGCCGCAGCTCTGCTACTTCTTAGTGCGTATCACAAGACGGAATTGGCCAGTCTGGAGTCTGCGGAATGGAAACCGACAGTTTCGACGGCAAAGTTGACACAGCGACAGTTTGCATTGCAACTATGTGGGTGGAGCCTGAGGAATGAAGATATAACTGCTGTTATCAACAAGTAAGATCTTGGTCGCAAAAGTCCTCTACTACAAGGTGTCTCACGAAGCCTTTGTTTAGGTGGGAGAAAGATGGTCGACAGTCGCAAGCGGCGTGCTGGCTCGTGTTCTTAGGCCGACACAATAAAGCCATAGACATCCTCATACGAAGTAAAGGTACGCAGCTCCACATCCGAGCGTCTGACCTTCGCCCATCTTATCTGTAACGGTAGACAGTTCGCACAACATCATGTCCGGCACGCTTGCCGCTCTAACACCTGCATCGGTCAGAACCCCAGAGCTGCGCCACCAATACGAGCGCCTGATAATGCGCCTGGAGGACCCTTATTTCCGCGCCATGCTAACGTACCTCGCACTGGGAGACTGGAACGACGTCCTAGAAGAAGAGCACATCCCGCTCCGCGAGCGCCTCGCGATCGCGCTGCAATTCCTCGAGGACGACGCGCTATCAACCTACCTGCGCCGAATAGCCGAGGCCTCCGTAACGCACGGCGACGTAGAGGGCATCATCGTGACGGGCCTGACCGCGTCCGGGCTGCACCTCCTGCAGAACTACGCCGACCGGACGGGGGACGTGCAGACCGCGGCGATCCTGGGCGCCTATGTGCACCCGCACCAGCTAAAAGACGCCCGAGCGGAGCGCTGGCTGGACGTCTACCGGGACCTCCTGGACGGATGGAAACTCTTTCATCATCGGTGCCAGCTCGACATTGACAGGAGGCAGATGATGCAGGACTTTGCGCAGGACGGCGAGCGGGAACCAGCGATCCACCTCGTTCCGCCTCAGATCTTGATCCGATGTAATTTCTGTAACAAGGTGATCAGTGATCCACGGGGCGCCAGTGCGGCGAACAGAGTGAGCTGCGACTTTTTCATTCGCTGAACAATACGACGGAGCCACTGAGACTTTCCGCGAATGTAGGCAACGGCCTGTCCGTTCTGTCATCGGCCCCTACCGCGCTGCTCGGTGTGTTTGATGACGTTGGGCATTATACCTGACACCACGCGCAACGGACAACTCGCACATTATAACGCGCCGATGCGAGGTATGCCAACCCTAGTTGAATCCCGCATGATCTCAGCTTATTGGTGGATGATACCCAGACACCGTTGACGATGCACTCGTCTTTTGCCAGACCTGTAGGCATGGCGGACATGCTGCCCATATCCTCGAGTGGTTCTTCGGTGAAGCTGGTGCAAAGTCGCGTGGAACTTGCGCTGTTGCGGATTGTGATCATAGATGCGCTGATGAATTCTGAGCAACCTGCACAGCGATCTATTCTACACTGTGTTCCCTATTGTGGTTCCCCCTTCGTATAAGCGCCTCCCACAATGACTACTGTTAATGCGTACATTAACATTAACCACCACCAATTGTAACACTTTTTCTCGGCACAACACGGGTTACTTTTAAGCCTGGCCGCTTGGGCCGGGATTCGCTGGGTTTGTAGTCTCGATCGGCTTCATTGCGGGGAAGAGCAAGACTTGCTTGATATCTACAAAGTTCACCGCGTGAGCGTGTAGAAGAGGCAAACAATGACAAACTAACTTGTAGAATTAGTAAGGAACATCACGAGACGGTCGATACCAATACCCCAGCCACCCGTTGGAGGAAGGCCATGTTCAAGGCTGGAGTAGTATCACTTAAATATATATCCATAAAAAGGGGGAAAACGATACTCACGCATCAACAAAGGTCTCGTCAATGTCTTGTGCTTCGTCGTCACCTTGGTCCTTCTGTCTCACCTGCTCCTCAAACCGCGCTCGTTGCTCGAATGGGTCATTTAACTCGGTGTACGCATTGCAGAACTCCTTCCCGCACATAAAGCCCTCAAACCGTTCACAAAGGCCGGGTCGTGAACGGTGCCACTTAGCAAGAGGAGACATAACCTGCGGATGACCAACTGATACACTTGTTAAGAATGGAGCTACGACAATGACGAGGTTGGCTCACCAATGAAGGCAGGAGAAGTGCACAAGGGCTCGATGAACTCTCCTACGAGTTTGTCAAGGAGACGTGCGTTGGTCCGCGGTTCGCTACACTCGACGTTATGCTGAAATCCAGGGGTCAGTGTGCGGCGTCACGATCAGAACTCATCAAAAGATGTACCTTCTTGCATAGTTCCCGTAGGAACACATTCGCTTCCTCGGAATGCAGTGTCTCACCAGGGGGGAATTGAACGCCAAGCTTCTCCTCGAGAGTCCCGATCATGTCATACCGCTTCCATGGGCGCTGGAAGTCAAGGATGTGTTCCTTGCCATCCTTGCCTTCTGGTTGATAAGTGAGGGTCGTGCTGCCACCCGTGAGGTACTTCACCAATCCCTCGATTAGGCTCTCAGTCAGATCCATGAGATCGTACATGTCCGCATAGGCCATGTAGAACTCGCAGATCGTAAATTCAGGATTATGGGTAAGATCAATGCCCTCGTTCCGGAAAACGCGGCCGATCTCATAAACTCGGTCGAAGCCACCGACGACGAGTTGCTTGAGATAGAGTTCTGGTGCGACACGGAGGTACAGATCAAGATTAAGGTCGTTGTGGTGAGTAGTGAAGGGCTTGGCAGTCGCGCCACCAGCAATCATACTTGTGATCGGTGTTTCGACTTCAAGGAAGCCCAGAGAGTCAAAGAAGCGTCGGATGTAGTTGATGATACGACTGCGAGTATAGAAGATGCGACGAGTATCGTCGGAAAGAATGAGGTCGAGATAACGCTTTCGATATCGCGTTTCCTGGTCTTTCAAACCGAAATGGCCAGAAGGAAGCTGGTGCAAATTCGGAGCGAGAAGGACCATTTGCGAGGGTGAAATCGAGAGCTCCCCCTTCTTTGTGCGAGACGGCGTCCCAATCACGCCTACGATATCCCCGCGACGGAATATCTCATGCGTCTCAATGAAAGAATCCTGGTCTATGGCGTCCCTTGGATCCAATCAATGTCATAGAGAAGATGACGTCAAGCTGAGCATACTCACTGTAGTGTTGCCATGATTTGCACCTTCTTTCCTTCGCTGTGCAAGTCATAAAACCTTAATTTCTGACTTGAACTCCGAATGCTGTGGATGCGACCAGCGAGTGCCTCAATGGCATCTTCGACCTTCTCTCCTGGTTGGATGACGCCCTCAGCCCCGTACTCGCGGATGTAATCGGCAAGAGAGCGAGAAACTTGGAACTTGTGCGGGTAGGGATTCGGAGACTGTGTCTCACGAAGTTTCTGGATCTGCCGCGAGCGAAGCTCGAAATATTGCTACAAAGCACGGCCCTTTAGCATCGGTGAAGAGAGTGATGGGAAATGACCCGTAGCATCCACTCATTGGCTATCGCTGGGTACTGCACACGAATTAGAAAGTTTAGCATACATTTGGGGAAAGATTTTCTTCGTCTGGCACTTCGTCTGTCGGAGCTGGAGGCCGATTGGCGGCGTTCTCTGCCCTCCTTGCCTCCTTTTCGCGTTGCTTTTGGCGACGCTTGAGTTCTCTGTGCCAGATGGATCATGAGCAACACGCAAAGACTGATTCGGGTGAGCGCGTACTGCTTGGAAATCATCTCCCCCGTGACGGGATCCCTGTGAGTGCCTGTAGTGGTCGTAGATTCTGATTCCATTGCAAAGCCACTAATTTTAGTTAAGGAGCGATGTAAAGAATACGAAGTGTGTGTGTGTGCAACGTGGAAAAGTGAGTGAGTCAATCTGAGCATGCGCCAAATAAATGACCTCTGACATCCCAAAGTGGTCGTGGAATCGCCCGCGCTGAGTCTGAATCTGTCCGTCCGTGACTCCGTGACACGGGGCTGGAAACAGGGCATTCACCCCCACACCTTCCACCTGCTCCTTGCGCGCTTTTGCTACTCATACGACCATCTAGCTATGTCTTCTGATTACGAATTCTCTGACGACGAGGAGTACAATGAATACGACGACGACGACGAGCCCATGGACATCGAAGACGGTATATCCTACCCCTCCTCTTCATTCCTTAACCCATTCTTCTTCGCATGTCAGGTTCTGCATCTTCCGAGGAAGACATAGGAATGGACGAACTGGACGACGATGACATTAAAGTCGTGTCAGAGGGAAAGACGGCTTACGAAGTCGACTACAAGGCTCTAACCCATCAACAAGTCAAGGACCTCATGGTGGCCGATATCGAATACATCAGTACCATCTTTGGCGTCGACGTAAGTTTATGCGTGTTTATCTACCACAATGTCCTTCTGACTTTTTGTACACCTTGTGTTGCGCAGAGCGACGTAGCCGCGCTCCTTCTCCGCCATTTGGACTGGAATAAAGATCGGCTGACGGAGAGATACATGGATGATGCCTCTTCTATCTCTATTGCGGCCGGCATTTCTCCTGTGCACAAACCTTCATATCCAGCATCAGATCGCTCTAAACGTGTCACACGCTCCAGTAAATCCTCCAAGAAGTTGGGGCAGTCGTTTATATGCCCCATATGCTTCGATGACACTGCTACTGACACGCTCGCATTGCCCTGCGGTCACGCCTTCTGCACAGATTGCTGGACTGTGTACACTGTCAGTAAAATCCGTGACGAAGGCGAGCACCGTATTTTGTGCATGGCCGAGAATTGTGGGGTTGTCGCTCTCGACCCCTATGTCCACAAGCTGCTTAGTGAGGACAAGGACACTACTGCACGCTATGATGAACTCTTGGTTCGCAACTATGTTGCCTGCAATAAAAACCTCAAGTATTGCCCATTCCCATCCTGCGATCGTAGTGTCTCGTGTCCAACAGCATCATCTCGCTCTGCATTGTCTACCGTCGTTCCGACCGTGTCGTGTGGGGCAGACCCGAAACACAGGTTTTGCTTTGGTTGCAGCATCGACGGCGACCATCGACCTGTATTGTGTGCCATCGCAAGGATGTGGCTGAAGAAGTGCCGCGATGACAGCGAGACGGCAAACTGGATCAAGAGCAATACTAAGGAGTGTAGCAAATGTCAGAGCACCATCGAGAAGAATGGTGGCTGCAAGTAAGTTTATTCCTTCAACGGTTCCCGTTGAAGCACGGGAGTGCTGACAATTGCACCTTTCCAGTCACATGACTTGCAAGAAGTGCAAGTATGAGTTTTGCTGGGTGTGCATGGGTATGATCGTGCCAGGCCTCAGTGTTGACTTCGTTCTGATTCTTATGTTTGTAGGCCCCTGGGCCGAGCACGGGACAGCCTGGTACTCTTGCAATCGGTATGATGACAAGTCAGGTGTAGATGCCCGTGATGCACAGTCGAAGAGCCGTGCATCTTTGGAAAGATATCTTCATGTGAGGACGAACAATTCCATCTTCGCTGTCTCTAATGTAGAGTTAACATTTTGTTTCAGTATTACAACCGCTGGGCAAACCATGAACAGTCGGCAAAGCTGTCAATCGAGCTCTACATGAAGACTGAGAAGAAGATGGAGGAGATGCAGCTTACAACTGACTTGACTTGGATTGAAGTCCAGTTCATGAAGAAAGCTGTCGACATTGTCGAGAATTGCCGTACAACCCTCAAATGGACGTATGCGATGGCTTATTATCTCCAGAACGGCAATCAGAAGGCGATGTTTGAAGACAACCAACGGTCTGTATTTTCATCGATGCATGGTTGTCACATCACACACTTATTCGAGGCCCGCCTACAGTGATCTTGAGCGAGCTGTAGAGGATCTTTCTGAATTGTTGGAACAACCGATCGAGAGTGAGAATATCCCGGTGTTGCGCCAGAAAGTGACGGACAAGTCGGTCTATGTTCAGAAGCGCAACGAGATTCTCCTCGAGGATACCGCGAAAGGATACCTCGAGGAGCGGTGGAAATGGAACGACATTGTCATCGACACATTGTAACTTGGGTATGGACCACCTGGTCAGACTCTCATCACATTCTCACTTCTCAATGCTCGCCCTATTTCTGCTCCATTCTCAATAATGTGTCCACGGCTCGGTTCATTCACAGGTATCACCTCCCCCATACACCATGTGTACTGTAGAATCAATATCAATTCTGTCGAAGGGAATTCTATTGCTTTGATTACTAATACGACTACAATCTCCCTGATCAACGTAAGCGACGTGGCGACGGGAGAGGACGCGCACGCGTAAAGAAATTAAAGTCCGACCGAAGGGCCGTGGTCGGCGGCCGGGCTGCGGGGCTGGCAGGGTAACAAAAATCGAGAGAAGCAAAAAATAGATAGCATCTTCCAAGCAAGCCAGTGTGGCGGCGTTCCATTCCTTCTTTTCTCACTCGCCCACCACGACCTCCCTCTCCGTATCGTCCCCCTACTGTTGTCCATAGTAATTCTCTCGTCGCCAGACGACCCACACCGCTCTTTTAGTCTGCATACCCCCACCCTTCCTAACACCCTGTCTGCCTACCCTCAGTCGCAATCCCTGCTGACGCAGCTTGATGCTATACCTAACAAGAGACGACTTTCCCATATGTATGCGCACGATTACCTGTCTGAAGTGTCCCCGCTGATCACCTTTGCCACCAGTCGTGCCCTTTGGCGTCATTGGGTTAGTTTTGACAGCCTTTAGACGCTCGTCAGCCTCAATTCCTTACTGCTTTTACAGGTTCTACCGTTATCTCTGGTACCTCATCCGCATCTCTGCCTCTTTCGCATATCGTCCCGTCCCACTTCCCGAGAACCCCACTTACGTCGCCGCTGAGGATGTCACCGTCATAGTTCCCACCATTGACGCTGGTGAGGAGTTCAAGGAGGCTGCTCATAGCTGGCTCGCTGGCAAACCCAAGGAAGTTCTCATCATCACAGAGGAGAACATGCTTGGTCCACTGCAAGAACTTGCCAATGCCGTCGACCCCGAGCGCATCCGTGTCTTAACGGTCCCATACGCGAATAAGCGCTTGCAGATGGCCCACGGCATCAAAAATACTACGACGGACATCATTGTCTTTGCCGATGACGACGCTATCTGGCCTCCAACGCTCCTTCCGTACGTGTTGGCATGTTTTGAGGACCAGAAGGTCGGCGGTGTTGGCACGTCACAAAGTGTGAAAGCCATTGGCGAGCGTATGACGGTATGGGAAGTGCTCGCTGCATTCCGCCTCACTATCCGTAACATTGAGATTTCCTCGGCGACACACATCGATGGCGGCATTCCGTGTCTTTCCGGACGAACTGCGGCGTATCGCACGGTCATCTTGAAAGATCCAGACTTCTTACACGGCTTCACTCATGACTACTGGCTCGGCAAATACCAGCTCAATTCGGGTGACGATAAGTTTCTCACGCGCTGGATGGTCAGCCATGGTTGGAGTACCTATGTGCAGTGTTGTAAGGAAGCAGAATTGCTCAGCACAATGAAGCCCAACTGGCGCTTTTTGAAACAAGTGCTTCGATGGACAAGAAACACCTGGCGGTCCGATTTGCGATCACTTTTCATGGAACGACACATCTGGACTATTCATCCGTATGTAGCATACACAATGGTAAAGTTCTTGCCACCCACCCTCTTCCCATTGTAGCGTGATTGACCTTCCATCTCACCCAGGTTGACAAGTTGTTCAACCCTTTCACTCTTCTCGCTGGCCCTGCTCTTGTTGGGTACGTTGTTTACAAGAGTACGATTTCATCAGGTGCCGGCGGTTTCCATTTGCCGTGGTGGTACGTACTCGGTATTACGACTTGAAATAGACCTGTGTCTGAGTGCCATCAGGAACGTCCTCTTGAGCTATTTCGTCTGGCTCAGCGCTACGCGAACGGCCAAGCTTCTTCCCCATCTCTGGCACCGCCCTCAAGATATCGTTCACGTCCCTGCATTTATTTTATTTGGGTACTACTTCGCTATCATGAAGCTATATGCGCTGTTCACTCTTCACGAGGTATGACAAACGGATATCTTTTATCAATGTTTTGTATTAAACGCACTTTTTGGTAGACCGGTTGGGGTACCCGCGCTGGCATTGGCGATCCCACTGCCGCCACCGCAGCCGCAGACTCTGGTATAAGCGATGACAAAATGAGGAAGCCTTATCACGACCTAGCGTCACCAAGGCCTCAGTACCCTCAGCAACCGATGGAGATGCAAATTGGCCACGCGCGATGATAGAATACGCGCCCTATGAGTACCTATAATCTTGGTGAGGCACGGTGTTGCTAGTTGTTACGATATCCATATTACCATACCGCATGATTGCTATCATCTACATTGATCTCGTTTTGTCCGCTACGTGCCAGCATTATTTGTACCATCAGCCAAGGATCCGCATGCGAAAGCCCAACGAAGGGAAGAGGGTAGAGTGGGAGGTGGTCCGGATTCCACCTTCGTTTGGGAACTTTTGTTCATGGCAGAGCGCGACTGGTACGCCTAACCGTTTCCCCCTCGTTATCTTTGTTTCTTTGTCCTGCCATTGCGCACCTTTGCATTCGTGTTCTTTTTCCCTGTACGGACCTCTCTTTTTTATTCCCGTTCATTTGTTTATATTGGATCAATTCTTTTTCTCGAGTTTGGTTTTGTACCAGATTCGCGTATATCTATAATACAGTAGCAGTAAAAGGAAAAGGGTGGATGTGGATGTGGATGTGGATGGAAGGCTGTAGAAGGCGCTCGAAGATATGTGGATCATCAATGATAAAGAAAATGAAACGAGAATAAAATGAGGCTTCGAGCCCTCCACCCGCCCGTCCCTTGTCTCTCTGCCCTTCCCTTGCCCATTCACGCTCCTCTTACTACTCTTCCCTCATGTCCGTCGTAGGTATTGATTTCGGTTCCCTCCACAGCAAGGTATGCCGACCCATCATTACTCACCTCTCCTTGATCCTATACGCGAAAAAAATAATTCTAGATCGGCGTTGCAAGACACAGAGGCATCGATATCATCACGAATGAAGTCTCGAACCGCGCAACACCGTGAGCATTCTCCTGTTAATATCTTTACCCCGCTGATCGCCAATTTGCAGGTCACTTGTTTCCTTCGGTCCCAAGCAACGCGCGCTTGGCGAATCTGCAAAGACCCAGGAGATTTCAAATTTTCGCAACACAGTCGGCTCGTTGAAGCGTTTTCTCGGCCGGACAGTGCATGATGTCGAAATTCAGCAAGTCGAGAAGAGGTTCACCCATGTAAACCTCGTCGATGTAGATGGATCTGTAGGAGTCCAGGTGTGTGTGTGTGTGTGTGTGTCTGACAGACTCACCTGTCGGCTAAGGCTCCCTTTCGACGCGTATAGGTCACGCATCTGGGAGAATCAGCTACCTTCTCCTCCACGCAGTTGGTGGGCATGTACTTTTGCAGGCTGCGTGATATCGCAGCGAACGAACTCAAAACTGGCGTGTCTGACGTCGTCATTGCCATCCCCGGCTGGTACTCCGATGTGCAAAGACGAGCACTGCTGAGCGCCGCAGCCATCGCGGGGTTGAATCCCCTCCGATTGATTCCCGACCACACTGCCGTCGCGTTCGGGTACGGCATCACCAAATCTGATCTCCCGGACGCCGAGAACCCACGACATGTCGTCTTTGTGGACATCGGTCACTCGAGCATGTCTGTCGCAGTCGTCGCCTTCTCCAAGGGACAACTGACCGTCAAGAGCACGGCATATGACACGCACCTGGGTGGTCGCGACATCGACTATGCTCTCGTCCGGTACTTTGCAGAGGAGTTCAAGACGAAGTATAAAATCGACGTGCTTTCCAACCCCAAGGCAACATTCCGGCTGTATGCCTCTGCAGAGAAGCTCAAGAAAATCCTTTCGGCGAACGCAGAGGCACCGCTCAGCGTTGAATCCATCATGAATGACGTTGATGCATCTTCAAAACTTTCACGGGAGCAGTATGAGCAACTCATCGTAGACGTCCTGGACCGCATTCCCGCGCCACTCCAGCGCGCTCTAGAAGAATCCGGTCTGAACATTGAGCAGGTCGATGCGGTCGAGCTCGTTGGTGGCTCGACACGTATCCCTGCTGTCCGCGCCAAGATTCAATCCGTATTCCCTTCCAAGATTCTTTCAACGACACTTAACCAAGACGAAGCATGCGCTCGGGGCTCTACTTTTGCATGCGCGACCCTTTCACCTGTGTTCCGTGTGCGCGATTTCGCGATTCACGATATTGCCATCTATCCGATCAAGGTGCGCTGGGAGAAGAGCCTCACGGATGAAGAGGAAGACACGGAACTAGTCGTTTTCCCTCGTGGTAACGGCATTCCGTCAACCAAGGTGCTCACGTTCTACCGCAAGGCCCCATTCGACATTGAGGCGGTATATGCCGATCCCAGTGCCCTTCCGGGGTCCATCAATCCTTGGGTCGGGCGCCTCACTGTAAAAGACGTCGGCCCATCGTCAACAGGCGATTACTCCACCGTTCGTGTCAAGGCGCGTCTGAATCTCCATGGTGTCCTGTCTTTCGAGGCAGTCTATACAGAGGAGGTAGAGGAGAAAGAGGAGATGCAAGTTGATGCCGAGTCGTCAGAGCCGCCCAAAAAGAAAAAGGTTGTTAAGAAGAACCCCGTTGCCTACGTGCCTGGATATGGAGGACTCGATTCATCCGTCGTAGATAAATACAGGGAGAAGGAGCTTACCATGTCCGCAAACGACAAGCTGGTACAGGATACCGAGGTACGTTTCCTGTACTCTGCCAGTCGACGATTGTAATGTTAAATCCTCTGTAGGAACGCAAAAATGCTCTTGAGGAATACATCTATGATACGCGGTCGAAACTGGAAGACCGCTATGCGCCGTTTGTGCAACCGCAAGAAAAGGGCGCATTACTCGCAGAACTTTCAAAGGATGAAGAGTGGCTTTACTCTGAGGAGGGCGAAGACGCCACGAAATCTGCCTACGTCTCTCGCCTGGATGCGGCCAAGGACCTTGGGGATCCTATTACGACGCGCTGGCGTGAAGCTGAAGAGCGGCCGAGGGCTGCGGCTCAGCTTCGTGAGACCATCAACCAGTATATCGCGCAAGCAACTTCGACAGAAGAGCGGCTCGCGCACATCGACGAGAAGGATAGACAGCCAATCGTCGAAAAAGCCGTGACGATCCAGAAATGGCTAGAGGATCAGTCGGTGCGGCAAGCAGAGCGTCCGAAGAACGTCGATCCCGTGCTGACCGCTGCGGAGATCTCGAAGAAGCGAGACGAGCTTATATACTTTGCGACTCCCATTCTTACGCGGCCGAAGCCCAAGCCCCCGAAGGTCGACGGCGCGGAGACACCACGTAGCGGCGCGCAAACACCCAACCCGCCGCCGAAGGGGGAGACGCCGCAACCAGAGCTTAACACAGAGGAAGCGCGAGGGCCGACCGAGATGGATGTAGATTAGAGAGCGAGAGACTTTTTTTCGGAGAAGTTTGTAATTTTGTTTTCGTCAGCGTGTAGTGACGGGATGGATATTCATCGTCAAGTCTTAAACCCACAAGAAAGTATGTGTTTTAGTTGATAATAGAATCCTCAGCATGGATAGGTTAAATTCTATGCCATGCTTGCCCGAAACATCTCCCGAGCTTCAAGGCGCCTGCTCTGATGAATGTGCGGTTTGAATGGCCAACTTTGGAAGCCGATTATCCTTCACATTCTTCCAGTTCCCCGTTCCATAACATGCGCGACACAGGCCCTTCCATCCGTCTGTCATTTTATGTAAATACAAGACAAAGCTACGTCCATGAATGCGCGTGTGGTGTTCTCTCATTCATTCAGACGTCGGCGGCGACGGCTTGGTCCTCAGAGACTGCGGAAAACGACCGTCGACGATCGTGTCCGGATTGGGGATCGAGTAGTTGGCAACGCAGTCAAACTGGAAGTCGACCTCCGCGATGCGCTCCCGCGTGCCGTTGATGTACGTCGGCAGGTCGCACAGGCCGTGCTTGTTGTGGCCGCAGCCTTTGACGCCGGTCAGCGGGACGACGGCGTCATTGATGATCCATCGGATGTGCGTTGGACTCGAGGAGGAGGCGGAGGCGGGACAGGAGAGTACCTGCGCAACGAGATTCGTCGCGAGGGGTGTGATGTGGCTGATGATCCATTGCTATTTTGGTATTGTCATATGAGTGGGCAGGTCCAGAAAACTGAAGAGAAGAGGACGGGGGGAACGTGGGGCGAATGACGTACGCGGTTCCTTCGGATATGATTGGTAGGCAAGGGACCACTCGAAGCGAGGCTTGTCAGATTCAAAGCCACGGCCACTGGGAATTTTTAATGCGTCCGTCAATAACCTTTTCATTTTCTGAGATGTGTGTCAAGCCCAACTAACCAGCGGCGATGATGGTGTCGTGCGAGGCCTCGACAAAGATCGGCTGCTGGAACGGGAAGGTGATGGGATTGGAGACGATGGTAGCGTTTACAGAGGTACCGAACTCGGTAATGCGCGTCTGAGTGAGGCGCGAGATGAACTCGGTGACATAGCCGATGCCCAGCGCGGCAGAGGCTGGGTTTCCAGGCCCGCCGCTGCCGTACCAAAATTGGAGGTCTTCATTGTTGCGATTGGGTTAGAACGCTCCGCGTGAACGCTCTATCGAAGGCACGGACGTACCGATGTAGTACTCGAAGGACTCCCATTCGCTCTTAGTGAACAAACCACAGAAGCGGGAAAAGCCAAGCGCAGCGGACTGTTTGTCCCACATGTCAGGTTACAGCACTCGGTGCGACACAGTTTTTTTACTACTCACCTCATATGCACAAATCTGCTGCATGGCGACGATGTCTGTAGCGGTAAGATCGACGCCATTAAGATAGTGTTGAAGTCTCTGGATAATAGGTGGCGTATAGATATTGGCCCATTTTGTGGCCTGAGTGGCGCCAAAGCTCGAAATCGCGTTGTTTGCATTGGGACACACTTCGGATGCGGCCAGGGTACTGCTGAATCCAGATGATTCGACCTCGATGAGTTGATGATAACTTGTCGAATACTCTTGTACACCAAAGAAACCTGCCGCGAATTGTAAACTGCGCAAGGCAGAGCTGAGTCTACAATGGACGAGTTTGTCAATGTCACTTACGCAGAATCTACCATGCGTTCTGCACGGAACCGGGTTCAGCTATAAAATGGTGTACACAAGAAAGACACCAACCTTGCGAGGTCGTGCGCCACACAGGAAGATCCGTCGCCTCTTTCAAAAGGTCCCCATACCGAATTCGAGTATTGACACCAAGTTCATACCTGTGCTTGACTGTCAGAAGACACCGAAAGATACGAGCAGTGCCAGACGGACAGTTGTTGGCGGCCCAAGGGCGTCAAGATTTCGGCACCGAGTTTGTACGTCCATGTGTTGAGGAAATCCAATGGACCTGTAGCATTAAAGCCAGCGCCTGTAGACGCGTTATGAATCTTGCCCGCGAACGAGGACGGTGGGGAGCCAGTCGTAGGGTATCTTGCGCCATGACGATGTAGGATGTGGACCGCGTTTATGGCACAATCGTCGGGAATAAGGGGAGACGCGTCAGGAAGGCCGAACGTGCCGGGAGGAAGGGAAAACATCGGGGAAAGGTTGCCCCAACTACGGATCATGTCGAATTTCTTGCCCGCGCCATCAAAGGTATCGGGACGAACGATGGGTGACTCGTTGTCAATGGCGGGAATGGCGGGTGCGGTTTCGATGGCGAAGGCCTCATCGCCAGCTAGATGGAAACGTGTGAGTCTTAAAAAAAGAAAAGCGGGAGAGAGACGAACTTGGAGTAGGGCCCGCGAACCCAACGACGCTTCCGTCGGGGAAATTGGGATCCGGGACCGTCGCGGTCACCCCAGGCGGAGGAAACTGGAAGGCTGTGGTCGCGCCTGCGAATGTCGAGGCCCTGTGTGGTTTGGCCCTGTGTTGACTAGCATACGCAGCGGGGGCGAGAATGAAGAAAAGGCCGACGTTGGAAAATAGTATCATACCTGACGACCGAGCTACTGTGCTCGTCCATTCCATTGCTTTTATACCCCCGTTACTTTACGCTTCGCCTCGGCTCGGCAAATACACCAACAAGACTTGAAGAAGCGTGATACGCGGCGGATCCATTGGATGGACCGATTCGGGACGCGCTAATGGCGCTTGTCATTCATTGAGTCCCTGGTGCTCAGCGTTCGGCCTCAGGGAGTCATCCGAATTAGATTGTTGGCCTAGGACATCTAGAACTCCCGCTCAGCCTCAGGGAGTCGTCTCTGGCTGTGATTACCATGGATTGTTATTGGGGGACGTTGACTCGATCCCCCATCCCCCGTTTCCAACATCCTCGCCACATCACTCCTCACCGTCATCGTCATCGCATCGCCCCACGCCCATTTCCCTTTGTCCTTTGTCCCGCGGCCACACGTTCTGACTCTTGCGCCGGTGTCATCGCGTTTTGATCTTCAGGCTCAGCTCTTGCTCTACCACTACAAAGGTTCAGAGGACTATTCGCTTGTCCCTTTGCCTCATTATCCTTTTATCATTTAAACGTAATTATCCAGGCTCCTAACCAGCCGACCTTGCGTGTTTCGAAATTTTGTGAAGTGGAGTGAAAATATATATGATTATCATTTATCTCCCATCTAATCACGGATCCTACCGAAATTAAAATACCGCAGCGCCAAATTGAAACACCGACTAACTCCAATGCCAACGAAACACGCAAGGGCGGCTGGCAAATAATGTTAAGCGCCATGATCACATAAGACTCCGGAACATGACGCTTTTGGAAGTTTACACCGGATTGACAGGCACCGCCGGAGACACGCCGGAGACAACATTGGAATACATCTAGTGCACTTCATTGGCCCCCCGTCATGACATTTACCACATTGCACATGCCAGTTAAGACATAAGTACATTAATACATTAGCACAAAAAGTATTATTGCATAAATTATTTACACCAAACTTATGTGTTGAGCATGATTTGAACTCTTGACATCCTCAGGAATGGATGACATAAAAAATGCGACATAACTACTGGACTATCATGACAATTTGCTTTTGGTCCCCTTTGGCATAAATAAATACATCATGAAGGATCCGAATACGGAAGCTTAGTCAGACCCAAAGCCCGTCCCCTTTTCTTGCTCACGCATTGCCCTTACACCTGTAGTTTGGAATAATTTTTTTTTTAAAAATAGTGAATTAGTGATACTTTCCAATATATACGACAGAGTGTCAAGCATCGAGCCTGTGAATTGAGTGCTAAGTAACACCCACTTTCCTTTCCCGAACGTACCGGAGCTCTCGCCGACATCAGGCCTCGGGCATCTCAGAAATTACCAGCGCTAAACATTATTGCCAGCCGCCCTGGGGTGTTTCGTTGGTATTAGAGTTAGTCGGTGTTTTAATTTGAGCAGGCGGTATTTTAATTTCGGTAGGATCCGTGATTAGATGGGTATAAAGATAATATTTTCACCTTTACCATCACAAAAAACATCGAAACATCCCAGGTCGGCTGGTTAGGAGCCTGGTAATTATCCTGATTCGTTCTTTGGCGTATCTGCCCCACGTCTGCGAGCACTCTGGTTCCATTTCCTGAGGAACACGTTTACCCATTTCGGTACGAGAGCACCTTTACATCCCTTTTTGGCCTCTGGCATTCAAAGCCATTACATTACACATCAGGAAAATATCCATTTACTCGTTTACTCGTCTACTTTTTGAAAAAATATAGGG
>Ga0209488_10000470_pt1 | contig 33900 bp, 28 predicted proteins | sample Rivendell_Oct201_8_FD_188349 | JGI IMG/M metagenome (GOLD analysis project Ga0209488, IMG submission 188349) | Vadose zone soil microbial communities from the Eel River Critical Zone Observatory, Northern California, USA -... | ecosystem: Environmental > Terrestrial > Soil > Vadose zone >...
CTGAAGTCAGGGTCATCTACAACGAGACGAATATCGGTTTTGCTGCGGCTCAGAACCAGGCTGCACGTTTAGCGCAAGGGGAGTGGTTGCTTTCTCTCAATCCTGACGTGGTGCTCAAGCCTGATTTCGTCGCCAAAGCTGTTGAGGCTGGGAACGTGGATCCCAAAATTGGCGTGGTCTGCGGCAAGCTTCTGCGGTGGATGCCAAACGAAAATCCCGAGTTTAGCCAGATCATCGATTCAACTGGAATTTATTTCTTGCCCAATCTGCGTCATCTTGATCGCGGAGCGGGGGAGCCGGACCACGGGCAATTTCAGCGGATAGAGTACGTTTTTGGCGCCACCGGGGCGGCAGCCCTTTACCGTCGGAGCATGGTCGATGATGTTTCGATAAACGGAGAATTTTTCGATGAGCAATTCTTCGCTTATCGGGAGGACGCAGATTTAGCCTGGCGCGCCCAACTGATGGGTTGGCGGTGCTTGTATACTCCCGAGGCAGTTGGATGGCATGTGAGACGAGTCACGCCGGAGCGTCGCAGCGAACTGCCAACCGAAATCAACTGGCATTCCATCAAGAACCGCTTCCTGATGCGCGCCAAGAACATTTCCCTTCCGCTGTACGCTAAGTATTTTCTGCCAATCACCGTACGAGATTTACAGGTAGTCGGTTATTGTTTGTTTGTAGACCGTAGACTCGCTTCAGCCCTAACGGCGGTCTGGAAGTCCCGCCATGAGCTCAGAAAAAAGCGTGAGATAGTACAGTCTCACCGGCGTGTCCCGGATGCAGAACTCTCGATGTGGTTCGCAAAGCGGCCAGTTAGTGTTCCAGTCAATTCAGCAACCCAGTTATTGGTTCCGCGTTGATTTTTTGCTGGTAAGCATGTCGGCGAACAACGCCTCGTACTGATCCACCACCTTGCCCCAGCCATAGACATTCCGCGCGACTGACTGCGCACACTGCGCAAACTCTTCGATACGCTTCGGCGCAACGATTAATTGCTCCAGTTTCGTTGCCAGGTCGCCTTGGTCCTGTCGAAAGGGAATTCCGCAACCTTGCGCCGTCTCCCGATTTGCGGGGGTGTCGAGATAAAGGATTGCGTTTCCGGCTGCCATGGCTTCAACCAATGCTGGATGAATGCCTCCAATCTCACCCGCAAAAACGAATACACCCGCATTCTTCTGCAGGCTCCAATACGCATCTCCGTACACTGGCCCGGTGAAAATGACGCGCTTGTCGGCAAGAGATTCGAGCTGCCGGACATAAGCCGGCTGGTACGGATTACCACCTACCACAACCAAAGGCCAGTCCGTGCGCAGATCGCGATAAGCGCGAAGCACGAGTTCGGGATTATTTTCCGGCTCGAGTCGCGCGATATACAGAATGTACTGCCTGCTGGATAATCCGAAGCCTGCGAAATGGTTGCTGGTGCGGGGCGGCTCGGCTCCATAGCCAATCATTTCGGATTTCTTGCCGTAGCGTTGCCGATAATAATCCTGGATGGCGCGGGCGTCGGTTACAACTCTCGTGGGCGTATAAGTGGAAAGCAGCTCGCAGAAATGCAGAAACCACTGTCCCAGGAAATTCCACTTCCGGCGTTTTCGGTCCAGTCCGTCGACATTCAGCGCAGTAGGTTTTCCGAGCACTCGCGGCATCCATGCGAACGGACTGTTCGCCACGTTGCAGATGAGCACCACCTCCGCATCGCCGAAGAGAACATGCACGATCGACAAAAACGAATGAAACAGCGTGTCGAAATGCATGCTGGGAACGCCGGGTAGGATTACCCGCTGGATGCGGCGATCAAAAACGTCGTCCGGGGAAGTGAAAGATTTCCTGCAGTAAACGGTTACTTTGTGGCCGCGCTCCGCCAGGCGTTGGGAAAGCTGATCTGCGAGCGTCTCAAACCCACCGTAGCGGGCGGGAATACCGCGAGTGCCGACGATTGCGATGTTCATGAAAAAACGTTGGATTCCTGATGTATCCGTAACAAGGCTGAACGACGAGCGTCCTTCGATGCTCTAGATATCCTTACCCCTCACTGCGCATTGCCAGGCTGTGTGCCAATAGGCTTCCACGGCTTCGGGGACCGAAGCCGCGGAGGGGCGGAATCCCACCAATGATAACAGTGCGCGCAGCACCAGGCCCACCGTGATGCCTATGCGCAAGATGGCAAGCTGAGAGCGACTGTGATGCTTAGCAAAATATCGAACGAGATTTTTATACCAATAGAATTGCCGATCACGAAACGCGAGCCTGTTTACACTATGTCCCCCGAAATGAGAGAAAACCGCATCGGGCCTGTAGACAATTTTCCATCCTTTATCCTGAAGGCGGCGACAAAAGTCGACATCTTCAAACCATACCGGGAAAAATTCCTCGTCGAACCCGTTCAGCTCTTCCCATGCTTGGCGCTTCACCGCAAGACATGCTCCCGCGGGCTGCTCAACCTCCTGAGCCGTCTGGTAATCAAGGTCCAGACAGCGGTAACGCACATTCCACGGATTGCGCGGCCAGGCGCGATTTAGGAGTAAGACTTCCGCCAGCATGCTTGCGAGCGTAGGAAACCTGCGAACTGTGAAGCCCCTCTGTGGCTGGCCGACTTCGTTCAGCAGTAGGCCACCAACCGCCCCCACAGTATCCGCACGAAGGGCGTCGGCCAGTTTGTCGAGCGAAGCGGCTGTCGCTATGGTGTCCGGATTCAGGATCACCAGCACGTCGCCTTCGGCGACCCCAGCGGCTTGATTCACAGCAGCGGCAAAACCTGCGTTATGATCATTGATCAATGTCAACACTTCTCGCGAAGATGTGCGCGACACGTGGATGGTGTCGTCCGTTGAATGGTTGTCTACCACGACAACCTTCCACTGAGTGAACGGTACGAGCGCCTGCAGGCACGCGGGAATGTGGCTTGCCGAATTGTGAGTCACTACGACAACGGTGCCGACGGCCATCCTGGCATCGGATTATAGCTTCTAAGCCGGGGCTCTCTGATGCGGCGCAAGGGATACCGAAGACCGTCGTTTCCGTTCAACGTGGGGCTGCCGTTTGACACTGTGAACGATACTCAATACCTTGGATGAGGCTGTCATCGTCGATGGGCGGGCTTTTTCGAGACACATATCGTTATCGCGAACTGATCTGGGCGCTTGCCCTGAAGGAACTACGCGTTCGTTACAAACGTTCGGTTCTCGGTTTCCTGTGGGCATTGCTCAATCCCGCTCTGCTCATGCTGGTGCTCACGCTTGTTTTCGGCACCATCATGCGATTTTCCGCTCCCCACTATTCGATCTTCCTGCTCAGCGTGTTGCTTCCGTGGACTTTCTTTTCCCAAAGTCTGGCATACTCAGTTGAATCGATCGTGGGCAATGGGGAATTGCTGAAGAAGGTTCGGGTCGCCAGGCTTGTGTTCCCAATTGCGGCGGTCGTTTCAAACGTTATAAATTTTCTGCTGTCTATGATTCCGCTGGCCCTGTTAATCCTCTTCACGCGATTTCCGTTTCATTGGACCTGGATTTATCTGCCCATTCCAATGATAGGCTTGTTTCTGTTCACTCTAGGGACGGCCTTCTTCTTCGCTGCGATCAACGTTTACTACCGGGATGTGAGCCACATTGTCCAGGTGCTGTTATCAGCCTGGTTTTATTTCTCTCCAGTCATCTATTCAGTGGATTTTATGCCGCCCAAGTATCAATGGATCTTTCACCTGAATCCCATGTTATACGTGCTGAATGGATTTCGGCTCGGGATCTATTACGGGCAGTTGCCGACACTCCAGTCAACCGCCATGTGCTTGATGTGCGGAATCGTCTCTGTCACTGTTGGCTACGCTGTATTCCGCAGATATGAAAGCTCGTTTGTCTACTATGTCTAGCCCTGATGGATCAGAATCAGTACAGCATCGAATTCCATGACGTCGTACAAACCTTCCGCCGAATCACGGAACGGCCCGACACACTCCGCGAGATCTTTGCCAAGATAAGGCGACATCGGACAAATTATCAGGACTTTGAAGCGGTCAGGCACGCCTCCTTTCGTATTTCGAAAGGGGAAGTGGTCGGACTCGTCGGCCGTAACGGATCAGGCAAAAGCACGATTCTTAAAATTACTGCTGGAGTTTACACCCCGACCTCAGGTACCGTACGGGTGCACGGAACCATCGCTCCCTTGATCGAGTTGGGTGCGGGCTTTCATCACGAGCTAACTGGCCGCGAAAATATTCTGTTAAATGGCTTGTTGTTGGGTCTCAGCAAGCGCCAGGTGGAAGAACGTGAAGCGCAAATCATCGCATTCGCAGAGCTCGGCGATTTCATTGATTCCCCCATCAAACAGTACTCGTCTGGAATGTATATGCGCTTAGCCTTTTCGGTCGCGATAGAAGTTGATCCTGACATTCTGATCATAGACGAAATATTGGGCGTGGGCGATGCCGGCTTTCAGCAAAAGTGTTTCGATCGAATCCAGCGTTTTCGAGACGCAGGTAAGACCATCCTTCTGGTCTCGCATGCCATGGACAATATGCGCAAGTTCTGCAGCAGATTGTTGCTGATTCACAATGGCGCGATAGTTGAGGATGGGTTGCCTGATCACGTTGTTGACCGATACGAAGAGCTTATTGGGCAGCGCGCATCGACCCAAGCACGGAAGTAGCATTCGCTCGGTTGCGTGCTCGGTAGGTGTCGGCCCGCGTCACCGGAAAAGAGCCAATCATGTTTCGGAGGAAGACGGAAGATTCGAGAAGACAGGTAATTCTCCATTACCACATTTTCAAGAATGCGGGCACCACGGTGGAATCCATTCTCAAGAACAATTTTCGTGCTCGCTTTGCCCGTTTTGACAGTGATGATTACAACTCCACTCTCTCTAATGCGGCTCTCCTAGAATTCCTCGCGGTGCATTCTGAGGTTGTGGCCGTAACCAGTCACCATCTGCGTCCCCCTAAGCCGGTGGATGATCGCTTCGTTTTTCACGACATTTTGTTTCTAAGGCATCCTGTCGCTCGGTTGTGGTCTACCTACGAGTTCTATCGGCGAAGCGACTTGGAAACGGACCCTCTCGCTGGCGCGGCAAAGTCAAGAAGCGCACAAGAATTTCTCCATTTGCTGATGGAGGATTATCCATATCATGCCAACAACGCACAGGTGAATATGATCGCCAATGCCGGCGAAAGGCTCCCGACCGACTCAGACTTGCCTCCGGCCGCGGGAGCGATAAGGCAGGCTACCGTGCTCGGTGTAGCCGAACTTTTCGACGAGAGCGCCGTTTCTGCCGAATATTTTCTTAGTCGAGCTTTCAAGGGAGTCGACTTCAGCTATGTGGCACAAAACGTCAGTGCTGGGCGTCCCATGAGCTTGGAGGCGCAACTCGATAGATTCCAAAAGCACTGCGGAACGGAGATTTTCGACCGCATCATGAAGCTCAATCAACTTGATCTGGCTCTGTTGGAGATCGCCCGCAGCGAGGTTTCCCGCCGGTTCCATCTCGTGCCGGATCACGGGAGACGCCTTAGGGCTCTGCGGTCGAGATGCGGGGCCCAGGAGGAAGCAGCGGCACGGACCATCATTGCTTCGAATCATCCTGCTGCTTTCGCTTTGTATGCGGGCCCGGGTTCTGCCTGAATTGTGCAAAACCGGGCGGCGGTAAGAGCATTCTTGGAAGATCCATGCTACGTATCTTATTGCTTGCTCCGGTCGACTGGATCCTGATGTGCGCTTTGCTTTGTGCCGAGCTAGTCGGCCGGCTTTGGAGGCTGATTTCTCCCGTCCATGTACCCTCATTCCCGCTCTGCCGGCATGATTGCAGCTTTGTCATTGTCAGTTGGCACGGGAAAAATAGTCTTGCACAGTCGTTGCCCGCCTTGCTGCAAGCTGCCCGCCATCACGGAGGAGACCACGAAGTGATCATTGTGCTCGATCACGAGAGCAATGATGGAACCAGAGAGTTACTCGAAAAACATTTTCCCGATGTCGTTCTCGTCCAAGCGCCAAGGAGCCTTTATTTTGGCGCAGCCACTCGCTTGGGTATTCGAAAGGCGACACGTGACATTGTGGTCCTGATCAATAACGACACGATTGTCGATGAGGATTTCCTTGCCCCTCTGCTCAAGCCGTTTGAGGATCCCGTAGTGTTTGGGGTGGCTAGCCAAGTGCGTGATTCTTCCGCTCCGGGCCGCGAAACAGGCAAGACGCGCGCTTACTTCAAGGGTGGCGATATCGCGTGGGTCCAGGAATCCATATTGACCGCGCAGGACTACTGTCCTGTCTCCTGGCTGCATCGTGGTGCACTGACGCTGGACCGTCGGAAATATCATTGGCTGCGCAGCTTGGATGATCTTTACGATCCGGGCTACTTTGAGGACGCTGATTTATCGCATCGGGCTTGGAAAGTGGGCTGGAAGTGTCTTCTGGCGGTGAACAGCCGGGTGTCGCACCAGCATCAATTCAAGGTTCCACGTGGCGGGGAAGAGTTCATACATCTCATCGTCCGGCGCAACGCCTACGTCTTCTTTTGGAAGAACATCGATGACGTCCCAATGTTGGTGAAACACTGCTTAACCTCTGTATCCAGACGGATGCGCCGCGCGCGGGCCTCAGGCATCAGCGAGAAGCTTGAAGTGAGGAGCTTTCTAGCCGCCCTCAAGCGCTTGCCCGTGATCCTGAAGAGGAGGCTGGTCGCGGCCCGGTCAGCGATCCGTACTGACCGGGAAATATTTGAGTTGGTAGCGCAGTGCCAGCGGGGAAGCGACGCCCTTTCTGGTCAATTCGAGGACGAGGCGGTGAGGAGCGATATCACAAATATCCAAATTTCACGTTTAGGACTAAGGTAAAAGGGAAGTCGAGTGCTTTTTCATCTGAGTGTATGATTTCCAGGCATCAGGGATCGTGTGCATGAGTTGGACAACAACTTATCGCAGCAAACTGGCTGCCTTTTCTTTTGAAAACCTTGCCAAGTACTGGCGGTACTGTCGCCTCTATGGCGTACGCAATGCGACGCGCTTGGCGCTTCGTCGTTTTCGAACGCATAGGGGTTCTCCTCCCGCTCATGCAACCGCGTTGCCTTCGCCTGCGCTGGATGCTCCAGACCGCACTATTTCTGGAATTGAAAAGATCATTTCAGTTGTGATTCCGACGAAGAATGCCGGATCCACTGTCGATCAACTTTTCAGGAGACTTAAATCCCAAGAGGGTGTGAAGGATATGGAAATCGTCGTCGTGGACTCGGGCTCGACAGACGGCACCTTGACCGCTGCCGAACGATGGGCGACGAAAGTTGTACAAATAGCGCCTGAGCAATTCACCCACTCGTTCGCGCGCAACACGGGAGCCGAATACGCCACCGGCGACTACCTGCTATTCATGGTGCAGGATGCATTACCACTCACGAATCTGTGGCTTTGGGAAATGACGACTGGGCTGGAAACCAACAGCCTCGCGGCGGTGAGCTGTGCAGAGTACCCGCGTGCCGAATCCGATCTGTTTTACCAGTTTTTGATTCACAACCATCGCGGATCGGATGAAATTAATCACGACAGAGTGCTCGCCTGGGACGAATCATGTTCTACCTACACGGGAATAAGATCGAATGCCCAACTAAGCGATGTCGCGACATTAATTCGGCGTGATGTGTTTGAAACATATCGCTTTCAGAGAAATTACGCAGAGGATTTGGACCTTGGATTTCGATTGGTTCGCGATGGTCACAAACTTGGTTACCTTCAGAGCACGAAGGTCTTGCACTCCCACAACAGGCCTGCATTCTATTTTCTGAAACGCGGTTACGTCGACGCCAGGTTTTTGGTGGAGTTGTTTTCTTCTTTTCTTTATCCCGATGTGGATGACAAAGCGCGGCTGTACTCTGACATTATTAAGGCGTACAGCAAGGTGGCTCAGTCTACACGAGTCCTGTCGGGGCTGCAATTCCCGTTGCCGGTCCGCAGGTTCGTGGATGATCTCCGATCTGCACTAGTCGCAGACGCCACTGGCACCGTTGTTGCAACTCAGGCGTTCGATCCCGACCTGCATGAGTTGATGGAATATCTCCTGAAACAGGATAAGGTTTCTTTTGCGGAATGGGATGCAAGGACGAATATGATTTTGCCCCATGTTCTCGACTACCTGGAGCGGTTGGGAGTATGGATTTCTGGTATTTACGACGTGGTGGATAGCAATCTGGCCCGCGACATAGTTCAGGCGATCCACAAGGCTTTCGCCCTATACAGCGGGACTCATCTGGCATACTTGTACATGACGCTGGCGAGTCGCGGCGAGATCGGGCAATCCGTTGCCCGGCTGGACCGGACCATGCTCTCGGGCGTCTAGAGTTCGAATGGACATAATTTACGCTATTCATCAGTTTTATCCGGACTCCTTCTCCGGAACCGAACGCTTCCTCCTTAAGCTAGCATCTTCGATTCGGCGAACTGGGCACCATCCCCGTGTGCTGACGTATTGCTTAGGTGAGATTCATGCGGCCCGTTCGGCGGGCGAGTTGCTGGTCAAAGAGTATGACTACCATGGCATTACCGTCACCGCGGTACGGCACAAGAAGGTTCCTATTGGAGTCAACGCGTCTCTCCAAGATCCGTCGATTTTATCGTTTGCCCGCGAGTATCTTCGCAGGAACAGCTGCGATCTATTGCACATCGCACACCCCATGAGGCTGGCTCCGGTTGCGGCAGCCGCCGCAGAACTGTCGATCCCCTATGTAGTGACGCTCACAGACTTCTGGATGATTTGTCCGAAGGTGAATCTACGCACCAGTTTCGATACTCTTTGCCTTGGACCCGAGGGGGGAGCGAGCTGCGCACGTCTATGCCCGGAACTTGAGCCCGATTTCGTGAAGTCCCGGCTCGAATGCGGTCGCGAGCTGCTAGCCGGCGCCCAATACGTGGTTGCGCCTTCCCGCTTCCTCGCGGCGATATTTAGAAGGGAGCTTCCTGGTCTAAACATTTCTACAATTCCCCACGGACTGCGATTGGGGGCATTCAATTCCAACCTCAGGACCTACGATCAGACGTCGAGCGTCATCTTTGCTTATTGTGGCGGACTTGCCCCGCACAAGGGTGTCCACATCCTGGTGCACGCGTTTCGTTCGCTGAACTCTGCCAATGTGGAATTGCGTGTGTACGGAGCTGCGGGTGAACATCAAAGAGATTACGAGCGGCTTCTGCGGGACACTGCGGGGGAAGATGAGCGCATAAAGTTTTTCGGAAGGTACGACGACGGAGAGATTAACGAGATCTTTCAATCAATCGATGTCGTCGTTATTCCTTCGCTGTGTTATGAAAGCTATTCCTTTACACTGCATGAAGCGCTCGCGTCGAACGTGCCCATAGTTGCTTCGGAGGTAGGTAGTCTGAGCGAAACGATTGCAGAAGCCGGTGCCGGGTTTACATTCCGGATGGGGGATCCGGAAGACCTCAAAAGCAACCTGGCCTCTATAGCGGATAATCCCTCAATTCTCAATGAAATGAAGAAGACGATGGAAACTGTAGTTTTGCCGCTGGAGGAGGAAGAGGCTTATCTTTACGAGCGGCTATACCAGAGTGCCGTCAGCCGCAGAGTGCAGAAGTTCGCGGAGACAGCCCGATGAGGGCGCCAGGCGCAACGATTAGCATGCAGGCTCAGAGTGCCGCACGACAGCTCGGGGCGGTCATTCAAGTCTTCGAACCCACCACCGATGTTCACTAGCTTGTCTCAGACGCCGGACGAAATGTGATCTACGACTGCTTCCTTTTCTCGACTGAATTCGAGGTGCTGGGGCTTCGTCTTGCGGACTCAACGTGCCAAGCCAACGAGAACTAGCAAAGTAGCCTTGCACTTGCGCCAAATGTGATTCAACCCTGACTATAATCACACCGAGGCCAGACTCTGTGACGAGCCAGCTTCTCATTGCAGGGGCCTCTCGTCATAAGGGAAAACGTCACATCCGATGACACAATCTAACCAACCGGAAAATATCTTTGGCAAAGTCGTCGATGCCAGACGTTACGAGCCCGAGCGGCTGGACCTCAACGACAGCAACAATTCACGCACAGTGATGATCGAACTCACTGGGACGGGCAAATCCGTCTTGGAGATTGGCACTTCAACCGGATACATGAGTAGGGTGTTAAGGGAGCGGGGAAATACGGTGGTTGGGGTTGAGGTTGATCCGGAAGCCGCTTCAATCGCCAAACAATACTGTGACCGCTTGCTGAACGCGGACATTGAATCGTTATTGCTGGGCAACACGTTGGAGAAAAATTTCTTTGACGTCGTGATTCTCGGCGACGTCTTGGAACACCTAAAGTGGCCGGACAAGGTCATCCAGCAACTGCAATCTCATCTCAGACCAAACGGCTATCTCGTGGTTTCTTTGCCGAATGTGGCCCACGGCGACGTTGTCTTGAACCTTTTGATGGGAAAATTTCCCTACCATGATTCTGGGCTCTTAGACATCACACATTTGCGGTTCTTCGGGCTGGAAGATGTGGTCAAGCTCTTCGACTCCGCTGGTTACCAGATCTGCGATTTGCGAACGGTCAGGGTCGATGTTGGGTGCACAGAGGTGAGCCCTGACCTGAGCGCGGTGCCTCCAGAATTGCTTTTGGGAGTCAGGTCGCTGCCTCATGCAAACAGCTACCAATTCGTCTTCAAGGCCTTTCGAGCGGGTGAATGCAGAGAGCCTCTGCAGATGGAGAATGTCGGGCTCACGAATTCGTTTGAGGCGTTCACTACCGAGGTCCGTAGACTCCGCAATTATTTGTCGCGTCTGCAGCCTGAGTTTGACGAAAAGGCGGCCTGGGCCGATAAGCTCAACGCAGAACTAAGCCAGCGCGTGCAAGAGATACAGGAACTTCGCGCTCTTTGGGCAAAGGCCACACGTTGGAAAAGAGCTTTCATCTTCGGCCTTCTGGCTCCGTTCGCCTGGGCCGTCGGCGCCACCTTCCTTGCTGCCGAATTAGTGGCCCGGGTGCTTCGCAGGATCAGGAAGCGACGGGCACCCTTGGTCGCGCCGGCGAATCCGGCCCGATGTAGCATCGTGATGGTGACATGGGAGGGAAGAGATTTATTAGCCGAATCGCTTCCCGCGCTGGTCAGAGCCGTGAAGTTTCAGGGAGGCGACCATGAAATCATCGTGGTCGACAACGGCAGCACTGACGGGACGGAAGAATACTTGAGGAATCATTTTCCCCAAGTGCGAGTCGTTCGCAGTCCTGTCAACGAATATTTTGCGGGGGGAAATAATCTCGGCGTTGCCGCAGCGACAAACGACATCCTGGTCCTGCTTAACAACGACATGATCGTCCATGAGGACTTCCTGGCGCCGCTCCTCGCCGGATTCCGTTCTCCTGATATCTTCGCTGTTGCTAGCCAGGTCTTCCTGGCAGACCCCTCCAAGAGGAGGGAAGAGACTGGCAAAGCACGGGCGAGTTTCAACGGATGCGATTTGGACTGGAGACACGAAACCGTCCTGCCGAGTGATGAGGAGCAACAATACGTCCCGGTATTTTGGGGGCACGGAGGAGCGGTTGCCGTGGATCGGCACAAATTCCTGTGGTTGGGCGGCTTTGACCGGTTATACGATCCCTTTTATGTCGAGGATGCCGATCTCTCGTACTGCGCCTGGAAAGTTGGATGGCAGTGCTTGATGACACCGAAGAGCAAGGTGATTCACAAACACCGCAGCAGCACCAGCCGGTTCGGCAAACAATTTATCTCTCAAATCGTTCGCAGGAATCAGTATCTCTTCCTCTGGAAGAACTTCAGCGACTTCGGCAAACTGATGGCGCATTTTGTCCGTACCCCACGCGCCCTCATCCGCCGCGCGGGCACTCCGGGAATTGGAATCCGGGTGGAGATGCTTGCATTTCTCGGAGCAGTGGAACGTCTTCCCGCAGTACTACGCCGAAAATTACGGCTTGCCCGCTCCGTTGTGCGCAGTGATCAAGAAATTCTGGAAGTGACCAACACCCCACCCGATGCCACGATCAAGTCCAATCACATTGATTTTGCACAAGGTCCGTTTTCGGATCAACTGGGTAGCGGTTGGCACGACCTCGAAATGGGGGACGGACGGCCATACCGTTGGATGACAAAACAGGCCTCCGTATTCCTGCTCGCTCCACTGGGAGAAGCTGAGCTGCTCGTGCAAGGGTATGTCCCTTCGCTATCGTCGTACGAGGGCTCGGGCGTGAGTTTGAACGTGCGCTGCTGTGGGCAACAGAAACATTTCAACATGAAAGAAGGCGGGTTCGAATACCGCTGGCCTGTTCGCGATCTTCCCGCCCGGCAACCGGTCGAGGTTGAACTCTGGGTGAATCGATCCCTGAGTTCAGGTACAGATCAGAGAAAACTTGGCATTGCCCTTCACCGCATTGGCCTGCTTAAGCAAAGCGATCTTGTATCTAACAAGCGCGGGCGTCCTCACTCCTCGATTTCGATCAATGGTGGCAGCTTCGGCCAGGCGGACAATTCACAGCAACGGCGGATCTTGATGATTTGCGCCTACTTGCCCTGTCTCGGCACCCATGGCGGGGGCAACATGATGTTCAACCTCATCCGAAACTTATCAAAGAGCCATCGCTTAACAGTCCTATCATTCTACGAGGAGGAATCAGAACTTAGTCATGTGCCACAGCTCGCATCGTACTGCGAGAGAGTGGAAGTTCTTTACCGGGGACAGAGTTTCCACACTTCGAACTTCTTTGGATTAAAGCCGTCGGAGATTATCCGCGAGTTCTACCATGAGGGAATGGAACGCTTGGTAAAAAGCTACTTGGCCACGCAGCATTTTGACCTGATGCAATGCGAATATCTGCAAACTGCGCACTTCGCCAATATCGAGCTGTCCATCCCAACCGTATTGACCAATCACGAGGTACTTTCACTCTCGCGTATCAATCATTTCAGGCGTCTATCTTGGACAGCGGGGAAGATCAAAGCGTTGATCTCCGCGATGCGGATGTTGAACTACGAAGAGAGAATATTAAGAAGGTTCTCGGCCGTAGTTGTGCTGACTCAGGCTGAGGCAGATTTTCTGGCACGATATGTGCCTTCCGCCCAGGTGCGATGTCATGCGATGGGAGTGGATTGCGACTTCTTCTGCCCTGGGTCTGAAAGAACAGATTCCGGTTCTGTGGTCTTTGTTGGCAGCTTTCGGCATTTGCCTAATGCGAATGGAGCTATGTGGCTTTTGGGGCACGTCTGGCCCAGAGTCGTTGAACGCTATCCTTCGGCTCATCTTTATCTGGTGGGAAATCATCCCACTCCTGGGATGCTGCAGAGACACGGCAAAGATAACGTTACAGTGACCGGCTGGGTGGACGATGTGCGGCCTTATCTGCAACGCGCGTCAGTGGTCGTGGCTCCGGTATTCGAGGGAGCGGGCATGCGTACGAAAGTCCTGGAAGCGTGGGCAATGGCGAAGGCGGTTGTCGGTACTCCGCTTGCCTTCGAGGGCCTTACCAGCAAAGACGGTGAGTACTCCTTCATAGCCGAAGATATTGACGGTTTCGTCCAGCGTATTCTTGACCTTCTGCGTGACGAGAACCTGGCCAGCGCGATGGGGCGTCGAGCACGCGATTTGGCCACATCCTCGTTTTCTTGGGAAGCTTTCGCCACGTTTTACGCCAATATGTACGACCAAATCATGGGTTCGAACGATCAGGGACGATCCGACCTTGAGCCCACGGGCGCGCGCGTGATGAACTTTCCTACAGCAGGGAAAGCGGAACGACATTAGTCATGCGAGGATTGCTCAGCCTTCTGTCGAGCGAGACCGACTTGAGGCAACATCGATCGGGTATTTTTCTCGCCAGCGCTACGACTGAGTTGGTCAAGAGAGTTCTGCCCGTGATTCAGAAGGAAATGCCCGACGTTACATTTGCATATTTAGCACCAACGGCGTATGCGCACCTGTTTTCTGCTGGCGCTGAAACATTTTGGTTGGAAGAAATCAAGGCAGAGCCGGTGCGCAGTCTGCTCGGATTACGGAGACGAAAGTTTGACGTTCTTGTACTGCTCCTCACCGGCACTCCGACGTTCCGAAAGCTGAAGCTTGCGAGTCTCGTACTGAGGCCAAACAGATTTATTATTTTTAACGAGAATGCAGATGTTCTGATAGCAGATCGAAGACGGTGGAAGGACCTTCGGAGACTGTTTTTCCGGCGCACAAAGAGGTATTACTTCGGTTCTCTCTTCTTTTTCCCCTTCGGATTGTTGTATCTCGTGTGCCGAACCCTTTGGCTGGTTTCGCGCGCTCGCAAACGACGGCCCTTGATAACGTAATTGCTGAAGTCAGTGCAAGGTGGTTGACGATGAGTGCAGGAGGTCCACTCCATTTGATGGCTCCAGACGGCAAGGCTGAAGCACGAATTCGGTTTCATTGCAACATTTGTGGTGTAGAGAACGAAATGCCACCACGCGAGTTCGCCCGTGAAGTCCCAAGTTGCACCGGTTGTCGATCGACCGTGCGCACTCGGGCGCTGATGCGTATGCTGGCGCGAGAACTTCTGGGTGCTGATCTTAGGCTGCCTGAATTCCCCGTTCTCAAAGGGATTCGTGGCCTTGGGATAAGCGATTCGGTCGACTATGCAGGCAGGCTCAACGCAAAGTTTGATTACCGCAATACAGAATACGAACGAGCGCCGCGCTTCGACGTCCTGCATCCGGATGAGCGCGAGTTTGGACTGTACGATTTCATAGTTTGCAGCGAGATCCTGGAGCACGTCGTGGCTCCGGTCGACATCGCATTTCGGAATCTCTTTAGACTGTTGAAGCCGAATGGAGTGCTACTGATGACCGTGCCATACCGACCGGAGGGAGCGATTCAGGAGCACTTTGGTCCAATGGATGACTTTGGGATCGCGCGGGTCGGAGACCGGACAGTGGTGGTACGACGAGAGAGTGACGGATCCTACAGCGTACGTGACAATCTGGTCTTCCATGGAGGGCGTGGCTCGACGCTGGAGATGCGACTCTTCTCCGAGGATGGGCTCAGACAGCTTATCGCGACGGCGGGATTCTCGTCCGTCAAGATATATACCGAAGATTGTCGTGACTTCGGCATTCTGAATCAGAAGACGTGGTCATTGCCTCTGGCAGCGCACACCGCGCCGTTTGCTCTGAGCCTGGACAACCTGGGAATGTGGAGCGAACAATGGATGGAGTTAAGAAATCGGCTGCGCGGGATTCTGTGACTGGGATTCCGGCGTGAGACGGAAAGCGAAAGGGCCCTCCGATGGCTAGCGGATGCACTCTAACCTGAACACCTACCTGGTTGCTGGACTGATGCTCATGGTAAGCTACCGGTGTTGCGCCGCGATTACGTCCTATTCATACCGCGCTTGCTGTCGACCATGGAGCAGGGTGACGAGCGAAATGACTTCGAGCTTCTCTTTACCGACAACCACTCGACCGCGGGCACCTTCGAGGACATCAAGTGCCTAGTCCAACAGGACCACTGCGTCCATGCCCCCGTTTTTCACTAATCTTCGGATTTGAGCACTCTATTTTCACTCTACATGAATGCTGTCGTGTGAGTGTCTCGGCAGGACTTACCGCCAAGTCAAGTGTGGTCCCTTGACCATTGTTGGAAAGCGAGGTTAATCCGGTCGCACCAGGGAGGGCAGGGAAAGGGCTTGCTCCAAATAGCCGAGGCTTTCCAGCCAGAACCGGGCATGAGCTCCCCGGCTAGAAGCAAGCGAGATAATTGATTGGCACGTTGGCGTCTTTTTTATAAGATCATCAGATTCTTCACGGAGCACCATCGCGTCACAATGATTAGCCCTGAAATTGCTGCGTTTTTGCGTAATCGGATGGGTTCAACGCCGAGGCTCAAATCTTGGATAGAAAGTCATCCGGAGATCTGGGTTGCACTCGTTTTAGTATTAGCGAGTCATCTCTTTGTATCTACCTTCGCGAAATTTGCGCACTGGCAGTTCGAGGCTCCCTATGTCAAAACGGCAGATTTATGCAGATGGGACTGCGGCTGGTTTCGCTCAGTGTTGGATGAAGGCTACGACCGTGAGCCTTATCGGGCTGCAAAGGGCAATGGTGCAAATTGGGGTTTCATGCCTCTCTTTCCGCTCTCTGCCTTCCCGTTTCGCCATTTCCTGCGATTGTCCACTCTGCTCAGCCTAGTGGTGGCGAGTAAGTGCGCCCTCTACGCAGCCATCCTGTCCTTCTTGCTGATGGTACGAGAGAGGTCAAGTACCCTATCGGAAACGTTTTTCGCCGGTGGACTGGTTGCATTCAATCCTTACGTGTTATACGCCCATGTTGGATATAGCGAGCCGCTCTATTTTGCGCTTGCTTCCATTGCATTCCTTCAATTGGGGAAAAGACACTGGATTTTATCGGGTACCGCAGGTGCCTTGCTCTCGGCTACGAGAATTGTCGGATGTGTATTTTCGCTATCCTATCTAATTGGTGCGGTTAAGGACCTTCGGTTCCGGGAAATCTCTCGCGAGGGCAAGTTGCTGATCCTTCTTGGGCTTATGCTTTGTCCATTGGGTCTCGCCCTGTACATGCTCTACTTGTATGTCCATACTGGAGATGCGCTCGGGTTCATCCACATACAAGTCGTGTGGGGTAGAGTCCCACACAATCCCTTTGTTGAAACACTAAATGCTCTTCAACATCATCGGTGGCAACGCGTGTGGGGGGTGATGATCTTAGCGGGCTTCCTTACCGTAGGGTGGCTCATAAGGGAACACCGCCCCGAGCTGGCGGTGTACCTGGCTGCTGTTATCCTGATGCCTTTATCAGCAGATACTTGGGGTTTTGCCAGGTATTTGTGGTGGCAACCGCCATTTTTATATGCACTCTTTATGCTACTGAAGAATCACCGTTGGGCGTGGCCTATATATATGGGCTTTGCTGGAGGTATGGCGTCCTTCATGATCATTGAATGGCTTGCCGGAAGCAATAGGATGGTGATGTAGCCATGAAGACGGCTTGGTTACTTGCGCTGTTAACCATTTTCTCCGGCGTCTATCTTGTGGTAGCGTATATGGTTTGCAGGCCAAAGGTAAGCCCCGAATACAGGGCGTACTATATCGAGCGGATTTCAAGCGACTGGAAAAACGGTCCTCGCTACGCCGCGCAGCCGGAGCAAGGAATCGTGTTTGGCACCGAGGGGCTGCCCACATTTGTTAAATATATATACGGATTTTCGGCGCACCAAGCTTGGGGTCGGTGGACAGACGGAAATCTGGGGAAGAAGGCCGGAGTTGTGCTCGATCAGGGGCTCAGTGGATCTGTGTGTCTGGAAGTTAGAGTGATGCCAGCGACTTCTCAGTTAAATAAGGAGATCACGGTCACTTTTGGTGATCAAATGAAGAAGGTTGTCCTTCATAGTCCTCGCTTCGATAACTATTTTCTTGATTTCTTTGAGCCCAATGCTGCAGATATTGTTGAATTCAGATTTCCGGATACGCCGCCGCCAATTCCCGACGGGCAACGCCTGGGGCTAGGTATGGAGTACCTTCGCTTGTTTCGCGAAAACTGCATCAGTGTGCAAAAGCAAATCGGTGCTGAGGCCCAGGCCAACCCGGGATAAGTTGCCCGTGAAGTTGCAAGTCGCATGCATTGTGGATCGACCGTGCGGGCCTTTCCGCTGGACTAGCGAATGCACTCCAATATGACGTGGGTGTAGGGAATCCGCAGGAGGTCATGACGAATGCTGGATCTGATGGTGGCGAAAATTCTCGCGCCCAATTCCAGGTACGCCTTTTCCTCCCGTATGTACTGTCCTCGGTCATGACCTTGGATGTAGCGTGCTGCGGACGATTGGTCCGGTGTCCAAACCCCATCCAGCGTCACCAGCTTTCCCCCCGTCTTGAGCGCTCCGTGCGCGATCCGAAATAGTTGGAGCGCCTCCTCGTTGTCCAGATGATGCAAAATGCCCAGGGCGAGAACAATGTCAAAGGGTTCCCCTGGCGGGAGTGTGAACTGACTGACCCGGTCGCACACGAACTTTGCCGCAGGAAAGAGCTTGCGGGCTTGCTCTATGTATTCCGGACTGGCATCGAATCCTACATACTCTGTGGCCGGCAAATAGGGGACAATGGTTCCAGGCCCGCAGCCAATCTCCAGAATCCGGTCTCCCGGCTTGGGGCGGATGTATTCCCGCACAAGGATTCGGCTGCGCTCGGGAGCACCGATCACATTAAAAAACAATTGGTAGGCTTGTGGTAATGCAAGAACTGAGCGAATTGTTTCGAACATTGATTTCCACTAAGATTGTTTGCAAGATACACCTAGATTGAACGAAGTTCAACTTGACCATCAGGCGGCAGACCGAATCATGAAAGTGATCATCCTGGCAGGAGGCTTGGGAACTCGTTTATCTGAGGAAACTGCTACCCGGCCCAAGCCGATGGTTGAAATCGGCGGCAAGCCCATGCTATGGCATATCATGAATATCTATGCGAAGCATGGTTACAGTGATTTTCTAATCGCCTGTGGGTACAAAGGCGAGGTCATTAAAGAATATTTCCGCAATTTCTTGGTTCACCATAGCGATATTTTCATCAATCTGCGCGACGGATCGTGTACGGTCGCGAATTCATCAGCTCCAGATTGGCAGATAGGAGTCATAGACACCGGTCTGCAGACTCTGACTGGAGGACGTCTGCGCCGGCTCAAGAGTTTCATTCACGACGAAACGTTCATGATTACCTATGGCGACGGTTTGGCCGACATCGACATCAATGGCCTTGTCCGGTTCCATCGCTCTCATGGGAAACTGGCGACTGTAACCGCCGTTTCCCCGGTCGCGCGCTTCGGAAGTCTTCGAATAGAAGGCCAAAGTGTCACCAAGTTTGCGGAGAAGCCTCGAACTGGCGAAGCTTGGATCAATGGGGGCTTTTTTGTTTTCGAACCCCGTGTTCTTGAGTACATCACGGGCGACCAAACGGCTCTTGAAGGTGAGCCGCTAGAACGTCTCGCGGCCGACGGAGAGTTGCTCGCTTACCGCCATGAAGGGTTTTGGCATCCGATGGATACTCTTCGCGACAAGCAATTTCTGGAATCACTCTGGGCGGCGGGGACGGCGCCATGGGCAGTGGCATGAGTACGGTCTCCGTAGCGAATTTCTATGCCGGCAAGAGAGTCCTTGTCACGGGGCACACGGGGTTTAAAGGCAGTTGGCTGACAACCTGGTTGAAAGTTCTGGGAGCTGATGTAGTCGGTTTTGCTCTCTCGCCGGATACGGAGCCGAATCTTTTCGCGGCTGCCGGGGTTGCCGACGGCGTGGTCTCGCTTTTCGGAGATATAACTGATGTCTCCGCAGTTTCAGCCGCTTTCGAACAATACCGCCCGCAAATCGTCATTCACGGTGCGGCCCAGGCGTTGGTGCGCCGTTCCTATCGGGAACCGATACAAACTTACGAGACCAACGTAATGGGTACAGTCCACGTGCTCGATGTTGCGCGACAGACCCCGTCGGTGCGCGCCGTGGTCGTTGTGACCAGCGATAAGTGCTACGAAAACCGTGAGTGGTCTCAGGGATACTGCGAAGAAGATGCTATGGGAGGAGCCGATCCCTATAGCTCGAGCAAGGGGGCGGCAGAACTGATCACAGCCGCCTACCGGCGGTCATTCTTCGCCAAGAACGGAAGCGCAGCCATTGCGACGGCTCGAGCCGGGAATGTCATTGGAGGAGGCGACTGGGCGGAGGACCGCCTGCTACCAGACATCGTGCGCGGTATCTGTTCCGGCGGGCCCGTTGTCATTCGTCGACCTGATTCTGTTCGTCCTTGGCAGCATGTGCTCGAACCACTTCGGGGATACCTGCTACTTGCGCAGCGCCTATTCGAGGAATCGTCGGCATACGCTGGCGCCTGGAATTTTGGCCCCGCTGAGCGGGATGCCCTTTCTGTGGCTGAATTCGCGCGGCGTGTGCTTTCAGCTTGGGGCAAGGGAGAACTGAAGATTGAGACTGACCCAGCCGCCCCGCATGAGGCGCAGTTCCTGCGGCTGAATTGTGAGAAGGCAAGCAGACAGCTTGGCTGGGATCCGGCTTTGAGCCTCGACCAGACTGTTGCCTGGACGGTTGATTGGTACCGCCGGTTCTACCAGGATCGGAGTTCGGCAAAGTCGAACACCACTAAACAGATTGAGGATTACATGAGAGCAGTTAACCTATGAGATCCTTGGGATCGGCTCTCGTAACCGGAGCGACTGGTTTTATTGGGTCAGCTTTGGTGGCTCGCCTTGCTGCCGAGCAGGTGAATGTCATCTGCCTCGTTCGCGAAAAGCGGGGATCTGTGCCTTTCGACCATCTGAAGAATGTCCTGGTGATCCAGGTTCCGTCATTCCAGACTTCCTGTCTCAAGGAACGTCTCTCGAACATATCGGCTGACGTGGTATTCAATTTGGCGTCCTACGGGGTTCAGCAGGAGGACCGCGATCCAAACGAACTTATCGACGGCAATATCCGTTTGCTCACTCACCTCCTGGAAGTGGCGGGGAATTGGCCGCTCAAGAAATTCATTCACACCGGCAGTTGCTCCGAGTACGGCTTTCCTGAGGTTGACGGCGTACCGATCCCGGAATCACAACGGTTGCGTCCACAATCGCTTTACGGTGCCGCCAAAGCAGCTACCGGACTTCTGGGGTGCGCATACGCCTCGCAATTGAACATACCATTTGTAGCTCTTCGGCTGTTCGGCGTTTTCGGGACACGTGAAGCGCCTCATCGATTGATCCCATATATGATCCGCCGTTTGGGGCAGGATCAGGGGGTGGACCTCACGCCGGGGGAGCAGGTGAGGGACTTCTTATTCGAGGAGGATGTGGTCGAAGCCTTTCTCCAGGCGGCGGAGGCCGACTTGGATTTGTACGAGACTTATAACGTGTGCTCCTCGCGGCCCACCCGCATACGTGAGGTGGGTGAGTTGGTGGCCGATACTCTTCAGAAACCGCGCGATCTGCTGCACTGGGGAAAACGGCAGTATCGAACTGATGAGCCGATGTGGCTTGTTGGCGACAATCGCAGGTTTGTCGGGCAGGCATCGTGGCGTCCTGCTGTGTCTTTAAATGATGGAGTCCGACGCATGGTTTCGAGTGGCGGATTCTCACCGGCAAGAATTGGACATCAACATGCAATTTGACCAATTCGCCGACAACTATCAGCAGGTCCTGGATCGTACGGTTGCGCCTTCCGGGGAGAACTCGGCCTATTTCGCCGCATATAAGGCACGTTATCTGAGCAGAGTTCTTTCTCAGTCGTTCTCCGGGAAAGCGCTGGATTTTGGCTGCGGAGTTGGGCTCCTCTCAGCTTCTTTGAATGCTTTACTTCCGGGTCTACGGGTCGACGGCTTCGATGTTTCCCATGACAGCATCAGCAAAGTAGACCACAATCTCAAGATCCAGGGGCATTTCACGTCTACGGTTACAGATCTCGGCCACGATTACCGGCTGATTGTAGTTGCCAACGTGATGCATCACATCGCGCCCAGAGAGCGGCAGGAAGTGATACAGGAGTTGGCAGAGCGGCTAGTCCCCGGGGGTATCTTGGCGATCTTTGAGCACAATCCCAGGAACCCGATTACCCGCTGGGTTGTGAACCATTGCCCATTCGACGACGATGCCATATTACTTCGTCCCGACGAAGCCTGGGGATATCTTAGCCGTGCTAAGCTGCGTGTGATACGTCGCGACTACATCGTGTTCATGCCCCGATTCCTGGCGTTGCTACGTCCACTAGAACCCTGGCTGGCGTGGCTTCCGATGGGGGCGCAATACGCAATTCTTGGGGAGAAGTCTGCGTAACATGAAACGGCTGATCAGCATCTGTGTTCCCGTATTCAATGAAGAGCAGAACATAGAGCCCCTGTATCGCGCTCTAGTGCCGATCATGGCGAAGGTCTCGGACAGGTATGACTTCGAGCTTCTGTTTTCGGACAATCACTCCACCGACAGCACCTTCGAAATCATCGAGAAGCTAGCGGCCACGGACAGTCGGGTTCGCGCACTCCGTTTTTCTCGCAATTTTGGATTCCAGCGCTCGATTCTCACTGCCTACCTGAATGCGGTGGGTGATGCCGCGGTTCAGATCGATTGCGATTTGCAGGATCCTCCGTCATTGATCCTGGAATTCATTCGGAAGTGGGAGGATGGCTATCGGGTTGTGTATGGAGTGCGAAGTTCTCGCAAAGAACGCTGGTGGATGAACTCTATCCGCAAGCTGTTCTACCGGATTATCGATTCCCTCAGCGAGGACGAGCTGCCCCTGGATGCAGGGGACTTTCGTTTAGTGGACCGCTGTGTTCTGGATGAACTGCAGGAAATCGATGATTATCAGCCGTATCTTCGCGGAACAATTGCCGCGCTGGGTTTTGACCAGATTGGCATCTCCTACGACCGGTCGGAGCGTCAGCATGGTGAAAGCAAGTTTTCCTTCGGCGAGTTGATCGGCTTGGCGCTCGATGGCATCCTCAATCATTCGGTTGTGCCTCTGCGCATTGCAACGTACCTGGGGCTGGGGGTTTCGTTGACCACTCTGTTGGGTACGATTGGGTATCTGGTTGGACGTCTGCTGTTGGGTAAGAACTGGCCTCCTGGCTTCGCGACGATCATCATCTTGCTGCTGGGTTCGCTGAGCTTGAACGCCCTTTTCTTGGGCATCATCGGCGAATACCTGGGAAGGATATACCGCCAAGTTAAGCGTCGTCCCCTGACCGTTGTGGAACGCGAAATCAATCCGATGGGACGACACTCCGCAGAAGTGCACCGTTCTGGTTCTGCTGGCAGATAGCACAGAGAAGGCTATCTGATCAATGATCAGAGCTGAGTCCCGCGTTTGAGTTAGAGTGTGCCACGAGCTAAGTTCCACTAGGGCTCTTGCGAGCCGATTCCGTCCTAATCATGAACGACCGTCCACACGAGATCATAGAAGCGTCGGTGCTGAACTGTAGTAGCGGCATCCCTGTTGCAGCCGAAACCACTCTGCTGCGGTCGAAGAAGAGTATTGCAGCGTGGCCTTTCTGCACAGCCGCGGTCCTGCTGGCCGCCCTGTTTTTGACTATCAACTGGCAAATTGTCAGCGGCCACAGGGTCCAGATATGGGATGCGTGGGCGTTCTACACTCCGGCGTTCTCATTGGTCGCCGATCACGCACACGCCGGCCGCTTGCTCCTCTGGGACCCCTGGCTGGCCGCAGGTACTCCAGACTTCGCAGATCCGCAAGTGGGTGCGGCGTCGCCGATCGCCATTCTCATCGGCGCCATTGGGGGCGGCACTGCCGCAAGCTTCCGGGCTTATTGGCTCCTGATCTGGTTTCTGGGGCCGCTGGGAATCGTGTTGCTGGCTCGCCACCTCGGTGCGCCGGCCTGGGCCGCTTTCGTAGTTGCTTTGGGTTATGCCTATTGCGGATTTTACACAGCACACGCTGAGCACACGACTGTGCTGTACTCCTTTTCCTTTCTGCCGCTATTCATATGGCGATTTGATGCGGCCCTGAATTCACGTCGCCTCCGTCCCGCGGCGGAGGCGGGAGCCCTCTGGGGACTCTCGGCCCTGGGCGGCTACCCAGCAATCGTTATTCTGAGCGGTGGGATGTTGTTTTTATGGGGGCTGGGCCGCTGTTGCTGCGCCTCGGCTGCTGAACCAGCCATGACGGAGGAACGTCTCGGATCTCGATGTAGATTCGCCTTTCTAGCTCTGGTGATCGTTTTCTGCGTGGGAGTGTTGGTGCTCGCGCCCACCTATGTGGCGTTTTTTCGAGAAGCCCTTGGTTACAGCGAACGAGCCGGAGCCATGACCCGCCCAGCCGCAATCGGCGCGAGTCAGAATGCCCTGAATCCGGGAGCGCTTGCTACATTTTCCAGCCCTTACCTCACCGCACTCAAGTTTCCGCTTCTCAATCCAGGGCTGTGGCCGGGGAGTGATATCTCAGTAGCTGACGTCTACATTGGAGTTCTTCCCCTGCTGCTGGGGCTGTTGGCACTGTGGCAACGTCCGCGGTCTGCATGGCGATGGTGGCTCGCGGGAATCATCGCCTTCTCGCTCGCCTGTGCAGTAGGCGATCGATTACCCTTTCGTGGTTGGCTGTATGATTATTGTCCGCCAACGCGGTACTTCACCCATCCGGGGATGTTTCGCGCCTATGCCATATTTTCCGCGGTCGTGCTAGCACTTCTGGCCACGCGTGATCTGCAATCAGCCATAAAAAAGCCCGAGTCTCGAATCTGGAAACAACTGTTCGTAGTGGCACTACTGGCCAGCATCGCGGCCGCTTGGAGCTATGTGCGAGTCATCTCCCACGTAAAGAATGCGGGGTCACAACTTCAACGTGGAAACTGGCACCTTGCGGGAATCTGGTCCAGCGTGGTCGGAGTTTGCCTACTCGCATACCTTCTGCCAAGAGCTAGAAAATGGGTTCCGGTCTTCTTCATTGTCCTGGCCATCGTGGACGCATCGGTCACGCTCCGCCTTTCCCACGATTTCATGTCCGACAGAGGCCGGACGCGGTCCCTTCTCAAGCAGGTAGATGCAGAACACAATCCTAGTCTGATGGTCAATGGGCTGCACAGGGATCTGACAGCCCCTTTTTTGCTGGGCGGTGAGCATAGCAACAGCAGTGTACCTCTGCGGATTGCCACGTTCTTTAACGACTCCACGATGAAGAATCGCTTCCACAATGGTTTCGCAGCGCACTCGGTGCTCTTGAACATGGCTATCGGCGGTGAACGAATCTGGTTTGCACGAGAGGCGGTCGCAGCCGTTCCTTCCAGTTCTGCCTATATGGCTCTGGTCAGGAGAAGTGAAAGCCTCGGAGCCCCTGTTCTACTTGTCCATCCCCACGATGAGATGCTCAAGGTCAGTGACGTCAACCTGGCAGCGAGTTTGGATCCAGCGACATTAAGAGCTATTTCCCAATTGACTCCGGCGCAGAAAATTTCTGCACAGGTTCTACGCTACACCCCCAACCACTTGACACTAAAAGTCGTATGCCCTGAAGATGGCTGGCTGGTCGTTACTGATCGATGGGCCTCAGGATGGCACGCCACGGTGAATGGTCGCCCAGTTGAAGTTTTCGGAGGTGATTTTATCTTCCGAGCGGTTCGCGTTCGAGCTGGCGAAAACGAGATTCAGTTCCAGTACGGTCAAACGCTTTATTTCGTATTGCTGGCCCTAAGTTGGGGCACACTGGCCACTGTTCTTTTCATTCCATCTCTGACGATTCTGGCCCTGCGCCAAGAAACTCGTCTGCCTCATAACCAGCCCCTCCCGACAGGGAGCAGAATGGGGGAACTTCCGGATAGCAGTTCTTGCACGTCAAGTACAAGTGTTGGCTCAGGCTAGTAAGTCAGGCCATTGGCGTTCCGTTCGCCGATACAGCCATATGGTCCCACCCAAGCCAATCGCGAATAGAACACACCCCAAATACAGCGCTCGTGGTCTGTAGTGCATCTCGACAACGTGATCGCCGGGTCCGACAATGACGCCACGGACGGTCATGTAAGCAGAGTATAGCGGCACGCGCTTCCCATCGATGCTGGCGTGCCATCCTGGATACCAGTTGTCGTTCAGCACGACCATTCCGGCGCACTGCATTCTCGCGCGAATCGCCACCGTGAACCAGTTGCGGTTGAGCAGTTCGATCTGGTCCCCGGAACCGCATTGTTCCACCCTCGGCGGCTCTCCGCTCACAAAGGACGTGGTCGCCATTTCAAAAGAAGGACTAGAGAGCAAGTCGTTCGCCCGGTCGTAATCTGAAACAGAAAGAATCTGATGTACGGACCAAACGCGAGGACGCGCATCAGGATTGCGAAAGACCTTAATTCCCGAGGGGTCAGTAAACAGCTCCACTTGATTGGACTGAGAAGGCTTTCGCGCGAGGTAGTAATTTACGCCGTACAACTGTCGTGCTCTCGGCGTCCAGAACTTGATCTTAAACACTGAGGTAAGCATGGAACCACCGTGGCTGCTCATCTCCTCGATCATGTGGAGATCGCCAAAGTTCATCGGCAAGTCCTTCTGATCTACATCAATACGCTCAAGGTCAGTGCGCGTGCGCAGAAACTGCGCAAGCGAATCTGACGCCAGCAGGGGCCTTTCAAACTGAGAAATGTAGCCATGCCCGCGGGGGTACATGAGCCTTCCAGCAACATTGCCGTGTTCCACCATCAGTAGCCCCAAAGCTAACGCCGTAGCCAAGGCCGGCTTAAGCAGACCGCTATTGACCAAATAAAACAAGCAAGCCAGGAGGAGCGCGGCAATTCCCGAGATAGCAAACCGGTCGGCAGTCTGCTGAAATTCTTGTTTTCCTAGAAAGCTAACAAGGTATGAAAATATGAGAAGGGCACCTCCGGCGATTGCTAAGATCCTTGCGATTCGCCGTTCTAACAGGATTTGATCCCTACCAATGAATGCGTCAAGCCCCAGGCCGAGTAAACAGGTCAACGCGAGATGTGACAGGAAGATCCAAAATGCGCTTTCGCGCAGTTTGTCGAACATAGGAACTAAAATGTAGGCCACGCCGTACAACATGTTGTACTGGGAAAGCGTCATCAATATCCCGGCGGTGATCAACGCTAAGCACAACCGAACCACCCGCGAATTCCCAAGACTGCTCACTACTGCCAGAACTGCAAACACTACGGCCACGACCCCTGCGAACAACATCTGTTGCCAGCTACCTTGTGCGGGGACCAGAATGCTCAACAGAGACGAGGGGTGGATATTCTCGATGAGATGGGCCAGAAACGGGACCTTAGCAGCACCTGGAATCGGCTGATCAAGAAGAACCCACCGCATCGACATCCGGCCCCACTGCAGGGCTGGAATCACCTGTGGAGCACTAACAAAAAGCATGGCGCTGGAGAAGATGGCAACACGCAAAAGACCACGCCGCAGGTCCCCTAACAGCGCAATGACCAGAAGCAGCATCGCGCAACTCAGCGACATGATGACCGGGATGTGATGACTTCCGCTGAACCAGGAAAGCCCAAGCAGCAGCCCAGCCACGGCGGCATTTCCAACCGGGCGGACGCCACGGAGGCTTCTAAAAAGGAAAATCAATACCAAAGGCGCATAAATCGCTTCTGTGACTACTTGGAACCAAATGGCGTTTCCAGGAACACTGCCAATCGCATAGAAGACACCAGCTACGACTGCAGCCAGACGCGATCGCACCTTCAGATCCATCATCAGCAAGTAGGCAGCGAGGCCGGCTAGGCAGTGCAAGAGCACATAGTAGATTTGTATGTAGCCCAGGCGTACGTGCCCATTCTTCAAAGGCATTAACAGAAGGGGATAACTGAAAGGATCAAGTACCGAGGGGGTCACCTCCCCAAGGGGAGATTGCCCACCCATCTCGTAAGGGTCCCACACCGGAATGATCCCCGATCTGAGGGCATGGGCGCGCAGGTTCAGGTCCGGTACTGCCATGACGGTGATGTCAGGCCCTACATCAAAGATCGAATAGATGCGTGCAAGCAGGGGCCAATAGAAGATCGCGATCAAGGCTATCACCGCAAGTGGCGGGAGCAGCTTTCTTCCATAGGCTGTCCGCAGGAGTCCGTGCCCTCCTGCTCTCGACGTTGAAGTTTGCGTCACTGGATCTGTCGAATCGGAAGGATTCAAAGTTTCGCTCGCTGACCCGCAATGATAGCAAATGAACAATAAGGGGGTTCGCCATGCAGATCACCTACTGCCCCCGTTGTCTGTATTGTCCCCGGCAGTAACGGACGCACGATGCGTGTTGAATAGCCACTTTTCTGTGCCGAAATCCCGTGTTTCGAGAGCACCCACCGCCGAAATGGCCGCGGCAGCTCCCGGGCCGAACCCGCCATACCCGGACCTTACCAGCACAACAGCAAATAGGATCGTGGGACTAATCCGTGAGGGCCAGGATTGCGGCATGACAGCGGTCAACAATACGACGAGGAAGCTTGCGCAGCCTGCGAGCAGATAGCGGAGCAATCGCGGAAAATCGTAGCCGCCAGGAGCCCCGGAGTGTTTTATTCCAACGGCCGCGTCTTCCGGAGCCTCCCGCTGATTGTGATCGAGGGATGGATGGCTAACGTTACGAAGCATCTTTATTTCTGTGTATTTTCTCTTGCTCTGTTTGTGATCAGGCGTAAGCGAATTATCCACCCGCGACTAAAGTCCGATGGTCTTTGCGCGCGGCCAGGTAAGACTCTAATCCCTCTTGCCAGGTGCGCATGCGGATCCCCAGCCCTTGCAATTTTTGCTTGCTGAGCACTGAATATGCAGGCCGCTGCACCGGGCTCGGGAACTCGGCTGTGTTCACCGGCTTCAAATCTACCTTCAAATGTTCCAGCTCAAACACCTTGCTGGCGAACTCGTACCAGGAACACTCTCCCTCGGCGCTGACATGATACAGCCCATAGGCCTGTGTCCGGATGAGTTGACTCACCACTGCAGCCAGATCTCCCGTAAATGTCGGGGTGAGCACCTGATCGACGACCACCCGGATGGGGGTTCCTTCGCCGGCCTTCCGCAGCATGGTTTCTACAAAGTTACCGCCTTTTCCTCTGCTGCCAGCGACTCCATAGAGGCCGCATGTTCGAATAATAAAGTGCCGACTCCATGATAAAGAAACCATGCCTTCACCAGCGAGCTTGGATACGCCATACACATTTAAAGGATGTGGCAAATCCACCTCTGTGTACGGCTGCCGCCGGCCGCCATCGAATACGTAGTCGGTGCTGAAATGGACCAGTACCGCATTGATTCGCCGGCAAGCCAGCGCAAGGTTTCGCGGCCCGGTGGCGTTCACAGCAAACGAAATTCCAGGTTGCGTTTCGCACTCTTCCACCTTGTGAAACGCCGCGGTATTGATAACTACGTTCGGACTCGTAGACGCCAATACTTGATTGACCTGCTCAGAATTCGATACGTCAAGATCGCCGTGCGTCAGCGGCACAACAGTCTCCGGCGAGAGCGTCCGGCGAAGATCCGTCCCGAGTTGTCCGTTGACGCCAATGACTGCAATCTTCATGGTTCCTGCTGCTCGTGCAGCCGAGGGCTGGATGGCTGAAAAGTCTCGGAATACCTAAGCCTGCCGCAATCCCGCCGTTTCATTTAGTACAGTCGCTCTTTCCTCAGGAGGTTTCCGAATGAGCCGATATTCGCCAGGCTGTAGGTGAAGCGATACTGGTTCTCATTGCGAATCGAGCCCAACGAAATCCGTCGATACTCCATGGTTATGCCGCAACAGTCCCAGTTATAGGTTGTCTGAAAAACGGAATACTGCAGCACCCCTTTGTGCGCGTCGATGGCAAAATTCGCGGCTCCGCTGAGGCCACGCTTGTCGGAATGACCGTATTGCAACTGCGTGCGGAACTGATGAAAGCGCGAGGGCCCGGTCGTGTTCGAGACCAGCAGTTCACCGGGGAGAAATAGATAGGCGTCGCCGCCCCCGAAACTCACTTGATCTATGTGATAGCTCAAGAGAACGGTACTTGCGCTAATTCTTCCTCCGGTAAAGTCATAGTCGAGGTCCCATTCCGTATCGATCTTGGTCGTAGGCTGAAGGCGCAATCGGGAGATAAGCGGCGAAAGGTGCCGTGGACTGATCAGGTAGGCAAATGCGGTGAAATCTACACTACTCTCCAGAACATTTCGCCGCCCATTTACCAGCGCTCCCCCAAATGTGGTATCGACGAAGTACTTCTGCGCTAGTTCCCAACTGATGAGTTCGCGGGTGGTCGGCTGGTCTGAGCAACTGGGCCTCGTTATTTCCTGCGGTGCTGGCTGAGAATCGCGATCGTCCCACGGAAGGCCGCCCGATTGGTCGACGGGATTAGGGACATGTGAAGCGGGCAACACATCTGCCCTGCAGTCCTCGGACGAAGAGGAATTGCGCTTGCCGTATAGACGGTTAACAATAGCGTATTCGACCTCATTGGTATCGCTTAAAATATCCCGCGTGTCGAAGCGCAGGATTTCGGCGAAATTGTCGACCCCAACCACACGACGGTAAAGAATCCGAGGCTCGAAGACATGTTTAAACTTGTGACCGAACAAGGGCTGCTGAAAGATGCGTGCCAAAGCCGGGGGCCGGAGTTCCACCGAGGCTTCGAGCGCCCTGCGGCTGATCGGGTCACTTATAGCCGTACCTAGGCCGCCATTGGAGGGCACAAGCTGCTGACTGTACAAGGTGTAGTGAATGCCAAGTTCCGGCCGCAGAGACCAGCCCTGAAACAGCAAAGGCAGAGAGATATTTGGATTAGCATCCAATCGCTCTACCATATGCGCAGTCCGAAATGAGGGCTCGCTGCGAGATAGCCCCTCGGCTGCCGTCTCGAAAGACCAATAAAACGGGGAACGGCCCAGGGGTCGGTCTACACTCGAGAACTCGAAGCTCGGAATGTGGTGGATGGTAATGACCTGGCCGCTTTTGATGCCTTGGAAGCTCTGGTAACGATCCGCGAACGAGTTGTAGGAAAAGCCGTGAGTCGTTTTCGATAGGAAGGCCTGAGACCTTACTTCCGATTGCACCGCCTGATAGAAAACCGGATCGAAGACAGACCGGAATAGAATCGCGCTGAGATAGTCAATATTGAGGACGCCCCGATAATTGTCAGCAAAGCGGCTTTCTCCATTCAGATGCACGTTCTCGCCGCCTTCGTTGAGCTTGGGTGTGCCAATTCCGCGGTCCTGCACCCCGAAATAGGTCAGGTCGAGATAGGCCTTATCGCTGGGACGCGCACGAAATTCTCCGCGTTGCCCCCAACCGCGGCGGGAAAAGAGCTCTGCACCGATCACAGCATCCATGCTGCGGTTGATTGCCCAGTAGAAGCCCTCGCCCAGGATTGTGCCCTTCTGAGTGGACAGCCCAATATTGGGCATGAGCAGACCGGATTTGCGGTGCGCTGGGTCCACGGGATGCGTCGCGATTGGAAAATAAAATACAGGAACGTTTCTGATACGAAAGGTGCTCCAGTACACCGTCGCATTCCCTCCCGCGGTCACCACGGCGCGCGACGTGTTGAACTGCCATTTCGGTTGCGGCAGTTCGCAACTGGTTATGATGCCGTTGTACACAACGTAGTGGTCGGGACCAGTCTTCACCACAACCTTTCCGATAAATGCGAACGGGTTTGACGTGGTGAGCAGAAGACGAGGGGAACGCCGGGAGGAACCGATCGTACCGGTTGCATCGTAAAACTTGCCGGTTTCATCGCGGACATTGTACGTCCCGTGGCTGGCCTCGACGTGTTCGTCATTCTCCGCTCCATCCAGCACAACATGACCGTCGAGTGTGGCCATGCCCGTATCGGAGTCGTAGGTGGCTTCGTCCGCCCAGAGCGTGAAATCGCGGTAGTTGATCTTGCTGCGCACATGGAGCTTGAAAACGGATCCGTTTTTTTCCTGTTGGACCGCGCAGATGGTCACGTCTTCTTTGGAAGAGGATGTTACGGGGGGGCAGACCAGTTGGCCGACCGCCAGGCGGGAGGCGAGAACAAGAAAACTTACAAGCGCTGTTGTGACCAGAAATCGCTGCCGGGAAGTCATCGAAAGCGCCAGGGCGTCCCGCTTAACGACACCTTAACCGGGAACAAGCCATCTTAGCATGGCTGTTTATTCAGGAAGGCAGCGGCAGTTGCGCTCTCTCGATCCATGATTCACGTGTCCGATTCCGTTTACAATCGGGCTTCACTGGCTGGGTCCCATGGCATTGAAAGAGTCGGAAGCCATCGTTCTGCGCACGTATCCATTGCGCGAGGCCGATCTGCTCGTCACTCTGTTTACGCGTACCGAAGGAAAAATCCGTGGGGTAGCGCGCGCGGCCAAAAAATCGAAGCGTCGGTTTGGCGGGGCGCTGGAGCCGCTGACTTATGTTCGCGCGTTTTATGATGTCCGTGAACGCCAGGAGTTGGCCCGCCTCGACGCCTGCGAGGTGCTGGAATCTCCGCTGGCCACCGAAGTCAGCTACGCCCGCGCGGTGGCGCTGGCCCACGTGGCCGAGTTGCTGGACGAATTATTGCCTGACGGCGAGGCCAATGATGCTATCTTCCGGCTGACGCTGTCGGTATTGCACGCTATGGGTGGCTCGGATGTCTGGATGCCGGTCACCTATTTCGAGCTGTGGCTGACAAGGCTTGTGGGATTCTTGCCGGAGTTGAAAGAGTGCATTGTTTGCGGTCGCGGGCTGAACGGGAGCCGCGCCTACTTTCATGCCCTCGCCGACGGCCTGATGTGCGTTGACGATAAGCGGCTGGCGTCGTCGGAGATTTCCATTGAATCGCGAATGCTGGCCGCCCACATGTTCCGGGCTCCGGTGGAAAGCTTTGCGGGTGAGGCATGGCCCAAGGCGCGAGGCGCTGATCTGCGAAAGTTTCTGGTGCAGATCTTGCAGCGGCATATTGAGAAGAAGCTGGTGACGGCGGGGATGCTGGAGAAGGGCGGGTTCTAGGAAGCGATCGACGAAATATCAGAACATCCTCCTGAAATCCTGCAGCAGCCATTGAGGTTACACGTCCGCTGGGAGGGCCGCGTTCAAGCTGACGGGCAGCGCCTCCTTCCATTACAATCACTACTTAACTTTCATTTCCCCTGTGACCTTGAATCCACCCAATCCCAAACCGTTGACATTCCAGGAGCTCATCCTGCGCCTGCAGGCATTTTGGGCGGAGCGCGGATGCGTGTTGCAGCAGCCTTACGACGTAGAGGTAGGCGCGGGAACGATGGCGCCGGAAACGTTTCTGCGCGTGCTGGGGCCGAAACCTTACAAGGTGGCGTACGTGCAGCCGTCGCGGCGCCCCGCGGACGGGAGGTATGGCGAGAATCCCAACCGGTTGTTCAAGCACATGCAGTTGCAGGTTATCCTGAAGCCTCCACCGGAGAATGTGCAGGAGTTGTATTTAGAATCGTTGCGCGCGATCGGCATTGACCTGCGTCAGCACGATATCAAGTTCGAGGAAGACAATTGGGAGTCGCCGACGCTGGGAGCGTGGGGCATCGGATGGCAGGTGATGCTCGATGGGCTGGAGATCACGCAGTTCACGTACTTCCAGCAGTGCGGCGGCGTGGATCTGTACCCGATATCGGCGGAGCTGACGTATGGCCTGGAGCGCATCGCAGCTTTCTTGCAGGATGTGGATTCGATTTATGACATTGTATGGGCGCGCGATCCGGAGACGGGGGATGCGACTACGTACGGTGACGTGCGCCTGGCGGATGAGGTGCAGTTCTCAGCATACAACTTCGAGTTGGCGGACGTGGAGAAAACGTGGAAGCACTTTGAGTTGTGTGAAGCGGAGTGCAAGGAGCTGATTGAGAAATATGGCGTGTTAAAAAAAGATTTCAATTTGAGCCGACAGATCGGTGACAGCACTGGGGAAGGATACGCACGAGAAATGAAGCGGTTCCCACTCCTGGGGGCTTACGATCTTTGTCTCAAGTGTTCGCACCTGTTCAACATTCTTGATGCTCGGGGCGCGATTTCTGTGACCGAGCGGGTGGGTGTAATTGCGCGAGTACGGGTGCTGGCGGTGGGCATCGCGAAACTCTGGGTAGATCAGCAGAAGAGCGATGCAGTGTCGCAAGAAGCGGAGCCTGTGAGTGAGATAGAGCCGAAGAAGAAGAAAGAAAAGTTGTCGCCCGTGGGATAGTGCTCTATTGTCTCTGTCATCCTAAGCGGAGTAGAAAAGTTCGCGAAGCGAAGTTGCCACGAAGTCGAAGGATTCCTTACGAGCTTCAGTGGGATGAATGTTTGGGGGGAGTTTTCACGATACCTCGAGTGCGTGGACGAGAACTCCCTGAGGTGCTGGTGCCGGAGTTGAGAGGCATGGGGTCCTTCGACTGCATTGCCGGCCGCTTCGCGGACGGCAACTTCGCTCAGGATGACAGGGCGATTCTTACGTGACGACGAGTGACGGTAGAGCGATTCTTACGTGACGACGAGTTAAGAGATGCCAGATTTTCTGCTTGAGATCGG
>Ga0209488_10000472_pt1 | contig 33895 bp, 31 predicted proteins | sample Rivendell_Oct201_8_FD_188349 | JGI IMG/M metagenome (GOLD analysis project Ga0209488, IMG submission 188349) | Vadose zone soil microbial communities from the Eel River Critical Zone Observatory, Northern California, USA -... | ecosystem: Environmental > Terrestrial > Soil > Vadose zone >...
TCCGGGCTTTCGGGCACGGCAGTACTGGCAAGTGAAATCGCCGCGCAAGAACAGGTGCGGCGCGTGAACGGTGCCTCGTGGCACGGAACCCGATCGTACTCGAGCACCACGATCACTTCAGGAGCCGGAACCACCACGGACGGAGCCCTGAGAAAGTGCTTGGCTGGAGGCTCGTCGAGACACACCCACTCGCCGAAACTGTAGGTGGCCAGATCGTCCCCGGCGACCACTCGCGCCGCATCGCGGAACAGCATGCAGACCGCACGCCGCACCGTGGTCACGTGGACGGGCATCCACGAACGGTTGAGCACGAGCACGGCCCTGTCGAGAACAGCGGCTCGACGAACTTCCTCCGTAGGGTGCATTCGCTCTGCGCTCGTCGGTGCGGCCGCCAAGGGTGACTTCAAAGGGGATGTCTCCCAGGGCGCGAAAGTCTAAGTCGATGGCGCCTCGAGGCAATCCCGTGGAGACTGTGCCACCAGCGATCGGCAACGCGCACGAGTCTGGTTGCGGGCACGAGACGAGCCCGCTAGACTCCGGCGCCTTTCCCGCTGCCAGGCTTGACTTCCGGGGTGTTGCATGTCTTGTCTTGCCGATACCATCAAGTGTTCGCTGTTGCTGCCGCTGCTGCTGTGTGCCTGCAAGTCTTCGGGCTCGACTGCCGGCGGCCAGACTGCCCCGGAGCAGGGCGATGGGGTCAGCGCCATCCAGTTCCAGGACATCGTCGTGCCTGACGGACTGAAGCTGCGCGACAGCTACCACGAGAGCTACTCGATCGAAGAGACCGGTTGGCGGCTCGGACACTTCGTCTACTCGGGGATGCCCCACCTCGAAGAGTCCAGCGCGCACGTGGTTTCGCGCATGCCGCAGCACAAATGGAGTCTGCTTGCCGATGAGAAAATCGACGAGTCCACGCGCAAACTGCGATTCGCCCGAGGAAGGTATTCCGCCGACTACTCGTTCCGCCGGCAGGATGGCATCACCCAGCTGGTGATCGATTACCGCACCGACGTCTCTTCCCGCTGATCCGAACCCGCCGATGAGCACTCCCATTCCCTCCCAGCTCCAGGGCACCATTTCGCGCAACAGCATCGAGATGCTCTGGGAGAAGCACCGCCGGACGATCAACACGGTCGCCGTCGCGCTGGTGGCTGCCCTTGGGATAAATTACGCTGTGAAGTATTACGTGAAGGCGCAGGCCGACAAGAAGTGGGAAGCCTTTGCGGTTGCAGTCGGACTCGACACAGCTCTCGAGAAACCTGGGCCTGGAGACAATGCGCAGGCAAAGTTCGGGAAGGCACTGGCAGGTCTGTCGCACGACTTGCTTGATCGCATCGAGAAAGCCGATCCGTCCCAGTTGGAAAAGGCTGGGGAAGCGGCGCCTCCGGAACAGGCTCCGTACTACCTGTGGGCCTTGGCCCAACGCGAGATCGCGGGGCGCGAGTGGGAGAAGGCCGAGGCGACGCTGCAGCGCCTCAAGCAGAAGTATCCCAGTCATGCTCTCTGCGAAGTGACCCAGGCGCCTGTCCAGTTCCAGAAGAACAAGAAGAACGAGGATGACGCGGGCGCCAAGAAGCCCAAGGCTCCTGATCTGGAGCCGGCGAAAGAGGGCTCAGCGGTAGACCTGCTCCTCGGCCAGATCGCGCGCGCGAAGGGCTACACCGAACCTGCGCAGTTTGCCAAGTTGCCAATTCCGGCCAACGCTCCGAAGGTGAAGTTCAAGCTCAAGGGCAACTGGGGAGAGTTCACGATCGCGCTCCTTCCTGAGAAGGCCCCGAAGCATGTCGAAGAGTTCCTGAAGCTCGTCGAGTCGAAGTTCTGGTCCGGGAAGGATCCGAGCGAGCCAGGTGTCCGAATCGATGAACTACGCCGTCAAGGATCCGAGATCGCCTGGCAGCGAACGCCCATGCAGTTCCATTTCGGGCTCCTCTCGACGAAGCAGGACGATCGCACCAAGTGGAACACGACGGACAAGTGCGATCACCCGATCGATTTCGAGGAGACCCAGCTGGGCCATTTCCCCGGAGCCGTGGCAGCCAGTTTCGAGGGCGACAAGTCCTGCATCGATCGCATCTGGATCGGGGCAGAGGACAATCCCGCTCTTGACGGCCAGCAGGTTGTCTTCGGCTACGTCGTCGAGGGGATGGACGTGGTCAAGAGCATCTGCGAGGCAAGCTTCAGCTCGGAACAGGAAGAGAAGAGGGGCTCCGGCAAGCCGCAGGACAACATCGAGATCCTGTCCGTCGAGCTGCTGCCCTAGGCTTTCTTCAGCCGTTCGAAGATGCGCTCGAACTCCTCACGGCCTGCGCAGTCGATCGTGATCTGAGAGCGCTTCCTGCCGTAGCGGACTGTCACTGGCGTCCCCAGGGTCTCGACCAGAGTCTCCTCGAGTTCGTTCAGCCATATGGGACGGCCCTTCTTCGGCTTCGCCGAGGCACTGGTGATCTCCGCCGTTGGTCCGAGCGCGGCATGCTTGGTCAGGATCTCGAGCTGCCTGACCGAGTGACCACCCCGCACTGCTGCTTCCGCAAGGCGGATTCGTTCCGCATCCTCGGGAACGGACAGGAGCGCACGGGCGTGCCCCATCGACAGTGTTCCACGTGAAACAAACTCACGGACCGACTCTGGGAGGTCCAGCAATCGGACGAAGTTGGCCACGGTCGACCGGTCCAGTCCGACACGCTTTGCGACGTCCTCGTGAGAGCACTGGAATCGATCGATCAGCTTGCTGAAAGCCAAAGCCTTCTCGATGGCATTGAGGTCTTCTCGCTGAAGGTTCTCCACCAGTCCAAACACCGCCGATTCGTCGTCCGAGATGGTCCGAACCAGGACTGGCACCTTCTCGAGTCCCGCCAAGCGAGCGGCCCTCCACCTTCGCTCGCCTGCAACGATCTGAAAGCCTTCTCCGGAGCGGCGGACGAGGATCGGTTGAAGGATCCCGGACGCCCGGACGGATGCTGCAAGCTCCTGCAGTTCCTGCTCGCGAATCTCCCGCCTTGGTTGATTCGGGCTAGGGGAAAGAAGGCTTGCTTCCACGAGCAGCGACTCTTCAGTCGGACCTTTCGGGCGACCGCCTGACAGGAAGAAGTCCAAGCCACGACCCAATCTACGATCCACCATTTCTCACCTCCCTGACCAATTCGCCATAGCAAAAAGCACCAGCACATCCGGGACGGTAATCGAAGACCGTCCTTCCATGGCTCGCAGCCTCGACGAAGCTGCTGTCCCTGGAGACGACTGTGTTCATGACCATACACCCCAGGTTCTTCCTGAGGTCATCCACAACCTCGCGAGCAATCGGAGATGACTGATCGCACATGGTCGCGACGACTCCCGTCAGGGCTCCGTGGGATGGGTAATCCATGCGCACCCGCTCCAGGGTTGCCAGCATTTGCGACAGTCCGTGAATGGCAAAGAACTCTGCCTGAACGGGCACGAGAACTTCCTTGCACAGCTGCAGGCCGGCCCAGCCCCATTGATCCATTCGCGGCGGGCAATCGACGAGCAGCCAGTCCATTCTCGACTCGAGGTCCGCGGCCAGCGCCTGGAGCTTGTCGACGTCGACAGAGGTGAATCGGTCGATCGGTCGCTCGGCCCCTGGTGAGGGCAACAGCCAGAAAAGGTCTGCTACGGAACGCAGGGGGGCCATTTCTTCCACGTCATCCTGGGTCATCTCACCCAGACCGACTGTGGCGTTTGCCTGCGGGTCGAGATCGATCAAGCACACCCGGTCGCCAGCGAGTGAGAGTCCGTGGGCGAGGTGAATGGCGGTTGTCGTCTTGCCCACCCCGCCCTTTTGGTTGGCCACCGCCACCGACCTCATCTCGAATTTGCCATCGGGTCGAGATTTCCGCAGCTGCGGCTATCCATATCAGGTGAGCAGCGGTATGGAAGCCCAATCACCAAAACCGTGGCCTCACTCTTCGGTCTCGAGCTGCTGATCGCAAGACAGCCGACACTGCTTGGAATTGTCCTGGGGCTCTGCTGGGTTCTTCTCGCCTGGCTGCAGAGCCCAGCTTACCTGGCCCCGGAAGATGGCGTATTTTCTGTATGCAGTATATCTGCGATAGCTGCCATACTGTTTTCAGTAATTGTTTTCAGCAGAGTCGTCTGGTCCGCGGCTGAAGCCAACTGGCTCGCCGTCGCACACGGGTCCACGTGGCGACGGGCGGCAGGCATGACGACCTCTTTTCTGGTGTCGGGGTCGATCGCATTTGTGCCGCTTGCGATCGCGCTCCTCGCTGCCGGCGCCGGGCCACCGAGCCGCGTCGGCACAGCTTTCCGGGTCGGGCTCTCGGCTGCACTCCCGCTCCTGTGCGCCGCCCCCGGGCTCGCCGTCTTCGGATCGAGAACCTTTCGCTCCTTGGGCGTCATCCTCACCTTGATGCTCGGACTCCTCATCCAGGGGCCGTGTGCGCCGACCGCTGCCGGTTTGAGTTATGCCAACATCCTCGCTCAACTCTGCTGCATGGCTTCGTGCACCCTGTTCTCCATCAGCGCCCTCGAACAGTCGCGATGAGTAGCTGACCATGCGAGTCGGCATCCTCGGCGACATCCACGGCAACCTCGAGGCCCTCACCGCCGTGGTCGATGCCATGCGGCGAGACGGCGTCGACCGGTGGGTGCAGGTCGGCGACCTGGTCGGCTATGGCCCGGAGCCCTCGGCCTGCATCGATCTGGTGCGTGAACTCGGGTGCACCGTCTGTCTCGGCAACCACGATGCCGCCGTCCTCGGCCTGCTCGATCCTGCCTACTTCAACAACTTCGCTCGCGCGGCCATCCATTGGACGAAACAGGTGCTGCGGCCCCAGGATCTCGATTACCTGCGCGCGCTCCAGCTCGTGGTCCGGACCGCCGACTACACCGTCGTGCACGGCACGATGCACTTGCCGGAGCAGTTCGGCTACGTGTTGAGCACCGTCGAGGCCCTGGATTCGCTGGCGCTGCAGCACACGCACGTGTGTTTCGTCGGGCACTCGCACGTGCCCGCGATCTACCTGGACCGGGGTGCAGGTCACCTCGGCATCGAGAGCCTGCACCATTCCGAAGTCGAGGTGGATACCTCGGGCTACCGCAAGGTCCTGATGAACGTCGGCAGCGTCGGCCAACCGCGCGACGAGGATCCGCGCGCGGCCTACGCGCTCTACGACACCGACACGCGCATGGCCGCCATTCGCCGGGTCGCGTATGACATCGCCAGTGTGCAGCGGAAGATCCGCTCGGCCGGACTGCCGGAGATGCTGGCCAACCGGCTCGCCATCGGCGTCTGATCCATCACCGTGCGGCGCCAGCGAGATAGGCGGCTCCCACGCGATCGGCGAACAACAGCCCGCGTTGCGTGAGCGCGATCCGCCCGCCGTTCCAGGTGATCCAATCGTTGCGCACGTGCGTGCGCAGGGTCGACTCGAACCAGTCCAGCATCGGCACCTGCAGCCGCCGCCCGGCATCTTCGAGCTCGATCCCGTCGTGCCGGCGGATCCCGAGCCAGACCGCCTCGCCCGCGCGCTGTCGCGGCGTCAACGTCTCGGCCGTTGCCGTCGGCGGCAACCCGGACAGCAGCGAGCGGGCCCAGCCGTCCACGGTCTTGAGGTTCGTGCTGCGTACGCCGGCGCGATGGCTGGCAGCGCCCGGGCCGACGCCGGTGTAGTCGCCCTGCAACCAGTAGTGATCGTTGTGGCGGCATGGGCCGCCACGACCGGCAAAGTTGCTCACCTCGTAGGCGACGAATCCGGCAGCACCCAACACCTCGCGGGTGCGGAGGAACATGTCGTGGTCGGACTGTTCGTCGTTGGGCTGCAGCCTGCCGCGCTGCAGCTCGTGGGTCAGCCGCGTGCCCGGCTCGTAGGTGAGGTTGTAGCACGACAGATGGTCGGGCCCGAGCTGCAGGGCCGCAGCGAGGTCGGCTTCCCACTCGGCAACGGTCTGGCCGGGAACGCCGAACATCAGGTCGATGCTGATGTTGTCGAAGCCGGCGGCCCGGAGTTCGGCGAACGCGGCCCGGGCCCGGTCGGCGGAGTGCGCGCGATCGAGAAACCGCAGGTGCCGCGCGTCGAAACTCTGCACCCCCATGCTGACGCGGTTGACGCCGGCCGCGCGGGCAACCGTCGCCTTGTTGCGATCGATGCTCTCCGGGTTTGCCTCGATGGTGACTTCGGCGCAGCGGGCGAGATCCACGTGCTTGCCGAGGACCGCGAACAACCGTTCCAGCCGCGGCAGGTCGAGATGACTCGGGGTGCCGCCGCCGATGAACACGGTCGGTGGGGGAGTGGCGTCGCCCCGCCACTCGAGTTCCGCCGCGAGCGCGTCGAGGAAGCGGTCGACCACCTGTTGGTCTTCGACTACGTACGAATTGAAATCGCAGTAGCCGCATTTCACGACGCAGAACGGCACATGCACGTACAGCGACGTGGCGGCACCCGGGGCGCCGATCACGCGTCTGCTGGCCGAGACGATCACGGCCACAGGCTACGGCCGGCGGCGAGCGTGGCAACCACTGCCGTCAATCGCCGGGCCCGGCGTCGCGCCCGCGCCTGCGCTTGCGCGGCTGCGGCCGGACCTCGCCGAACTCGGTCGACATCACCGCGTACAGCTTCAGCAGCGCCTGCTGCTCCATCTGCCGCACGCGCTCACGCGTGAGACCGAAGCGCTTGCCGATCGCCTTGAGCGTCAGTGGCTCGCCCGTGCCGATGCCGTAGCGCAGCTTGATGATCCGCGACTCGCGGGCGTCCAGCGCCTCGAGCAGTTCCTTGAGCCGGTTCAGCTCCATCGTCACGAGGATCTGTTCTTCCGGGCCTTTGCAGCGCGGATCCTCGAGCGTCTCGGTGTAGACCGACGACGCGTCCTCGCTCATCGAGTAGGTCGGCTGCGAGTTGGCCAGCACGGTCTCGCGGACCACGTTCCAGCTGTTCTCCGGCAGCTCGAGCTCCTCGGCGATCTCGGACGACGTCGGCTGGCGGCCCAACCGGTAGTTGAGTTCCATGGCCGTCGCCTTCCAGCGCGACACGATCTCGCTCATGTACGACGGCACGCGCACGGTCTTGACGGTATTGACCAGCGAGCGACGGATGCCCTGTTTGATCCACCAGGTGGCGTAGGTCGAGAACCGGCAGCCGGCCTTGGGGTCGAACTTCTCGACCGCGCGCATCAGGCCGATGTTGCCCTCTTCGATCAGGTCCAGGAAGGCGAGCCCGCGATTGATGTAGTTCTTGGCGATCGACACCACGAGCCGCAGGTTGGCGCGGATCATGTGCTCGCGCGCCGACAGGTCGCCGCGTTGGATCCGTTTGGCGAGTTCGATCTCCTGATCGGCCGTCAGCAGCGGCACTTCATTGATGTCGGCCAGATAGGTGTCCAGCCCCTGATCACGCATGGCAGTCTCCCCCCGGAATGGCGTCGTTGACTGCCGCGATATCGAGCAGTCCTGCCCCGGACTTGACCACCGATGTCGCGAACTTCCCCAGCGGAGATGCAGCGGCTGCGGCAACCCGGCGATGGCAGCGGCTGCTCCGCGGTCCCGTCGGGAGACGATCGTCAGCGCCCGGCTGGCGACCGGATCAGAACAGCGTGTAGAGGAACGGCAGCGCCCCCGTGGTGCCGAGCATCAGCAGCAGGCCGACGAGCGCCAGCACGATCAGGATCGGGGCCATCCACCAGACCTTGTTCTCGCCCATGAAGCCGATGAACTCGGCGACGATGCCGCGCTCCTTGCCGCTGGCGGCGGCGAGGAACTCGCTGTGGTCTTCGACAGGATTCTTCGGTTGTTCGGCCATGGCTGTCTCGTGTGACGAAGTCGAGATCGCTGACCGTCAGTATAGCTTGAAGTAGCTGGCCGGCTCGCGCGGCTTGCCGCGCGCGTGCCAGTAGCTGGTCGCGGCCGGATCGATCCGGCGCTGCATGCTGTCGCGCCGCACGAGCCGGAACAGCAGACCGACCGGAGTGAACAGGCCGTAGTAGATCACGCCGACCAGCAGCGGAAACAGCGCGAGCCCGATCGGGAACGTGATCAATACCAGCGTGCGGAACACCAGCCTGGCCAGGATCGGGATGCCCGCCAGCTCGGTGCCGAACACCGCCACACCGAGCGCACACAGCGCGTAGACCCATGGCATCGGCAGGTCGAAGCGCCAGCGGAACAGGCCGGCGATGCCCGGGAACGCGCCCAACGACACCCAGGCGAACTGGCGCAGCATCCGCGCGTCGGGATGGAGTTGCAGCTTGATCATGGCCGTCAGTCGAGGGCGAAGGCCGACAGGTACTGCTCGCGGTCGACCGCCGGCAGTTTCTGCTGCGCGCTGCGGCAGATGACAAAGTTCTCCAGCACCAGTACGTCCATCTCGGTGCCGAGGAAGCAGCGCAGCGCGTCCTGCGGCGTGCAGACGATCGGCTCGCCGCGGACGTTGAAGCTGGTGTTGATCAGCACCGGGCAGCCGGTGCGTTGCTTGAACCGGCGCATGAGCCGTGCCAGCCGCGGATTGCGCCCGTCGTCGACGGTCTGCAGCCGCGCCGAGAAGTCGACGTGGGTCACCGCCGGGATCACCGAGCGCAACTGCTTGAGCTTGTCGAGGCCGACCGCGCTGCGATCCACCTGCTTGCGCTTGTCCGCGCGCACCGGCGCCACGATCAGCATGTACGGACTCTCCTGCCGCGGGTCGATGTCGAAGAACTCGCTGGCGTCTTCGCGCAACACGATCGGCGCGAACGGCCGGAACGATTCGCGGAACTTGATCTTCAGGTTCATCACGCTCTGCATCTTCGACGACCGCGCGTCACCGATGATGCTGCGCGAACCGAGCGCCCGCGGCCCGAACTCCATCGGCCCCTGGAACCAGCCGATGACGTTCTCCTGTTCGATCAGCTGCGCCACGCGGTCGGCGAGCTGGTCCTCGGTCGCGCACTCCTCGAACACCACTTCGCTCTGGCGCAGGAACTCGCGGATGGCCTGCGGTTCGTACTTCGGCCCGAGCAGGCTGCCGCGCTGCGCGTCCGCCGGCTGCACCGTGCGCGGTTTGCCGAGCAGGTTGAACCAGACGAACTGCGCCGCGCCGAGCGCGCCGCCGGCGTCGCCCGCAGCCGGCTGGATCCAGATGTTGTCGAACGGACCCTCGCGCAGGATCACGCCGTTGCCGACGCAGTTGAGGGCCACGCCGCCGGCGAGACACAGGTTGTTCTTGCCGCTGATCGCGTGGGCCTGGCGCGCCGTGCGCAGCATCACCTCCTCGGTGACCCGCTGGATCGAAGCCGCGAGGTCCATGTGCCGCTGTTCCAGCGGCGATTCCGCCTGGCGCGCCGGCCCGCCGAACAGCGCGTCGAACTTCGGCCCGGTCATCCTGAGGCCGGCGCAGTAGTCGAAGTACGACAGGTCCAGGCGGTAGCTGCCGTCGGGGCGCAGATCGATCAGGTGGTCGCGGATCAGCTGCTCGTACTTCGGCTCGCCATAGGGCGCGAGGCCCATCAGCTTGTATTCGCCGGAGTTGACCTTGAAGCCGCAGTGGTAGGTGAACGCCGAGTACAGCAGACCGAGCGAATGCGGAAAGCGGATCTCGTGGGTGAGCCGGACCTTGTTGCCTTCGCCGACGCCGATCGAGGTGGTGGCCCACTCACCGACGCCGTCCATCGTCACGATCGCGGCGTCTTCGAACGGCGACGGATAGAACGCGCTGGCGGCGTGGCTCTCGTGGTGCTCGGGGAAGACATAGCGGTTCTTCGGTCGGCAACCGAGGTGCCTGGTCAGGCCGGCCCGCAGGTGCAGCTTTTCGCCGACCCACACCGGCAGTGCCTTGGCAAAGCTGCGGATGCCGAGCGGCGCGAACGCCAGATAGGTCTCCATCAGGCGGTGGAACTTCAGGATCGGCTTGTCATAGAACGCCACCCAATCGAGGTCCCTGGCCGTGATCCCGGCCTGGTCGAGACAGAACTGCACCGCCTTGCCGGGGAAGCCGGCGTCGTGTTTCTTGCGGGTGAAGCGCTCCTCCTGCGCCGCCGCGACGATGTCGCCATCGCGCAGCAGGCATGCTGCCGAGTCGTGGTAGAACGCCGAGATGCCGAGCACGTGGATGGGCATGGGCTAGCCGGAGAACCGAGAACTGCTGCGCCATGCTGCGGTCTGATCTCGGCCATGGCAAGACGGCGGCTCCAGGAGGCAATGGCGCGCACGAGCGCCCGGCCCCGATCCGGCCTGATCCGGGGAGTCGGCAGGCAACGATGCTGGCTACGTTCGTGGCCGCGGTCAGGGCACCGCGCTAGAACGGCAGCCATGACCGTCCCGCGCCGGCCGCGTCTGCGCACCAAGCTGCTGCTGCTCGGCGCCGGTCTGCTGCTGGCGCTGGCGGCAGGTGAACTGCTGGTCCGGCTGCTGCCCGCGCGCGGCCCGCTCGGCAGCTTGTTCTACCAGGATGCCTGGCGGCGCGAGGCTGCCGGCATCCAGGAGGCCGCGGCGCGTGGCCTGGTCGTGCCGGTTCCGCCGGAGCAGACGCCGCGGCCGCGCTTCCGCTTCGCCGACGGTGCCAGTTTCTACATCTGCTACCGCGACCAGGCGGTGTTGCAAAGGCCATGGCTCGACGACCAGGGCTGCGTGCCGGTGCAGATCAGCAAGTGGGGGATCCGCGAACGCGAGGACGTCGCCCCCGGCAACAAGCAACCGGGCGAGCGCCGCATCGTCTGCATCGGCGACTCGTTCACCTTCGGCTGGGGCATTCCGGTCGAACAGGGCTGGGTGCGCCTGCTCGAGGACGAACTGCGCAAGGGCGGCCAGAACGTGCGCACCGTCAACTGCGGCGCCGCCGGCGCCATCGTCGTCGACGAATACCGGTGGGGACTGGAGCATCGCTTCCACGTGTTCCAGCCCGACGTGGTGGTCGTGACCCTGTGCCTCAACGACCTGCTGCCGAGCAGCGGCCTGTTCCTGCTGCCGCCGAGCCGCGCCACCGGATTCCGGCTCTACGACCTGCTGGCCAGCGCCGGCCGCGACCCGCTCGCACTCGACCCGAAGGTCGATTGGGTGCAGATCCTGCTCGATCTGCCGAAGGCCGACGGGGAAGCCAACCAGATGTACAACCCGGACGCACCGTACGACGCGATGTGGTCGCAGCACGCCCCGCAGCAGTCGCTGCAGTCGATGCGCGATTGGTGCCGCGACCGTGGCATCCGTCTCGGCGTGGTGCTGTGGCCGTTCCTCCAGGGTCTCGGTCCAGGCGAGTTCTATCCGTTCGCGAAGATCCACCGCGAGGTCGCGTCGTTCTGCGAAAAGGAAGGCATCCCTTTCCTCGACCTGCTGCCGCCGCTGCATGCCGTGGTTCCGACCATGGACCTCTGGGTGACTCCCGCTGACATGCATCCGAATCCGCGCGCGCAGCGTCTCGCGTTGCCGGCACTCGTCGGGTTCGTGCAGCGACTCGGCGGTTGAGTCGCACGCGCGCAACGGCGCGGCTGGAAGGTGCGCGTCCAAGGTCAATTCTTCGAACTCTGAAATTGACCCGAGGCACTCGATCTTTTACGAACTCGCCCCTCGTACGTATTTGCAGGTGCTCTCGCAGGTCCTGAGGTCTTTGCCATGCAAAGATTTAGGGTCTGGTGTGGCCCGTGATTTCCCAAGACCGCATCCATCCCCGAGCCGCGGAGGGGACCCGTCTTGACCGTCATTTTTCCCAAGTGGACCAACAAGCTGCCGGCCCTGCTCGGCCTCGGCGTGGTGGCACTCGGCCTGTCCGTCACCTTCGTCGTGTGGTTCTGGTTCTCGCCGCGCCACCTCGAGGTCGGCTACCAGCCGCTGCAGCCCGTGCTCTACAGCCACAAGCTGCACGCGGGTCAGTTGGGCATGGACTGCCGCTACTGCCATCGCCTGGTCGAGGAAGGCCCGCACGCAACCGTGCCGGACACCGCGACCTGCATGGGCTGCCACGCCAGCAACAAGGTCAAGGGTGACAGCCCGAAGCTGGCGTTGATCCGCGAGGCGTTCGGCGACGGCAAGGTCGGCAAGGGCGCGGTGCCGTGGGTCAAGGTGCACATGCTGCCGGACTACGCCTACTTCAGCCACGCCGTGCACGTGAGCGTCGCCGGCGTCGGTTGCGCCACCTGCCACGGCCGCATCGACCAGATGGAGATCGTGCGGCAGGTGGAGCCTCTGAGCATGGGCTGGTGCCTCGAGTGCCATCGCGCGCCGGCGAAGTACCTGCGGCCGCTGAACAAGGTCACCGACATGAACTTCGTGCCGAATGAAGCGGAGGGCGCGAAGTTCGTCCGCGAGCGCAACCTGCATCCTCCGACCCAATGCTCCGCGTGCCACCGATGAGCGAAGCCACGACGGTTCCCGATTCCAGCTCGCCGGGCGGCGTGAAGTACTGGCGCAGTCTCGAGCAGCTGGAGAACACGGCGGAGTTCCAGGCGATCGTCGACCGCGAATTCGCCGACGGCGCGGCCGAGGCACCGGACGAGGTGTCGCGGCGCGGCTTCCTCGGCGTGATCGCCGCCTCGGTGGCGCTCGCCGGGCTCACCAGCTGCCGCAAGCCGGTGACCCACATCCTGCCGTTCAACGCCCGGCCCGAGGGCTTCAAGCCCGGGATCGCGCAGTACTACGCGACCACGCTGTCGCGCGGCGGCTACGGCCTCGGCGTCCTGGTGCGCAGCAACGACGGCCGGCCGACCAAGATCGAAGGCAATCCGCTGCATCCGTCCTCGCTCGGTGGCAGCGATGCGTTCCTGCAGGGCGAGATCCTGCAGCTCTACGATCCGGCCCGCAGCCGCATGCCGAGCGGACCGGTCGAGGCTGCCGCCGAGGAGGCTGCGCTGCACGGCGAGGCCGCCGGCCACGAGGAGCACGCCAGCGGTGCCGCGGCCCGCACCTATGACCAGTTCCGCAGGTGGTGGGCAACCGTGGCGCGGGCCCTGGTGCTGAAACAGGGCGAAGGCCTGCGTCTGCTGGTGCCACCGACCACGTCGCGCTCGCTGCAGTACTGGCAGACCAAGGTCACCGAGAACTTCCCGAAGGCGCGCTTCCACACCTGGGAGCCGATCCACCGCGACGCCGAGAACGCCGGCAGCCAGATGGCCCTCGGTCGGGTGGTCGACACCCAGATCCATTTCGGCAATGCCGACGTGGTGGTGTCGTTCGACTGCGACTTCCTGGCGCTGGACGGCGCCAACCTGCGCCATGCGCGGCATTGGGCGCAGCGCCGCAAGCTGCGGCAGCCCGGCGACAAGATCGCGCGGCTCTACGTCGCCGAATCCTGCTTCTCGACCACCGGCACGATGGCGGACCACCGCTTCCGCATGCGCAATGCCGACACCATCGCGGCGGTGTTCGCCCTGGCCGGCAAGCTCGGTCTGGCCGGCGAACTCGGCACCGAGTTGCAGGCGCACAAGGCCGATGCCTTCGTGCGCGGCGGCAAGAACTGGATCGACGCCGTCGCCAGGGACCTGCAGCAGAGCAAGGGTCGCGGCGTCGTCGTCGCCGGTCCGCGGCAGCCCGCCGTGGTGCATGCCGTGGTGCACGCGATCAACGCCGCGCTCGATGCCGTCGGCAAGACGATCACCTACACCGCCACCCCGGCGCCGTTGGCGCAGAGCCAGGTCGAGTCGATCGCCGCGCTCAAGCGCGACGTCGATGCCGGCCAGGTCGAAGTGCTGGTGTGCCTCGGCACCAACCCGGTCTACGACGCGCCGGCGGACCTGCAGTTCAAGAAGCTGCTGGCCGACAAGAAGGTCAAGCACACGATCCACGTCGGGCTCTACAAGGACGAGACCGGGCAACACTGCGACTGGCACTTCAACGCCGCGCACGATCTCGAATCGTGGGGCGACGCGCAGGCGCACGACGGCACCGTGTCGCTGCGCCAGCCGTTGATCGCGCCGCTGCACGGCGGCATCTCGGCGGTCGAGTTCCTGGCCCTGCTGACCGACCAGCCCAACCTCGAGGCGCTGGTCGCCGAACGCGACGGCGCCTACGGCCACCAGCTGGTCAAGGACTTCTGGAAGGCCAGCTCCGGCAGCCCGACGTTCGACAGCTGGTGGAAGCAGAGCCTGCACGACGGCGTGGTGCCGGCAACGCAGTCCGCGGTCGAGAGCGTGCAGCTCAACGGCAGCGCGATCGCCGCCGCGGTCAAGAGTTGGACCCGGCCGACCGGCGACTACGAGGTGCAGTTGCGGCCCGACAGCAAGCTGTGGGATGGCCGCTACGGCAACAACTCGTGGATGCAGGAACTGCCGGACCCGCTGACCAAGCTGGTGTGGGACAACGCCGCGCTGATCAGCAGCAGGACCGCCGCGGAGCTCGGCGTCAAGAATGGCGACAACCTGACGATCGCTGTCGATGGCGGCGCCTCGCTGCAGGTCCCGGCCTGGATCCTGCCCGGCCACACCGACCACGTCGTGACCATCACGCTCGGTTACGGGCGCGAACTCGGCCCGGATTGCAAGGTCGCCAGGGGCACCGGCTTCAACGCCTACTCGCTGCGCACGGTCGCCAACCCGTGGTCGATGCCGGCGCGGGTCAGCAAGGGCACCGGCAGCTACCCGCTGGCCTGCACGCAGGAACACGGCACCATGGCCGGTCGCGCGATCGTGCGCGAGAACACGCTCGCCGGCTTCCAGCAGGATCCCGAGTGGGCGCCCAAGCGTTCGCCGCTCGATCAGGTCGCCCGCCACGAAGGCAAGACCGAGAAGGATCGGACCAAGTCGCTGTGGACCGAGCGCTTCGATCCCCGGCGCGAGGATCCCGAAGTCATGGCCTCGCCGTACCAGTGGGGCATGGTCATCGACCTCAACGCCTGCACCGGGTGCAGCGCGTGCCTGATCGCCTGCGTCGCCGAGAACAACATCTCGATGGTCGGCAAGGCGCAGGTGGCGCGCGGCCGCGAGATGTTCTGGATCCGCGCCGACCGCTACTTCTCCGCCAGCGACCAGGCCGGCATGGAGGCCGCCGACGACCCGCAGGTGTCGAACCAGCCGGTGCCGTGCATGCAGTGCGAGAACGCGCCGTGCGAATCCGTCTGCCCGGTGGTGGCGACCTCGCACGGTCCCGACGGGCTCAACGACATGGTCTACAACCGCTGCATCGGCACGCGCTACTGCAGCAACAACTGCCCGTACAAGGTCCGGCGCTTCAACTACCTCGACTATCTGGGTCACGTGCCGGAGACCAAGAAGATGGCCTACAACCCGGACGTCACCGTGCGCAGCCGCGGCGTGATGGAGAAGTGCACCTACTGCGTGCAGCGCATCAACGGCGCGCGCATCAAGGCCAAGCTGCAGAAGACCAAGGTGGTGGACGGCGACATCACGCCGGCGTGCGCGCAGAGCTGCCCGACCGAGGCGATCACCTTCGGCAACCTGCTCGACAAGGACAGCCGCGTGGTGCAGCTCAAGGCCTCGCCGCTCAACTACGGGTTGTTGTCGGAGCTCAACACCAAGCCGCGGACGACCTACCTCGGCCGGGTCCGCAATCCCAACCCCGAACTGGCCTGATCGATGACCGCCATCACCGTCACGGACGAGCCGGAGAACCCGCTGCGGCGCGCGCCGCTGGTCGAAGGCAAGCACGACTTCGCGTCGGTGACCAACCTGATCGCCGGCGTCGCCGAACAGAAGACGCCGCGCGGCTGGTACCTGATGTTCGGCATCGCCGTCGCGCTGTTCCTGAACCTCGGCGCGATGATCGGCTACCTGGTGTTCACCGGCGTCGGCGTGTGGGGCAACAACGTCCCGGTCGCCTGGGGCTGGCCGATCGTCAACTTCGTGTTCTGGATCGGCATCGGTCACGCCGGCACGCTGATCAGCGCGATCCTGTTCCTGTTCCGGCAGAAGTGGCGCACCTCGATCAACCGCGCGTCCGAGGCGATGACGATCTTCGCGGTCATGGCCGCCGGCATCTTCCCGGCGATCCACGTCGGCCGCATCTGGGTCATCTACTGGGTGTTCCCGCTGCCCAACCAGATGTCGCTGTGGCCCAACTTCAAGAGCCCGCTGCTGTGGGACGTGTTCGCGGTCAGCACCTACTTCACGGTGTCGCTGCTGTTCTGGTACGTCGGCCTGGTGCCCGACCTCGCGACCTTCCGTGACCGCGCCGCGCGCGCCGGCCGCACGATCGCGGCCCGAGCCTACGGCGCGTTCGCGCTCGGCTGGCACGGCAGCAACCGCCACTGGATCCACTACGAAAAGGCCTACCTGATCCTCGCGGCGCTGAGCACGCCGCTGGTGCTGTCGGTGCACTCGATCGTGTCGTTCGACTTCGCGGTGTCGCTGATCCCCGGCTGGCACACGACGATCTTCCCGCCGTACTTCGTCGCCGGCGCGATCTTCTCGGGCTTCGGCATGGTGCTGACGCTGATGATCCCGGCACGCAAGTGGCTCGGCCTGCACGAACTGGTGACGCTGAACCACCTCGACAACATCGCCAAGGTGCTGCTGCTGACCGGCACGATGGTCGGCTACGCCTACTCGATCGAGTTCTTCATCGCCTGGTTCAGCCAGATCGAGTACGAGCAGTTCTGCTTCCAGAACCGCGCCTTCGGTCCGTACGCGTGGGCCTACTGGATCATGATCACCTGCAACGTGGTCAGCCCGCAGTTCTTCTGGTTCCGGCGCATCCGCCGCAATCCGACCGCGTTGTTCGTGATCTCGATCTTCGTCAACATCGGCATGTGGTTCGAGCGGTTCGTGATCGTCTGCACGTCGATGCACCGCGACTTCCTGCCGTCGAGTTGGGGCTACTTCACGCCGACGATCATCGACATCCTGACCTACGTCGGCACCTTCGGCCTGTTCTTCACCTTCTTCCTGCTGTTCGCACGGTTCCTGCCGATCCTGGCGATCAGCGAGGTCAAAGGCGTGATGCCGCAGGCCAGTCCGCACCACGGCCACGGCCACACGCACGGTCACGACCATCCACACACGCAGGCACCGGCGGAGGTCAAGGCATGAGCCAGTACTGGGGCGTGGTCGCCGAGTTCGAGTCGGCCACCGCGATCTACGAAGCGGCCAAGCGGACCACCGACAAGGGCTATGTGCGCGTCGACGCGCACACGCCATTCGCGATCCACGGCCTCGACCGGGCCCTGCGCCAGGGGCCGAGCCCGCTCGGCTGGCTGATCCTGTGCTGCGGCATCACCGGCATCTGCCTCGCGCAGCTGATGATGTGGTGGATGAACGCCGTCGACTACCCGACGTGGGTGTCGGGCAAGGAACCGTATTCCTGGCCGTCGACGATCCCGATCACCTTCGAGTGCATGGTGCTGCTGTCGGCGTTCGGCGCGGTGTTCGGCATGTTCGGCATCAACCGGCTGCCGCGCCTGCACCATCCGATCTTCGCGCACAGCACGTTCCACCGCGCTTCCGACGACCGGTTCTTCCTGTCGATCGAGGCCAGCGACCCGCGCTTCGACAGCAAGCAGTCGGTCGAATTCCTCAAGAGCATCGGCGGCCAGCACGTCGAGCTGGTGGTGGAGGACTGACCGATGAGCGACCACCACGGCAACCACCGCAGCAGCCACCACCACATGGTGCGCGCCGGCCTGCTGGCGCTCGCGCTGGCCGGCTGCCGCGGCGGCATCTCCGATGCGCCGCCGGTGCACCTGGTGCTCGACATGGACTTCCAGCCGAAGATCAAGGCGCAGTCCGAATCGAGCTTCGAGGGCTGGAGCGACCACCGCGGCATGCGGCTGCCGGTCGAGGACACGGTCGCGCGAGGCTCGCTGCCCGATCCCAGGCTGCTGCCGGACCCCGAGCACCCGGGCAAGAACATCGACGGCAGCTACATCGCCCAGAACCCGTTGCCGTACACGCGCGACAACCTCGAGCGCGGCCGCGAGCGGTTCAACATCTTCTGCGCGCCCTGCCACGGCCAGAGCGGGGCCAGCGGCAACGGCCCGACCGGTCACGGCATGGTCGGCAAGCGCTGGCCGGTGGTGATCCCGACGTTCCACGAGCAGACGGGCGGCGATCCGCTGACCGTCAACCGCGTGCCGCTGCTGGCCGACGGCGCGGTGTTCGAGACGATCAGCATCGGCAAGACCACGATGCCGGCCTACGGCCCGCGCATCCCGGTCGAAGACCGCTGGCGCATCATCCAGTACGTCCGCGCCCTCCAGAACCTCGGGAAGCAGTGAGCCGATGACCGCCTCCATGACTGCGCCGCCGATCGAACAGGTGGCTCCGAACATCCAGACCCGGGTCAAGGCCGGCGATCTGGCCGCTGCCCAGAACGGGCTGCTCGGCACCGGCGCAGTGCTGCTGATCGGCACCTGCGCCTTCGGCATGACCCGCGGCGGCGACGAGCAGTCACGGTTCTATTTCTCGTATCTGACCGCCTACGTGGCGGTGCTCGGCATCGGCCTCGGCAGCCTGCTGTTCATGATGATCCAGCACATCACCCGCTCGGGCTGGAGCGTGGTCGTGCGGCGCGTCGCCGAGAACACCGCCGGAACGCTGCCGTGGATGCTGCTGCTGTTCCTGCCGATCGTGTTCGGCCACAGCCGGCTGTTCGAATGGGCGGTGCCGGAGCGCGCCGAGGAGTTCCACGGCAAGGCCGCGTTCCTCAACCCGACGTTCTTCTTCATCCGCGTCGGCATCTACTTCGCGGTCTGGATCGGGTTGGCCACGTTCTTCCGCCGCAGCTCGCTGGCCCAGGACCACAGCGGCGACCCGGCGATCACGCTGCGCATGGCGCGCGTCGCCGCGCCCGGCATCCTGCTGTTCGCGCTGTCGGTCACGTTCGCCGCGTTCGACTGGATCATGACGCTGAACCCGCACTGGTTCAGCACGATCTTCGGGCTCACCTATTTCTCCGGCAGCTACATGGCGTTCTTCGCCTTCACGATCCTGCTGTGCCAGTGGCTCGGCCGCAGCGGCTACCTGCGGGACGCGATCAACGTCGAGCACTACCACGACCTCGGCAAGCTGATGTTCGTGTTCCTGGTGTTCTGGACCTACACCAACTTCAGCCAGTACATGCTGATCTGGTATGCGAACCTGCCGGATGAGACGCAGTGGTTCGCGGTGCGCCGCGAGCACGGCGGCTGGGGCGCAGTCGGCACGCTGCTGATCGTCGGCCATTTCTTCGTGCCGTTCGCCTTCCTGATGTCGCGACACATCAAGCGCAACCCGCTGACCCTGGCGGCCGGCGCGATCTTCCTGCTGGTGATCCACTGGATCGACATGCAGTACCTGGTGCTGCCCAACTTCCACCCCGAGCACGCCGGCGAAGCGGCGGCGCACGCGCGGATCGCCGAGGGCAACGCCCTGTTCGGTCCGTTCACCGACAACCTCGGCGAATGGCTGCACGGCCTGCAGTGGACCGACTTCACCTGCGTGCTCGGCATGCTCAGCCTGATCGCCGGTGCGACGGTGCTGAACGTGCGCCGGCACAACCTGCTGCCGACCCGTGATCCGCGCCTCGCCGAGTCGCTGGCGTTCCTGAACCAATAGGCTCGAGCATGGACCAGAAGCACAACGCCCCGCCCGCGCCTGGTCGCGCCACCGCACACGGCCGCGCACCCGCGGCCCTGGACCCGACGCACGACATCGACGCCAAGGCCACGGTGCTGGCGGTCCTGGTCGGCGCCGCGCTGGTGTTCCTAGGACTGTACCTGCTGCTGGTGATCTTCGACCGCGTGGTGTTCCAGGAGCACGAGCGCAAGAGCGAACACCTGCCCAACGCCGAGCTCGAGACCAACCTGAAGCGCGAGAACGCGTTCCTGCAGGGGCACCTCGACGACGGCGTGAAGGGCAAGGACATCGAGCTGGCGATCCAGGAGCTGCTGAAGAAATGACCGCCATGCGCCACCACCCGTACTCGCTGCCACGGACGCTCGCCGTGCTGGCCACGGCGCTGACGCCGTTGCCGGCGCAGGGCGACATGGGCCCGTACGGGGTCAAGGTCCGCCAGGAAGCCGCGTCGATGGCCGACAAGCTCGGCGCCATGGTCGACCGCAGCCTGGAGTTCACCGACGAGCGCGGCTACCCGCTCAAGCTGTCGCAGTTCTTCCCCGGCCAGCGGCCGGTGATCCTCGACCTCGGTTACTTCGGCTGCCCGCGCATCTGCGGCGCGGTGATGCACGGCATGGTCGATGCGCTCGGCCAGCTCGCGCTCGAGCCGGGCCAGGACTACGACATCCTGAGCGTCAGCATCGACGCGCGCGAACATCCCGAGCTGGCGAAGGCCAAGAAGGAGTCCTTCCTGGTGCACTTCGCCAAGCTGCACGCCGAGGAAGGCTGGCACTTCGCCGTCGGCAAGGAGCCGGCGATCCAGGCGCTGACCAGCAGCGTCGGCTTCCGCTTCTTCTGGTCGGAGCACACCAATTCGTTCGAGCACCCGTCGGCGCTGGTGTTCCTGTCGCCCGACGGCAAGGTCACGCGCGTGCTGCAGGCGCTGCCGTCCGAGCCGGGCAAGGTCGAGTTTCCCGCCGGCGACGTCAAGCTGGCGCTGCTGGAAGCCTCGGAGGGCAAGCTCGGCACGTTCTGGGACAAGGTGCAGCTCAGCTGCCTGACCTTCGACCCGGTCACCCACACCTACTCCGTCACGGCGATGACCGTCATGCGCATCGGCGGCGTCGTCACCCTGGCCGCCATCGCCCTGATGATCACGATCATGCTGCGGCGCGAGAAGCAGCGCCGCACCGCCGCCGCCACCGTACCCGCCTGAGCCCCAACCAACCCTAGGAACGATCGTGCTCGCCTTCCTGATCCAACAGGACCCATCGCCCTACGTGCCGCCAGAGTCCGTCGACCACTGGGGTCAACTGACGATGCTCGCCTCGAACTTCGGCGACATGGACAACCTGTTCTACTTCACCTACGCGGTCTGCATCTTCTTCTTCGTGCTGATCACCGGGATCCTCGGCTACTCGGTGGTCAAGTACCGGCGCCGCACCTACGACCAGCCGGCGGCCGCGAACATCACCCACAACACGGTGCTCGAAGTCGTGTGGACCGTGATCCCGCTGATCATCGTCATGGTGATCTTCGCCTGGGGTTGGAAGGGCAGCCTCGACATGAGCTACGTGCCGGCCGACGCGCGCCAGTACCGGGCGCTCGCCAAGCAGTGGGACTGGACGTTCTTCTACCCCAACGATCCGGGGACGAGCACCGGCGAGCTGTGGCTCGAAGTCAACAAGCCGGCGGCGTTCACCCTCGAATCCATCGACGTGCTGCACGCGTTCTACATGCCGTCGATGCGCATCAAGCGCGACGTGGTGCCGGGCCGCTACCAGACCACCTGGTTCATGCCGACGCAACTCGGCGACTACCACCTGTTCTGCGCCGAGTACTGCGGCAGGGACCACTCACGGATGTACTCCAAGGTACACGTCGTCAGTGCCGAGGCGTACGGCACGCGGCCGTGGGACACCTTCGACCTCAAGGATCCGCCCGGCAACGGCGCGAAGATCTACAACACGACTTGCAAGGCCTGCCATTCCCTGGATGGCAGCATCGTGGTCGGCCCCTCGTTCAAGGGCGTCTGGGGCAAGACGGAGAAGGTCGTGGCCCGCAAGCCGGGCGGGGGCTGGGACCCACCCACCGAGGTCACGGTCAACCTCGACTACCTGAAGGAATCGCTGCGCGATCCCGACGCCAAGAAGGTCGTCGGCTTCCAGGGCCAGCAAATGACCGTGCAGGGTGAAGCGGCCATCAACGACCAGAAGGTCGAGTGGCTCGCCGCGTTCCTGGAAGACCTGGCCAAGAACCCCGAGAAGTACGCACCCAAGCGATGAGCACCCGGCCATGACCACCAACATCCCCACGGCTCATGTGAAGGCCGCGCCGGCGACCGAGCGCAAGAACTACCTCAACGTCACCAACACGTTCATGTCCTGGGCCGGCACGCTCGACCACAAGCGCATCGGCATCATGTACCTGGTCGGCGTCAGCGCCGCGTTCCTGGTCGGCGGCCTGTTCGCGCTGCTGATCCGCCTGCACCTGTGGAACCACACCGGTGCTTTGTTCCACACCGCCAACGGCACCAGCGACAACCACCTCTACAACCAGATCTTCACGCTGCACGGCGCCTTCATGGTGTTCATGTTCATCATCCCGGCGATTCCGGCGTCGCTGGGGAACATGGTGCTGCCGCTGATGCTCGGCGCCAAGGACGTGGCGCTGCCGCGGCTCAACCTGCTGAGCTTCTACCTGTGGGTCGGCGGCACCGCGCTGGCGCTGTACGCGATCATCGCCGGCGGCTTCGACACCGGCTGGACGTTCTACGCGCCGTACAGCCTGTACACCGACCAGGCGGTGGTGGCGATCGGGCTCGGCATCTTCGTGCTCGGCTTCAGCTCGATCTTCACCGGCCTCAACTTCATCGTCACGACGCACAAGCTGCGCGCGCCGGGCCTGTCCTGGTTCCGCATGCCGCTGTTCATCTGGGCGATCTACGCCACCGCGATCCTGCAGGTGCTGGCGACGCCGGTGCTCGGCATCACCGTGCTGCTGGTCGCCCTCGAGCGCATGTACGGGGTCGGCATCTTCGATCCGCGGCTCGGCGGCGACCCGGTGCTGTTCCAGCACTTCTTCTGGTTCTACAGCCACCCGGCGGTCTACATCATGATCCTGCCGGCGATGGGCGTGATCAGCGAGATGATCACCGTGCACAGCCGGAAGCCGCTGTTCGGCTACAAGATGATCGCCTTCAGCTCGCTGGCGATCGCGATCATCAGCTTCCTGGTGTGGGGCCACCACATGTTCACCAGCGGTCAGTCGACCTACGCGATGTTCGCGTTCTCGTTCCTGACGTTCTTCGTCGGCATCCCGACCGCGATCAAGGAGTTCTCGTGGGTGGCGACGGTGTGGAAGGGCTCGATCGCGCTCAATGCGCCGATGCTGTACGCGCTGTCGTTCCTGATCATCTTCGCGATCGGCGGCCTGACCGGCATCATCCTCGGCGCGCTGTCGGTCGACATCCACCTGCACGACACCTACTTCGTCGTCGCCCACTTCCACTACGTGATGATGGGATCGACGGCGCTCGGGTTCTTCGCCGGCCTGCACCACTGGTGGCCGAAGATGTTCGGCCGCATGTACAGCGAGACCGCGGCCAAGATCGCCTGCGCGCTGATCTTCATCGGCTTCAACGCCACGTTCATCCCGCAGTTCATCATGGGCAGCCGCGGCATGCCGCGGCGCTACGCGACCTATGTGCCCGAGTTCCAGGACTTCCACCGCGCCTCGACGATCGGCGCGCTGATCCTCGGCGCCGGCGTGGCGCTGATGGTCGGCTACCTCGTGCACTCGCTGTTCGCCGGCAAGCGCGCGATGCAGAACCAGTGGGGCGGCGTGACGCTCGACTGGATGACGCCGACCCCGCCGCCGCTCGAGAACTTCCTCGAGCAGCCGGTCGTGACCAACGAGGTCTACGACTACTCGACGCTCGACCTCAAGACCCTGACGACGCCGGCGAGCTGAGGAGCATGAGCAACGACCACGACAGCCACGCCGTCGTCCTCCCGGCCCCGGGTCCGGAGTTCCTGCCGCACACGGTCGCGCACCACTTCGACACCTCGGAGCAGGAGTTCCAGGCCGCCAAGCTCGGCTTCTGGCTGTTCCTCGCCACCGAGATCCTGTTGTTCGGCGGCCTGTTCGCCGCCTACTTCTACTTCCACGAGAACTACCCCGAGACCTTCAAGCGCGGCGGCGCGCAGCTGAACTGGATCCTCGGCGCGCTCAACACCACGGTGCTGCTGATCAGCTCGTGGACCATGGCGATGGGCGTGCGCAGCGCGCAGACCAGCCAGAAGCGCAAGATGCTGCTCTACCTCGGGCTGACCGCGCTCGGCGCGGTGACGTTCCTGGTGGTGAAGTTCTTCGAGTACAAGGCCAAGTACGACCACGGCCTGATGCCCGGCCGGTTCTTCACCGACGAGCACGGCCTGATGGGCGACGTGCCGTTCGCGCCGCAGTTCTTCTCGATCTACTTCACCGCCACCGGCCTGCACGGCCTGCACGTGCTGGTCGGCCTGTGCCTGATCCTGTGGATCATCAAGGGCGGCGCCAGGGGGCGCTTCCACGCCAACTACTATCTGCCGGTCGACCTGGTAGGTCTGTACTGGCATCTGGTCGACCTGATCTGGATCTTCCTGTTCCCGCTGCTCTACCTGGTCCCGTGATGTCCGCACCTCCCAAAGCCCACGCCACCCACGGTGCAGCCGCCGCCGCCACCGGCCACGACAGCGAACACCCGCATCACATCGCCAGCGCCGCGCTGTTCCTGCGCGTGCTGATCGCGCTGCTGATCCTGACCGGCATCACCGTCGGCAGCTCGCGCATCGACTTCGGCGGCGCCAACATGCTGATCTCGATGGTGATCGCCTGCATCAAGGCCTCGCTGGTGATCGCCATCTTCATGCACGTCTGGTGGGACACGGCGATCAACAAGATCTTCTTCCTCGGATCGTTCCTGTTCCTGTCGCTGCTGTTCACGTTCACGCTCGCCGACTACGCCACCCGCGGCCGCGACGAACAGATGCACCGCATCAAGGCGCCCGTCGACAAGCAGTGGGTGCACCTGCCGGTGACCGGCAAGCAAGAGCACTGAGCCCTGGACGCCGCCTACCTCCACGCGCGTTCGCCCACCGACGCCCGGATCGCCCTGTTCTCGGCGCGCGGCCGCGATGTCGTAGCCGCCGGGCTGCCGCCGGAGCTGCTGGCGCGCGCCGAACCGGTGGACATGCAGATCCTGCTGCCGACCGAGGAGGCGTCGCTGGTGCCGGTGCTGTCGGCCAACGACGTCGACGATGACAGCCGGCAGAACCGCGTGGCGCCGTCGCTGTGGACGTTCACCGCGCAGGGCCTGCGCCTTGCCGACGCGATCCCATGGCTCGCCAGGCTCGAGCCGCAGGCCAGCTCGCCGGGGCTCCGCGTCCTGGCGATGACCGCGCAGCTGGTGCAGGCGCTGGTGCGCCGCGGCGACTTCGCGCCCGCACCGCAGCCGGGCATGCTGCGCTGGGCCGCGCACTGGAGTGCCGATGCGCAGTGGAGCCTCGCCGCGCTCGCCGACCTCGTGCCCGGCAGTCTGACCACCGCGCGTTTCGCCGTCCCCGACGACCCGGTCTACGCCGTCACCCAGCGCAACCTGCTGGTCAGCTTGATCGGCCAGGCGCTCGACCAGGTGGTCGGGCAGGCGCAGGCGCGCTTCCCCAAGGCCGAACGGCTGCCGCGCGAGTTCTGGCAGACGACGATGGTGCCGGTGCTGGAGATCCTGGTGCCGGCGACGCCGCTCGAGGACGGCGTGCCGTGGGGGCTGCAGATCCTGGTGCGGCCGATCCCGACCGTCCTGCTGGTGGAGACGCTGGAGAGCGTGCACGCGCGGCTCGGCGCCGGCCTGTTCCCCAACCAGCTGGCGCGCGAGAGCGTGCAGCGGATCGAACAGACGATCGATCGGATGGCCGAGAAACTGCCGCCGTTGCGTCGCGCCAAGAACATGGCCGACGGCCGCGCCAGTCTCACGCGCCCGGAGCTCGACCAGATCCTCGACCACCTGCCGCTGCTCGAGGGCGAAGGCTTCGAAGTGCGCCTGCCCGGCGTCGAGACCATCCAGCGGCTGACCGCGCGCGTGCACCTGATCGAGGCCAAGGGTCAGGCCGAGTCGCCGCGGCCGTGGTTCGAGTTCCGCTGGTCGCTGGCGATCGGCGACCAGCAGTTGAGCCAGACCGAGTTCGACCAGCTGGTCGATGCCAAGACCCCGCTGGTGTTCCTCGACCGCCGGCCGGTGCTGCTGAGCCCGAAGGACCGGCAGGCGCTGCAGGACTTCAAGAAGCGCCTCAAGGACGGCGGCGAGCGCATCAGCTTCTTCGATGCGCTGCGGCTCCGCCTCGGCGGCGCCACGCACCTGCACGGCCTGGCGACCGAGTCGATCGCCAGCACGCCGCGCCTCGAGGCGCTGCTGCAGCACCTGGAGACCGCGCGCACGGTCGACGAACGGCCGCTGCCGGCCGGCTTCGTCGGCGAGCTGCGGCCGTACCAGGTGCGCGGCCACGCCTGGCTGTACTACCTCGTCGACCAGGGCTTCGGCGCCTGTCTCGCCGACGACATGGGCCTCGGCAAGACCGTGCAGGCGATCGCCGTCATGCTCGACTGGCGCAAGCAGGAGCACCGCCGCGGCCCGCTGTTGATCGTCTGCCCGGTGTCGGTGCTCGGCAACTGGCGCCGCGAGCTGCACCGCTTCGCCCCGGAGCTGCGCGTGGTGATGCACCACGGCAAGAGCCGCGCCGACTCGAACGAGTCGTTCCAGCAGATGCTCGCCGGCACCGACATCGTGCTGACCAGCTTCAACCTGCTGCAGCGCGACGAGGAACTGGTCACCAACGTGACGTTCGAAGGCGTATTGCTCGACGAGGCGCAGAACATCAAGAACCCGTCGACCAAGCAGTCGCGCGTGGCGCGGCGGCTGCGCGGCAACTTCCGCATGGCGCTGACCGGCACGCCGCTGGAGAACCGGCCGCTCGATCTGTGGTCGATCATGGACTTCCTCAACGAAGGCCTGCTCGGCTCGCGCACGCAGTTCCTGCAGACGCTCGAGCACCCGATCGTCAAGCAGCGCAAGCAGAGCTCGATGTCGGCACTGGCCAGGCTGGTGCGGCCGTTCGTGCTGCGCCGGCTCAAGATCGATCCGGGGATCGTGCACGACCTGCCGGAGAAGACCGAGCAGATCGTCGCCGCCACGCTGACCCGCGAGCAGGCGATCCTGTACGAGTCGGTGGTGCGCAAGGGCCTGCAGGAGGTCGAGAAGGCCGCCGAAGGCATCCAGCGCCGCGGCGCGATCCTGACCACGCTGCTGCGGCTCAAGCAGGTGTGCAACCATCCGACGCACTACCTGATGGACGGCAGCGCGCTGCACAACCGCTCGGGCAAGCTCGATCTGCTGACCGAGATGGTGCAGGAGGCGCTCGAGGAGGGCGACCGCTGCCTGGTGTTCACGCAGTTCAAGGAGATGGGCTCGCTGCTCAAGACCCACGTCGAAGACGTGATCGGCCCGACCGTGCTGTTCCTGCACGGCGGCGTCGGCCAGAAGGAGCGCGACGACATGGTCGCCAACTTCCAGGAGTCGCGGCCCGACGGTCCGAAGGTGTTCGTGCTGTCGCTCAAGGCCGGCGGCACCGGCCTCAACCTGACGGCGGCCAACCGCGTGTTCCACTACGACCGCTGGTGGAACCCGGCGGTCGAGGACCAGGCGACCGACCGCGCGTTCCGCATCGGCCAGCAGCGCAACGTGTTCGTGCACAAGTTCGTCTGCACCGGCACGCTCGAGGAACGCATCCAACAGATGCTCGATCGCAAACGCGAAGTGGCCGAGAACCTGCTCGCCGCCGGCGAGAACTGGCTGACCGAGCTCAGCAACGAAGAATTGCGGCGGCTGCTGGTGCTCGATCGCAAGGAGGCGCTGGCGTGAACGACCGCAAATCGGTGTCGCTCGGCGAGCGTTGGCGGCGCGAGGTGACGCGCGGCATCGACGACCATCGGCTGGCGGCGGCGCTCGAAGCGCTGCCGAGCATCCGCAAGCCGATGGTGCGCATCCGGCCCGGTTCGATCCGCGCCGAGATGGAGGGCTCGATGGGCTCGATCCACGAGGTCGGCATCACCGTGCGCACGCTGTCACAGAAGGACTGGCCGACCGTGGTGCGCATCCTGCGGCGCAGCAAGTCGATCGCCGAAGCGCTCGAGCACGGGCGCGTGCCGCGGTCGTTCGACCGGCTGGTGGCGCGCATCGTCGGCGAGCCGCTGTTCCCCGACGCGCGCCGGATCACCTGGGGCTGCTCGTGCGATCTGCCGGAGCAGCCGTGCCGGCACGTGCTGGCGCTGCACGAACTGTTCGCGCGCCGGCTCGACGAGAAGGCCTACGAGTTGCTGGTGCTGCGCGGCGTCGACCTGCACGCGCTGCTGGCCAAGGTCAAACAGTCGGGCATCGACAAGGACCAGCCGCCGCTGGCGTTCGCCGCGCACGAGGAGCCGGTGCTCTATCCCGAGGGCGAGGATGCCGACCTCGACAACACGCTGGCGGCACCGCAGGTGGCCTGGCTGCTCGGCACCGTGCCGGTGCGCATGGTGACGGCGGCGCTGGCGGCGCTCGGCCGGGTCACGGCCGAGGGCGTCGCTCCAGTGCCGGACAACGCAGGCAGCGCCAGTCCATGACCGGGTAGAACGGTAGGCCGCGATGCCCTTGCTGTTGTTCGGCCTGTTCGCCGCGATCCTGCTCGGGATCGCGGTGTGCCACCAGCGCGCGCTGCCGATCGCGGTCACCGGCATGCTGGCGGTCCTGGCCGTGCGCCTGTTCGGCACCGACTTCAGTCTGCTCGGGCATCTGCACCACGAATGGCAGGGCCTGCTGAACCTCGGCGGCCTGCTGCTCGGCTTCGCGCTGCTGGCGGACCACTTCGAGCACTCGCGGCTGCCGGCGAAGCTGACGGCGATCCTGCCCGGCGGCGCCCTCGGCGCGTTCCTGCTGCTGGCGATCGTGTGCGCGCTGTCGGCGGTGCTCGACAACATCGCCGCGGCGATGATCGGCGGCACCGCGGCCCGGGTGCTGTTCGCCGGCAAGGTGCACATCGGCTATCTGGCCGCGATCGTCGCCGCCAGCAACGCCGGTGGTGCGGGCTCGGTGGTCGGCGACACGACGACGACGATGATCTGGCTCGGTCACCATTCGCCGCTCGAGGTCGCCGAAGCCGCGATCGGCGCCGCCGTGTCCCTGCTGGTGTTCGGTTTCTTCGCCGCGCGCCAGCAGGTCGCACTGCAGCCGATGGTCGCGCACGGCCATGCGGTGACTGTCGACTGGCTGCAGCTGTTGATCGTCGCGCTGATCCTGATCTCAGCCGTCGCCGCCAATCTGCTGTTCGGCTTCCCCGCTGCAGGCGTGTGGGTCGCAATCCTGCTCGGCTCGCTGCTGCGCCGGCCGACCTGGCGCCTGCTGCCCGCTGCCGCCAAGGGCACCGCGTTCCTGCTGAGCCTGGTGCTGTGCGCGTCGATGATGCCGGTCGCGTCGCTGCCGGAAGCGTCGCTGAGCACGACCTTCGGTCTCGGCGTCGTCTCGGCGTTCTTCGACAACATCCCGCTGACCAAGCTGGCGCTCGAGCAGGGCGGCTACGACTGGGGCTTCCTCGCCTACTGTGTCGGCTTCGGCGGTTCGATGCTGTGGTTCGGCTCGTCGGCCGGCGTGGCGCTGGCGGGCATGTTCCCGCAGGCGAGGTCGGCGGGGGCGTGGCTCAGGGGTGGCTGGCACGTGGCGCTCGCGTATGTGCTGGGGTTCTGCGCGATGGTGGTGCTGCTCGGCTGGCATGTCGATGCGCGGCACTGAGCTGCGCGGCATGTTCCTGCCATGTGGTCGTCGACGCGCAACCAATCCAAAGCCATGTCGAAACCCCTGGAAGCCGCTTGTTTCCTGCCTTGCGCGGCAGTGGTCATTTCATACGAGACCGGCATTGAGAGTGCTCACTGCCTCTTCGGCCACAGCCACGGTTCAGCGCAGGTCGTAGTCCCACCAGAACGCGGGCGCGACGTGCGGGTGGTCCTTCGGCGCCAACACGAAGGCGAAGCCGATCCGGGTCGGCGCCGTGTCGTCACCGCGCTGGTTGTACTGCGTCGCGCCCCAGCGCTCGCCGATGGCGAGCAGCTCGAACGACTCGAAGCGGGCGGCGTCGCGATTCCAGACTGCGCGGCCGGTCAACTCGGTCTTCACGCCGCGCTCCTGATCGGCCGGCTGGCCGCGGTCGCTGATCACCCAGCGCCCTTTCGCCAGCGTGTGCGTGTGGCCTGACAGCCGGAGTTGCACGCGGTTGCCGTCGACGCCGACGACTTCAGTGCGCAGCTCGGCAGCCACGACCGCGTCCTTGTTGAATGCCGGCGTCTGGCCGCGCACGGCGTCCACCAGGTGGAGCCGGGCGATGCGTTCGACCAGCCGTGACGGCACCAGGGTCGCTGCACCGACCTTGATCTCGGCCGGTAGCAGCGATTGGGCCTCGGCCTTGGTGAACCACGCCTGGTCCTGGTTCCACGCCTGCGTGCGCCAGTCGCGCGCTTCGACCTTGCGGCCGAGGTCGCGCAGGTACTCGGCGAGCACCAGCCCGTCTTCGGGGTAGCGGTCATCGAAACGCTTCGTCGCCGCGACCTTCTGCAACTTCTCCGGCGGCAGCTGGCGCTGCTCGTCGGGCAGTTCCTGCCACCGTTCGAGCGCCGTGCGCAGCATGCCGGCGACCATGTCCGGCTGCGTCGAGTTGATCGACGCGAGGAAGTGGCCCGACGGCGCGATCGCGTAGATCCCCTGGCGTGTCTGCGTCGGCAGCGTGCGCCCGCCGTAGTGGCCTTGCTCGCAGAAGCCCTGGAACACGCTGCTCTCGGCATCGTCGCCGCGCTGCAGCCGGCCGACTTCGTCGGCCACGATCACGAACGACGCCAGCAGCGTCTGTACCTTGTCGTCCGACCAGACCGACCGTCTGGCGCGCACGCCGTTGTTTCAACACTGCCCGAGCGGATGCCCGTTCATCGCCCACAGCAGGATCGGCTTGTTCGCGCGGTTGCCTTCGGCGAGCGCTGTGCCCAGTTCGGGCCGCCACGGCAGCGCACGCCAGGCAAGCTCCTCGCCCGATGGCAGGATCGCGTCGCGCTGCGCGGTGAACGCCGTGTCGTCGGGCTGCTGGGCCAGCGCCGCGGCAGCGAGGCAGAAGACGACGACGGTTCGGTGCATGCGCGAATCCTTGCCGGAACGGGATCGCGGATCACTCTACAGTTGGACCCGCGCGATGGGACCGCACTCCAATGTGCAGGTGTCGCCGACCTCAGCACGACCTCGATCGGCTGGTGCCAACGAAACTCTCTCGCAAGCTGACCCGGTCCGCGGCGACGGCGCCGGCCGCCGTGGCCTTGCAGTTATTGCGCCACCGACAACGCCGGCCGGTCCGCGGAGCCAACGCGCCGGTCAGCCGCTTCGATCGATCCGGTCAGGTGCGCCACCAGGAACTTGCGGAAGCTGCCGAAGTGCAGATAGAGCGCCATGAGCGCGACCGAATAGCGCAGGCCCTTGGGGTTGCGCCAGGCCAGCTTGCCGAGGGTCTTCCAGAACGTCCATCGGTAATCGGCCAGCACGCCCATGCGCCACACCAGACAGCAGAAGCCTCGCAGGTCGCGCAGCACCGACCGCAGCGGCAAGCGCAGCCGCTTCTTGCTGCAATCGAGTTGTGATCCGACCTGCAGCACGCGGCCGAAGTAGGCCTTGGGCGCGTACGACTCGTCGATGATCCGGCGATAGTCCAGCAGGATGTCGAGCCGCGGTCGCTTCGGCACGAAGTTGAGGCCCGAGGTGCACTGGTCGCCCGCACCGGCCTGTGCCACTTCGAAGTCCGGCAACAGCCGCTGTTCCAATGCCAGACGCCGTTGCAGCTGGGTGTTGGGCAGCGCGAACAGCAGCCCGACCATGTTGACCGGCACGGCGCTGGCTTCGATCAGTTCGAGCACGCCCTGCGCCACGCTGCCGCGTTCGGTGTCGAAGCCGACGATGTAGCCGGTGTTGACGAAGATGCCGTACGAATAGATCTTGAGCAGGCTCGCCGACAGCGAGCGGTGCGTGTTCTGCAGCTTCTTGGTGGCCTTGAGCGTCGCTTCGTCCGGGCTCTCGATACCGACGAAGATCGCCGAGAAGCCGACCTCCTGCATCAGCTGCAGCATCGCTTCGTCGTCGGCGAGGTTGACCGAGGCTTCGGTGGTGAACTCGAACGGCCAGCGGTGGGCTTCGAGCCAGTCGCGCAGTTGCACGAGGAACACCTTCACGTCGCGCTTGTTGCCGATGAAGTTGTCGTCGACGAAGTCGACGTGGCCGCGATAGCCGAGGTCGTAGAGGCGCTGCAGTTCGGCGAGCATCTGCGCCGGCGTCTTGAGCCGCGGCACGCGGCCGAACAGCTCGATGATGTCGCAGAACTCGCACATGAAGGGGCAGCCGCGTGCGAACTGCACGCCGACGTGCAGATAGCGGTCGAACCGCAGCAGATCGAACCGCGGCAACGGCGAGCCGGCGACGTTGGCCTTCTCCTCGCCGGCGCGATAGACCGCCGCGGCCTTCCCGGCCTTGAAGTCCGCGAGCCAGCGCGGCAGGGTCACCTCGGCTTCCCCGAGCACCAGGTGGTCGGCAAGGTGGTAGAGATGCGGACTCGACGTGGCGTCGGGCCCGCCGACGATCACGGTCTTGCCGCGCGCCTTCAGCAGCCCGATCACCCGCAGCGTCTCCGTCTGCTGCGCGATCATGCCGCCGACGAACACCAGCTCGGCCCAGGCAATGTCGGCGTCGGTCAGCTGCTCGACATTGCAGTCGACCAGCCGGCACTGCCAATCCGTCGGCAACATTGCCGCCACCGTGATCAGGCCGAGCGGCGCTGCCGGGTAGCGCGCGCCAACGAGTTCACAGGTCGCCCGGTAATTCCAGAACGAGCGGGAAACGAACTCGGGGTGGACAAAAAGACAGCGCACGTTTGCTCTCTTCCTGGATTCGAGGAGGCAGCCCGTAGCATCGGGAGGACCGGCGGGAAAAGCAAAGGCGGCTTTCCCGGCGCGGTCGTCCTGGACGAGATCGACCTCGACCTGGCACCCGCGGTGCGCCGATCACGGTGACGATCCCGGCGAAGTGCTGTGACCTCCCCGAGACCTCGTCCCCCACGCGCGTGCTGTTCGGCGGAGAACGCCGCGTCGCCGGATCGACGCCAAGCAGTTCCGGATCGCGCTGCGGTTTCCCTCGTCGAAGTAGCCGTGATCGCGAGTCCAGGCATCTCGAGCCGCGGACCAATGCCGCGAAGCGGTCCGTACGCGACGAACACTCCGGCTTCGGCTAGCCTCTGCCGGCGATGACCGCTTCGTTCACGCAGGAGCTGGCTTCGCGCATCCACAGCGGCGCCGCGCCGGCGGTGGTGGGCCTCGATCCGCGGCCCGACGCGCTGCCGGCGAAACTGCTGCCCGACGCACCCGCGCCCGAACGCATCGTCGCGTTCTACCAGCAGGCGATGCCCGCACTCGCGCGCCACGTCGTCGCGGTGAAGCCGAACATCGCGTTCTTCGAGAGCTTCGGCGCCGCGGGCTTCCTGGCCTACGAGAAAACCTGCGCCGCCGCGCGCGCCGCCGGCCTGCTGGTGATCGGCGACGTCAAGCGCGGCGACATCGGCAGCACCGCGCAGGCCTATGCCGACGGGCATTTCCAGTGGGCCGACGCGCTGACGCTGCATCCGTACCTCGGCCGCGACTCGGTCGAGCCGTTCCTGCAGCGCTGCCGGCCGGGGCCGGGCGGCGGCAAGGCGGTGTTCGTGCTGGTGCGCACCAGCAATCCAGGCGCCAAGGACTTCCAGGACCTGCGCGTCGGCAGCGAGCCGTTGTGCGAAGTGGTCGCCAAGGCCGTCGAGGGCTGGGGCCGCGAGTTCGCCGACGAGGCGGGCTACGCGCCGGTCGGCGCGGTGGTCGGCGCCACCTGGCCGCAGGAGCTGGCCCGGCTGCGCGCGCTGCTGCCGCGGGCGTGGCTGCTGCTGCCGGGCACAGGCGCCCAGGGCGGCAAGGTCGCCGAGCTGGCCCCGGCCTTCGACCGGCGTGGCCTCGGCGCCCTGGTGACACAGAGCCGCGGCGTGATGCAGAGCTTCGCCGTGGACGCGGCCGACTGGCTGCCGGCGATCACGACGGCGGCGAAAGCGTTCGCCGACGAGTGTCGCACCGTCGCCAGGAGCCGGGCGTCCGCGTAGAACCTGCTGCCCGTGAGTCCGACTCTCCGTCCGCTGTCGTTCCGGCGCCTGGGCACCTCCGATGTGCACCTGCGCTACCTCGAGGACGACCGCGACATCGGCAACTTCCTCGGCAAGCGGCCGCGCAACGTCGCCGAGCTGCTGCGGCGCGCGCCGACCGGAGCCGGGCGCCTGGTGCCGAGCCAGGCGCTGGCAAGGTCGCTGCTCGGCTATGCCGA